>Ga0207964_1000105_pt1 | contig 29687 bp, 24 predicted proteins | sample Knorr_S23_td_250_FD_185608 | JGI IMG/M metagenome (GOLD analysis project Ga0207964, IMG submission 185608) | Marine microbial communities from Southern Atlantic Ocean transect - Knorr_S23_td_250_ad_251m_LV_A (SPAdes) (version 2) | ecosystem: Environmental > Aquatic > Marine > Oceanic | place...
TATTCCTATACAGGTAACAAAGAACAGATTCCTTCCGATGATAAATTGTTTGTTAAAGATGGGCTTGATACCCTTGGGGCAATGCCTAAAGATAATATAATTAATAATGGAAAGCTATCGGTGTTTCATAGTGAAATTATCTATGACCCATCACCTAATGCAAAATAGATTAGCCCTTGAATAATCTAATTAGCAGAGTAAAACAAAAGACCGACCTGTAGTTCGCTAAATAATGTAAACTGTAGGTTGGTTTTTTTGTAATGAGTTTTGCTTTTTTATGCGGCTTAATTATTCAGAGCAGGGCGTTGGCGACCCTGTTTTTCTTCTTCATGGCCTGTTTGGCTCCCTGTCTAATTTAGGTAATTTAGCCCGTGCGCTTGCACCCAATTATCGGGTGATTTCTGTCGATCTTCGCAACCATGGTGACTCGCCGCATCAGCCTGAAATGAGTCTGTTATCTATGGCCCAAGATATTGTTGAGTTAATGGATCATCTATCGATTGCTAGCGCGTATTTTGTGGGTCATTCACTGGGTGGTAAGGTGGCCATGCAGTTGGCAATGAGCGATGATGGTAGGGTTAAAGGTTTGGTTGTTGTTGATATAGCCCCTGTTAAATATCAAGATAATAATACAAATATTATCAATAATTTATATGATTTATCTAAAGTAGATATTAAAGATAGAAAGATGGCAGATTCCTTTTTATCTGAGCAGGGCATTGAGCCTTCTGTGCGTGCATTTTTGTTGAAAAACTTACGCCGAAATACGGTAGGTAATTTTGAAGTTAAGATCAATATTAATGCCATTAAAGCTAACTATGAAAGCCATTTATCGGCTGCTCCCCAAGGTGAAATTTTCACGGGTCCCTGCCTATTTTTGAAGGGTGAAAATTCCGATTATATTGACCAGCAACAGTTGCCAATTATTCAATCTATTTTTCCTAAATCTTCTGTAAAAACAATCGAGGCAGTTGGTCATTGGTTGCACGCAGAAAAGCCAGAATTATTTAATCAGTTGGTTTCGCAATTTATTCGTGAAATTTCCTGAACAAGTGCATCAATCCGTAGTAAAATGTCGCCAGAAATGGTCGTAGTTAGGAGCTACCTAAATGTTTGAGAGTTTAAAGCCTGTTGCAGGTGACCCTATTTTAGGATTAATGGCAGCTTTTAGGGCTGATAATAGAGCGCATAAGATCGATTTAGGCGTGGGTGTTTATCAAGATGATACAGGTCACACCCCAGTGATGCAGTCGGTTAAACTGGCTGAAGCTAAGTTGATGGAAATTGAAAATACTAAGGCCTATCAGGGTATTGCTGGTGATGCTGGCTACAATCAGCTGATGATGGCGCTTTTATTTGGCGCTGACCATAGTATTTTAAATTCTGATCGTTTGGTGACGCTTCAGGCGCCAGGTGGTTCTGGTTCGTTACGCGTGGGTGCTGAGGTTGTTCAGCGCGCTCGCCCCGATGCCAAATTATGGGTGGGTGTGCCAACTTGGCCGAACCATATTCCACTGATGGGTAGTGCGGGCTTCGAGATTGAAGAATACCCTTATTACGACAAAAGCACTCATAGCATTAATATTGATGCCATGATGGAGACTTTGAATCTTGTGCCAGCGGGTGATGTGGTGTTATTGCACGGTTGCTGTCATAACCCTACAGGTGCTGATTTACAGCCTGAACACTGGGATCAAATTGCCGATATAGCGCTAGAAAGAGGGTTTATACCCTTTATTGATATTGCCTATCAGGGTCTGGGTCAGGGACTTGATGCTGATGCCTATGGTTTGCGTATGATGGCAGATCGTTTGCCTGAGCTTTTGGTTGCCTCATCCTGTTCGAAGAACTTTGGTCTGTACCGCGAACGAACTGGCTCTATCACCTTGGTCGCTGAATCAGCTGAGCAGGCTAAAATAGTTTCTGCACAGTCTATGTCGATTGCTCGTCAAATCTATTCTATGCCGCCGGCCCATGGTGCGTTATTGGTATCACTTATTCTGGGTGATGATCAGTTGCGAGCCAATTGGCAGACGGAATTGGAAGAAGTTAGATTGCGTATTAAGTCAATGCGTACTCTTTTGACTGATGGCATTAATGAAAACAGTGCTGGAATGGACTTTAGTCATATTAAGCAGCAACAGGGTATGTTCTCTTTCTTGGGAATTACCTCTGATCAGTTAAATCGATTACGTGATGAATTTGCGATTTATATTGTCGGCTCAACGCGGGTGAATTTGGCTGGTATCAATTCTACTAATATTGAGTATCTTACTCAGTCAATTAGAACGGTATTGGATTCCTAAAAGCTTCAACTCCTAATAAAAAGTACCCTCCATTGTAGGTTATATGCAGTATGATGGGGGGCATCAATCGTCTATAGCGCTCTTGACTGTAGCCAAAGATTAGCGAGGGAAAAAATGTTGCCAGTGCTAACAGTATAGGCTGCTGAAATAGGTGTGTTGCGGCGAAAATACTACTGGTAATAAGATTGGCTAGGGATATATTTAGTCGGGTGTGAGTGAATCTGCGCGCCAACCAAGGTTGTAATATTCCTCTAAAAATAGTTTCTTCTAATAGGGGATAGAATAAGATAATTAACAACGGATTATCAATTTCCATTTTTGAAAAAGACTGGGTGTGAAAAAACATTAAAATCCAGATTGGGACCGGTACAAGCAGCAACCAGTAAAAGATTGGATCCCTGTAAAAATATCGATATAAGTCTGTCGGTATTTCTTTGCCTTTTGTATAGATCAATATTCCTCCTATTTTAATCTGTATTTTTATACCAATTATTTTCTGCCTAACTTTGCTTTGCTTAAATAACTATTCTAATATGAATAGTATATTTAACTGTTTTTTTCTACCTATGGTTAGTTTATTTGATAAGAAACTTTTGAATAAATACATAAATTAACGTTGCTTAGTGATTGTGAACAGGCCTTTGCGCGTCAAATGTAGTTAAAAGTTAAGATATTCCAGGGAAGGAAGATCGATGATAAGACGTTATGCTTTCCGATTGAAATTGGCAATTATGCTGTTGCTAATGCTCGTGACTGTGGGTGTTAATGCAGATTTGGTGGTCAAAAATGGTGAAACCTTAACGTTAAATTCTGCTAATTCTGAGATTCTTATTATCAGCGGCGATTTAATTATTGAGAATGGTGGCACTTTACAGGGTGCTAGTAATACTGAGATTAGACTGAATGGTGACTGGGATAATTCGGCTAATGGTAGTTTTATTCATGGCAATACTAAGGTGTTTTTTACAGGCTCTGGTATTTCAGTAATAAAGGGAAATAATCAGTTCCACCATCTGGTGGTTAATAAAAAAGATGCTGCTAGTGGGCAGGAGTTTAGCGGCAGTGAAATCCAGATTGAATCAGGAACAACCCAGACGATTAGTTCTCAGCTTATTTTGAATGGTGCCACCGTTGATGATCGCTTAAAAATTAGATCTACAACTAATGGCGTATCTCATACGCTTAATGCCTCTGGTGCGGCGTATGTTGAGGCTTGGGTTCTCGATGTTGATGATTCTACCTTTATCGGGAATATTGATATGCCAATGAATATCGATAGCTCCTCGATTGCTGCTCCTGTTGTTGGTAGTGGCAATAATGGTGATTGGGTTATAAATATCCCACCGGTAGCTACGGAGCTATCGATGACTGCGATAGAACAGACGGAAACAGGTGGGATTACACTAACAGGCACCAATCTTGATGGTGCTGTTCCTACGGTCTTTAAAATCACAAAATTGCCTGAAAATGGGGTGTTGAAAGACAATGCTACAGTCATTCAGCCTGGATCATTACCGTACACTATCGTAGGTACTTTGACCTACACCAGTACTTCGGACAGTGCTCTTATTGATAGTTTTACCTTTAAAGCCAATGATGGCGAGTTGGATAGTGAGGTTCCTGCAACGGTTTCTATCGCTATTACCCCTGTGAATGATGCGCCGATTATTAGTGGGACACCAGATACGACAGTAGCGGAGGATACGGCTTATAGCTTTACCCCGACAGCCACTGATGTTGATATTGGTTATGCGCATACTTTTATTATCAACGACAAGAAACCGACCTGGGCGAACTTTGTATCAAGTACGGGTGCCTTAACAGGTACCCCAGATAATAGCGCTGTGGGCAGCTACGAGGACATCGTGATTAGTGTTACAGATGGTATAGACAGTGTAGATTTAGATGCCTTTACTCTCACAGTAACCAATACCAATGATGAGCCACGGTTTACCAGCGAAAAGATTACCCGCACTAATGAAGACGAGTTGTACAGCTATTCAGTCACTGTCGATGATGATGACGTAACAGATAACCTCAGTATTAGTGCAACAGAGGCACCGGGCTGGCTTAGCTTTGATCAACCTACTAATAAACTATTTGGCACGCCAACCAATGCTAATGTGGGCGATCATGCTGTAGTGATTAAAGTGAATGATGGCACTGTAGATATTTACCAATCATTCACTCTCACAGTAATCAATACCAATGATGCGCCTGTCCTTAGCGGTTTACCAATAACCGTAGTGGCAGAGGATGCACCCTATAACTTTCAGCCTTCATCCTTGGATGATGATAATGATAATCTGACTTTTAGCATTGTGAATGATCCAATCTGGTCTATCTTTGATGTGGAAACTGGTGGTCTGACAGGTACCCCAAAAAACAGTCATGTGGGTGCTTATGACGGCATTGTGATTAGTGTTACAGATGGTATAGACAGTGTAGATTTAGATGCCTTTACTCTCACAGTAACCAATACCAACGATGCGCCAGTAGGTGCTGTCACCATTAGCGGTATGGCGACACAGGGGCAGACCTTAACTGCTAGCAATACACTAACGGATGCTGATGGTCTGGCTGCTATTAGCTATCAGTGGCAGGCCAATGGTGAGGATATTGATGGCGCTGATCAATCTACTTATCTACTTACGCAGACTGAGGTTGATAAGACAGTGATTGTTATTGCTAGCTATACCGATAATCAGGGTGCAGAGGAATCTGTAGACAGTGAACCAACCGCTACAGTGGCCAATATTAACGATGCACCGGAGGGTGAGGTTACTATCAGCGGCATAGTAGGCAATAATCAAATATTAACCGCGAGTAATAATCTATCTGATGTGGATGGTTTGGGCGCTATTACTTACCGGTGGCTGGCAGATGGTGTGAATATTGCCGGGGCTAATCAGGGCACTTATCTACTAACGCAGGCTGATGTTAATAAGACCATTACCGTTGTGGCTAGTTATACGGATGCTCAGGGTATGCAAGAGTTTGTTCCAAGTAATAATACAACGACCCAAATACTAGAATCAGCATTGAGTCAGTTAGCTGCAGATATTGAAAATAATACCTCTGCCTACTATGAGGCTGCCGGTATAACGGATGTTTCCGAAACCAATCTTAATTCTATTAATAATGCCCTTGATACAGTGGGTGTAAGTACTCAAATTCAGGTTCAGAAATTAGTGAATAGCTACAATGTTATTCTTGATTTTACTGAAAATGACTTACCTGGAGCCATTCCGCCAACTGTTGAAGACTACAGTAATATCGGGGTTATAGGGATAACTCAGAATAGTATTATCTTGGGTTTATTAAGTGATGTGATTGAGTTGGGTGATGGTGTTGATGTTGACAGTATTTCTAAACTTCAGACTATAACTGATGCGGTTTTGGCGTTAAATGATCAGGCTGAAAACGCAGCGAATACCCTCAGTAAAAGCCAGCTTGAAATTCTGGGTGTGGAGGCGGTTACAGATGATAATTTATCAGATATACGTCTGATTATTGCTGAAACCAGTGAACAGCTAGATCAGGTGGCAGTTATTCAATTATTGGTCGATAGGGTTGTGGCTAGTCATATTATTCAAGGCTACAGCGCTGACAGTATCAATCATCCGGCACCAACATTGGTTGATTATGCCAATATATGGCTTACCAATGTTGTTTTTGGTAATATCGAACAGATAAATATCGCCATTGCCACTTTAGATGCATCAGCTATTGATTCTATCGATAAAATAATCGCTTTATTAACCACAGATACAGATGTCGATGGCGTGGAAGATATTATTGATAGTTTCCCTCTGGATGCCAGTGAAACATTGGATGGGGATAATGATATGGTTGGCAATAATACAGATAACTGTCCCAGTGTAGCCAATGTCAGTCAAGCGGACTTCGATTCTGATTCGCTGGGTGATGCCTGTGATCAGGATGAAGATAATGATGGTGTTGTTTCTGCCGATGATGCCTTTAGATTTAACGCCAATTATTCATTAGATGTTGACAGTGACGGCATGCCTGATGCCTTTGAGAATCAGTATGGTTTTGATGTAAATAACTCATTGGATAGAACAACGGATTCTGATGGGGATGGCGTCACTAATATTGATGAGTTTTTAGCGGGCACTAATCCTCGAGTTAATCCAAATCCTGGATTGCCTCAGCTGGTTATTCCAGATGATATTGAGGTGGTTTCAACAGGCCGTATGACGGCGGTTGATATTGGGGTGGCTACTGCAATTGATGGATCTCAAACAGTATTACAGCCTGTGGCGAGTTTTACTGGGCCATTTGGTACTGGCCGACATGAAATTGTTTGGTCGGCTACTGACGCTCTGGGAAATCAATCAAAAGCAGTGCAGGTGATTAAAATTTTGCCATTGGTAAATCTTACCCCTTCTTCATTAATTGCTGAGGGTGGCAGGGTCGAGATTAGTGCGGTGATAAGTGGCGATGCGGCGGATTACCCGGTACGTATTCCTTATGAGATATCTGGCTCAGCAGAAAATACTGTGGATTATCAAATTGAGGGAACTATTGGTGTTATTGATATTGAACAGGGTAGAGAGGCTAGTTTTAGTATTGAAATTAAAGTGGATGATGAGCTAGAAAATGATGAAACCATTGAGGTACAGATTTATCAGCCGACTAATGCTGTATTGGGGTCGGTACCTCGGCGGACAATTTCGATTATTGATGGCAATTTGCCTCCAAAGATTTCAGTGATCGTCGAGCAAGGGGACAATCTGGGTCGGGTTATTGCTGCGAACAAGGGTGAAGTAACAATCACTGCTGAGGTTTCTGATCCTAATCCTGAGGATTCTCATAGTTTTGATTGGCAGCTTGAGTCAGAACAGACTTCAGCTGTGGTATCTGAAACAATACAGGACCATAAGAAAGTTCTAGTTATTGACCCTAGTCAATTAAAACCTGGTGTATTTTCTATTGCAGCTAAGGCGACGGATAGCGCCGATATTGTTGCCACAACGGAGGTGAAAACTGACTTTAGACTGATGGAGGCTGCCCCTGATTTATCTACCGAAATGGATAGTGACGGTGACGGTGTCTCGGATGCTGATGAGGGTTATGACGACTCTGATAATGATGGCATCGTTGACTATATGGATAATATTGTTGAACCTAATTTGGCCCCTGTGGGTGAGGATTCATCGGTTGTTTTACAAGCACCAGTGGGTACACAAATAATCTTGGGTGAAATGGCTTTTTCCAGCGCTAAAAATTCGGTTATGGTATCTAAGGAGCAGGTTGTTAATGTTATTACTAAGCTAAATAATTCTTTGGGTATCATAGATAGAGATTACAGCTACCCCTATGGTTTGTATGATTTTGTGGTGTCTGGTGAAATTCCTGGTAACTCCTATTATTTGGTTCTTCCTCTCGAGGCTCCATTTGTAGAGGGGCAGGTGTTTAGAAAATATATGGGGCCTCAAATTGGCTGGCAAAATTTTGTTGAAAATGCCAATAATTCGTTATTCAGCGCTGTTGCAATTGAGGGTGCATGCCCAGAGCCTGGCAGTAACCTTTTTGTTAACGGTCTACAAGCGGGTCATACCTGCATACAGCTCTATATAGAAGATGGTGGCCCTAATGATGTGGATGGTATTGCCAACGGTATAGTGACAGACCCTGGTGGTATAGCAATCTATACTAGGCAGGGCGCTGCTCCATCAGCCACAAACAGTAAAATCGAGTTAAATCATACGGTTCTTACTGCCAAGGATAATAAAACGGTTATTACAGTCACAGCAGTAGATATAGACGGCACTTTATTGGAGGGGGTAAAAATAGTCGCTATTTGTGATCAATGCTTGGGTGTAACGATTAGCAGTTTTACCGAACAGGGGCAGGGTATCTATACGGCAGATGTAACATCGAGCGCCTGGCTCAGCAATGGCTCGATTGTGGCTGTTTTGAGCAATGATTTTGGTCGTGCAACAATAGAATCTAAGAGACTATTGGTGAAATATAAAAGAAGGGGAGGTTGCACCATTGTTAGGGGGCAGCGCGCTGATATTTCACTGTTTGTAATACTATTATTAATTACGCTGTTTAATTATCGTAAATCTCGTATTACTGCCCTTTAGTTTTTTAAAAAAGGGAAAATTCTCAGTTATTAAACACTTGGTCGTGAATTAGATCCTCTCAGAAAGCATTGGTTTTTCTTTTAAAATAATCCTCTGGCTTGTTACTATCCTGTAATAAATTTTATTTAAGGATTATGCATCAATAGGGTGCTAATCTGTATAATCAGTGGTTTATTATCGGTACTCAAAAAATATGCCTTATTTTCAACGAATTGGATTACTTAGCAGTATAGATGCGCATGAGGTTAAGCAATCTATCCAAAAGCTGGATTCGTTTCTGCAAGCGCAGGGGCGAGAAGTTGTCTATGAGCAACAGACCGCACAGCTAGTTGATTGGTCCGTAAAAAATTCACTATGTATCGCTGAGTTTTTAAAGGCTATTGATTTAGTGATTGTTGTTGGTGGCGATGGCAGTATTTTAAGCGCCTGTCGTAAAATTGCCGCCAGTGATGTGCCGCTGTTGGGTATTAATTTAGGTAGGCTTGGTTTTTTGACCGATATTACCCCAGATGAAATTGAAGATCGTGTTGCGCCTGTATTAGCCGGTGAATTTAAGCAAACTCAACGCTTTATGCTGAATACCAGTATTTCGCGCAATGGCGAAGAAATTGGTTCTGGTACGGCATTAAATGATGTGGTTCTGCACCCTGGCATGTCAGTGCGAATGATGGAATTTGAACTCTATGTGGATGGTGAATTTGTCTACAGCCAACGTTCAGATGGTCTGATTGTGGCAACCCCTACGGGGTCTACTGCTTATGCGCTATCAGCCGGTGGGCCATTGATATGTCCAGAACTCGACGCAATGGTATGTGTACCTTTAAACCCACATACCCTTAGTAGTCGTCCTATCGTTCTTCATGGCGATTCTAAAATTGAGATTAGAGTTAATTCAAAAAACGAATTACATCCTTCGGTTACCTGTGATGGGCAGGATGATTTAATAACCGAGCCGGGTGATACCATTCGAATTAAGAAACACCAGCATGCTATTTCGCTTATTCACCCCAAAGATAATAATTTTTATAAAGTTTCTCGTTCAAAATTAGGCTGGGGTAGTCGTTTGGGCGTAAAGAAAGAAAGGTAATCAATTACCTACATTCAATAGGAAATTTATGAATTTTTGGAACACTGCCAATTGGCGCTACGCGATTAAGCGCAACCCAGTTGTGGCAATATTAATGCTAGGTTCGTTAATTGGTGCGGGGATTGTAGAGATTAGTCCACCCCTAACTAATGCACTATTTTTTGCCGACCCAAATCAGGGTCAATACTATCGCTTATTAAGTCCTATTTTTTTGCATTTTGGCATATTGCATTTGGTATTTAACTGTCTTTGGATAAGTATGCTGGGCTCTAAAATTGAGTCTTTAGAGGGCTCAGTACATTTACTGTTATTCGTTTTAGTGAGTGGTGTTGCCTCTAATATGAGCCAGTTCTATTGGTCAGGCACTATTTATTTTGGCGGTATGTCCGGTGTGATATATGCTCTTTTAGGCTATCTTTGGATTAAGCATGAAATTGCCCCACAGAACTTTTCTCCACTACCCAGCGGTTTAATGGGCTTTATGGTGGGTTGGTTAGTTCTCTGTATGACCGGCGTTTTAGAGATAGCACTGGGTATAGGTGTGGCTAATGCAGCTCACTTGAGTGGCTTAATCACTGGTCTTGTTATAGGCCTATTTTTTGCGCTTAAAAGTCTGGCCGTCGTTAACAATAGTGAAGAGTGAGTAGGTATGGATCTTCAACAGCTTTTAAATAGTATTACGCCAGATATCTACCAACAGCTACAAAAGGCAGTAGAGATTGGCAAGTGGCCCGATGGTCGCAGTATCACGGAAGAGCAGCGTTCGCTGTGCATACAGGCCATTATTGCCTATGACCAACGCAAGCCAGAGACTCAGAGAACAGGCTATGTTCCGACCAAAGAGTCCGCTTGTGCAACGGATGATAAACCCAAGCCTATTAAGTGGGATCATTAATGTCTATTTCTGTGTCAGGTCATCTGGCAAAAATGCAGGTAGAGCTCAATCAGCAGGTGCAATATTTCTTGCCACTAGATGATCATTCTGAGCCGCTTAATATGCTGTTAGGAAAACAGATCCGCCTAGAATATCTGGGTGATATTCACTGTACTCACTGCGGAAGACGCTCTAAAAAAAGCTTTAGCCAGGGCTACTGTTATCCCTGTTTTACCAAATTACCCCAGTGCGACACCTGTATTATGAGCCCTGAAAAATGCCACTTTCATCAGGGAACCTGTCGTGATCCGAGTTGGGGTGAAGAATTCTGTTTCACGGATCACTATGTGTATTTAGCCAATAGTTCTGGTGTTAAAGTGGGTATTACCCGAGGCTCACAGATTCCAACTCGTTGGATTGATCAGGGCGCAACTCAGGCGATGCCTATTTTTCGGGTAAAGTCGCGCTATCAAGCGGGGTTAATAGAGGACTGTTTGCGCGAGCATGTCGCCGATAGAACTCATTGGCAAAAGATGCTTAAGGGTAATTCAGACGCAGTGGATCTAGAAGAGATTAGAGACTCTATTATTGCTCAGTCGGAATCGGGTTTAAGCACCATTGAACAAAAATTCGGCTTGTTAGCGATCCAGCGTCTTTATCATCAACAGATAGTGGATATTAATTTTCCTGTGTTGGAATTTCCTGAAAAAGTTAAAAGCCTAAACTTTGATAAACAACCTATAGTTGAAGGGGTACTTCAGGGTATTAAAGGCCAATATTTAATATTAGATACTGGCGTTATCAATATTAGAAAATTCACGGCATATAATGTGCAGTTTTCAGCATAAATAAGGCGTAATTACTGTGAGAGACGCAACACCGCAAACAATCTATCTAAAGGATTACCAGGCCCCCGAATTTCTTATTGATAAAACTAGTTTGGTTTTTGATTTAAACGATGACTATTGTCGTGTAAATAGCGAGCTCTCGATCCGTCGCAACCCAGACAGCGAACTAACCTCTGCACCGTTATTTCTGCATGGTGGCTCTGAGCTGAATTTACAGCAGATTAAAATTGATGGCCACAGTATGGCTGGTAGTGATTATAAGCGCACAGAGGATGGCTTAATCATTGATCAGGTGCCAGATAACTGCGTAATCAATATTGAAGTCCATATAAAGCCGCATTTAAACACCACAATGATGGGTTTATATAGGTCTCGAACCCTGTACTGCACCCAGTGTGAGGCTGAGGGTTTCAGAAATATCACCTTCTATCTCGACCGCCCCGATGTGATGTCAGAATTTACCACCAAGCTAATTGCCGACAAACAACAATTTCCGGTGCTGCTATCCAATGGCAATGCCGTTGAGCAGGGTGAATTAGAGAATGGACGACATTATGCGATATGGCATGACCCATTTAAAAAACCGGCCTACCTATTTGCCCTAGTGGCCGGCGATCTTAGTGTGGTTGAAGATCGTTTTACCACCTGTACCAACCGAGATATTTTGTTGCAGATTTATGTGGAAGAAAAAGATCTTAATAAATGCGATCACGCCATGCTCTCCTTGAAAAACTCAATGCGCTGGGACGAACAAACCTATGGCCGTGAATATGATCTCAATCGCTTTATGATTGTTGCAGTGGATGATTTCAATATGGGCGCCATGGAGAATAAAGGGCTTAATATCTTTAATACCTCCGCCGTATTAGCCAATCCTAAAACCACCACAGATGCCGCATTTCAAAGGGTTGAGGCCATTGTTGCTCACGAATACTTCCATAACTGGTCGGGTAATCGAGTGACCTGCAGAGATTGGTTTCAGCTAAGTCTTAAAGAGGGCTTTACTGTTTACCGAGACAGCCAGTTTTCTGCCGATATGAATTCGCCCGTGGTTAAACGGATTGAAGATGTGGGTTATTTACGAACTCATCAGTTTGCCGAAGATGCGGGCCCTATGTCGCATCCCGTTCAGCCCGATGCCTATATGGAGATTAATAATTTCTACACTCTGACAGTCTATGAAAAGGGTGCTGAAGTCGTAGGTATGATTCACAGCCTATTGGGAGATGACAAGTTTAGACAGGGTAGTGATCTGTATTTCTCTCGCCATGATGGACAGGCGGTGACTATCGAAGAATTTGTTGGTGCTATGGAAGAAGTAAGTGGTCTCGATCTCAAGCAATTCCGCCGCTGGTATAAGCAATCCGGAACCCCTCAGGTAGATGTTGAAAGTGATTATGATGCTGTGGCTAAAACGTTCAGTTTAACCTTCACTCAGAGCTGTCCGGCAACCCCAGGGCAAAGCCATAAAAAGCCCTTTGTTATCCCCATTAAGTTGGGCCTAGTGAGTGCTGATGGGCAGGATCTACCGCTCAACAGTCAGGGTGATCAAAGCATCGTTTTCTCACTCTACGATACCCGTCAAACACTGGTTTTTGAAAATATACAGCAGCCACCCGTGCCATCACTATTGCGCGGATTTTCAGCGCCCATAAAGCTTAATTACAACTACACAAGTAATCAATTGGCGCATCTAATGGCGCATGATTCTGATGGTTTTAATCGTTGGGATGCAGGGCAGAAACTGAGTCTCCTAGTCCTCAATAAGTTAATTGATAATGCCATAGCCGAACCTGAACTAGAGATGGATCAACAGCTAATTGATGTGTTTGGTGATTTACTTGCCGATAACAGCTTAGACCCTGCCATGGTCAATTTAATGTTGCAGTTACCCAGTGAGGCTCAACTTCACGAGCAAGCAGAGACTATTTATGTAGAAGCTATTCATCGCGCCCGAGAATTTGCACGACAATCCATAGCAACTGCATTGCAAGAGCAGTTGGTTACAACCTATAAGCGATTAACAGAAACTCAAGACTATGCGCCAGAGGCTCAACAAATAGCACGTCGTGCTCTGAGAAACTGTGTTCTTGGGTATCTAATGCAGGTTGAAACAGTAGGGCCAGAATTGGCATGGCAGCAATTTAATGATGCCAGCAATATGACCGACAAAGCCGCCGCACTCAGTGCCTTAGTTAACTGTGATTCCGCCCAAAATTATGCCGTTCAGGCGCTAACCTCTTTTGAACAAGAGTATGCCGATGAAACTCTAGCGATGAACCTATGGTTACAAATACAGGCAACCAGTAAGTTAATAAATGGTCTTGATAGGGTGAAAACGCTAATGGTGCATCCAGCCTTTAGTATTAATAACCCCAACAAAGCCAGAAGTCTATTAGGTGCATTCTGTAGCGCCAATCCGATTAATTTCCATAATGCAGAGGGTTCAGGTTATCGCTTTTTACAGCAGCAGATTATTGCGCTTAATGCGCTTAACCCGCAGGTGGCGGCACGCTTGGTAACCCCATTAACAAGATGGAAAAAACTACCCGAGCCCAATCGCCAATTAATGCGCAATGCCTTGCAACAAATCGCCAACCATCAGGGATTAGTAAAGGATATTCAAGAGATAGTAACAAAATCTCTCTAGACTTTGCGGCTGAGTTCCTGATTTTGAACAGGATACAGTGGCTTAAGCTTAGTGCCGCGTTTTGTACTGGCCTTCGTAGGCGTATAATTCTTTAGCGGTTTAATAATCGCTGGAATATCTACCTTAGAAGGCTTTTGGTTATCCGCTTTAAATAACCCTTGATCCAATAGGGCAAACTGCTGTTTTAAATCAGGGTTAGCCATCAAATCCGCTAACTGATTTAACGATCTAGGTGGCTGTTGCGGAAATACCTCAGTACCCCATAGCAAAATAGTATCGCGCATCGCGGCTAAATTATTATCTGCGGCCTGCTTGGCGATCTGATTAAGTCGTTGCTTGGTGTTAGGTAACTTGGTTATTTCTTTAGCTACAGGTCTGGGCTGAGTGTTTCTCCGCCAGTATAAAAGCCCAACAATGACTGCAATTAGTAATGCATTTATAGTCAGAGACCAGCTAGTTAGTCGAGAGAAAGTAGGGCTATTAACGGGTTTTTCACTGTCTATAATTTGCTGGTTGGCTGGATTATTGCCATAGCTTATTTGCGGCGTATTTTTAGCGGCCATTACAGTAAAGGTTCGCGAGGGTAGGCGGCTAGTTTGCATGCGATGATTAACCGTGTCCCACCATTTTATCTCTATCGCAGGAAGGGTTAGCTTACCCTCTTGGCTAGGCACAATAGCTAGGCTCTCAGAGCGGATACCCAGTATGCCGCGATTGGTTTGCTTGTCTTCTAAAACCGCTTGATCTGGGTATAGTTTAAGCGCCGTATTTTCAATGCTGGGTAAGGGCTGAATTTGCGCCGCGGTTAACCCCAATGCGCTGATTTTTATGGTTCTAGTAATAGGCTCTCCAGCAGTAAGACTATCGGAGTTATCACTCCAAGATTCCTCTAATGTAATTTGACTGCTCGGCATCCACTGGCTTGCACTAATATGGTTTGGCCTTGGCATAATATCAATGGTCTTTTCTTCGGTAAGACGCGCTAAACGATTGCCTCGTGAAAAGAAACCGCCAAATTGCGAGCCACTGGTTTCAAACGCAGTAAAGCGCTGACTGGGAATGGTTAGCTTGCCAACAGCCTGAGGGAAAACAGCAAATTTAATATCGATAATGGAGTAATTTCTGCCATTTATGCGTTTATTAAAACGCTCCTCTGATATCTGTTGAATATCTGCATCTGGAATATCAAATTCAGAGATTGAAATATCCTGAAGAGGTACAGAGTAGTGTAGGCGATGTGTGAGTATTACCTGCTCTTGAAGATAAACAGAGCTCTTATCCACGGAGGTTTGGATAAAGACCGGCTTATTTCCCGCCGCGGTAGTGGCTGAATTTATTGCGCGCACCAATACTCGAATTGCCTTGGTGCGGTCACCTTTAAAGCTTAATGCAGGTATGTTTAGTTGCCCCTGTCGTTTAGGCATTAATACTATTGTCCAATTAGTCGATGATGTTTGTTCGCCATTGATCCATGAAAACTGTTGTTGCCGACTATTAGAGATAATTTCAAAATCTCTCTGTAGTTGATTGAAGTTAGGCTCTCCGGTAGCTGATTGCCCTGAATAAGTGACAGTAAGCTGTAATGTTTCATCGGCCTCTATTTCAGTTCTATCCACCTTTGAAATTAGCGAAGCCCAGCTGGGTAACGCCATAAAAATTAGGAAAATAGTTAATATTTTGTTTTTAAACGGTCTACTCATCTACCAACGCTCTTGCTGATTAGGTGGTGGTGGGCGACGTTGATCCGACGCCCGTTGCTGTGATTGATAGCGAAATTTTTGTCTTAATAGCCCGCCGGGATCATCAGGTACTCTGCGCAACCACTGTTGTAATTCCTGTTGCTGCTGTTCCTCCAGTTTTTCCTGTTCCGACTTTTGCATTTCGCTTAATTGTTGTTCCGCAGATTCTTTATTGTCTTCTGCTGCTTGTTTTTGTTGCTCCTCAGTTTCAGCTTGCTCCTGTTGCTCAGCCTTTTCTTGCTGGGCTTGATCCTGTTGCTCGCCATCTTGAGATTGACTATCCTGAGACTGGCTATCCTGAGACTGGCTATCCTGAGACTGGCTATCCTGAGATTGACTGTCCTGTGACTGGCTATCTTGCGATTGGTCTTGGGATTCACCGTCCTGAGATTGATCCTGTTGCTTTAGCTGTTCAACCAGTTTTTTATTGGCAATTGCATCTTGCATATCCGGCTGTAATTTCAGAGCCTGATCATAAGCCTCTATGGCTTTATCTAGCTCGCCCATCTTGGCTAAGGCATTGCCAAGATTGTAGTAGTCATCCGCGTTATCACCCTGTTTATAATGTTCAGCGGCGGCTTGATAATCACTATTTTTATAGGCGGCGCTGGCTTGCCACTTTGGATTTTTAAATAATGATTGAGCCATTTCGGCATCACCATTTTCTAGGGCAATTTGTGCCTGTTGATCAGAGGTATACCACAAATCCTGCCAAACTGAGGCTTCAGTGGGCTGGGTGGTTAATAGACTAGGTGCCAAAATCAGGACATAAACTGCCCCTTTGCGAAAGCTTGCCAATAATAATGGCAGTAGTAAAAACACAAGCCAAAAACCACGATCGTCCCAGATATCAAACGATCGATCATCGATTTCTGTGGTGTTGGGAAATTCTTGCGCTATAGCTTCAGTTAAAGCGTTAATATCACTGTCGTCATTGGTAATGCTGAAATAACTGCCATTGCCGATACTTGCGAGTTGGTTGAGGGACGATGGCTCGAGTTTTGGCAGTATAATGCTATCGTTCTTATCCTTAACAAAGCCGCCATTACCCAATGGAATTGGCGCCCCCTCTAAAGTACCTATACCTAAAATATGCAGGCGAATATTGCCATTAGATAGCTGTGTGGAAATATCTCTAAAGGCTGACCTTGCGACGCCATCTGTAATTAATAATAGATCTGCCTGCTGATAGCCGCCATTGTTAATAAGCTCAATCGCAGTGGCTATGCCATCTTCTGTGTGACTGCCATAACTTGGTAGTAATGTTGGGTGTAGAGTGGGTGCAAGACTGATAATGGTGTTGCTGTCCTCTGTAAGAGGGGAGACAGCAAAAGCCTCGCCACCATAGACCACCAGTCCAACAAAGCCCTGTTTGCGAGCTTTTAAGATATCGATCATTTTATATCTAGCTTTTATTAACCGACTGGGGGATACGTCTTCAGCAAGCATTGAAGGTGATAGATCTAACAGAATGACTAATGCTGAATCTTCTTTATGCACAGGCTGAGGCAATTTACTCCATGAAGGGCCAGCCAAGCTAATACAGAAAAATAACCAGCATAGAGCAAGACTTCGATGAAAATATTTAGCATAGTGATTATTCCCCGAGCCATTTTGCATAAGATACGGCAGCAGTGAAGGATTAATCACTTTGTCCCAGTTGCCTGTTTGCTGGCTCATTTTACTAATAATGCCAAGGCATAGGACTGCTGGGAGCAAACCCAAAAGCCAAAGCGGGCGAATAAGATGAAACTCTGTGAAAAATTGCCAATCAGCCATGTATGCTCCCGCGCTGACGAATAACAGCAATCAGCAAACTAAGTACAAAAGCTATACCCAGTGGCCAGTGATAAAGAGAGATAGTTGGACGAATGGTTTCAGCCTCTTGATCCACCGGTTCTAGACGGTTAAGTTCCTGATAAATAGCCTCTAGTTCAGCCGGATTTCTTGCTCTAAAGAACTGACCGCCAGTTATTTTGGCAACCTCAGCTAGGGTTTGTTCATCGAGCCCACTGCCGCCTCTGGCACCCACACCAATAGTGTAGATTTTGACATTGGCGCGACTGGCAAGCTGGGCAGCCTTAACTGGTTCTAGTGCGCCAGAATTGTTAGCGCCATCAGTCAGTAAAATGACCACTCGGTGACTTTTTGGACGATCCTGAAGCCGCTTTACCGCTAAGCCAATAGCATCGCCAATAGCAGTGCCATTACTGCCAGCAAAACCCATTTGAGCTTCGTAGAGTAAAGTTTGTAGTGTTTTTCTATCAAAGGTAAGCGGTGTTTGAAGATAAGCCTGCTCACCAAATAAAACCAACCCCAAGCGATCTCCCTCACGTTTTGCAACAAAGTCGCCCACTACCGACTTTACGGCAACCAAACGATTGACTGCTTGCCCACCAATACGCATATCCCGCTGTCGCATACTGGGGGAAATATCCACTGCTAATAGTAAATCACGTCCACTGGTAGGCAGTGCCACTGGATCACCAATCCATTGGGGTCTAGCTAGTGCAAGTAACGTGCATAACCAACATAACCCGAGAAGCATTTTCAAAATATTTTTAAGCCATGAAGCGCTTTTAAATTGACTGCTTTGCGGATCGGCAATGGCTAGCATAGCCGGTGCTCTTAGCGCATTAATAGTCTGATTAATAGGCTTGCGCCAATATCTATACACGAGAGGTAATGGCGATAAAACAAGCACCCAAGGCCAGAGCATAGTTAGCATAAGCTTTTATACTCCAGTTTATCAGCTGTCAGGTGATGTTTAATCCATTGGTTTGCTTGGATAAACAACGGGTCAACCAGTTCCGAGGAAACTGACTGCTGTTTGGCGTACAAAAGTGGCTCCCAATTAGCCGGAAGCTCTGAAAAAAGCGTTTTATTAGTGCTGTTTTGTAGAAATTCTATAAATGCTTGATGACTCAGACTGGCAAAGTTTTTCTCAGGGTAGGCGCTAATGGATACCTGTTTTAACAGGCTAAATAAATCAATGAGTCGCTGGTGTTGATCTGAATTGGGTAGCTTTTTAAGCTGAGCAAGAGCCTGTCGTCTATAGCGCTGGCTAAAAAAGTGATTAAGTGAGAATCGCACAGCGAGCACAATACCCAAGATACAAATGACGGCAACAATCCACCAGCCAAAAGCCAGAGGCCACCAAGAAATCGCCTCGGGTAAATGTATATCTCTTAACTGTGCTAGGGGGTCACTTGGGTTCACTTAAAACTCCTAGCTAATTAGGCTTTCGAGCCAAGCGACGTTTGCCGTAAGCCTTGGCCAATAGCTGCATCACAGGTTCTGAAGTGTCAAAGGGTAATAATCCAGCCGATAGTTGCTCGCATAGTTTTTGTAAGAGATTTTCCCGCTCAGAAAATTGATGGGCAAAATTCTCCCGCAATTGGTTATCGCTAGTATCTAGAATTGCCTGTCTGTCGCCATTGCCAACTGCATAGAGGGCAGGCTCAGGCAATTGACGCTCCAAATTATCGGCCACTTGACAGAAATTGATATTGCAGTGTTTTGCTAAAGAAAATAAATGTGGTTCGCACTCGCTATTTAGGTCGTGGAAATCACTCACAATAAATACCGTACTGCCCGGTAGAACAAGGCGTCTTGATTCTTCTAAAATAGTCGCCAAATTTAAGCTATCAGCTTGGGGCTCTAATAGGGCTTCACTAAAGTTTTGCAGGCCATGTATGAACTGCAATGCTGAGTGGTGACTGCGTTTGGGTTTTATATCTAGCTGTTGCTGAGCGCCAAAGATGACGCCGCCAACACGGTCATTAATAGCTAATCCAGCCCAAGCTAAGGCGGCGGAAATTTCACAGGCAACCACTGATTTAAGTCGCTGACTACCAAAGAACATAGAGCTTCTTAGGTCGCAAATAATCAGAATAGGACGCTCCCGTTCCTCAATAAATACTTTGGTATGGGGTACCTGAGTTCGCGCAGTAACTCGCCAGTCAATACTGCGAACATCATCGCCCGGTTGATAAAGCCTCACCTGATCAAAATCCATTCCCCGACCCCGAAAATGCGACCTATGACCACCGGCTAGCATTTGCCTAGCCTGTAGTTTTGGAAAATTGGTTAATTCTTTAGCGGCATAACGAAGCTTGATTAGCTGATTAGAGTCAGCTATCGCGGGGTTGGATATCATATCTGAAGTCCCATTAGCCAATCGCGTATAATTAGGCTGAAGGGACTGTGGATAGCAGGGTATCGATGACCTTATCGGCATCAATGCCTGCCGCTTCCGCTTCAAAACTCAGTATCAGCCTGTGGCGAAGTACATCGTGGGCTACCGAGCGAATATCATCTGGTGTGACATAGTCGCGATTATCCAGCCAGGCTACCGCGCGACTGCATCGATCAAGAGCAATCGTCGCTCGTGGGCTGCCGCCATAATCTAACCAGTTGGCTAAATCGCCACCATAGGCTTCAGTATTTCGGGTTGCGAGAATAATCTGTACCAGATATTCCTCAACTGCTTCATTCATATGCACGGCCAGCACTTCTTTTCTTGCCGCAAACAAATCTTGCTGAGTAATCGGGTCAAAGTCTAAGGCTTTCTCACCTTGAGCCTCTTCTCTTGATAACTGCAAAATGGTTCTCTCGCTATCGGGGGAAGGGTAGTCAACCGAAACATGCATGAGAAAGCGATCCATCTGTGCTTCAGGTAGTGGATAGGTACCTTCCTGTTCAATAGGATTTTGGGTGGCCATAACTAAAAATAAATCAGGCAGAGGGTAGCTTTTTTTGCCCACTGAAATTTGGCGTTCAGCCATAGCTTCTAAAAGAGCCGATTGCACCTTTGCTGGGGCGCGGTTGATCTCATCGGCCAGCACTAGGTTGTGAAACAAAGGCCCAGCTTGAAATTCGAAAACACCCTGTTCAGGGCGGTAGATATCACTGCCTGTAATATCTGAGGGTAGTAAGTCAGGCGTAAATTGGACGCGATGGAAGTCTGCATCTAGGCCCTCGGAAACTGTTTTAATGGCTTTAGTCTTTGCCAGTCCAGGTGCGCCCTCTACTAAAAGGTGGCCATCGGCTAAGAGGGCGATAATAATTCGTTCAATAAGTTGTTGCTGACCGACAATTCTACTGTTTAGCCAAGTTTTCAGGCTGTCTATATTCTGATGCAAGTTGTACCTCTGTAAAAAAAATAAAAGCTATAAAAAAACAAACACCGATTCTAATTAGTCTCTCGAAAAGAAACAATTAACGATGTCAAAAAACGATATTTTAAATTTAGACTATTAAATAATAGATTAAAATCGTTCTACAGGTTGCTCACTTTTTGCTGAAGTGTTGCCTGACTAAATCCACTCCAGTAGTCAGCTCGCCCTTGACGCCAGCCCGTACACCAGTGGAAGCCTAGGATAGATTCAGTTTGATAGGGACAGGTTGAAATTGAGCGCTGCTGAATAGCAGTTTGATAACCTTTTAGAAAGGCTCGGTGGGACAAATCTTTTTTATGTTTCTTCATAGGATTCTCCATTTTTATATTTAACGTCTGAATGCTGATAATATAATTTATTTATATTTTTCAACAACCAGAGAGCAAAGAGAGATAGAATGGCGACCTATATTGGTGCTGACAGGTCACAGTCTGTTTAAAAGCTCCCCTAGTTTATTTTATGACCGTTTATTTAGTTAATGGTTCCATACATTTCAGGATACATAAAAAGTGCCATTAAAGACAGATATAACTGCATTGTTAGCTACCTGCCCAAAAGGTATGGAGCAACTTTTAGCCGATGAGCTTGTGGCTATTGGGGCTTCAGAGATCAAGCAAACGGTTGCCGCAGTTCACTTTCAAGGGTCATTGGAGATAGCCTACAGGTCTTGTCTCTGGTCGCGTCTAGCCAATCGTATTCTTATGCCATTGTTGAGCTTTAAGCTCGATAGCACTGATGATCTTTATAAACATTCGGTTGAAATTCCTTGGGAAGAGCATCTCTCTGCTGATAATAGTATTGCTATCGATTTTATTGGCACATCAAAATATATCGACAATAGTATGTACGGCGCTCAATTGCTAAAAGATGCTGTTGTAGATCGAATTCGTCGTATCGCTGGTGGGCGTCCCAATGTGGATGCCAAATCTCCTGATATTCGTATTCAGGCACGACAGCATAAAGGACAGGTGGTTGTTTCGTTAGATATATCTGGTGACAGCTTACATCGCAGAGGCTATAGAACCGGTCAGGGTAGTGCGCCGCTTAAAGAGAATCTTGCAGCCGCAATTCTAATGCGTGCCGGTTGGTCTGATATAGCCAAACAGGGCGGGGCGTTAATTGATCCGATGTGTGGCAGTGGTACATTTTTAATTGAAGCAGCAATGATGGCGGCAGATATAGCCCCATCTATAAATCGACAAACCTTCGGTTTTACCCATTGGTTACAGCACGATAAGGATTTGTGGGAGTCGGTACTTGAAGAGGCTCAGCAAAGACGAGACGCTGGTTTAGAGGCATTTAAAAATGATATTCGCGGTTATGATGGTAATAGTCGGGTATTAGATGTAACGGTTGCCAATATTGAAAATGCAGGTCTTGATGAGCATATTCGCATTGCTCATAAGCCGCTTGATCAATTTGGTAAGGCCACCGCTGAAACCGGCTTGCTAATCACCAATCCACCCTATGGCGCCAGAATGGGGGAAGAAGAGCAGCTGGTTCCTCTATATCAAAAACTTGGCACAGTGCTTCAGAAAAACTTTGTTCAGTGGCGCGCAGCGGTCTATACCGGTAATTTGGCGCTAGCGCGACAGCTCGATCTTTCGCCCACTAAGCAGTACAGCTTATTCAACGGCACTATACCCTGTAAATTGTTGGTGTTTGACAATATGCAGTCTAAATCAGAGCAGATTGCGGAGCGTTTAAGTAAGCCTGCGCCTGTTCAGCCTCTATCCGAAGAGGCAAAAATGCTATTTAATCGTCTGCAAAAGAACCAAAGGCGCCTAAAAGGCTGGTTAAAGAAATCGGACATTAGCTGTTATCGGCTCTATGATGCCGATATCCCAGAATATGCCGCAGCGATTGATATTTATGAGCAGCGAATCTATGTGCAGGAATACGCCGCGCCAAGCACTATTGAGACTCATGTCGCCAAGCAGCGATTTGATACTATCAAACGCGCAGTGAAAGAGTTTGCTAGTGATCGATTTGAAAAAGTGTATTACAAAGAGCGCCGTCGTCAAAAAGGTGATGCTCAGTATCAGCGTTTGAATGACGAATCTTCGGAAAGCATTGTGGTTAATGAGGGTAGGGCGCGATTGGAGGTTAACCTCAGCGACTACTTGGATACCGGGCTATTTCTGGATCATCGCCCTGTGCGCGCAATGGTTGGCGAATTAGCATCGGGCAAATCATTGCTTAATCTATTTTGCTATACCGCCTCAGTCACAGTGCAGGCTGCTTTAGCGGGCGCTAAGAGCTCACTGAGTATCGATATGTCCAATACCTACCTAGACTGGGCGCAGCGTAACTTTGAGCTTAATAGTCTAAGCTCGCCTAAACATCAGCTATTGCGGGCCGATTGTCTCAAATGGCTTGAGGAAGACTCTCAAACCTTTGATGTAATCTTTCTTGATCCGCCAACTTTCTCTAATTCAAAGAAAATGGACTCGGTATTAGATGTCCAGCGCGATCACCCTGAGCTAATTCGTCAAGCAATGGCTAAGTTAAACTCAGGTGGCACTTTAGTATTCTCTAATAATTTCCGTAAATTCAAACTGGATGAACTAATTTCTAGGCAGTTCAGCTGTGAAAATATAACCAAGCAAACCCTAGATAGTGATTTTGAGCGCAACCCACGTATTCATAACGTGTGGTTAATTACCAAGCGAAGCTCATTTGGTTAATGGAAATGGATAAGCAAATAACTCTAATAAGCGGCCCCAATTGTCATCTTTGCGAACAGGCCAAAGAGATGCTTTACCCCCTATTAAAAACTAAAAACATTCAGTTAAATAGCCTAAATGTTAGAGAAGATGCAGCGCTATTTGAGCAATATGGTTTGCGTATACCGGTGGTTATTTTCGCTGATGGCAGTGAAAAAGGCTGGCCATTTACCGCCGCGCAGATTGCTAGAATGATAGATTAAACTATAATAATATCAATTATTTAAATAGATATTATAGCAAATTACTTTAAAAATGGACTGAGGTAAGAATCCAGTGCATTGGCAAAATCCATTCGGTCCCTCTGGCTCAATGGCGGCGGTCCGCCACCGACCTCAACGCCGCTTGATCGCATCGAGTCCATAAAGTCCCGCATATTCAAACGCGCACGAATATTGGAGGCGGTATAAAGCTCGCCGCGAGGGTTGAGTGCCTTGCCCTGTTTTTCAATCACTTCTGCCGCCAGCGGTATGTCGGCAGTGATCACCAAATCGTCTTTTTCTACTAAACTCACAATATGATCATCTGCTACATCAAATCCGGAACTGACACAGATTGAACGTACAGTGGGTATTCTTGGAGTATTTAAGGGCTGGTTAGCCACTAAAATAACCTCGACACCCGTGCGCTGAGAAACGCGATATAAAATATCTTTAATGACTACTGGGCAGGCATCGGCATCGACATATATTTTCAAGAATATTACTCTTGTTAGTTCAGTGTTTTTGCATTGTAACTGATTCTTTGCTTTTCGAGGTGAAATCTAGTGCTTGAAAACCCCGCAATACTGGGTAAAATGCCGGCCTTAACTAAAAATTATAATCAAGTGGCCTCTAGTATGGGTCACCACTGTAAAGGAAAAAGCCATGCCTGTTATTACTCTCCCTGATGGATCTCAACGCCAATTTGATTCTGCCGTTTCTGTGCTCGATGTAGCCGCTGATATTGGCCCCGGTCTTGCTAAGGCAACCCTAGCCGGCGTTGTGTCCGGTGACGTTGTAGACGCTTCCTATGTGATCGAGCAAGATGTTAGTCTCTCGATTGTCACTGATCGCTCTGATGAAGCCCTAGATATTATCCGTCACTCCACGGCACACCTATTGGCTATGGCGGTGAAAGAATTATTCCCTTCAGCTCAGGTCACTATTGGTCCGGTAATTGAAGACGGTTTTTACTATGATTTCTCTTTTGAGCGTGCCTTTACGCCGGAAGACTTAGAGGCTATAGAGCAGCGTATGCAAGAGTTGGCTAAGCAAGACTTTGCTATCGCAAGAGAAGAATGGGATAGAGATGAAGCCGTAGAATTTTTCAAAGGCATCGGTGAAGCTTACAAAGCAGAGATAATTGCGGGTATTCCTGCAGATCAACCCATTGGTCTTTACCGCCAGGGTGATTTTGTCGACCTATGTCGCGGCCCTCATGTGCCATCTACCGGTAAGTTATCAGCCTTTAAATTGACCAAGGTAGCAGGTGCCTATTGGCGTGGTGACAACGATAATGAAATGTTACAGCGTATTTACGGCACAGCCTGGAGCAATAAAAAAGAATTAAAAGCCTATATCAATCGGTTAGCTGAAGCGGAAAAGCGCGACCATCGCAAAATTGGTAAAAAGCTCGACCTTTTCCATATGCAAGAAGAGGCGCCTGGTTCAGTATTTTGGCATCCAAAAGGCTGGGCAATTTACAACAGTATCCAAGACTATATGCGCCAACAACAGGTGCAGCAGGGTTACAAAGAAATTAAAACACCGCAGCTAGTCGATTTTAGTCTGTGGGAAAAGTCAGGCCATGCGGATAAGTTTGGCGATGATATGTTTTCCGTATCAACTGATGACCGTCAATATGCGGTTAAGCCCATGAACTGTCCCTGTCATGTTCAAGTATTTAATCAGGGTCTTAAAAGCTATCGTGATCTGCCGATGCGCCTAGCTGAGTTTGGCTCCTGTCATCGAAATGAGCCTTCAGGTTCATTGCATGGCATTATGCGTGTTCGTTCATTTACACAGGATGACGGCCATATTTTCTGTGCTGAAGATCAGATTCAGTCTGAGGTTTCAGAGTTTATTGATGCATTGCACGATGTATATGCAGACTTTGGGTTTGATGAAATTATTTATCGCCTATCAACTCGTCCAGAACAGCGTGTGGGTTCGGATGAAAGCTGGGACCGTGCGGAAAAAGCCCTTGGCGAAGCGCTCGATGCTAAACAATTACCTTGGCAAGAATTGCCAGGTGAGGGTGCTTTCTATGGTCCAAAGATTGAATTCTCGCTAAAAGACTGTATTGGTCGTGTCTGGCAGATGGGAACCATTCAGGTGGATTTCTCGATGCCGGGTCGTTTGGATGCTGAATATGTTGCCGAAGATGGTAGCCGAAAAACACCGGTAATGTTACATCGTGCAATTTTGGGTTCTTTTGAGCGATTTATCGGTATTTTGATCGAGCAACACGAAGGCGCATTTCCATTTTGGTTGGCTCCTCAACAGGCAATTGTGATCAATATTACCGATTCTCAGGCCGAATATGCCAATTTAGTCACTCAAACCATGCAAAATAAAGGATTTAGAGTGAATTCGGACTTGAGAAACGAGAAGATCGGCTTTAAAATTCGCGGTCACTCCATGCAACGGGTTCCCTATCTGCTCGTTGTTGGTGATAAAGAGATTGAAAATGGCACTGTAGCGGTGCGAACACGCGACGGCGAAGATTTGGGAAGTATGACCATCGAAGAGGTAATTTCTCTTTTTGAGCGTGATACTGAAAAGCGCAGTCGTGAACTTGAAACGAATACGGAGTAATACTTATTAAAAAAGACAGTAAGCGAGCACGCCTAAACGAAGATATAGCGTCTTCAGAGGTAAGGCTAATTGCAGCAGATGGTGCGCAGGTGGGTGTGGTTTCAATTGAGACTGCTCTAGAAATGGCGCAAAAGGATTCATTGGACTTGGTGGAGATTTCACCAGATTCAGAGCCTCCCGTTTGTAAAGTAATGGACTACGGAAAGCATGTCTTTGATATTAAGAAAAAAGCCGCTCTGCAAAAGAAGAAGCAAAAGCAGACACAGGTTAAAGAGATTAAATTTCGTCCGGGAACAGATGTTGGCGATTACCAGATTAAACTGCGTAATCTGATTAAGTTTCTGGAGAATGGTGATAAAACTAAAATCACACTGCGCTTTCGCGGACGTGAAATGGCTCACCAAGAATTGGGGATGGAAATGATGAAGCGCGTAGAAGCTGATCTTTCCGAGCTGGCTCAGGTAGAGCAGTTTCCCAAATTAGAAGGTCGTCAAATGACCATGGTCATGGCGCCTTTTAGTAAAAAGAGGTAGCAAAAAGCAGTAACAGCAGTAAGAAATACAGCGTGACCCGCGTTCAGCCAATGTTTTTGGCAGGCTGTCCGGGCGGCTCTTACTGAACATTAACCCTAGTACTAGGAGAACCAAAATGCCAAAAGCAAAGACTCATAGTGGAGCTGCAAAACGCTTCAAAAAGACGGCTGCGGGCTATAAGCATAAGCATCAGCACAAAAGCCATATTCTTACCAAAATGACTACCAAGCGTAAGCGTCAACTGCGTGGCACCAGCATCTTAACTGCTGCTGATAGCCCTCGTGTAGACCGTATGCTTCGTGGCCTGTAACTAACTAAATTTGGTAGGAGAATAATATGCCTAGAGTAAAACGTGGTGTTGAAGCCAATCGTCGTCATAAAAAGATTTTAAAGCAAGCTAAAGGTTATTACGGAGCAAGAAGCCGAGTTTATCGTGTAGCTACACAGGCCGTAACCAAAGCAGGTCAATATGCCTATCGCGATCGCCGCGCTAAGAAGCGTACTTTCCGTAGACTTTGGATTGCCCGAATCAATGCACAATCTCGTGTAGAAGGTTTGAGCTACAGCCGATTAATCAATGGACTAAGCAAAGCCAAGATCGAACTAGATCGACGCGTTCTTGCAGACTTAGCTGTCTATGATAAGGCTGCTTTTGGTGCGGTAGTTAAGAAAGCAAAGACTGCCCTAGCCAAAGCTGCTAAGTAATATCTAACAGCTAATTATTCAAATAATGGATAATAGGCTGGCGAAATAGGGAAGGGGCTAAAGCCCTTTCCCTATTTTTTTACAGTTAGACTAAAGTAGACGTAGAATAGACAATCAATAAAAGCTGTATTAATAGTTATCTGGTAAAAACTAATGATTGAATTAGAACAAATTACACAGCAGGCTCAAACTGCCATTTCAGAAGCAACTGAGTTGACAGTTCTAGATGGTTTGAGAGTTGAGTATTTGGGTAAAAAAGGTCAGTTGACCGGATTGCTCAAAGGGCTTGGTGCACTTTCAGCTGAAGAGCGACCTGCAGCTGGTGCCAAAATCAATGAAGCCAAGCAGGCGTTGATGGCGCAGATTACAGAGCGTAAGAGTAACCTTGAGTCAGAGGCGCTTAATCAAAAGCTTGCTCAAGAAACTATTGATGTCACCTTACCTGGTCGAGGCGAAGATATGGGTGGGCTACACCCAGTCACGCGAACCATGGAGCGTATTCAAGCATTCTTTACTAGTGTTGGTTATACGGTTGAAGTAGGCCCAGAAGTAGAAGATGACTATCATAACTTTGAAGCCCTAAATATTCCCGGTCATCACCCAGCTAGGGCGATGCACGATACTTTTTATATAGATTCCAATACCGTATTGCGTACCCATACCTCACCGGTTCAGGTGCGCACTATGGAAAAGCAAGATCCTCCTATACGAGTGATCTGCCCCGGTCGAGTGTACCGCTGTGACTCAGACCTTACTCACACCCCAATGTTTCATCAGGTAGAGGGTCTGGTAGTTGATAAAAATACCAGCTTTGCCGATCTAAAAGGTGTGGTAGATCAATTTCTAAAAGCCTTTTTTGAGGCTGATTTACCGGTGCGGTTTAGACCGTCATATTTTCCCTTTACTGAGCCCTCAGCTGAGGTTGATATCCAGTGCACTAACTGTCAAGGCAAAGGCTGTAGAGTCTGTAGCCACACCGGTTGGTTGGAAGTTATGGGTTGCGGCATGGTACATCCCAATGTATTTGAGAGTTGTAATGTAGACACCGAGCAGTACAGTGGTTTTGCCTTTGGTATGGGTGTAGAGCGACTGGCTATGTTGCGCTATGGTGTTAATGACTTGCGATTATTTTTTGAAAATGATCTGCGTTTTCTTAAGCAATTTTAGGTAGAGGGATCTATGAAATTTAGTGAATCGTGGTTACGTCAATCAGTAAACCCCTCCATCTCAACCGAAGACTTAGTTGCCCAGATTACTATGGCCGGTCTTGAAGTAGACGGTGTTGAGTCGGCATCGCCAGAGATAAGCGGTGTGGTAGTCGGTGAAATTATTTCAATAGAGCAGCATCCAGATGCCGATAAACTGCGCGTCTGTCAGGTAGCCGGTAATGGCGATACTGAGTTGCAAGTAGTCTGTGGTGCTGCCAATGCACGCATTGGGATTAAAATACCCTTTGCAACCGTAGGCGCCAAACTACCGGAAGGCTTCAATATCAAAAAAGCCAAGCTACGTGGGGTTGAGTCCTTGGGCATGCTTTGTGGTCAAACCGAGCTGGCACTAGGTGATGATGATTCAGGTCTGTGGGAGCTTCCTGCTGATGCAACAGTGGGTCAAGACCTGCTCGAGTACCTTGACTTAAACGACAATATTATAGAAGTGGACCTAACCCCTAATCGCGCTGACTGCCTAAGTATTCGCGGTCTAGCTCGTGAGGTAGGTGTGCTGAATTCTGAGCCGGTAAAGCAGCTAAAAATTGATGCGGTTGAGCCAACTATTAAAGATTCTTTAAAGGCGTCTATTGAAGCACCGCAGGCCTGTGGTCGCTACGCTGGGCGTATTGTTCGCGGAGTAGATCTAACCCGCCCGACACCATTATGGATGCAAGAACGCTTACGTCGCAGTGGTATTAGAACTTTAGGCCCTGCAGTGGATATTACCAACTATGTACTACTTGAATTAGGCCAGCCAATGCATGCCTTCGATCTCGCTAAAATAGATGGCGATATTACAGTGCGTATGGGGCAGGGTGAGACTCTTCAGTTATTAGATGACAGCAAGGTCAAAGTGGTTAAAGATACTCTAGTCATTGCTGATCAATCACAATCGCTAGCCATGGCGGGCATTA
>Ga0207964_1000106_pt1 | contig 29648 bp, 37 predicted proteins | sample Knorr_S23_td_250_FD_185608 | JGI IMG/M metagenome (GOLD analysis project Ga0207964, IMG submission 185608) | Marine microbial communities from Southern Atlantic Ocean transect - Knorr_S23_td_250_ad_251m_LV_A (SPAdes) (version 2) | ecosystem: Environmental > Aquatic > Marine > Oceanic | place...
TTTCAGGATTTTTTATCGCAGTCCTATTATCAATTGACAGGTTAGTTATTGATTTTTAATCCACTCTTTTAAGAGAGAAATTCCTTTGACTATTCGCGGAAAGATAATATCTAGCTTATCCGAAGACGAGCTTTCTGAAATGGGCGCATATATTAGACCCAATCAATAATTAGGTCAGAAAACTGAGTCTATTAATTTTCTTTCAGTTCTCTTCTTAGAACTTTTCCAACATTAGTTTTTGGAATCTCTTTAATAAATTCTATATGCTTTGGAACTTTATAAGCGGTTAACTTTTCCCTACAAAAACTGATAATTTCTTCCTCATTTGCAGTTTGTCCATCATGAAGAACAATAAAAACTTTCACGAGCTCTTGAGAACCTTCACCTTCTATTCCAACACAGCCACATTCAAGAACAGCAGGGTGCTCATTAACAACAGCCTCAACTTCATTTGGAAAGACGTTAAAGCCTGAGACAATAATCATGTCCTTCTTTCGATCAACAATAAAAATATTACCAGTTTCATCGATTCGAGCAATATCACCGGTCATAAACCAATTATTCTCATCAAGACCAGAGACTTCGGACTTCCAATAACCACTCATAACTTGTGGGCCTCTGACACAAAGCTCTCCAACAGCATTCGTTTCTGAGAGTGCATTACCATCTTCATCCCTAATTTCAATTTCAGTGTAAGCTGCAGGTAGACCTACGGAGCCTGTAAATTCAGTCTGCTTGTAGTCATTAACACTTACTAATGGTGATGTCTCAGTGAGTCCATATGCCTGCCAGATTACTGATTTAGTAAGCTCTGCCCACCTCTTTGCGGTCGTATCAAGTGCAGCCATACCACCACTCAAGGACATAAGCAAATTACTAAAATCTAGCTCTTTAAATCCATCATAATTCAATAAAGCTTCATAAAGCGTATTTACACCTGAAATCATATGAAATTTATGTTTTTTCATTATTGAAACGAAAGTCTTTAGATCCCTAGGATTAGTAATCAGTACACTTCTTCCACCAATATGGAACAGCATGAAGTTGTGGACAGTTAGAGCAAAAATGTGATATAAAGGTAATGGGCAAATAGCGATTCTTTGCTCTTTTCTTGAGTCATCATACATTTTAGGGTCGATTGTAAAGAAGGCTTGGATGATGTTAGCAAGAATATTTCGGTGAGTCAGAACAGCACCTTTTGAAACGCCAGTAGTTCCCCCGGTATATTGAAGGAAAGCTGTGCTCTCAATCGGAATATCTAACGATTCAGCCTTTGAACCTTCATTTTCCTTCAAAACCTCAAGGAACATTTTTGCACCATCAATTTGGTACTTAGGCACTAACTTTTTAACCTTTCTAGTAACCAAATTAATAATCTTGCCTTTAAAGCCGAGTAGATCTCCAACAGTTGTTACCAGTACTTTTTCTACACTCGCAAGATCTGATTTAGCAGCGACATTAGCAACGCCTTCCCAAACCAACAATAATTTAGCTTCACTATCTCTCAAGACATGCTCAAGTTCTCTTTGAGTGTATAGAGGGTTAATGTTAACTACAACGATGCCTGCTTTCAATGCACCATAGACTATGACAGGGTAAACCAGCATGTTAGGCATCATGACAGCCACTCTATCGCCAACCTGACAGTTACTACTCAGCCAAGAGGCAAAAGAGTCAACCTGTGAAGATAGATCATTGTAGGACATCTCAACCCCAAAGCTTTCAAATGCTATCTTTTCTTGATGCTCATTACAACAGTTATCAAAAAACTCTACTAGGTTTCCGTGTTCTTTAAAAAAATCTGTCTCTTCAAGTTTATTCGGTATGTTTACTGCCATTAGATTCCCTCAGTGTATGTTAGTTATTTTTTATTTTGCCTATTAAGATTTCCTTATATTCATTATAAACCTCTCCATCCTTTTTGAAAGCATAACATGAGTTTGCAAACTTCTTTTCTATTGATTTTGCTTCTTCAAGAGTAATGGTTTCTGACTCTCCTCCTGTTTTTTCTTTCCACAGCGTTTGATATGCAATATTTCCTGCGTATGCCAGGAGGTCAGTAATGTGTCTGCAGCCCTTTTCACCTCCTAGAGCCTTAATAACCTTTCTATTAAACCCAGCAATGACGAACTCACCCTTTAGTTTTTGGCAATTTTTAACCGCTTGCGGACAAATATTGTAGGGAGAGGCATTAATTGTTGCTTCGATATCGATAATTTTTCTTTTGTCGTTCAGGGTTAATCTCAGTGCCATATCGTGGAGAGGCTCACCGGCACTGATGTATCCTCGATGCATATTGTTAAATGAGTAGGTTTTGCTATCTATAAGAAAAACTTCAATATCCCACAATCCATCTTCTCTTTTATAGCCTTTGCCTTCAATCGTTCTATTATGTTTTAAATCTCTCCTGGTCGCCTTAGATAACATAGTTTGATCCTTACGAAATTCGATTTTTTGATTCAAGATATTGTTGCTCTAATTCTAACACCAAATCCTCAACACTTGGCACATTGGAGATAGAACCGACGCCTTGCCCAGCTGAAAAAATATCCTTCCATCTCTTCGCTGTGGCTTTACTGACATCAAAATCTACCTTAAGTTTTTGCTTGATGAGGGGCATAATCATTTTCTTAAAATCAGAGATAGTTGATTGAATTCCTCCTGCATTTGGATTAATACCAGCATTATTAAGGGATTGTTCAAGCCAGTTTCCATTAACTCCTGTAATCTTATTAGACTTAATAATATCACTTGCTGATGCATTTAAGATCATCTGCTTATAGTCTTCGGTCGCATCACTCTCTTCTGTGGCAATAAATCGAGTACCCATATAAGCCAAATCTGCACCCAAAGCTTGAATCGCTAGAACTGAATCACCAGAACTTATACTTCCACCCACTATTATTGTTCCATCAAATATGCTTCTCACTTCGGATACAAAGGCAAATGGAGAAAGGTCTCCAGTATGTCCACCTGCACCATTACAAACTAAGATAAGTCCATCAACACCAGCGCTAATTGCTTTTTTTGAGTGGTACAAATTAATAACGTCTGAATATACTAATCCGCCATACTCATGCACCTTTTTAACAACCTCTTTAGGGTTACCAAGAGAAGTAATAACGATAGGGGGTTTATGCTTAAGAATTAGATCTATGTCATCATTACTTCTGGCATACATTTTACTCACAATGATATTTACAGCCCAAGGCAGACCATCTTCTCCAGAACCTAAAGCATCTGTTATTTCTGTGAATTCTTGATCTAAGGCTTCTAAGGTTCGACAGTTAGCGGTTGGAAAGGATCCAATAATTCCTGCTTTAGAAGACGCTATGACAAGCCTAGCATTCGAAACTATAAACATAGGTGACTGTATAATTGGCAGTCTAAGATGGTCGATGAAGTTTTGATTTGTCATAAACTATTTAGCATCTTTTTATAATTCCAGCTGCACCCATCCCAGTTCCAATACACATGGTTACCATTCCATAATCAATCTTTTCTCTTTGCATTGCTGAAATAAGTGTAGACACTCTAATTGCGCCGGTGGCCCCTAGCGGATGTCCAAGAGCTATAGCGCCTCCAAGAGGATTTACTTTTTCTGGGTCTAGTTTTAATTCCTTAATAACTGCTAGAGATTGAGCAGCAAATGCCTCATTCAACTCAATCCAGCCAATATCATCAAGATTAAGATCTAAAGAATTAAGAACTTTAGGCACTGCCTTTACTGGGCCAATGCCCATTATTTCAGCTGGAACTCCAGCAACTGAAAATCCCAAAAATTCGGCCTTAGGCGTTAGATTGTATTTCTCAACTGCTTCTTCACTGGCAACAAGAACAGCAGCAGCAGCATCTGACATTTGAGAACTGTTTCCTGCAGTGACTGATCCGTCTTGTGCAAAAACGGTTCTAAGTTTTGCCAAAACCTCCAAGCTTGTATCCTCTCTCGGACCTTCATCTTTAGAGACAATATTAGAGTTTTTTATATATTCATTTGATTCAACTGAGTAACTATCTTCGACAGTTGAAATTGGCACAATTTCATCCTCAAATAAACCGCTATTGTTTGCTTTGATTGCCTTTTGGTGACTCTCATAAGCAAACTGATCTTGCGCCTCTCGAGAAATATCATATTTCTGAACCACTTTCTCAGCTGTCAGCCCCATGCCATAAGCTATAGAAATATTCTCATCAGACAAAATTTTAGGGTTCATTGAAGGCTTAAAGCCAGTCATCGGTACACTACTCATACTCTCGACACCAGCAGCAATGACTAGGTCAGATGACCCAGACTTAATGAGGTCAGCAGCGTTAGATACGGATTGAAGCCCGGACGAGCAGAATCTATTGAGTGTATATGCAGGGGTCGAGTCTGGCAGACCGGCAAGTAATGTGGCGATTCGCGCAATATTCAATCCTTGGGGTCCCTCTGGCATGGCACAACCAACAATAATATCATCGATACTGTTGTTTATTTTTTCACTAGGGTCTGATGCCTTGAGCACGCTTTGTATTGCATGCACTAATAAGTCGTCAGCCCTTGTCTTTGAAAGAAGTCCTCTTGCTTTACCTACTGGAGTTCTTTTTGCATCAATAATATAAGCTTTTCTCATCATATTCTCCAGTTAATTTCGAAGGGGTTTACTATTTCGAAGCATAAACTCAATTCTGTCTTGAGTTTTCTGTGTGCCCAAAAGCTCAACAAAGTATTTCCTCTCAAGATCTAGTATCATTTTTGAATTGACTACTGTGTTCTCCTCAACTAGGGAACCTGTCATCACTTTGGCTAATGACGATATGCAATATTTGTCATGTTCGGACATAAAGTTTCCCTCAAAGAGGTTGGCAACCTGCGCCATAATATTCGCATATCCAGCTTTACCCACCACTTTAAATGTGTCATCCAATGGAGACCTGAAACCTGACTCAAGCATTGCTAAAGCTTGACGTTTTGCAACATAAAGTAATTCATTTGGATTTGCAATAATGACATCTTCACTCTTTAGATATCCCATCTCCTTTGCTTCCAAAGCGCTAGCTGAGACTTTTGCCATTGCAATTTGCTCAAAATGTTTGGACAACAGAGGAAAGATATCATCAGACTCTTTATTTAAATAAGCTCTCAGTGCCATCTCTTTACTACCACATCCAGCTGGGATTCCTCCAATACCTACTTCTACAAGTCCAATATAGGAATTCATTGAGGCAACAACTCTATTACAATGAAGTAAAAGCTCGCAGCCGCCCCCTAGAGCGAGCCCATCAACAGCGGCAATTGTTAGTATTTTTCCATGCTTCAGACGCATTAATAAATCTTGGAGCATGCGAACTGTTTTTTTAATTGAGTATAATTTTCCCAGTTTTGGAAGCTCAGGATGCATCACCTCAAAAGCCTTCTTCTTGGCTTTTGATGACAAACCAGGATCCTTCTCAAGAAGGCCTAACTTAATTGCTGAAATGACCTCATAGAGGTTAGCACCAGCACAAAAATGCTCCTGCTCTTGTCTAATAACAAGGGCATGAAAACCATTATTTTCTAAATAATCAAGGCATTCAGGAAGCTCAGTTAAAACACTTGAACTCAATACATTCATTTTTGTCTTAAAAGAGACACTAGCAATGCCATTTCCAATGTCAATCAATTTAGTAGATTCACCATCTTTCAAGATATCTAATTGGCTCTTCTTTTCTCCACTCAGAAGTGCCTTATTTAATTGCCTTTCATAGACTGGATGAGAAGACCTTGGAATGAACTGATTCTTATTTGGATTAAAAGCACCCTCGTCAGAGTAGACAAAAGCTTGATCCATGACCCATGCTGGCAAGGCTTGATTTGAAAGAGTTTTTCCATCCTTAATATCTTGATTCAGCAATTCTCTTACCTCAGACCAACCAGTAATTTGAACTTGTTCAAAGATTCCTTTTTGCCAGGCAAATCCTGACTTCAATGCTAAATCAACGCATCTTGCAGTTTCAGCAACATGCTCAAGATGGAAGGCAGTGTAATGAAACACATCACGATGGACTGACCATAAAAACTGAGCTTGTGGGTCATCACACTTTGACAGTTTTAGAAGTGCATTTTCTATGCCTCTACTATCTTTTATTATCTTCTTTACTTTGGAACTAATAGTTTTATCAGAAAGCCTATACTCTCCTTCTTTAGGATCAAAGACAAATATGTCTTTGCCAACTTTTTCATAGATACCCTTTCGAGTTTTACTTCCTAAAGAACCCTTCTCAATTAGAGCCTCAATCCAATCTGGAATCTGGAATAGTTCAACCCATGGATCATCTTTCGCATTTTCATAAATATTTTTAACTACGTTTGCCATTACATCAAGGCCGACAACATCCAAGGTTCTAAACGTAGCACTTGCAGGCCTTCCAATTCTCTTTCCAGTTAATGCATCTACTGTATCAGCAGAAAGGTTAAAGTTTTCAGCATGCTTTAAGACGGCCATAAAAGAAAATACTCCGATTCTATTAGCAACGAAAGCTGGGCTATCTTTTGCATAAACAACCTCTTTACCTAGAGCTGAAGTAATAAACCCCTCAGCTTTAATTAGGAGACTCTCATCACTATATGAAGTTCTTATTAATTCAACCAGCGGCAAATATCTAGGAGGGTTAAAGAAATGAACTCCAAAAATTCGACTCCTTAAACTATCTGGTGCTGACTCAGCTATTTTTTGAATCGACAAACCAGATGTATTCGTTACTAGAATGGCATTGTCATTAACGTGAGTTGATATTTGCTTAAAAAGCTTTCTTTTGATATCTAGATTCTCTACGATAGACTCGATGATGAAGTCACAGCCTGAAATAGCAGTTAAATCATCGTAGGTTGATGTCTTTATTAATCCAGATACAGAAGGACTTGCAAAAGGAGTAGGTTTTAATTTCTTCATCATTGCTATAGATTTTGATAGCGCTTCCTCGCTAGTATCAAACATCGTAGTTTCAAACCCTAAGTTAGCGAAATGGGCAGCTATTTGACCTCCCATCGTGCCCGAACCCAATACAGCAATTTTGGTAAACGCTTTATCAAAATATTCTTTCATATCTATCCTAAATCTTTATTTGTCAAAACTCTCGTAATCATCAACTTTTAATGCTTCGAGAACCAAATCATTCAACCTTAACCAATTCTCTTTCTCTGCTTTAGACAAAGTTTTGTTATTAACTAGACCTTGAAGCCAAAATTCCAGGGTAATACTGGGCTGATATTTGTAACCTGATTTTTTTGCTTTATCCCTCAATATTTTCAACTCTTTTCCAGCCTCAAAGCCTTGAAAAAGAATATAAAAAGGGTGATCAGGTTTGTCTTTAAGGTTAGCGCAAATGCAGGTTGATAGGTTGTTTTCTATCCACTCAGTATCAAGAACAGATTTTGAAGTGCTGATAATCAGCTTGTCATTAACTTGAGAGGATGTAACTGAAAATGGAAAAAACAAAAGTCTCAAAAACCATTTGGCAACTCTGTTGATTGGCATGCTTTCAATATTTTTAAGCATAGATGTGTCTGCCTCTTCAATAAGCTTGAGAACTGAAAGTTTAAGAATATTCTTTGCGTTGTCATCATTGAGAAACTTCTCCTCATATAACTTTATGCAAGAACTAATTTCATACATCGCTGATATCGAATCTGCGAACCTTCCAGATATCATTTCTTTTCTCTTGAGCGAACCTCCTAAAAGCAGCGAGGCAATATCAGTCAAACAGGCAAACTTTGCTGACAATACAGACAGATTTCGATAGTAGACTTTTGTAGTGTGGTCTCCATAAGGTTTAGCTAGGCGTCCACGTGTCCAAGAAAACAAAATGGCTCTAGCAATATTATTAATAAAGCTACCCACATGACTAACAAGAGCCTTATCAAACTTATTGATTGAATCTTTGCTTTCATCATGAAGCGCTCTTAACTCATCAAGCATTGTTTTGTGACATCGAATTAATCCTTGACCAAAAATCATCAAGCTTCTTGTTAATATGTTCGCTCCCTCCACCGTAATTGCAACTGGTGCGCCAGAGTAGACTTTAGATACATAATTCCTCTTCCCCTCCATGACCGCTCTACCACCATGCACATCCATCGCGTCGATTGACGAGCTTTGAAGAAGCTGTGTGTTTCTATACTTCACAATTGCAGAAATAATCGAAGGCCTATGACCAGCATCTAGCGCCCATGTCGAGAGGTTTATATTGGCAGTAGCCCTAAATGCATTAGTAGCAAGATTTGAAAGCTTCTCCTGTATTCCTTCCATTTTTGCAATGGGTATTCCAAATTGCTCGCGTGTTTGCGAGTAAGTGCTTGTAGTCAAGAGCATTGCTTGTGTTGCGGAAGCACCTGTTACTGGGAGTGAAATTCCTCTTCCAACGCTGAGACACTCCATGAGCATTCTCCAGCCATGTCCAATCATCTTGTCGCCACCAATAACCCAATCCATCGGAATAAAAACATCCTTTCCATAGATGGGTCCATTTTGAAATGGCTCCCCTATAGGATTATGTCGGGTTCCTATGCTAAGACCTTTAGTATTCCGAGGTATCAATGCGCAGGTAATCCCTAAGTCATTTTTATTATGGAGAGGGTGGTCTTCTGGTAGTAAATTATCTGGATCATAGGCTTTGAAAGCTAACCCAATTACTGTAGCAATTGGTGCAAGGGTGATATAACGTTTTTCCCAATTCAACCTTAAACCTAAAACTTCCTTTTCTTCATAGTTTTCATAGCAAACTATTCCGTTATCAATTAAAGATCCTGCATCTGACCCTGCAACTGTAGAGGTAAGTCCAAAGCATGGGATTTCTTTGCCTTTGGCAAGACGAGGAAGGTAATGCTGCTTTTGTTCATCGGTACCGTACTTTAAAAGCAGCTCTCCTGGACCGAGAGAGTTCGGAACCATAACAGTAATTCCTAAAAATTGAGATGCTGAAGAGAGCCTTCCAACAATAATTGCATGTGCAAAATGAGAGAAACCTTTTCCATTAAATTCTTGAGGAATAATTAAACCTAAAAATCCTTTATCAAAGATATATTTCCAGACTTTCTTAGGCAGATCATGGGTTGATTGAATTTCATGAGAGTCAACCATTGCACAAAGCTCTTCTACCTCATTGTCAACAAAGCTTTGCTCTTCCTCTGTCAATTCAGTAGCCTCTAATTCAGTTAACTCCTTCCAATTGGGGTCGCCCTGAAAAAGCTCTGCATCCCACCAGACACTGCCCGCCTCAAGAGCAATACTTTCTGTGACTCCAATTGGTGGTAAAGATTTACGCATTACCTTGTAAATAGGTTTGGTAAATAGCATCACTCTGATGCTTGGCACTATCAGTATGCCAATTGCAAAAAGAATGAGGAGCAAGAATTGTGCCCCAAAGTGATTTGAAATGACAGCACCTGGATAGGTCAAACCTACTGCCAATAGCCATAACTGCCACATCTTTATATTCGTTTTAACAAGAACCAGTAGTATTAATACTATGGATAAAAGAAAAGAAAGTAACGAGTATTCAAATATTGTTTCAAGCATAAATATTGTTAGTCAGCATTGATAAGGTAGCAACGCCACTGCAAAAGTTAGAGAAATTATTAGTATAGATATAAATCTCAAATTAAAGTTAACATATTATTATAAAATATTAACACTTTATTGTATTTTTAATATTAATGTACCTTAAATTATGAATACCTATAGCGGCGTCTGGAGATGCATCCAAAGACTGCATCAAATATACCCTTTTGAGGTAGAAGCAATATTCAAAAGAGTAGGTATAGCGAAGAGCTTATTGGGCAATCAAAATGTATCTATACCTGTCGAAATACTCCTCAAATTCGTTATTGATGCTGAGTCAGTTTTTGAGGATGAATTAATATCCATCAATTTTGGCCGAATGGCTCAGGTGCGACCAAACTATGGAGAGGCGTTTGGTTTAGTGTTCGTTTACTCTAAAAATCTTGAGGAGGGCATAAGACTACTTCAATCTTATATTGGAACAGAACTAGAGGGAATTAACTTTCTAATCAGTGAAGAAAATAACCTTATCAAAATTCAGTCGGTTGCCGATCCAATAATACAACATCCATTTATTTATGAAAATCTAGGTCTATCGATAGTCGCATCCTTTATCCGTTCGAAACGATTTCAAATCAAAAAAATTAATACGAAAACAAATACTCATGCTCATGGCCTAAATGAAAAATCTGTATTTAACTGTCCTATTTATTGCTCTTGTGAAGAAACATCTCTCGTAATTAGCAGAAAAAACTATTTAAAAAAGAACGCTCTTTCGAATCCTAATCTTGTGAATTATCTGGTAAATATACTCAAACAAAAGGCTGATAGAATTACTTCAAATTTAAGTCTCAGAGATAAGATTGAGAGGGTTATGAATAACTATGAAAATCATTACAACCTAATAAATATTGAAGAAATATCAAATCATCTTGGCTTAAGTACAAATTCACTGCGTAATCAATTGTTAAAAGAGAATACAACTTTTCGTGAGGTTTTTAATAGCTTCAAATTAAAAAAATCAAAGCATATGATTAAAGATGGACTTTCTGTTAAGGTAATCTCATACCATTTAGGTTATTCGGAGCCATCGTCTTTCGTGAGATGGTTTACAGGTCAAACTCAACTCACCCCAACAGCATTTAGAATCAATACGCGTTAGAGTGCTAGCAGATTTGCGTTACCGCCTGATGCGGTGGTGTCCTCGGTAATCACCTGCTCATTAAGCAGCTCCCATGCTTCATAAATTGAGCTTACTAATGGAATTAGCTCATTTCTGGACGTCATAATTATTTTTTGCAATGAGCCTTGATTACCAAAATAAAATACAGCGTTGTAAAAGTTACTGGCAAATAAACTCAGGCTTGGAGAATCATTGAGTCTAAGGATGTTTTCTTTTTTGAAGCCTAATGCAATCAAGAAGTTATATTCCTTTTTAGAAATTTGGCTAATGACACTGTTACCTAAAAACAATGACAAGACTGTCTGCTTTAACAAGTCATCTGAGCTGGGGCCGATACACAAAACTATTCCTTTAGGCTTGTATCGTAACTGATTTGATTCACCGGTAGGCCCTGATAGTGAAATGTCATGACTGTATCTCGAAACTTCTTGATATAAAAACTCAAAGAATTCTTCCTCTATATTTGCTAGCTCACTCTTCATTACTGATAGCAATTCCTTGCTTAACTGAAGTATTGGACTGCAAAGCTTTTGAAGATCAACAGACTTGTCACTGAATTTTATTTTTTGGTTTGATTTTTCACTATAAAGCATATTTTTGCTGTAACCATGGAGCGAGTTTGGACCTCCCGCTTTAGGCCCTGTTCCAGATAAGCCTTGACCGCCAAATGGTTGGGAGCCAACAACAGCACCAATTTGATTTCGGTTTATATATATATTTCCAGCGTTCACTCTCAATGAAATCTCCTGGACCTTTTTTTCGATTCTTGAATGAATGCCAAAGGTGAGCCCAAAACCTTTTGAGTTTAACTGGTCAATAGTTTTTTCTAAGTCACCATTCTTATAAGATAACACATGCAGAATTGGGCCAAAAAATTCCTCATTAATATCATTCATTGAGTCAATTCGAATCAACGTCGGTGAAACGAAGTGGCCATTTTTTGAATCAAAGTCGAGCTCTTCAATAATCTTATTGTTTTGTCTTGCTTTTTCGATGTAGTTTTGCAGTTTAATTTGGGCAGCTGAATTGATGACTGGTCCACACTCGATATCCAGATGTTTTGGATTTCCAAAACCTAGCTCTCTCATAGCACCCCTAATCATGCTCATTGCTTCGTCATAACAATCATCCTGAAGCAAAAGAATTCTAAGTGCTGAACAGCGCTGACCAGCACTCTTAAATGCACCATCTATAACATCTCTTGTGACTTGTTCACACAAAGCTGTAGAGTCTACCACCATAGCATTTAAGCCTCCGGTTTCAGCAATGAGTCTTGCCTCTAAGTTCCCGCAATCAATCAAGCTTTGCTTGATTTTCTTCGCTACTGTTGTTGAACCTGTGAATGCGACGCCGGCAATTGAATTACTGCTCGAGAGATATGAACCAACCTGAGAACCCTTCCCCAAACACAGCTGAAATAGTCCAACAGGGATGCCAGCCTCAATCAATAGTTCACTTGCCCTATAAGCAATAAGTGAAGTACTCTCTGCCGGCTTGGCAATAACTGCGTTTCCTGCTGAGAGCGCTGCGGCTATTTGCCCAGTGAATATTGCCAAAGGGAAATTCCAGGGACTAATGCAAACAAAAACCCCTCTGGCCTTTCTTTGACCAGGCATCACTTCTCTTGATAAATTTGCGTAGTAGCGAAGAAAGTCAACCGCTTCTCGAACCTCATCCGTTGCATCCTGATAAGTTTTTCCGGCCTCTCGCATGGCAAGAGTCATCAACTCGTATTGATTTTCTTCGTAAAGGTCAGCAGCAAGCTCTAAACTCTTTAGTATTTTTTCGTTATCAATTAAATTATCGCTGAATGCATTGTTTGCAGATTCGAGTGATTTTTCTAATTGAGCTTGGTTTGCATAAAGAACATGCCCAACAATATCACTCTCATCAGAAGGATTTTTAACCTCTTGGTCTAGGCTATCTTTAACAATCACTCCATCAATGATTGATTTTGCTCTCCATTGAGTGCCAAGCCAAGGGCTCTGTTCTTTATAAAGTTGATCGACATTCAACTGTTCAGTGAGAATGACGCTTCGTGAATTTTGATGACTATTATTGAAGATATCTTTTGGTAGTTTAATCTTTGGGTGAGACGTTTCAGAATCCTGCTCAACAATTGAAATAATATCCTTTGCTAGGCTTTCAGGGCTGATATTTTCATCAAACAAATGGTTAATGAATGAACTGTTTGCACCATTTTCAAGTAGGCGTCTCATTAAATAGGCTAGCAACTCTTTGTGGCTTCCAATTGGTGCATATACCCTTGAGTTAACTCCGTACTTTTTTGAAATGGCATGATGCAAAGACTCTCCCATTCCGTGAAGCCTCTGAATTTCATAACCCTCGCTATTACCTGCCATCTCACATATACTGACGAGTGAGTGTGCGTTATGGCTTGCAAATTGAGGAAAAATATTACTCCTCATCGCTAGGAGTTTTTGAGAGCATACTAAAAAGGAATAATCAGTATTTATTTTTTTTGTAAAGACAGGAAAATCATCATCCCCAAGAGTTTGAGAATTCTTAATTTCGCTATCCCAGTAGGCACCTTTAACAAGCCTCACCATTATTTTAAGATTATGTTTTTGACAATTATGATTGAGCCAGTCAATCACAAACGATGCACGCTTTTGATATGCCTGCACAACAACCCCAAAGCCCTCCCATGATGAATTTGCAATTGTCTTCATCACCTCAGCGATGACGTCTAGCGATATCTCTAGGCGATCTGCCTCTTCTGCGTCAATATTGATTCCTATATTATATCTTTGTGCAATTTGAACTAACTCCAGGACTCTAGGAAGTAATTCTGACATCACTCTCTCTCGATGCAAAAAGTCGTACTTTGGATGAAGTGCTGAGAGTTTAACTGATATGCCATTAGCACCACTAACTGTATTTGATTTGTTACGATTTCCTATTTCAATCAGTGCTTTTTTGTAAGATCTAAAGTACTTGTTAGCATCATTCATTGTCCATGCAGCTTCGCCAAGCATATCAAATGAATAGAGTCCGTTTTTTACATTGCGACCCTTCAAGGCGCTCTCAATAGTCTCTGCAAAAACAAACTGTTTAGCAAAAAACTGCATGACGTTGTGGGCACTAAAACGTATACCCGGCCTTGAAAGAATCTCAATAGCCTTTTTAATTCTGCTCTTTATTTCTTTATTGCTACCGTGCGCTATCATTTTGTCAGCAATATTTAATGCTAACGTTGCTATATTAACCATAGAAGAATTGCTGGTCCCAATATGCTGAGACCACCCCTTTCTTGCAACTTTATCGATAAACAATTTATCCCTAGTCTTGTTGTCGGGAACTCTCAAAAACGCCTCAACTAGAGTCATCAATGAGAGACCCTCGTCACTTGTCAGATTATACTCAGAGATGAATAATGACAACAAGTCGGGCTGACTAGAAGATCTCAATTGTTTAATTAGGTCAGACGTTTTTGTCTGAAAAATAGAGCGCTGATCTGAGCTGGTATTTTCAAATGATTGTAGATACTTGATTGCATCAAGCTCAATCATAACTCTTGCATCCCTAACATTGTTTCTAAGGGGGGAGTAGTCTACTTCAAAATTGAGATGTGAATGACTTTCCATATTTATCTTAAATACAATTTATAGTAATATTTTATTTTATAAGTTATAGTGAAAATAACTGATAATAAATATATTTAAAGTACTTTGTTACAATATTTTTATAATATAATTATATTTATAACTATATTTTTATAAATAATAGGAATTATGACTAATATTGATAGTTTTGATCACAAAATACTTGAACTTTTACAGAGTGATGGACGAATGACAATAACCGACCTATCTAGCCATATTGGTTTGTCTAAAACCCCTTGCTTGAAACGGGTACAAAAGCTTGAGGCATCAGGGTATATCAAAGGTTATCAGGCAATTATTAATCATGACTTAATTGAAAACAATCATATTGCCTTTGTACAAATAAAGCTCAATGACACTAAAACGATGGCTCTTAATGCTTTCAATAAAGCCATCAAAGAAGTCCCCGAGGTAGAACAGTGCCACATGATTGCTTCAAATTTTGATTATTTGTTGAAGGTAAGGACTGAGAATATGGATAGCTATAGAAAAGTTCTAGGAGAGAAAATTTCAGCTTTGCCACACGTTCAAAACAGTTCTACTTTTGTAGTAATGGAGGAAGTAATTACAAGTGCTTAATTAAGTTTAGCTTTTTAAGAAAGTTTAGACTTAATAAGCTGGGAGACAATACCCATATCTGCTTTACCATCCAATTGACCTTTTAATATACCCATTAGCTTACCCATATCCTTCATTGAGTCAGCTCCGGAATCAGAAATAGCTTTAACAACTGCAGCTTCAATTTCTTTCTCACTAAGCTGCTTAGGCATGTAATTATTAATAATTGATAACTCGGCTTCTTCAACCTCAACAAGGTCGGTTCTACCTGCATCTAGAAATTGAGATATCGAGTCTTTGCGCTGCTTGACCATTTTTTGGATCACAGCCATAACCTGTTTGTCATCTAGATCGATGCGATCATCTATCTCTTTTTGTTTGATTGCCCCAAGGATCATGCGAATAGCTTTGAGGGCAGATTTGTCTTGGGCTTTCATAGCCAACTTCATATCATCTGTAATGAGTTGTTTTAGCTTAGACATTTTATTTCGTTTGCTTTAGTTATAAAAGCAAGGTTTAGTACATACGTTTACGATGTATTCTATTTTTTGACATTTCCTTATGAGTTCTCTTGACTGCAGCGGCTTTTTTACGCTTATTAACCCATGTAGGCTTTTCGAAAAATTCTTTTTTTCTAACATCAGTTATAACGCCCGCTCTGTCACATAGACGTCTGAAACGACGAAGTGCAATGTCAAATGGTTCATTCTCTCTTACTTTAATTGCTGGCATATATTATTTTCCTTTAAGATTCTTTTTTTGCAGCTTTAGCTTCTTTTTTTGGTGCCGCAGCTTTAGCTTCTTTCTTTGGTGCTTCTATCACAACCTCTTCTTGACCTTCAAAGTCAACTAACTGAACTAATGCCATTGGCGCTTTGTCACCAGTGCGGAATCCCGCCTTCAAAATACGCACGTAGCCTCCAGGACGATCCTTGTAAAAAGGACCAACTTGAGTAAATAATTTAGCAACCATAGCATCATCTCTCAATTTTGAAAAGATATGGCGACGGTTTGCAACGCTATCAGCCTTCGCTCTTGTGATTAGAGGCTCTATTACACGTCTAAGTTCTTTAGCTTTTGGCAGAGTAGTTTTAATTGTTTCATGCAAAATCAAAGAATTAGCCATATTCTTAAACATAGCTTTTCTGTGTGATGCATTCCTATTAAGTTGTCTTCCTGACTTTCTGTGTCTCATCGTATGTCCTTATTCACTCATTAAGTCAACTGGTGGCCAGTTCTCAATTTCAGTACCTAGCTCTAAGTTCTTCTCAGTTAATACTTCTTTAATTTCATTAAGCGACTTACGCCCTAAGTTAGGGGTTCTTAATAAGTCTTGCTCTGATTTTTGTATTAGATCACCAATGTAATATATTTGCTCTGCTTTAAGACAATTTGCTGAACGAACAGTAAGCTCAAGCTCATCCACTGCAGAGAGGTACATTGGTGGAAAATCATCTGATGTTGGTTGAGGCTCTTCTTCAATAACTGGCTCTAACTCAACAAATGATGACAGCTGGTCTTGAAGAATAGTTGCAGCTCTCTTAACTGCCTCTTCTGCATCTACTGAACCATTAGTCTCAATAACAATATTTAGTCTGTCAAGGTTAACTTTTTGCTCAACTCTAGCTGCTTCTACAGTAAAGCTGACTCTTTTGATAGGTGAAAAGCTAGCATCTAGTTGGATACTACCAATAGTCTCTGAATCAACCGACCTTGCAACAGCAACATCATAGCCAACACCAGTTCCAATACCAAGTGTCATTCTAATTTTGCCACCCTCATTAACAGTAGCAATAACTTTTTCAGGATTGAAAACTGATACATCTGTTCCATTAGCCTCAATATCTGCTACCGTTAGCTCACATGGACCTTCTTTTTCAATGATGACATTAGCGCTATCGCTCGCATTAAGTCCAATTGAAGCCTCTTTAAGGTTCAGAAGGATATCCAGTACATCTTCTTGAACGCCTTCTATAGTTGAGAATTCATGCATAACACCATCAATAGCTACTTCTGTAATAGCCGAGCCAACCATAGAGGATAGTAATGTTCTTCTAATTGAGTTCCCTAGAGTATGGCCAAATCCACGCTCAAAAGGTTCAAGAACGACACGATATTCATTCTTAGATATTTCAACAGAATCTACTAGTTTTGGTTTTAAAAAATCTCTTGCACTTCCTTGCATATTTAATTCCTATTTAGAATATAGTTCAACGATTAATTGCTCTGAAATATCAGATGATAATTCATCGCGTGCTGGTACGCTCTTAAAAACACCTTTCAATGCCTTGTTATCAACATCGACCCATTCAGCGACTCCATTTTGACCAGAGATCTCAACAGCAAGTTGGATTCTGCTTTGTTTTTTCGCTTTCTCTCGGACTGATATTTCATCATTTGCACTGACCTGGAAAGAAGGAATATTCACTACTTTTCCATTCACTAAAATTGACTTATGTGACACTAATTGTCTAGCCTCAGCGCGTGTTGAAGCAAATCCCATTCTGTATACAACATTATCTAAACGGCACTCAAGAAGTGACAAAAGGTTTTCACCAGTTGGCCCTTTTCTTGAGCTTGCTTTCTTGTAGTAAAGACTAAACTGTTTTTCTAAGATGCCATAAATACGTCTAACTTTTTGCTTTTCTCTAAGCTGAAGACCGTATTCACTTCCTTTTTGGCGACGAGCATTTGCACCATGCATTCCAGGAAGCTGCGTTAATTTACATTTTGAATCAATAGAGCGGATTCCACTCTTAAGCTCTAAGTCAACACCTTCACGACGTGCTAATTTACATGTAGGACCTGTATATCTTGCCATAATTTACCCTTATACTCTTCTTTTCTTAGAAGGACGGCAACCGTTATGAGGTATTGGCGTCACATCTGTTATTGATTTAATTTTTAAACCTTGTGCATTAAGGCCTCGAATTGCAGAATCACGTCCTGGACCCGGCCCTTTAACTCTAACATCCAGATTTTTCATTCCAAAAGCTTGTGCTTTTTCTCCACAATTTCCAGCAGCAACTTGAGCTGCGAATGGAGTAGATTTTCTTGAGCCTCTAAAGCCAGCGCCTCCAGAAGTCGCCCAGCAAATGGTATTACCATGTCTATCAGTAATCATCACGATAGTATTATTAAAAGTTGCGTGTATATGCGCAATACCGTCTGAGACGATTTTTTTTGATTTCTTCTTAGAAGCTTGCTCTTTTGCCATAATATCTTATGCCTTTTTATTTAATTAAACGACGCGGACCTTTTCTGGTTCTTGCGTTTGTTTTTGTTCTCTGACCACGTAAAGGCAATCCCTTTCTGTGTCTAATTCCACGATAACAACCTAAATCTCTTAGACGCTTAATACTCATTGCAACTTCACGTCTTAAGTCACCTTCAACTTCGTACTTTGACACCGCATCACGAATCAAATCTAGCTGATCTTCAGTCAAAGCAGATACCTTTGTACTTGGATCTAATTTCAATGATTGACATATCAACTTAGATCTAGTTTCTCCAATTCCAAAAATAGATTGTAAGCCAATAACAATATGCTTATTTGTTGGAATATTTATTCCTGCAATACGTGCCATATACTCTTCCTATACCTCAAATGAATAATAGTTTTGAACGGTTATCCCGTTCAATTTCTTAAAGCTGAAAAATCGTGCAATTTTACTTTGTAAATTAAGCTCTGTCAATCTAATCAGCCCTGCCTTTGCTTATGACGTGGCTCTTTACAGATGACACGGATGACTCCATGTCTCTTAATAATTTTGCAATCTTTACAAATCTTTTTAACTGATGCTCTTACTTTCATAACTTACCCTTACTTTAAATTTGCCTTACGCATTAAACCTTCATATTGATTTGACATCATATGAGATTGAGCTTGAGCAATAAAATCCATAACCACTACAACGATAATCAGTAGACTCGTTCCACCAAAATAGAAAGGAACATTCCAGTATAAAATTAAGAACTCAGGAAGTAAACATACTGCTGTAATGTAAACAGCACCAACTGCTGTCAATCTTGAAGTCACAGCATCTATGTAGTCAGCTGAATGCTGTCCCGGCCTTATACCTGGAATAAAACCACCAGACTTACGCAGATTATCTGCCGTATCTTTAGCATTAAATGTAAGAGCTGTATAAAAGAACGTAAAGAAGACAATAGCAGCACCATAAAACATAATATACAAAGGCTGTCCAGGTGAAATACTCGAAGTAATATCAGCTAACCACCCCATTCCCTCTGACTGAGAGAACCAACCACCTAATGTAGCAGGAAAAAGAATGATACTCGATGCAAAAATTGGCGGAATCACTCCAGCCATATTAATTTTAAGAGGCAAATATGAGGTCTGCCCACCAACCATCTTTCTACCCTGTTGACGTTTGGCATAGTTAACAGCAATTCGTCTCTGGCCTCTTTCCATAAAGACAACAAACGCCATTACCAAGACCACCATTAGGAGCATAATTACAACAGTAAAGACGCTTAATTCACCTGTGCCTACCATGCTCAACGTGTTACCGAATGAAGCTGGTAATCCAGCAACAATTCCTGCAAAAATAATCATTGAGATACCATTACCAATACCTTTTTCACTAATTTGCTCGCCAAGCCACATTAAGAACAATGTACCCGTTGTTAAGGTCACTACTGTCACAAAACTAAAGGTTAATCCAGGGTTGGTGACTAACGCAACTCCGCCACCCGATTGAGATTGGAGTGCAATTGAAATACCATAGGATTGGAAAACTGCTAAAAGCACAGTTCCCATACGAGTGTACTGAGTAATCGTTCTTCTACCTCGCTCACCCTCTTTCTTAAGCTGTTCAAATCTTGGTACAACAGATGTCATCAGGTTCATGATGATTGAAGAAGAAATGTAAGGCATAATCCCTAGGGTAAAGATTGACAGCCTCTCTAGTGCGCCACCAGAGAACATATTCATCATTCCTAAAATACCTGTTCTGTTATCTTCAACAAGAGATGCAAGCGCAGTCTGAGATATGAAAGGAATCACAATGTGTGTTCCTAGTCTGAAAACGATTAAAGCACCGATTAGGTAAAGGATGCGTTTTAATAGATCTTCACTCATGAATTACTCGCTTATAGTTCCTTTCGCAGCCTCAATAGCTGCTTTAGCGCCTTTGGTAGGCTTAATTCCAACCAAATTAATAGCGCGATTAATCTCTCCAGAGAGCATAACCTTGACTCTTGAAATATTTTTAGTGACAAGATTATGTTTTTTTAGAACATCGATAGTAATATCTTTCTCAGGCAATTTATCCAGTTGAGATAAAGTGACCTGCGAAGTAATAGAAGATACTCGTGAGGTAAATCCAACCTTAGGTAATCTTCTTTGAAGTGGCATTTGACCGCCCTCAAAACCAATCTTTGTAAATCCACCTGAACGTGATTTTTGCCCTTTATGGCCTCTCCCAGATGTTTTACCCATTCCAGAACCCATGCCTCTTCCAACACGTTTTCTTAAAGTCTTTTCACCTAAAGCAGGCTTTAATGTATTTAAATTCATTTTATCAACCCTCAACTTTTAAAAGGTAAGAAACCTTGTTAATCATGCCTCTTACTTCTGGTGTGTCCTCAAGCTCAACAGTATGGTTGATTCTTTTTAAACCTAGACCAGTTACCGTAGCTCGATGTTTAGGTAATCTACCGTAAAAACTTTTAACTAATGTAACACTAACTGTTTTCTTTTTAGGAGCAGCCTTCTTCGTGGGCGCTTTTTTGGTTTCAACTGCCTTCGTAGACTCAACTTTTGCTTCTGCTGCTTTCTTAGGAGCTGCTGCTTTCTTAGGAGCTGCTGCTTTCTTAGGAGCTGCTGCTTTCTTAGGAGCTGCTGCTTTCTTAGGAGCTGCTGCTTTCTTAGGAGCTGCTGCTTTCTTTTCTACTTTTTCTTCAGCCATCAGACTTCTCCCAATATTTGTTCAACAGTTTTACCGCGCTTTGCAGCGACTATTTGTGGTGATGACATTTTAGTAAGGCCATCAACTGTAGCTCTAACAACACTAATTGGGTTACGAGTTCCATTACACTTAGCCAGTATGTTGTGAACACCAACAGCTTCCAAAACACTTCTCATTGGGCCACCTGCAATAACTCCAGTTCCTTCAGAAGCAGGCTGCATATAAACTTTTGCAGCTCCAACTCTAGAAGTAACAGGGTAGTGGAGAGTGCCATTAATTAACGGAACAGGCTTCATTGATCTCTTAGCTTTATCCATTGCTTTTTGAATAGCTAAAGGTACTTCACGAGCTTTACCAGTGCCATAGCCGACTTTACCATTTCCATCGCCAACAACTACTAAAGCAGAAAAGCCAAAAATTCTACCGCCCTTTACTACTTTTACTACGCGACGAATATTTACCAACTTTTCTATGAATTCACTTTCTTCTTTGTAATTATTTCTATTATTTTCAGCCATTCTTTAAACCTTAAGTTCTTTTAATTAAAAATCTAATCCGCCTTCCCTTGCTGCCTCAGCAAGTGCTTTAACTCGTCCGTGGTATTTAAAACCAGAACGATCAAAAGCGACCTTAGAAACTTTAGCTTTTTTAGCAGCTTGTGCTATTAAATCTCCAACCTTTGATGCAGCTTCAACATTACCGCCATTTTTCATCTTAGAAGAGACGCTCGATGCAGAAGCGATAGTTTTTGTGCCGCAACTACTTATAATTTGCGCATAAATATGTTGAGATGATTTATATACGCACAAACGCTCTAAATCTCTTTCAGCATGCTTAGCTCTAAATTTTGTTGCTCTTCTTATGCGAGCATCTTTTTTTGATAATTTCATTTAACTACCTTCTATCAATTATTTTTTCTTAGCAGCTTTACGAACAACCTGCTCATCTGAATAACGAACACCCTTGCCTTTGTATGGCTCTGGTGGACGAAACGCTCTAATTTCAGCAGCAGCCTGACCCACTTTCTGCTTATCAATTCCCTTAACAATGACTTCAGTCTGTGAAGGAGTTTCTACAGAGATTCCTTCAGGTAATTTATAGTCAACCGGGTGAGAAAAGCCCAGAGTTAGATTTAAAACCTTTCCCTTAGCTTGCGCTCGGTAACCTACACCGATTAGGGTTAATTTTTTCTCCCAACCTTCAGTCACACCTTTAATTAAGTTGGCTGTATTTGCTCTGGCAGTTCCAGCCTGAGCCCATGCCGCTTTTTCCTCTTTCTTGCTTACATCATTTGGAGCGAATGTTAATACATTGTCAGCTGTAGAAATCTGAACTGATGAATTGACATGCATTGTCATCTCACCTAGTTTTCCTTTAACAGAAAGAAGGCCACCTTCTTGCGAAATATTTACGCCTTCAGGAATTGTAATTGGTGCTTTAGCAACTCTAGACATTATAAATCTCCAACTATTATGAAACGCTACACAAAACTTCGCCGCCAATATTTTGAGCTTTGGCAGATTGACCTGTCATAACACCTTTTGGTGTTGAGACAATAACTACTCCAAGACCATTCATAACACTTGGCATATCATCTTTGCCAGCATAGTATCTTAAGCTAGGCTTTGAGATTCTATCAAGTGTTTCAATCACTGGGTGGTTATCAAAGTACTTCAATTTGATGACTAGCGTTTTGTTAGCAGACTCACCTTCGATTGAGAAGGAAGTAATATAACCTTCATCTTGCATAACACTGGCAATTGCAGCTTTCAAATTTGATGCAGGGATACTAACTTGCTCTTTGTTAACTGATTGTGCATTTCTAATTCTTGTCAACATATCAGCTATTGGATCAGACATACTCATATTAACCTCCTACCAACTAGCTTTAGATAATCCAGGAACTTCACCATTCATAGTACGTTCCCTAAGTTGAGTTTTTGCTAAACCAAACTTTCTGTAAAAACCATGAGGACGACCCGAAAGACCACAACGATTACGTTGACGGACAGGGGAAGCATCTCTAGGAAGAGACTGTAATTTAATCACCGCCTGAAAACGATCCTCATCAGAAGTATGAACACTCTTGATAATCTTTTTCAATTCAAGGCGTTTCTCTTTATATTTTTCGACTAACTTAGCTCGTTTTATATCTCTATGTATCATAGACTTTTTAGCCATTATTTCCTCCTTTAAATGGGAAATTAAACATCGCTAATAGTTTCTTAGCATCTTCATCATTCTGTGCATTCGTGGTAATAGCTATATCCATTCCTCGCACACTTGTTACCTTTTCAAACTCAATTTCTGGAAAAACGATTTGCTCTGTTATTCCCATGTTGTAATTCCCTCGGCCATCAAATGATTTGTCATTTAATCCACGGAAATCTCTTATACGCGGAATGGCAACATTAACTAGTCGATCAAGAAATTCATACATTCTTTCTTTTCTTAGAGTCACCTTACAACCAATGGCGTTTCCTTCTCTTAACTTAAAGCTAGCAACAGATTTTCTAGCTAAGCAAGTTACAGGCTTTTGAGAAGAAATTAAACCCAACTCTTCTAGAGCGCTTTCTAATACCTTTTTATCTCCTAAGGCTTTGCCAAGACCCATATTGATTGTAATTTTTTCAATCTTGGGTACAGACATTGAATTAGAAACACCTAACTCCTTCTGGAGCTTTGGAATAATTTCATTTTTATATTGTTCTTGTAATCTAGCCACTTGTCACCTACTTATTCGTTACATCAAATTACGGCTTCACCGTTTGATTTAAAAAATCTTTCTTTAACGCCTTCATCATTAACCCTTACACCAATACGATCTGCTTTTTTGGTTGTTGGGTTGTAGATTGCGACGTTTGAAATACTCATTGGCATTTCTTTTTCTTCAATTCCGCCTTGGATACCTTCTTGAGGATTAGGACGAATGTGTTTTTTTGCTAAGTTATAACCTTCAACAATCACCTTTGTTCCGAGCACTTTAGTTACAGTACCAACAGAACCTTTATCTTTTCCTGCAATGACGATTACTTCATCATTTTGTTTAATTTTCATCATTACAAAACCTCTGGTGCAAGTGAAACAATTTTCATAAATTGAGCGCCCCTTAATTCACGAGTAACCGGCCCAAAGATACGAGTACCGATTGGCTCTAATTTTGGATTAAGAAGAACAACTGCATTAGTGTCAAAGCGAATACGAGAACCATCTTTACGACGAACGCCTTGAGCAGTTCGAACAACCACCGCATCATAAACATCGCCTTTTTTGACTTTACCACGAGGCGAGGCTTCCTTAATGCTCACTTTGATAACATCACCAATGTTTGCATAGCGTCGTTTTGAGCCACCAAGCACTTTAATACACATAGCTCTAACACCACCACTGTTATCAGCTATATTTAATTTTGTTTGCATTTGAATCATATTCTTTCTCTCTTTAAAGCGACTATCTAATCAATACTCACAGATTTTTCAACAACTTCTACCAATGCCCAGTTCTTTGTTTTAGAAAATGGCTTTGACTCAGAAACTCTTACAACATCACCAAGACCACACTCATTTTTTTCATCATGTGCATGAACTTTTGTGCTTCGCTTAATGTACTTTTTATAAATTGGATGACGCACCTTACGCTCTACTAAAACAGCAATTGTTTTGTCGCGACTATTACTCACAACTTTACCTGTAAGGACTCTTTCTACCGCATTAGTTTCACTCATGAGCTTTTCTCGTTAATAATTGTTTTAATTTGGGCAATCGCTTTTTTTGTTTTGCCAAGTTTTGATAAGTCAGTCAATTGAGATGTGCTTTTTTGCATACGCAACTCAAATTGCTCTTTAAGCAAAGTGATAAGCTGCTCATTTAACTGAGTCACATCCTGATCTCTTAATTCTTTAACATCCATTACATTATTGTCCGTTTAATTACTGTTGTTTTAACAGGGAGTTTCGCTGCAGCAAGCTCAAAGGCCTCTCTAGCTACTACTTCATCAACACCCTGCATTTCAAATAACATTTGGCCTGGCTTAATTTGCGCAACCCAGTACTCAACACTACCTTTACCTTTACCCATTCGAACTTCTAGTGGCTTCTTAGTAATAGGCTTGTCTGGGAAGACACGAATCCATATTTTTCCTTGACGCTTTACATGTCTTGTCATTGCTCGTCTTGCTGCCTCGATTTGCCTTGCAGTCATTCGACACCTACCAGTAGCTTGCAGTCCAATTTCACCAAAGCTTACATTGTGACCAGCAGCTAAACCGCGGTTGCGGCTCTTCATAATCTTTCTATATTTTGTACGTTTAGGTTGCAACATTGCTTTATTCCTTTACTTCTTGCCTATTTGTTTAGTAGCACCACGCTTCGAAACTTCTTCAATAGTGCCTTTATTGTGATCGAGAATTTCGCCTTTAAAAATCCATACCTTTATACCGATAACACCATACTGGGTATTAGCTCTAAAACTGCTGTAATCAACATCAGCTCTAAAAGTATGGAGAGGGACGCGGCCTTCACGGTACCATTCTGAACGAGCAATTTCAGCACCATTTAATCGACCACTTACCATGACTTTAATTCCAAGTGCGCCTAGCCTAGTTGCATTACCAAGAACTCTTTTAACAGCACGTCTGTACATCACACGTTTTTCTAGCTGTTGAGCAATATTCTCAGCAACTAAACGCGCATCTAACTCAGGCTGTTTAACCTCTTCAATACTTATATGAACTGGAACACCCATCTTTTCTGAAACAATGTTCTTAAGCCTTTCAATGTCAGCACCTTTTTTACCGATTACAATTCCAGGTCTTGCAGTATGAATGATGACCTTAGCAGTATTAGATAGTCTCTCAATTGAGATACGACTCACTGAGGCTGAAGTCAATTCTTTGAATAAGAAGTCTCTTACTGCGATATCAGATAACAAATATTCTGAATAGTCTTTACTGCTGGCATACCACTTGGAATCCCAATCCTTGACAATTCCTAATCTAATACCTACTGGATTTACTTTTTGACCCATAATTATTTACTCGCTTACGCCTACACTAATGTGGCTGGTTCGTTTAAGAATTCGATTGGCTCTTCCCTTAGCTCTAGGGCGAATTCGTTTCATTGTTGAGCCTTCATCTACGAAGACACTGCTTACTTTTAACTCATCAATATCAAGACCGTCATTATGCTCAGCATTAGAAATTGCAGAACTTAAAACTTTTTTGACTAAGACTGCTGCTTTCTTATTGCTAAATGTCAAAATATTCAAAGCCTCCTCAACAGGCTTATTCCTTATTTGATCAGCAATTAACCTCACCTTAAATGGAGAGATTTTTGCATACTTATGAATTGCTTTAACTTCTTTCATTTTCTAAACCCTTTGCTAAAACTATTTTCTATCACCTGAGTGACTTTTAAATGTTCTTGTTACGGCAAATTCGCCCAACTTGTGTCCAATCATATTCTCATTAATAGAAACTGGAACATGAACACGGCCATTATGAACCGCTATTGTAAGACCAATCATTTCAGGAACTATGACTGAACGACGTGACCATGTTTTAATTGGCTTTCTATCATTACTATCTTGAGCCTTCATTACCTTTTGAATTAAGTGCTCGTCTACAAATGGACCTTTTCTAAGTGATCTTGCCATAATTACCCTTTATTTTCTTCTACGTACTATTAATTTATCAGTACGCTTATTAGTTCTTGTTTTGTAACCTTTGGTTGGTGTGCCCCATGGAGAAACCGGATGTCTACCACCACTTGTCTTTCCTTCACCACCACCGTGTGGGTGATCGACAGGGTTCATAACAACACCACGAACTGTCGGTCTAACGCCTCTCCAACGAGTGGCACCAGCTTTTCCTAGTTTTCTTAAGCTATGCTCTGATTTAGATACTTCGCCAAGAGTCGCGCGACACTCAGCCAACACTTTTCTTACCTCACCAGAACGCAATCTGATTGTTACATAGTTACCTTCTTTTGCAACCAATTGAACTGAAGTACCAGCACTTCTGGCAATTTGAGCGCCTTTCTTAGGCTTTAGCTCGACGCAATGAATAACACTACCAAGAGGTATGTTGCTCAAAGGAAGACTGTTACCTTTTTGTATTGCAACTGAATTTCCAGAGATAATTTTGTCTCCTGATTTGACGCCTTTCGGTGCAATAATATAACGTCTCTCACCGTCTGTATATAAGACTAGAGCAATGTTTGCACTTCTATTTGGATCGTACTCAATTCTTTCAATTGTTGCTTGAATATCATCTTTGTTTCTCTTGAAATCAATAATACGATATCTTTGCTTATGGCCTCCACCTCTGTGCCTAACAGTAATCTTTCCACGGTTGTTACGGCCATGAATTCTATTTTTACTTTCTGTTAATGCAGCAAAAGGTTTACCTTTATGCAAGTCATTATCAACAACACTAACAACAAAGCGTCTGCCTGGTGAAGTTGGTTTTCTTTTAATAACTGTTGCCATAATAAATTCTCTATGATGCAGTAGCGTCAATCATCTGACCTTCAGATACCTTAACGACTGCTTTTTTCCAATTAACACGCTGACCAGCTTTTCCTCTGTAAATTTTCTTTTTTCCTTTTACATTAGAGGTAGTTACAGCCTCAACAGTAACGCCAAATAATTCTTCAACCGCTGCGCTGATTTCTCTTTTGTTGCTGTCAGTTCTGACCTTAAAGACATATTGATTATTGGCTGTTGCCAAAGTAGTCTTCTCAGAAACAATTGGTCCTAGTAGGACACTTAATACTTTTTCTTGATTCATAACATTGCCTCTACTTTCTTTAATGCAGCTTTTGTAAGGACTACATTTTCATAACCAATTAAACTGACTGGATCGATACTTTGAGTATCACAAACACCAACATGGTACAAATTACGAGAAGATAAATACAAATTCTCATCTAACTCATCTGTCATTAAAAGAGCATCTTTTAAATCTAAAGATTTCATGAGTGAGGTGATATTTTTTGTTTTAGGTTCTTTAATTTCTAGATCTGATACAACTTTTAAGCGGTCTTTACGAAGTAATTCTGAGAGAATTACACTGATTGCACCTTTGTACATTTTTTTGTTTACTTTTTGAGCGTAATTACGAGGCTGTGCAGCAAATGTTACTCCACCACTCCTCCAGATAGGTCCTCTTGATGTTCCGGCTCTAGCGCGACCAGTACCTTTTTGCTTCCAAGGTTTCTTTCCACCGCCACTTACTGCTGAACGATTTTTCTGTGCTTTAGTTCCACTTCTCCCAGTCGCCATATAGGCAGTAGTAATTTGGTGAACTAGTGACTCATTGTAGTCACGACCAAAAATATCTTCAGAAACTTCTTGTGAAGTAGATTTGTTAGTTTTTAAATTTAATACTTTTACTTTCATCACTAGACCTATATATATTTATTAAGCTTCAGACTCTTTATCTTTACTTTCATCTACCTCATCAGCTGCCTCAGATTCAGCGGCTTCAAGTGGAGCTGCTTCTTCAACTGGAGCTGCTTCTTCAACTGGAGCTGCTTCTTCAACTGGAGCTGCTGCAGCTTCCGCCGCCTCAGATTCTGCCAAATCTGCTGCTTGCTTCTCAGAAAGCTCTTTGCTAATCTTAGAATTAATATTATTTTTCTTGTCCGACAAAAATACTTTTACAAAGCCATTTTTTGATCCAGGAATTGCACCCTTAACTAATAATAGATTGCGATCATTGTCAACTCTTAATATCTCTAGACACTCTTCAGTTACTTGGGCATTTCCCATTTGACCTGCCATTTTCTTACCTTTGAATACTCTTCCAGGCTCTTGACACTGACCTGTCGAACCAATTGCACGGTGTGAAATAGAGTTACCATGGGTAGCATCTTGCATACTAAAGTTATGGCGCTTAACACCACCCTGAAAACCTTTACCTTTTGATTGTCCAGTCACATTAACAAAATGCCCTGCACCAAAAAATGAAATGTCAAGATTTGGCATTGCAGTGATTTCACTTTCACTAACTCTCGTCTCCCAGAGGCCAAGTCCTATTTCCTGAGAAGCTTTAGCGTAATGACCCTTTAGAGAACCACTAACACGGCCAATTTTGGCTTCACCTTTTTTATTGACTTTCCTACCGGTCGTAACTTGAACTGCATTGTAACCATCTGTTTCAACAGATTTAGTCTGCACTACACGATTAGGCTCAATTTTAATAACGCTGACTGATGAGGCTGACCCATCATCCGCCATCAAGCGAGTCATTCCGATTTTTTGTCCTACTAATGCAATTGCCATTTTCTTAATCCTTTCTATTCTATTTAGTTAAGTTGGATTTTTACATCTACACCGGCAGCAAGATCTAACTTCATTAATGCATCTACCGTTTTATCTGTTGGACTAATAACATCCATCAACCTAACATAAGTTTTTAACTCATATTGATCTCTAGCATCTTTATTTACATGCGGAGAAGTCAACACTGTAAAGCGTTCTTTCTTTGTAGGCAAAGGGATAGGGCCCCTTACACTAGCGCCTGTGCGCTTAGCTGTCTCTACAATCTCTACGGCTGATTTATCGATTAAACGATGATCAAATGCCTTTAATTTAATTCTAATATTTTGATTGCTCATTTGCCTATTTGCCTTATCTATCTTCCAAAACGAAAAAACCGTCGATTATACAATAATTCGACGGTCTTAATTCAACTAATCAGTTGGTAATCTTCGAGACGACACCAGCACCTACTGTGCGTCCGCCTTCTCTAATTGCAAATCTTAAACCATCTTCCATTGCAATCGGAGCAAGCAACTCTACCGTCATCTTCACGTTGTCACCTGGCATCA
>Ga0207964_1000107_pt1 | contig 29460 bp, 13 predicted proteins | sample Knorr_S23_td_250_FD_185608 | JGI IMG/M metagenome (GOLD analysis project Ga0207964, IMG submission 185608) | Marine microbial communities from Southern Atlantic Ocean transect - Knorr_S23_td_250_ad_251m_LV_A (SPAdes) (version 2) | ecosystem: Environmental > Aquatic > Marine > Oceanic | place...
GTATCACATTCTTATTCGGAAAAAGTATGTCATCTTCATCGAACGATTCTGTTTCAACCATAGTATCTATTTCAAGGGTGAGCTTTTTCTGAGTGGTTTGGTTTTTTAAACGTACGGCGTTAGTACCGACTACTGTATTATTAGTGGAATCAATGACCTTAATAATGGGAATAAATATTGTGCTTGATACAGGATCGGAGTAACTTGTTACGCTTATATCCCATTCCCTAACATGAAGTGTTTTAATACCAGCACTATTATGTATTATATATATATTGTTTTTTGAATCATTCCAATATGAACTGTTGTATTCTGGTGGTGTCGTTCCACCCACATAATATTGGTACTTAGTTTTTGCAAAATTTGAATAGAGGCCTTGATCTTCATCTTTACCGGGTTCCCATGCCCATTTAAAAGTATTTGGGTCTACTGAAGTAGAAGTAGATGACATATTGAATAAATAGGGTGGTAAAGCCCCATACTTCCAACTAAAACTAGCGATGGCATTTTGTTCTGATGTATCTTCTGCGCGTGAGTACTGATTAGCAGCTATAGTCACTGTTACTTCATCAGTATGATTGGCTTCTACTTTGAGCGTAAAGTTTTGACTGGAAATAGTGTCGCTTTCTGGTGTCCATGTGGCGTTACTGACAGTAATATCGTGTTCGGGAGAGAACTGAAGGTAATCATTGAAAAACTCATTAATCATAGTCTGCGAACTGCTAGACGATCTATCAGTTGGCTTAAACAGCAGATCAATTTCAACGGTTACTTCTCTATCATTGGTAACACTGCCCCTTTTTACATCCAATACTTTAATAATAGGTATTGCTATGGATTTACGGGTGATGGGCGAGCGCACTTCAAATATAGTACCCTCGTCAGTAATCCTTTGAATTTCCCTAACATGAAGGCTATGACCGCCACTAATATCTTCAGGTATTCTATAGCTAGCCTGTTCTGATTCCACCCAATCTTGGCAGTTAATTGCTCGCTTATAATCATAATTCCACCCACAGAACATATATTCATATATAGCATCAGAAGTATTATTGCTGCTTTGCCAACTGAAAGTTTTAGCCTTTAAATCTACTACTAACTCTGGTGATAACAAAGATTTAGATGTTTCTTGTACAGTTAGACTAAATGTTTTGGTAGAACTTTGACGACCGCTACTATCCGTTATTTGAACCTCAAAAGAGGCGTTTTGGGGTGTTTTGTTATTGTCTAAAAGCCATTTTACCTCGCCATTTAGAAGTTGTTCGCCGGTAAAGCTATTAGAAAAATTCTGGAAATAACCATTTTGCATATTACTGACGTGAAATCTGACCTTATCTATGGAATCAGCTTTATCAAAGTCATGGTAAAATAAATCATCAGCAGTTAGTGTGTAAGAATGCCGAAGGTATGTGGTTGCTGTAAAATCTCCAGTAAGTATCGGGTCATTTTGAGTGAGTATCGGGTCATTTTGATCGTATTCTATTGGCAATTTGAAAGTTACTGAAGCCATGCCACCATTGGCATCATTGGCATTTAATCGAATGTCTAGACGGTGCTTAGATACATCATCTTCGCTAGGTGTAGGTGTGCCTGAAAAATAGAATTGCGCGCCTGATTCATTATAGGTTAACCATGCGGGTAGTGGTGCGCCATCATGCAGTAATACGTCATACTTAAGGGTATCTCCATCGGCATCGACAAATGTTATATAGTCAGAAAGGTTGAAGCTGAATTTTTTTCCACCTTTAGCCACGATGTCACTCGGGAGCTGCCAGTCCCATTCTGTGTCTCCTCTTCGAACCGGTTTTGAATAAGAACCCAATGCCAGCGGTTCTGGTGCATAATTGACATCCTTCAGGTTAATATTAAACGTTTGTTTTGCTGAGCCCGATCCATCATAATCATAAACCCTTAATGTAACCTGATTATTTGTACCTTCCTTAATATTCCAATTTTTTGGTGTTCCTGTTAGTACAAGCTCAACACTGTTATTACCTTCACTCATCGGTAATATTTGAGCTCGCTCATCGTTTATCTTAAGCCATTCTGGACCCTCTTCGATATCAAAATACAGTGTACTGCTATCAGTATCTGTAATGGTAACCTTATACCTATATTCAATATCTTCTGTAGCCTTTATAATGGGTTCCGATGTGAACACTGGCGCATAATTTTTGGGCTTGATAGTGACAGTCACAGTAGCCTGATCGCTACAGATAAATTGATCACAGGCTCTATAATCAAAGGTTTGTATTTGCTCTTTGCCTAACGCTTTATCCTTTGTTTTGTCTAACGCTTTATCCTTTGTGTTGCTCTTTGGTAAATCTGTTGGGTATATTAAAGAATTACTTTTTAATTCTGTAATAACACCATTGGTTATTATTTCGTAGCGTAAATTTAGATAATTTTCATCTTTGTCTCTGGCTGTCAGCTCGATCCTGTCACCTTCAAAGATTTTCACACTTTTGTCAGACACTGTTGGCTTATGATTAAATTCGATTGAAACCGTTGCAGGTTGGCTACATAGTCGTTCAGGATCATTGATGTCTTCACGGTCACAGACTTTATATTTAAAACTATCGCTATCTAATGTTTTAACCAAAGGGGTGTATTGCACTGAATGTTTAAGATCACCAATAGGCTCTATGAAGCCATACCTTGGCTCTTTTGTAATAATATAGGACAGTTCGTCGCCATCTGCATCAGTGGCAATATAAGAAATGTAACCAAATAGATTGTTTTGTATTACTTTAGAGATATTTTGTGCAATGGGTGGATAATAATTACCCTCTTCTAAAACTTCAATATCAAATTGTTTCTGATTTGGCCAGTACCCATCTGTAGCAGTTATATAAACGCCACTGCCAATACCAATACCAATATTCTCTCGCTTGGGCGTGCCTTCTACAATGATATTTATAGTGCCTTTGTCATCGCACGTTTTTTTATAGTTGTCCAGCGGGGATGATTTGCGACCGTTATTTCATCATGATTATTTTTGAGGTCGCACGTAAACATATAATCAGGATCTTTAATCTGAACTTGATAGCGATAGAGCATATTCTCGCGCGCAATAGTCGCTTGATCTTTGGATATGTCTGTAAATTCTGGCGGTCCTTCATTGTCATGAAAAACCTTAATAAGCCTTGATCCTTGATCACTACATTTTCTATCTGAGTCAGAGGGATTTTCGCGGTCACAGATTTTATAGAAAATAGTCTCAAAAACTTGCTTTGTGGATTCTCCCCAGTCGAACTTCACTTGCGCTTGCGATGTAGTTTTGCTGGTGTACGTCTGTGTATATTTGTTGAATGTTCCATATACTGAATCTTGTTCGATTTCATAGTATAAATTATCATTATCACTATCTGTACCACCGAGTGGAATCAATACTTTCCCCCCTGCCATTACAGGTACAGGTGCAACGAGATCAGAGTTGCTGGCGTTGAGAGATGGCTTATCATTAACTGGTTCAATATTAATTGGTTGAATAACTGGTTCTGAGCACAGCTCTTCATCGCAGACCTGGAAGGTAAAACTATCTACTTTAGCTGTATCTGAGTTGCTGGTGTAGGTCAAGGTAGTGCCTTTGACGTTGTACGACAATGAAACAGTAATAGCAGTATCACCGTCTTTCAACGTGCCCTTTTTAGGCAGGGTAATGATTTTAAAGACAGAGGGCGCGGCGTCATCTGGATCCGTGCCCTTCAGGGTAATTGGCTTGGACCTCTGCTGTTCTGTCGCCATCACTGTTTCAGGTACAGCGATTGGCTGATCATTTTTTGAGTTGATGGTTAAGGTAAAGGTTTTTTTCTCTGTTTTATCATTACTTTCAGCTATTACCGTTATTTTTTGGGATCCGTGTTTATCTTTTATCGAGGAGATTTTAAGTTTATCGCCAACAATAGTTAGATTGGCAATATCGATATTCTTTGGCAAAGAGTAGGTTATTGCGTCGTTATCAACATCTTTTGCAGGTAAATTGATCTCATATGTAACGAAATCTTCGTCCTTTTTTTGATGGTCTATAGGTATCAAAAGAGAATTACCTTCAATTTTTATTGTTGAAATCGTAGCTTTACTCCAATGACCAGAAGTATTTCCCTCTTTAAGATAAAGTGTGTGCTCCCCTAAGTTTAAATCCAATTGAGGACTAAAGGATTCGGAATCAGTGGGAGTCCAGCCAGCTGCCGAATCAAAACGGTATTCGTACTTTTTTGGAGAAGAACCTGATTTTGAATTTGAAGTCCACTTCCATGTGGGCCTCAAATTTGCCGTTTTATTTTTGTTGGTGAACATTGGGCTGGGTGGAATTGAACTGGACTCCTTAACTGTAACCTGCAATTTAGATAACTTGAATTTTTCTTGGTACTTTGAAAAATTTACCAAGTTTTCTTTTTCGTTTTCACTCAAGTTTTCTTTTTCGTTTTCACTAAGGCTCTCAGTAACTCTTTGCACACCTAAAACCATCTGATCTTGCATTAGCTTAGATAACTGATTTTCTTCAGAACCCCCTTTAAAGGAGGCACTCAATTTACTAATTATTTTGGTGAGAGGTGATTCATTCATTGGAGCATAAATAGACTCTAAACCTGAAATTGCCCCTAGAGCATTACCACAGGCATTTCCAGCCTGAAAGTTATTATTATTTGAAATAATTGGCTTGGGTTCAATAAATGTAATGTCTTTATCTTCTTGACAAAGAGCACGTGCCACCTTTCTATTTTCACTACTAATGTTAGCTTGTAGGTCTTTGGCAGATTTATTTTTAATTTTACTTGGAATGATAAGCCGATCCTTCTCGAACTTTACGCCCAAATTGTATGAAGACAAAGAAGATAGTGGAGTAATAAAATTGCGTATCTGTTGGTTATTATCTGCACTATCAGTTTCTGACCCTATAAAAATAGTACTGTAAATTTGCCTATCACCGAAGGATACTTTTTTACGTTTCGCTTCATCGATATAATCTGGTGTTTCAGGATCTATATCAATAACTCTAGTAATGAGCATACCTTTGTAGCCCTTAATGCCTAATTCATAAGAGCCATCTGACTTTACCTTTGTTCTACTAAGCTCCTCACCGGATTGAGAATAGGCAACTACCCAAAGATTATTTTCTGAAGTAACAGGCCCAAGTACTACTTTTCCAGTAATAGTTACTGTTTTAGGCTGTTCTTGGTCTTCAACTAGTGGGGTTTTATTGATGGCATCTGATTGAAAATTTGGATCTTTCTTAGAACTACAGCTTGTAACCATCAAAACTAAACCTAGTACAAAGAAAAGCCGATAAGCTAATTGTCGCATTTTTTCTCCATTCCATTGGAAGATTGTCAACTAATTTTAAAAACAACAACAACATCCTTGTTGCGCATAACTACATTGAAGATAGTATGAATATCTATTCTTTTTCAAATAGATTGTCTTCTTAGCAATAAAAATACTCAATATAGTATAGCTATTCAAACTGAAGTAAGGGGTATGGGGGTATTAGACTCGAATAGAAAAACCCTTTGCTAACGAAAGAGAAGAAAAAATCTTATTTTAATTTAATAGAAATTAAAATATATTAAATTAATAATAATCTTTAACTAATTGTTTTAAATGTATTTTATAATTTCGGAAAAGCAATCGATACAGGCTACAGGATTGTATTTTGAAAGCCGATCTGCATGATGCGCCCCATAACTGACACCAAGTCTAGGCATATTTATACGTTGCGCCATATCCATATCATACTCAGTATCACCCACCATTAAAGCTTGATTTTCTGTAAGTTTAAATTTTTTAAGCAATTCACTTAACATAAGCGGATCTGGTTTTGATGCCGTTTCGTCAGCGCAGCGAGAGTCATCAAATAAATTTTCGATACCCGATGCAATAAATGCCCTATTTAACCCTGCTCGGCTTTTACCCGTAGCAACAGCTATAAGATAACCTGATTGCTTAAGCCCTGTTAAGACTTCAAGCACATCTGGGAAAAAATCCGTAGGGCCCGCATTTTTAGTTCGATAATATTCTGAATAACTGGCAGTGATCTTGCCAACCATCTGCTCATCAGCATCGGGAAACAATCGAGAAGCAGCCTCTCTAAGACCAAGACCAATGATGTCGGCGGCCTCATCAAAGGTGGGCACCCTAAGGTTATTTAATCTGGCAGCCTCCTGCATACAATGAGCAATACGTGATACTGAATCGCAAAGAGTGCCATCCCAATCAAAAATTAGTAGTTTATATTTATGCTTCATACTGTTTATTTTAGCTTATTGAGGATATTTTTTAGATCATTTGATAATGGCGCATCAACAGAAATTCTTTCACCCGAAATTGGATGCATAAATTCCAGTGAATTAGCATGTAAAAATAGACGTTTTAAACCCAATCCACGCATATTTTGATTGAATATAGAATCACCATATTTAGGATCTCCAGCAATTGCCTGCCCTGAAAATTGACAGTGAACGCGTATTTGATGGGTTCGACCTGTTTCAAGTCGTATATCAAGCAATGTTGCCTGGTCAAATGTCTCAGCAATCTTAAAGTGAGTTACGGAGGCTTTACCCTCAGCATCAACTCTCACCATACGCTCACCCGAAGACAAGGTATTCTTCTTTAACGGCGCATTGATTGTTGATTTACCCTTAGGCCAACGCCCCATCACTAAGGCCTGATAGGTCTTTTTAATCTGTTTTTTTTGCATTTGCTGCTGTAAATGAACTAAAACTGCCCTGCTCTTAGCCAGCATTAAGCAACCAGAAGTTTCACGATCAAGGCGATGAACTAGCTCTAAAAATCGACTTTCAGGTCGATCAGCACGAAGACCTTCAATTACCCCAAAAGACACACCACTACCTCCATGAACAGCGATACCGCTAGGCTTATCAATTACAATTATTCCATCATCCTCAAATACAATACTGTCATTGAGACGTTTGCGCATTTGACTGCCGGGCATCTCAGAGGACTGTGATTGAGCGGTACGAATAGGTGCTACACGAATAATATCGCCAGCCTTTAATCGAGTATCTGCTTTTACTCGCCCCTTATTAACCCGAACCTCGCCTTTTCGCAATAAACGATAAATACGCGACTTAGGAACACCCTTGAGCAGTCTTATTAAGAAATTATCTAATCGCTGACCAGCATATTCAGCATCAACCTCATGAAAGGTCACCGCACTAAAAGGGTTATTTTTATCAGAGTTTTGCAATGGTTTGGCTTATTTTGAAGAATTGAGGCCAAATTATACCGCCACTTGCGGCATAATTCATAAATAAACCCAAACAATTCAATCAAAAGTCAGTGTTGAAACCAAGAAAAGACTATAAAAAACCGTCTTTCAGGCTAATATATTAAGGATTCATTGAAGATATGGCCTATCATTGCTACTATGGCGTTGATTTCAGCGTTTTTAAGCTCAAAAATGGCTAAAACCACTGGAAGATTAACGTAAATTTAAGAAAGAATTATTGTTGTTTGCCACTAAGATGGGAGACAACCTAAATACAAGCTGATACAGCTCAGCTGGTGAAAAAGAGATTTAAAACATCGGAAAACGACGCCACTAAGAAGCGATTAAGCTTAGGCAGTCACCAAGATGTTTAAAAAAGGTTTAGACTAAAACTAATTATTGTTTAGGCGAAAAACCTTACAGGTCGGCTCACAGCCGTAATATGGTATAAGTTTATCTTAACAAGATAGAACTCAATAAAGCGCTGTTATAGTTTATTTCAGCAGCTTTGAGTACAGCACCAACAAGTGCTTGATGCCCTACCATAGGCGCTACAGCCCTTATAAGCCCCTTTCTGGCTTACCCTCTCTTATCCCCCAGCCGTTGCTATATCGCTTTAATTATTAAGGTGTTTATATGAAACGTATGCTAATTAACGCATCTCATACTGAGGAAATGCGTGTTGCAATGGTCGATGGTCAAAGACTTTACGATCTAGATATTGAAAACAGAACCAGAGAACAAAAAAAATCTAACATCTACAAGGGCAAAATAACCCGCGTAGAACCCAGCCTTGAAGCTGCCTTTGTCGATTACGGTGCTGAGCGTCATGGCTTTCTTCCACTTAAAGAAATCTCTAGAGAATACTTCAAAAAGAATGCTTCTGATGGCGGACGCGTTCGTATCGTTGATGCGGTCAAAGAAGGCCAAGAAGTTCTGGTTCAGGTTGAAAAAGAAGAGCGCAGCCAAAAAGGCGCGGCCCTAACAACCTTTATTAGTCTTGCCGGTCGATATTTAGTATTGATGCCAAACAATCCACGAGCAGGTGGTATCTCACGAAGAATTGAAGGCGAGGATCGTGCCGAACTACGCGAAGCTATGCGTGCACTTCAAATACCAGATGGCATGGGCGCTATTGTCCGTACCGCCGGTATAGGTCGTGCAGCTGAAGAATTGCAGTGGGATTTGGACTACCTCCTACAGCTTTGGGGTACGATTACTGAGGAAGCAAAAGATAGCAAAGCACCGCATTTCTTGTTTCAAGAAAGCAATGTAATTGTCAGAGCAATTCGTGATTATCTGCGTCAAGATGTCGGCGAAGTTATTGTTGATAACGAAGAAGCCTATGCTTTAGCCGCTGCGTTTATTGGCACAGTGATGCCTGATTTTAAAAGCAAGATTAAATATTACCAGGATGAAATTCCGCTATTTAATCGCTATCAAATTGAAAACCAAATTCAAACTGCTTTCCAGCGTGAAGTTGCACTACCCTCTGGCGGCTCAATTGTTATTGATATAACCGAAGCAATGGTATCTATTGATATCAACTCATCGCGAGCCACTAAAGGCGGTGATATCGAAGAAACAGCTTATACAATAAACCTTGAAGCAGCTGAAGAGATTGCTCGTCAATTGCGTCTACGTGATGTTGGCGGTCTTATTGTTATCGACTTTATTGATATGCTGAATAATCGCCATCAGAAATCAGTAGAAAACAAGATGCGTGAAGCGCTAGAAATTGATCGCGCAAGAGTCCAAGTTGGGCGTATCTCTCGCTTTGGCCTAATGGAGATGTCTCGACAAAGACTGCGACCATCTCTCGAAGAAACCATGTCGAAAATCTGCCCAAGATGTCAGGGTCAAGGCACTATTCGTGGCACTAGATCTCTTGCGTTATCCATTCTTCGATTAGTTGAAGAAGAGGCTCAAAAAGAATATAGCCGTGAAATTAGAGCCATTGTTCCTGTTTCTGTTGCAACTTTCTTACTTAACGAGAAGCGTAGTGAGATTACTGCTATTGAGTCTAGAAATCGCATTAAAATCACCGTTCTTCCAAATTCTGAAATGCAGACACCTAATTTTGAAGTAGTTAGAATTCGAGCACAGGATGAAGATGACTCCGATTTTAGCTATAAAATGGCTGGAGAACTAAGCAAGCCCGATCTATCCGTTGAAGCGGATAGTAATCAGTCAGCGCAAAATATTCCTACACCTGCGGTTAAGACAATTGTTCCTAACACCCCTGCCCCTCAGATTGAGGTGAAAAAGAAATCTCCGAGCCTTGTTCAGCGTCTTTGGAACAGTATGTTTGGTGAGCCTGAAGAAAAAGAGCAGCCTAAAAAACAGAACAGTCGCAACAGAAACCAGCGCGGATCACAGCAAAGACGTGGCAAGCAAAACAACCAGCGTGGTCGTAATAATGACAATAGATCACGACGAGGCGAGAAACCCACACAGGGAAAATCAGATAACAGCCCAAAGCGTGATTCAAAAAATGATCAACGTCAAAATGACAACCGATCGAAAAAGCGCAATCAACGCAACCAGCGCAATGATCAGGTTAAAAATGACAGTAATAACACGGCTGAAACTAAAGCAGTAACTGACAACAGTCAAAAGGATGATTCTGCTATTAAGCGTCGCCCAGACGAACGCAAGCGCGGCCCGCGTAGACGTCGTCGTAGACAAGATGTTCCACAGGAGATGCTAGAAAACACTGTAGATACGCCGAACACAGAAGCAGCTAGCACTACTAAAGAAGAAGCGCCTAAAGATACAGCAACCACTGAAAAAGAGGCTGCCCCTAAGCGTCGCAAACGCCCTGCTACTTCAAAGGCTAAAGAAGCTGCTAAAACTGAGGCTGTAGAACAAACATCAACTGAAGCAGCCACAGCAGAAAGCAGCGCTAAAACCGAACCCGTAGAAGCCACAGAAAAGCCAAAGCGTAAACGAAGAGCAACTAAGCCTAAGCAAACCGCAGAAGCAGATAATACTTCGGCGGATGTTAAGGATGAAGCTAGCCCTAAAACTGAATCAGATGAATCCAAAGCTAAGGTAAAAGCCAAACCTAAGGCAAAGGCAAAGCCTAAACCAAAGCCAAAAGTTGAAGCCAAAGCTGAAACAGTAATTGAGCCAAAAACTGAGACTAAGACCGCTGAACCAACAAGAGCTAGCAATGACCCAAGAAGCAAGCCTAAGGCTGCTGCAAAGGTAGAAACCAGCTCAGAGGGACGCACCTCCAAAAAAGGCACGCCAACCACCTCTGACAGCCCTGTTGAAGTTGCAGCTAAACAATCAGCTCCTGTGAAACGCGCGTCAAATGACCCACGACAAAAGCGTACAGCAGAAAAAACTGAAGAAAAACCTTCAGAAGAGTAATTCGTGCTTGTCTCTGAAAATTGGCGCGGTATAATCTGCGCCTAGTTTCGAAGTCAGACTTTGAAAATAAAAAATTAGGTGGGATGGCAGAGCGGTTGAATGCACCAGTCTTGAAAACTGGCATAGGTTAATAGCCTATCTAGGGTTCGAATCCCTATCCCACCGCCATATTAGAAAAACCTCCTTCGGGAGGTTTTTTTATGGCTGGGATTTAGGGTGAGAAGCCTAGCAGGGTTCGACAAAATGCAGCGCATTTTGGGCGCCAAAGGCGGTCTGAAAGACTGCGTTCAGCCCATAGGCTGATAAGCACCCATCCCTATCCCACCGCCCTATTAGAAAAACCTCCTTCTTTAGCACCTCATAAAGCCACTACTCCAACAACCTACCCACATTTAGCTTTCCGTAGCCATAATAGGGGTTATGCCCCTCAATATACTCAACATTGCCTATCTTATCGGTGCTGTCTTTTATCAGTTGCTGAACCTGTTGACGGGTGAGCTGTGGATTCTTTTCAAGTAATAAGGCTAAAGCAGCGCTGACTATTGGTGTTGATGCGGAGGTGCCTATAAAGGGGACTGGGGCTTCTGCGCTTATATATTCACCGTTGCCATCATCTCTTTTATTGGTGGTGGTAATGCCCAAGTTATTGCCGCCGGGTGCCACTATATCTAGGCCAGTGCCAAAATTACTGTAAATGGCTCTTAGGCTATCTGTATCAGTCGCACCTACCCCGATCACAGTCTCAAGCATTGATTCGTCGTTAAAGACTTCTTTGCCATCATTACCGCTAGCAAAAACCAATAGGATACCTTTTCCATTTCTGCCCTTGGTTGCCATATGGTTAATTTTTTCGATAATCACTGGCGATACATCTTCGGTACCCCAGCTATTATTGACAATATCCACATCCAGTTTTTCAGCATAGTCAAATGCCGCTAGGATTTCATCATCACCTGCATAACCTTCTAAATCGAGTTTAATAAAACTAATCTGTGCATTTGGGGCAATACCCCTTAAACCATAGCCATTGATATTGGCGGCAATAATGCCTGTGACTGCGGTACCGTGAAAACAGTCTTCTGAGTGCTGACAACGCACATCATCCGAGCCATCGGCACTATTGATGGTATTAATAATATTGTTTTGAAATTCTGGGTGGTTTTTATCTAGGCCAATATCAATAACCGCTATTTTTATACCCCTGCCCGTATAGGTAACCCCCTCAGTATTAATATGGGCATTTTGGTCAATTTTATAGGCATCATAAAATGGTTTGTTGTAATGAATCGCCCACTGCTCTTGATACAGGGGTTCAGGAGTTGGTAAATTATTCTTACTGTTACAACCCAGCAACAGAAATAAACAACAGAATAAAACGAGTCTCATCGTGCTTGAATTTTTTTAATAAAATTGGGGTAGGCATACTGGGTTAAGGGGTCGGCATCGATCTTTTCAATTAACGCCAATAAATCGGTCTTATATGTGGGTTGAACTTTGTAAAGATTATTGGAATAGGTTTTAACTAGTTGTAAATTGTATTTATCTAAAATCACTGACAACTCCTTGTCTAGTTTGATAAAAAAACTACCGCTAAGACTGACCACATTACCCTTGGCGTTAAGGTAACGGTCTTCTTCTAACTGCTGTAAATAAACATCCTGCCCCTTATAGGAATAAATATCCGCTAAGGCGGCAGGAGTAATAATTAACAAACAAAATATAAAACGAAGCATATTAGTCCCAATAAATCTTTTGTTTATGTTGGGCTACTGTCGGCTGATCGGGTTTATACATTTCAAAGTAGAAGTATTTGCCCTTGGCCTCGTCGGTTTTGTTGTATAAAACATACATATTTTGCTTTTCATCAAAAAATACTCTTGAGGTTGCTGGTCTGGAAAATTTATTTTGATTTAAGTCTTTAAGGACATCAGCATATTGAACTGGCAATATTTCACCATAGAGTTTTTGCAGTGAAACTTCACCATTTTCATGCTTAACCAAGCATTTTATAGAAGTATTGTACGGATCATCATAGCCACCATCTTGTTGATGGCAAAGTGATATATTCGCGTTTACAAAAGCCCTATAACCCCAACCACTTTTACTATATGATGAATAAAAATTACTCGAATTTTTAAGGTCTAAAGAAGCCGTATTAAAAATAAAATCACCTGACCAGCTATGCAAATGCTTTATATTCCATAGGCTATTTATATCGTTATATTCGGCCAAAAAGCTATGTTTTCCAGTAAAACTACTTCTGTTCCATTCATCAGTCTTTTTATTAATACCCACATTAATAAGGATTGTCTTTCTATCCCAGCGATAATCATTGCCTATTCTGAAGTAGTTGTAATAAGCCTCTGCATTGGAAAGTGGTATATCGGTCTGGCTTTGAATATCAGAAATACTAGGAATTGACTGCTCTAATACCACTGCATTATCCGAATTCTTAATAATGGTTTTACCAAATGTGGCAATTTGCTCATCAGCTATCACCCTTTTAGTAACTTTAGAGGTTTCCCATTTGTAAGTTTCCATATTAAATTTGGCGTACTTTCTAATACTCTTTGGGTTATCCATATTGGCTTTATAGCTAATAACCAGATCGTCCTGATCGTCATAAAAGAATTCGGGGAAATCAAAAAAACTATAGGTAGTGTAATCACAGTCGTCACCGCAGAAAGGTTCAAAATAGCAACCGGAAATAAAGGTCGACACTAATATAATTGGTATTAATTTAATAAACTTTGACATAGGCTAGCACTCCTTTGCTACCAATAAATCTTTTGTTTATGTTGGGCTAATGTTGGCTGATCGGGTTTATACATTTCAAAGTAGAAGTATTTGCCCTCGGCTTCTTTGGTGTTGTTGTAGAAGGCATAAAGATTTTGGTTTTTATCAAAATATACTCTAGGGAAATCCGTAGACTCATATATTTTTTTAATGGTACCGCTGTACTCAGCGGGCATGATTTCACCGTAGAGTTTTTGCAGTGAAATCTCACCATTTTCATACTTAACTAGACACTTAATTGAATTATCATAAATACCTTCAAAAGTATCTTTGCCCACCCAACTTTGGCACAGGGAAATATTAGAATTCACATAAAGCTTCTGTCTAGAAATACTATCTATACTTGATATTTCTGAATTGCTAGAATGATCTGTTCCACCATAATAAAGCGAACTTTTGGGAGTTAACTGTCTTAAGTGGCGTATATTCCACAGACTATTTATTTCATCATATTCAAATAAAAAGCTATGTATTTTGGTAAAATCATAATAGTCGCCTGTAACTTCTTTATTGATACCCACATTAGCAATAATTGTTTTTCTATCCCAACGATAATCTTTACCCGATTGAAAGTATTCATAATAAACATGTGGGTTGGGCAATAAAATATCAGTCTGGCTTTCAATATCAGAGATACTGGGAATAGGCTGTTGAAACAAAACAGCACCATCCCCGTTCTTAACAATGGTTTTACCCTTGGCTGTGGTTATCTCTTCATCAGCTATCACCTTTTTGGCAACATTAGATGCTTCCCATTTGTAAGTATCTGTATTGAACTTAGCAAACTTTGTAATATTATCTGGATTATTTTCAAATGCCCTGTAGCCAAGTACAAGAACATCTTGATCGTCATAAAATAACTGATCGAAGTAAATTTGATAAATTGGCGGACCACAGCCACAACAGGCGGCCGCCAAACATATTGACATAATAATTACTGATAATTTAATATACTTTGACATAAGTCACCGAACCAAATCTTCCATAATTAGATCTTGAATCAAAGCGCATATAGCCTCTTTGTTTGTATGTGGTATCAACCAATAACCACCTTCTGTCAGGTAACGCACGTTTCCAACATGAGCCGCTGTATTTTTGCCGTTTATAGCCAATCACCGGCATACTGTGAGTTCTAACTGGTTTCTTCAAACCGGATACCCTAACTTTATCAACATTGACCATTACAGGTTGATTTCTTCTTATATAGTGGGAAATATAACGATGATGCCAAGCTCTATTCCAAGAAGAGTAGTACCAAGTAAAAGCGTGGCCCCTCATATTATTTTTCCTAATAGCTTTTTTAGTTTCATGTGGAACTGTACTGAAATATCGAAACCAAGCTGGCCCATCACCGTTTATCTTCCCTCTTACCTTAAATTTTCTACCCAGTTCTTTCGATAAATCGTTGGTACTACTATATTGTTCTTTAGGAAACACATAGAGTGTTTCCCTCTTTTTTATAGTATGATGGTGATAATTAATAATCATTGCTATAGAAGTTGGTGTGCAATAACCCCAATATGCATTGTGAATGGTAATATCTTTATACCAATCATCCCCCGTTTCCCAAGTCTTATCGCTTTTAACCCCCTTAATCCGCCTTTTTTCATATCTCTTTTTGCAATTCCTAAAAGTAACTTTTCTAAAGAATCGTTTAAATTTACGTCTTAACTTTTTAAACCAACCCCTTGTTTGGCCTTTGCCCTCAATGGCTATTTCTGCGACTTCGACTTCCTTGTTTTCGGTCGCTAGGTCTTTATATTCGACCCATTCATTGACTCTGTCTTCGGTGGCTTCTTTCTCTAGCGCAACCTTATCTACTGATTGTTCAGCGTCCATGCTGTCGTTCATCTCGGTTAAAAGTTGTTCTTTTGTCTCTTTATCATAGTCGTCACTGGCAACAACTTCCTGTTTGGCGATAGCAAATTGCTCTTTTGCTTGGTCTTCTTGCTGCTGTTCAATCTCTGCTTTGTTATCCATTGCATAGATAGCCCCCTCTCTATCTTCTTGGGTGAGCATTATTGGGTTATCTTGATTAAAAGCATTGGCAAGGGAGTAAACCTGATAGGTGCCTAGTAGGTTTCCCTGTTGATCTTTGAAGCTGTGATACAAGTTAGAAGGCGCTATATCCAGGCTTTCGCTAATTTTAATGCCGGTATAGCCTTCGTCAGCGAGTTTTTTGAGTATGGCTTGCTTGTCGGCAAAGTAAGGGCTTAGGCCGTCAAATTTTTGCAGCTGTGCGCCATAGTCGATACTGGCACCATAGAGGTAGGACTTAAATTTAAAGTCGTCTATTTGGTTATTTTTTATTAGTGAGTTCAGTATGTTCTCGTTAAGAATATAGTCACCCTCAACAAAGGTGAAAAGCACCACGCTGTTTTTGCCTTTTACATCTAAGAATAACTGGGAATGAACCAGCGTCATGGATATGGCTTCTTCACCGGCCTGTTCTTGGGCTTCGTAAAGCGCTGCTTTAAAAATATTATCAAGGAAGTTAATTTTGGCATCGCCATATAAATTCACATCACCATCAATTTCGGCATTACCTAAAATATTAACTTCGCCATAGGAGGTAAATGACCCACTGCCATGAAGGCGGCCAATGGTGACTAGTTTTTCAACGCTAATATTTCTATCGACTATTAGGGCTTTTTCAAAGGGGGTGCCGGTATTGATATTTAGCTCACCCCGCGCATCTAAGTCACCCTTAACCATCAAGGTACCTGCGATAAATAAATTAGTCGCTTGAATGGAAAGGCTGGTCTCTACAACTAAAGGGGCATTTAAGGTGGCTTGGTTGGTGGTTAAAGTCCATGTGTTATTTTCGTATAAAAATTCTATATCGCTGTTGGCGATCTGGGTATCTTTTGCCCCTTGCTGTCTGTGTAGGGCTTTGCCATCAGCGGTCAGTAGATAGTATTCATCAAGGTTGTTGGTATTAAGGTATTCACTGACCTTTAAGGCTCTTATTTGTACATACTTACCCTCTTTTTCATCTAATGGGCTGTCATAGTTAAATGAGCGAACAATAGCACCATTTGGATTATTGGCTGCGGTGACTCTGCCAGATATATCGAGCGATAGGCTCCGGGCATTTATAGCCCCGTTACTATGCACATCGGCCAAAGGGCCGTCGGTGGTAAAGTTTTTTTGCACGTTAATATCACCACTAGAAACCAACGCATATTTTCTAAACGATGCAGGTTCGCTTTCTAGGGCAAGTGTTTGGTTGCGTTTTTGGTAAGCGGTTTCTTTTGTTTCTGGGGTTGAGTTATTACAGGCAGATAGGCCTATAACAATACTTAGACTTATAGCTGTCAGCTTTACAATTCTCAATATATCCACTGGGATATCTCCTTATATCAATTAATCGATCAAATTTAGGAGTGAGATACAAAAGAACTTCTACCAACAATAACTACCCAATTAAGAGGTACTCAAATGAAACAACAACACGCCTTTTTATTAAGCTAGTATAGATTTAGGTGGTTAGAATTTTTTTTGAGTGGTTTTGTGACGGGGTTCACGAAAAAAATTGATTTTTAGGGAAAATAACGCTGAATTACGCTTTAAATCAAATACTACTGTTTAGAATAAAGGGGAACTTGAATAGGTAAGCTTGGATCTAAATAAACTGCGTTAACAAAATAATACCGCCTACTGCCACCAGACTGTAAAGAAATATCTTCCACAGTGAAAACTTACGAGAAGACCAGTCTATCCGGTCTTCTCGATCAGTTTGTTTGGATGAGGCTCTAAAGCGCCCCAAGTAGAAAAATACTGCTAGGGATAATAATGAAATACCGCCGAATATTATTGTGTTGGCATCCATTAACGGCTTCTCAACTTGGCTAGAAGTCGAAGCATTTCAAGATACAACCATATCAGAGTAACCATTAGAGAAAATGCGCCAAACCATTCCATATACTTAGGAGCGCCCATCTCTGAGCCCTGTTCTATAAAGTCAAAGTCTAGAACTAGATTTAATGCGGCTATACCTACAACAAACAGGCTAAAGCCGATACCAAATAGGCCATTGGAGTGGATAAAGCCAATACCACCGGAACCAAACATATTCATCAGCATACTAACAAGATAGAGCAATGCGATACCCATGGTGGCTGAGGTAACCATTAAACGGAAGTTTTCTGTTGGCTTTACGATACCTGTCTTATACAGGAATAGTAATGAGGCTAATGTACCTAGAGTTAATCCAACCGCCTGTATAACTATACCTGGATACTGGGCTTCAAAAATTGCTGAAATTGCACCAAGAAATAAGCCTTCGGCAATGGCATATAAAGGCGCTGTTATACCGGACCATTGTTTTTTGAATATTGTGACAATCGCTAATACCAAGCCGACAATTGCACCACCTATGGCTAGGGGCATTACAGTGGCTGGGTTTCCTGTGGAGAAGAACATTGACCAGGTATAAAAAGCTGAAATAAACACTAGCGCGAGCAATATACCAGTTTTGTTTACGGTGCCCTCTAGGGTCATGGTTGCTGCTGGTACATAGTTGCTAAAGTTTGCGTCTTTAGCACTATTGGCGAACGTTTGGGCATTTAATGAGGGGTTACCTGAACGACCAAACATATTCAAAGCTTTGTGATTAGACATATTGATACCTTAAATTTTAACTAGTTTTGTTTGTGAGAATGTTTTAAATATTCTCACAGTGTGAAAGTATAGCTAAAAATGAAAGACTGTGACCACTATCAATTTTTAAGCGAATATCAATTTTTAAGCAAATATCAATTTTAAAGCGAATTTATGGCGCTATCTAGCCAATCCATTCTGTCTTGATACCATTGCTTTAAGTGATCAACTTCTTCTTGATGTGTGTCAAATATCACTGGATTAGGCCATACATACTCGCCTAGGGTTGGCCATTTGGAATAATTTTCCTGCTGGGCCCATTGTAGTTTTTCTGTATAAGCATCGATTTTATCGAGGATAAATTGCTCATTCTGTCGATAGTAGTCGAATTTGGTTCTGACCTGTGAAACAAATACTGGATCATCGAGAAGTCTATTTATCCATGGATTTTGTTGAATCCACCAACCTTGAGTGTAACGACTATCGGCATAATCAACATTTCCAAAACCTAAATCATGATCCCAAAGTGGCCCCATTTTTATTTTTTCGCCAGGAGCAAGGTGAAAATAGATACTTGAAAACCATTTTGCATCTACGTTTTTAACAATTTCATTAATTAAAAACCAATCAATAAAACTTTCTACATCTATATAGGCGGCATAACCTGAAACAGTACTGGCAAAATTACTGCCAAACAGTACATCTTCAAATTGATTGACATAATTTTTAATATAAATAAATCGCTCGTCTTGAAGGTAAGCAAAATCATTTTGATCAATTCGATCAATGCCTGGTTCTTTGATAGCAATCACTGGAAATGAATCGGTTGAAAAATAAACATCATCGGCATCAAGTCGCCAGTCTTGGTCAACCTCTAGTAAAAAACCATCATTGGTAATATCGACTCGCCTGCCAGACTCTTCTACCTTTTGCGTAATGTTGTATGTGCCTACATACGCATTATTGATGTAAACCTCTGCGAATTCGCCTTGCGGAGTCCAATCTAAGCCACTTAGATATCCAAGCTCAAAGGCTGTGGTATTACGCAATAGAGATTTGTCAGAATATTCTGCCAAGAAAATCCATTTCTTATCTTTAGGCATATCCAAAAATTCTTCTTTACTCTCTAATTTCATTTGATAAGGTTTTTTAGGGTGTTGCCATGTGGAGTTTCCCCTGCCTCTAATTTCCATTGTCATAGCGTCCATATCTGAGATATGGCGGCCGCCATCAACTGAAACTGTCCCAGTTACATAGTCGTCTTTTGAGTCAATAGATACGAAATTATCGGTTGTGATGTTGACGATGGGTAGTCCGGTAAATTTGGTGACATCCACAGAATAGGTCTTGCTAACACCAGAGGTTTTTGAAACCCTGTACTCTACAGGTTGTGTAAAATCATTTGCGGTTAAACCGTTGGATTGATCGCCTGAAGCGACCGCAACTGTTGCACCTTCGTGCTGAAAACTGGCAACCAACTGCTTAACAGATACATTTTCAGGAATTCGTCCAGCAATAGTATTGGCTCCAACCTCAAGTATGACATCGTTTGAAAGCGCAGGATTATTGGCCGTTAAAAATGAAAAACTGGTTATATTTGGCGCTTGATCAACCACTATCGTTCGAGTGACTGAGGATGAATTACCTGCAGTGTCGACTGCTGTATAGGTAAGCGTATAGGTACCCTGCCCTGCACCAATTGCCCCAGATATTGTTACAACAACATTTCCATCTTCTGCATCAACCGCACTAGCTCCGGATTCAATATAGTTATCACCAATAGCTAGACCTAGGGTTGAATCACCATTTAGGGTTATTTGCGGCGGATTGGTATCTGGCGCTTGCATATTTTCGCCAGGCATATGATTTAAAATATATTGTTCAATTTCAGAATGTGTATTTCGGGATGCATCTAGCGCAACAGCACCATCGATTAAGGTTTCTCCTGTTAACCCGAATAAATAACGAAGCAACAAAAGCCCATCAGTTAAAGCATCGACCTGTCCATTGTTATCAATATCAGCAATCACCATGGATGTCACTAGGGACTGCTCAACTTCTGAATAGGCTAGCGAGGAATCTGTTGCTATTGCACCGCTTAAAAGTGCGTCACCGGTTAATCCAAAGGAATGTCTAAGCATTAACAAACCATCGGTTAGGGCGTCTGCCTTACCGTTTTTATCAAAATCCCATGAGGCTGGCACAATTTTCAGTTGATAACTTGACGCTGAAAAACCAAAGCCTTGAGCATTACTAGTTTTGGAGAAACCAATGGTTGAATACTCAGTATTTTGGGTGGCTACGTTTGCACTAACAGAAAATTTTATACTTAATAGATTTGTCGGTAGTGCTAGCGCTGGCCAGTTGCCAAAGATAGAGGCCCATGCAACTGATATAAAACGGTCAGTATTAGGGTTGCTATCATAGTCTGCAGAATCTTCTTCACTGAGGCTACCGTTTATAATATTGTCAGTGGTAAATAAATTTACAACCTCAACAAATTCAAGCACTGAACTATCATAGTGAACTCTTAAACCCAGTCCTGTAAGCGCATTATTGCCTGAAGAAACATCATAGCCAATATCGAGTGTTACCTCTTGTGAGCTGGCTGCTACGGGGTTATTGCTTACACTAATAATTTGAAAGTCAGTGGTATTATTTGGGTTTAATGGCTCTTCATCTTCAGTATCTAGAACGCCATCACCATCATCGTCGGTATCAGTATTATTGCCGATACCATCAGAATCAGTATCTAATGATTCACCTGAGTTTAATGGGAAGGCATCAGCGGAATCAGTAACGCCATCGCCGTCATCATCTGTATCTGCATTATTACCTATGCCATCTGAATCAGTGTCGAGAGACTCTGAATTATTCAGTGGAAATGCATCTAAGGCATCGGCAAATCCGTCACCATCGTCATCTGTATCAGCATTATTGCCAATACCATCATTATCAGTATCTATGGTTTCGTTTGGGTCAGTTGGAAATGCATCATCTAGATCATCTACACCATCGTTATCTTGATCAGTATTGGCTACTTTTTGAAGATTAAAACGCCACCATCCCCAACCCAGATTAACGTCTACCACTAAATCGTTATCTGTCAGCGTTGTAATTTGGTAAGAAACTGAGGTTGGCGCTTGATTTGGCGCTGCCAATTCACCGCTGTTTACTACTTTAGGTAAGCCTAAGTGCGCGCCAGTCCCATTTAATGTAATGGTATTGTTGTCTTCATTATATTCATAGGTTGCTGAATTTGAGCCATTGTGGGGGTAGACAGGGGTACCACAGGCGTTGCCTGGGTTTTCTTGCCAACCTTCGAGCCAAGTTGTATCACCCATCAGGTTGTAAAACTGACCGTCTGAGGTAAACCTAAAAATATCATCAAAAAAACATGACCTAGTGGTAATATCAGAAATACTACTTGACCACCATTCACCACCACCCTGTTGCTCACCTACTGCGAGAGCGGCATCAATTGGGGCTAACTTCCAGTCACCCACTATCGGATGATTAAATGAATTATCGGCATTATCACCTATGCCGTCACCGTCCGTATCTAGCCACTCGGATGGATCATTTGGAAATGCATCTTGATCATCTGGATAAGAATCGCCATCAGAATCGGTCTCAGAATCGCCATCAGAATCAGAGCTAAATTCATCTGAGAAAATTAGCTGATTATTAAGATCGTGCACGCGAATATAATCAACTTCCATGGCGCTTTCAGTAAAGCCACCATCAATATTAGGTTCTATAGCAATATTAAGAAGCAAGAAAAATTCAGAATTATAGGGCCAAGTGTCGGCATTTTTGACGCTAGGGTTGTAACGATAATGCTCTATACCATCTATCTTGAAGATAATTCTATTTGAATTCCAATCCATACTGTAGGTATGAAATGCGGATGAAATATTGGATATATGGCGACCACCATGATTTACCGTAGCCCCGTTACTTGAGGTGGTGTGCATGGCACTCTGGGCATAGCCTTGATTTATACCCCAGTGCTCTAAAATATCAATTTCACCAACAGCTGGCCATCCAGTGGTTCCAAAACCTTGATTTGCCCAGTATGTACCTGGTTCGCTAATATTTTTACCGAGCATCCAAACTGCTGGCCAGGTACCATATCCACTTGGCATTTTGGCTCTAAATTCGACGCGGCCATACTTAAAAGCAAACTTTGAATTTAGTCTAGTGGATGTATATTGCTTGGTGACACCTTGGTCTGTATAGGGTTCTTTTCTGGCAACAATTTTTAGGGTGCCATCGCTAACAAAGGCGTTACTGACACGATCGGTATAGTGCTGAACTTCACCATTGTACCAACTGTTGCCATTGGGCAACCTCGTTTGATGAAACCATTTAGTTGAATCTACAGCAACACCATTAACATTAATATCACCAATGCCACTATTGGGCGATTCATCGGCAGGTTCATTGGTTGGGGTTAAGCTAAACCAATTTAAATTCATTCCAGCCGAAGCTGCTTCAAGCCTGAAGGTATGAGCACCTGCATTCAGGTTCACTACCCTACCTTGCTCAGACTGCCAACTCTGCCAACCACCAGTTGAAGGGATCGCGAAAAGATCTGAATATTCATTATCAATAAATACTCTGAAACCCGGGCTACTTCCATTGGCACTAGCGACGCGATAATCAAGACGATAATTACCCGATGAGGGGGCGTTTATAACATAGGTCATCGAATCAGAGGTATCAACGTAACCCACATTTTCACCACCACCTATATCACTGGTATTTTCGGTTTGAATGCCGTCAGCAATGTTGTAGCACTCAGCCTCAATTTTTAAAACACCGTTTGACTGTGGAGAAAAATCACAGCCATTTTGATTATTTCCATTTGGCGTCACTTCAACATTTTTTATGGTTACTGGCGTGTTTCGATCATTGAGGTATAGGATAAAAGAACGGTAGGTGTTACTTCCCTGTTCAGGAATGGCGATTGAATAAGTAGCTTCAGTAGTACCACTAACAGATACCGAAGTCGTGTTATAGGCTGGATCTACATCTGGATAAGGTAGATGTTCAAATCGAAAACGAACACTGGTTGATCCGCTCACTGAAGCAGTGAAGGTTATAGTGCCACCATCGGGAAGACTAAGAGGGTATATGCTGTCATTGGTGTTGGCAAATCCAGACCAGGTTTCTGCGCCATTTGGAAATTCAAGCACTTCTTGGTCGGTGACAGTGGAACCACCAAAACCAGACCAGACAGCAGCATTGGCAAAGGAATATCCACTCACTGTAATAGATAATATTACAGCGAGTATTTTGACAGTATCTCTAGCGTTTAATTTGTTTAGGTAACGAATAGTCAAACAACTAAAACACCTGTTCATAAATGACATCTAACCCTCTTGCTTTGCTTCACTTCAAATTATTATTGATTATTTGGCAATTTATGACGCACATAATTTATACGAGAAAAGCTTAATTAAAGCCCTCTAGTGCTATCAGTTTATAATATTATCAATATATCAGCTATAGACTTTCAAGAAAATCGACAACTGCATCTCGCTCACCAGTGGAAAGCGCTTCATAAGCGTTCTTCGCATTAAGAGCCTCACCACCATGCCAACGAATTGCCTCATCAATAGTACGAGCACGCCCGTCGTGTAGATAACCAATTAGGTTGAGGTCATCGGGGTAATCGCGAGCTAAGGATACTGAGTCATTACCTTTGGCATCACCTAGCATAACATGTTTTGTTAAACCAAGTCCCCAGAGTGGCGCGGTACGCCATTCAGAACCACTCGCAGAACCCTCTGCTAGGTTATCAGCGAGGCCAGGACCCATATCATGTAGAAGTAAATCTGTATATGGATAGATAGTTTGACCACGCAGCTCTGCTAAGGGGGCGTAGTTACTTGTCACAACAGACGGACGATGACAGTCGGCACAACCCACTGTCTGAAATAAAGCTTCACCAGCTTGACTGTTGTAATTTCTACGTGCACCAACACCTAACAAGGAAACATATTTAACCAAATCGTCAACATGCTGATCAGCAATTTCAGAACCAGAGTTACCGCAATTAGTTTGCTGACTGCCACAATCTGGATTGGGTAACATTGAGGTCATAACACCCATATCGGTATTAAATGCAGACGCAACCTGATGCTTAACACTGAAAGCCCCAGCTTTATAGCCAAAGCGTCCCAGTCTTGTTACGCCGCTAATAGGATCTTCAACAAGGGACGTGCGTCCAGAAATTCCATCGTTATTGGCATCATTTTCATCAGCCCATGACATGATGGTTGATTCATCAATTGCTTCTAAAAGACCCAAACCCACTAGCGACGGCGCGATTCGTGCTGAGAACTGTGGCGGTGTGCCATTTGAGAACTGGTAGTTTGGCGATCTTAGGCCATTGCTGTGTTCTGTCCATGCCCCGAGCGTTACAGAACCCTCTGAAGTGCCACCACCAATTTTAGCTGGCTGTAATACACGCCCTATTGCGCTTAATGGGTTACCATTTTCATCACCTACTTTGAACACCCATTTATCTAAATTACCACCCACGTCTGCAACTAGGGCGCGACCATTACGCACATGACAGCCTGCACAGGCATCATTGATGAAACGCGTGCCAGCCTTCCCTGATTGCTGCGTCCAAACTGGGTTGTCATTTCGTTCACCATGAACACCATTGACAAAGCTTGTATGGTGGACTCGACGACCTCTTACAAATGGCTCAGCATTACCTGGGCTCATATTGGTAGCCATTTGCATAAACCGACCTGCTGGCTCATTGGTATAGTTATAACCCAATGTGGTTCCGCCGCCGCTTAGTCCTTTTTCAGGAATTGGGGTGCCATCTTGCTGGCCCGACTGCCATTGAAAGGGATGCACACCCTCTTGCCCTATCACATAGACAAAACTTGTACCGTAATAATTCAATCGTGAACCCGCTGGAGGGTTTAGTAGAAACATACTGGCCTCAAATTCCATATTCATACCCATAGCAAGGGTCTGTTGAATCTGCCCACCTAATTGCCATCTAGTGGTTATATTGAGGGTATATTTATGCTGGCTACCTTGAGAACTGGTCTTAACAAAATCGTCATTCCATGTTCCTGAGCCGTGATAGGCCACACCAGGCTCATTTGGATTTGCCTGCTGACCAACTGGTTGAGGGTTAAACCAGAATTGACCGCTTGTGTTCTGCCCTGCATACCATACTCTAAACTCTTTGGCGCCCAATTGAGCTTCAGTAATCCAAGTAACTGCAATTTTACTTTGCCCCAAAGGCACATAGTCCTCTAGCTGAATTCGCATAGTTCTAAATTGCCAATAATGGGCTAGATAATGATCATAATGGTCTTGAACACCCGAATCTTTCGCATGTCGATCTCGACCACGATCTGCAAGACGGGTCACAACAACACCATCGCCTCTAGTAAATGATGCAATAGGCTCCAGTGGTGTGCTGTCATTGAAAAGCTTATTAATTTGACCAAGATTGCCATATTCAATGGAATGCCAACCGTTGACATTATCACCTGTTCTGTCACCTGCTTGCTGATCACCTGCATAGAAATAAAGGGGCCGACCTTCATAGGTAACCTGCTGAGTGCCATCGCTTCTGGTAATTGAATCAAGATTTGTTACGCCAGATGCTGAATCATCAGTTACATAAACGGGCGGCCATGCTGAGGCGCAACCACCGTAGCAGTTGCTTACACCACCTGAAATGGGGTCGTTGTCAAACACATAAACCACAAACTGTGGTTTGTCTGAGTTTACACCACCCACTAGAACGCCATTTGAAACTGAAATTTCCTCCGTAGGAATAACCTCATTACCCTGGTTATTTCCTCCAGTACTGCCACCGTTATCATTTCCAGAATCGCCGCCAAAATACAAATTGTCAAAAGTCACAGTGCCACTGCCTACAATTTTAATTTCATCGACTTTAGTTAGATCTACCACTGTAGAGAAAGAGCTCAATGGAATATCAACACTATTCCACTGATTGAGCGTCAAATTTAGATCAAAATAGGTTTCGATCGGCCCGCCACCTGTAACTGCACCAGAATTAATTAGGAATAGCTGAAGCGAAGTTGCATTTTGAGGAAGAACATCAATATGGAAATAGCCATACCCTGAAACGTCTCGCGGCCCACCAAAGGTTGTACCCTGATAATTTAAGTTTTGGTAATTGATCTCTCCATTAGCAACTGACACTGAGGTTGCCTGACCCCAATTAGGGTCAAAATTAACACCCGAAATATCAGTATAGCTATCACTAAAAATGGATAATACATCACTAGCAGATTCGGAAGGCGTAGGTGCAGACCCGTCTCCTTCACTATCTATGGGAGTCTGGCCTGGTAAATAAGAAGCAATATATTCACTAATCTGTGTTGCTGTTGTTCGGGTTGCTCCAGTTGAAACTGCATCAGCAATTAAAACTTCACCGGTTAAACCAAATAGGTAACGAAGTAAAAGGAGGCTATCGGTTAAGGCATCAACTTGGTTATTACCATCAATATCAGCAATCGTTAATGAAGACTGAATTCGCGCCTCTACGCCTGAGGAAGATAGACTGGAACTGGCTGATATTGCACCACCTGTTAATGTTTCACCTGTTAAACCAAAACTATGTCGAAGTAATAGTAGGCCATCTGTCAATGCATCAGCCTCACCATTGTCGTCAAAATCCCAGGTTATAAGCGCATTAGAACTACCATCCCCATCGCTAGCAAAGGCCTTAAGACCATAGAAATTTATGGACATTAAAAACAAAGTAACAAAGACAAGTTTATTAAATTTCAACATATACACCCTTCTTTTTTTAAATCTTATTATAGATTATTGTGCTAATAGTAAGTTATTTACGCGCTGTGCAATATACAAAAAGACCCTGTATCGTCTTTATTTGGTGACTCTTTGGTCAAATTCACGAGCGGTTTTTAATAGCCTAATACTGCACTAAATGCCTACCAAAGTCGTTCGACTGGTTCAATTCGAACAAATAGCAAGTTCTAAGCATGAAAAGAACCACTACCTAGAAACCAAGAAAGCTTATAGTATGGGGGCCTATTGACCAAAACGTTGACATACTTGCAACATGGAAATGGGCGTTAGGGAAATGATCTGTTAATTCAAAAAAATAACGTTAGCACCCTACTACGGCAATAAATTATGAGGATCTAAGGGCTCTTTTGAGCCCTTACCAAAAAAGTAACTATCGATTACTTTACCGTAAATACTTAGAATCTAACGCTTCTTAGGCATATGTTTATTTAGATGTTTTTTGATTGCCGCATTGGTTTTTCTTGAGGCCTTCAAACCAATAGCACCATGAGTCAAAGACTCATCATCTACGGCAAATAAATGTCTAAGTAAAAGCAGCCCATCAGTCAATGCATCGACATCGCCATCGTTATCGACATCAGCTATTTTAGCTGCACCGGACATTCTCTCTTCAACCTGTGACACTGTCATCAGGGAATTGGGCGCCATAGCATTGTTTACCATCGGCTCTCCACGAAGACCAAATGAATGACGCAACATGATAAGACCATCGGTTAACGCATCTGCATCCCCATTGCCATCAAAATCCCATGTGGATTCAGAGTCAGCTAACTCAAGAGTGTAGTTTTCACTTTCAAACTGATAACCAGCTGCTGTGGTTATACCGGTAAAATTGATGTCGGTTGATGCAACCAATTCCAAATCAACTAAAGTCGAAACACCAAAAGTAATCTTAGACAATAGTGACGGAAGCGCCGTATTTGGCCAATTATTAAATAAAGACGCCCAGCCAAATGTAATAAAGCTATCCGTCTGTGGATTGTTGTCGAAATCCTCCACATCATTTACCGGACCCTCTCCATTCACAATAATATCTTGCTGCAACACATCACTTACGGAGTTAAAACTCAAAACAGAACTATCGAAATGAACGCGCAACCCCAAGCCAGACAGTTGGTTGTTAAGGTCGCTGGCTACATAGCCTACATCCAGCTGTACATTTTCACCCAACAAACCCGTTGGCTGATTGGAAACACTGACTTTTTGAATAGGCAAATTATTAGAATCATCATCTGTGGAATCATCATCCGTAGAATCATCATCCGTAGAATCATCATCTGTGGAATCATCATCTGTGGAATCATCATCTGTGGAATCATCATCCGTAGAATCATTACTGCCCGGATAACTCCAATCGAAGTTATCCCAATCAGTTTCAGGGTCTTTGAGGGCAACTCTAATTCTTCGAAGATAGCTAAAGAATTCTCTCAATCTCATCCTAAAATAAGACCGCGCCTCTTTAACATGCTCTGACCATTTCTTATCCCGACGATGCTTGTAAGCAACAGGCACTTTATTGTCGCCAAAAACACCTTTAAGACTAGCTTTGTAATCCAAAGTCTCGACGTCTATTTTGTGTTCAGTTGCATCATTCACTGACTCAGATTGCTGGTCAGAAAGCGCATAACTAGGAATAATGAGGAGAAGCAAGGCTAATACTTTTAGGTTTAGCGTATTCTTTACTTTAACGCGAAGAAACATGATGGTTACCTTTTTATTATTTATAGACCACTAAAATTTTGATGCTTTTTATAATCTTTTATAATACCAACTCTAACATAAACGAAATTTTTCTAGCAAAAATTATTGGCTAACCTCTTAAAAATGGCGTCCGGTGAGGGACTCGAACCCCCAGCAGTCGCTTAGGAGGCGACGGATTTATCCTGTTAATCGAACCGGACTTCACTTCATTATATGCCTACATAATACGAATTCCACTAGACAAAAATCAAAACCTAAGGTTATAAATCCGTTACAATTTCCCTAATGAATTTATTATTACTGCAATCTAACCAAATTAACGGTAGCCAAGGGACTGTTAGCGGTCGTCAATTAGAGCATCTTAGAAGCGTTCATAAATTAGATGAAGGCTCATCTGTGCGTGTCGGCGAAATCAACGGATTAATGGGCACTGGTACTATTAAGACAATTAGTAGCGACCTTGCCATTTTGGATATTTGCCTCAACACCCCTCCGCCAGCGCCATTACCCTTGACCCTTATTATGGCGATGCCTAGACCGAAAATGCTTCGTCGCTGCCTACAGTCTATTAGCTCACTTGGGGTCAAAAACATCTATCTTATTAACTCGGCGCGGGTCGAGAAAAGTTTTTGGCAAACGCCTTTCTTATCGCAACAGGCAATAGAAAATGAACTAATATTGGGGTTAGAACAGGCCCGCGATACGGTTTTACCAAACGTTTATCTGCGTAAACTCTTTAAGCCATTTGTTGAAGATGAGTTGGGGAATTTGATTGAAAACACCCAAGCCTTAGTTGCACACCCAAGTGGAACACTTAACTGCCCTATTAATATTCAGCAACCAACCACGCTTGTAGTTGGCCCTGAGGGCGGGTTTATTCCCTATGAAATTGAAAAACTTGC
>Ga0207964_1000109_pt1 | contig 29318 bp, 31 predicted proteins | sample Knorr_S23_td_250_FD_185608 | JGI IMG/M metagenome (GOLD analysis project Ga0207964, IMG submission 185608) | Marine microbial communities from Southern Atlantic Ocean transect - Knorr_S23_td_250_ad_251m_LV_A (SPAdes) (version 2) | ecosystem: Environmental > Aquatic > Marine > Oceanic | place...
TTTCATGAGTTTGGCGTATCCATTCTGGCTGGACTCTCGAGAAAATCAATGATAGGAACCTTGCTAGGTGATAGAGACGTTGATTCGCGAATGATTGGGAGCGTAACAGCTGCGCTGATTGCTGTTGAGAACGGGGCTGATATCATTAGAGTTCATGACGTTGCTGAAACAAATGACGCGTTAAAAGTATGGCAACAAATTAAAAATTTTAGGGAGTAGTTTTGAGTAATTTTTTTGGAACTGATGGCATCCGTGGCGAAGTTGGAAAATCTCCTATTACTGCAGATGTTTTATTGAAAGTTGGATGGGCAGTTGGCTCCGTTTTGAAAGAGCAAAATGAAAATGCGAGCGTCATTATTGGTAAAGATACAAGAGTTTCAGGTTATTTATTTGAGTCTGCTCTTGAGGCTGGTTTTTTGTCGGCAGGCGTTAACGTAGGTATGCTTGGTCCTATGCCGTCTCCAGCCATTGCCTATCTGACTCAGGCTTTTGGAGCGACTGCAGGAGTTGTCATTAGCGCATCTCATAACCCTTTTCAAGACAATGGAGTTAAGTTTTTTTCTAGCAAAGGAGTGAAGTTAAGTGATAAAACTCAAAGAGCAATAGAAAAAAAGATTTCAAAGCCAATGTCTAGTGTAGATTCTGCATCAATTGGAAAGGCAAAGCGCTACGAACAAGCTTTAGGTAGATATATTGAATTTTGTAAGTCCACATTTGATAAGTCCTGTAACTTATCAAACTTAAAAATTATCATTGATTGCGCTAATGGAGCCACATACCATATTGCTGAAGATGTGTTTACTGAGCTAGGCGCATCAGTATCAATGATTAATAATACTCCAGATGGTTACAACATTAATCGTGAGTGCGGTGCAACTGATACGAAACACCTTCAAAAGGAGGTTCTAGAAAATAATGCAGATCTTGGTATAGCATTTGATGGTGATGGAGATCGACTTATTATGGTGGACCATAAAGGTCAAAAAGTCGATGGTGATGAATTGGTTTATATCATTGCGAATGCATGGAAAGAAAGTGGTGATTTAAAATCAAATACAGTCGTGGGCACGAAAATGACTAATCTTGGTATCCAGTTAGCTTTTTCTGAGATTGGTGTTCGCTTTATAGAGTCTGATGTAGGTGATAGACATGTCATGGATCAATTGATTGAAAATAAAGCAGTCCTTGGTGGTGAGGGGTCCGGTCATATAATCTGTCTAAACAAATCAACCTCTGGTGATGGCATTATTGCTGCATTACAAGTCCTAGAAGTTATGTCTAAATCAGGAAAAACTCTCTTAGAGCTCAAAAGCAAAATGACGAAATACTCACAAGTACTGATTAATGTCAAAACTCATGCAACGGCTAATCTTCAAGGAGAGTCAAAATTAACTCAAGCAATCAATTCAATTGAGTCAAAATTATCAAAGACTGGACGCGTTTTAGTAAGAAAGTCAGGAACAGAGCCTTTAATTAGGGTAATGGTTGAAAGTGCTAATTATGAGCTTGCCAAGGAGTCTGCAGAGGAGTTAGCAGAGATTATTCAATCTATGTAATTACAACGTAATTACATTTTTATATCCCATAAGGCATCATTCGGTACTATGGTATTTACTTCATTTGAAATAGTATTTATTTCACTCATTTTTGTATGGATTGGCTTCGTTAGAACGGGACTAGGTTTTGGTGGAGCAGTTCTAGGCCTCCCCCTTCTGATGCTGGTTGGTGGATCTCCAATTGACTGGCTGCCAATTATAGGTATACATTTATTATTTTTCTCGGGCATTGCCCTTGCTAGATCATTAAAGATAATTGATTGGTCGTATCTCAAACAGTCGCTTCCATGGATCTTACCTGCAAAAATAATTGGAGTAATTGGCCTGATTAGTCTTCCACCAACTGTTATGACATTAATAGTCTACTCCATTACTTCTTTTTACGCGTTGACATGGATTTTAAATGTTCAAATTGCCTCTCGAGAGGGATGGGTCAGTCGATTACTCCTAATTTTGGGTGGGTATATCTCTGGAACATCGCTAAACGGTGCGCCACTTTTAGTGGCAGTTTACATGCAAAATATCGATATCAAAAGGCTTCGCAATACCCTTTTTGTTTTATGGTTTTTGCTTGTTACTATTAAGATGAGCGCCTTTTTAATTGTCGATGTCTATATCAACTGGCAGTTTTCGTTAATGCTCATTCCAGTAGCTGCTCTAGGTCATTTCGTAGGCCTAAAGGTGCATGATCGAATCATTGAAAATGACACACAATTCAAAAGATGGATGGGTAGCGTATTGATTCTAATCTGTCTTGCCGGGCTATCTAAAGTCTTGATTTATTCATAGGGTTTAAACCCTTGCTTCCATTTGAGTCAGCGGTATTTCAGTTGTACTTTTAATTTCTTCAATTGCAAAATTAGATGTCACTTTGAGGAATTGGACTTTTTCAATCAAATTTTTGTAAAAAACATCATAACTCTCAATATCACTAACAACGACTTTAAGAAGGTAATCCGTTTCCCCGCTCATTCGATAGCATTCTATTACCTCTGGTATCTCTTTTATGATTTCTGCAAAAAGACTGATTCTCTCTTGATTATGATTGGTTACAGTGACTGCCACCATAGCAGTAACATTAGATTCAACTCTTTTTCGATCAACAAGTGCTACCGTCTTACTAATATAGCCATTGTCCTTTAATTGATTAATTCTTTTCCAGCAAGGAGTGGTCGATAAATGAACTTCAGCAGATAATTCCTGAATTGTAAGCTCAGCATTATTTTGAAGTAGTTTCAGTAGTTTAATGTCAATGGCATCCATAATCTTATAAAAAAAAGGTCAAAAATATAATATTTTTCTTCAATTAAAAAAATAAATAGAAAAAATTTCTTTTTTATTACTAAAATTTAATTGATTTAGGATATTTTACTATAATTTCCAACATAATTTAGAATAGTTTGAGAAATGTACAAATATAGCGAAAAAGACACACAGTTTTTAGTAGAGCGTGTTGATCAATTTGAAAAACAGCTTAATCGCCATCTATCTGGTGAATTAGATGAGGATAAGTTTAGAAGTTTAAGGCTTAGAAATGGCCTTTACATGGAACTTCATGCGCATATGTTGAGAATTGCGATACCTTATGGAATTTTAAGTTCGAAACAGCTTAGAGCACTTGCAGATGTTGCTGACAAATACGACAGAGGATTTGGACACTTTACAACCAGACAAAATATCCAGTTCAATTGGATACAGTTGCCAGAAATTGCTAATCTGCTCCGTGATTTGACTGATGTGGGGCTTCATGCGATTCAGACTAGTGGCAAGGCTACTCGCAATATTACTGCAGATCCATTGTCAGGTTTGACCGAGGGAGAGATTGAGGATGCGAGACCATACTGTGAACTGATTAGGCGATGGTTCAACCTTCATCCAGAATTTTCTTGGCTACCTGGCAAATTTAAAATTGCAATTAATGGAGCAAAGCTTGATGAAACTGCTTTACGAATTCACGATCTAGGCTTGAGATTGGTTAGAGACAACAAAGGGGAGTTAGGCTTTAGTGTTTATGTTGGAGGAGGGTTAGGTGCAGCAGCTATGGTTGGCCCTGAAACGGCATCTTTTGTTCCAGTTGAAGATATTCTCAGTTATCTCGAATCAGCGATGAGAATTTATAACCTTAAAGGTCGTCGCGACCACCAGAAGAGACTTCGTATAAAGTTCTTGGTTCGTGAGCTAGGCGCAACTGAATTCTCTCGGTTGGTAGATGAGGACTGGCAGCAAACTAAAGATGATCCAGAACTCAAATTAAATTTAAAAGAGCTACAAAGTTTAAAAGAGAATTTTGCTCTACCAGTTAGCCCAATCGATCTTAAAGGATTTAAGGATCAGGTCGACTTTAATTATAGTATCTGGAAGAAAAACAATGTTAGAAGTCATAAAGTTTCTGGCTACAGCATTGTAAATATATCACTAACTAAGCTAGGAGCAGCGCCTGGTGATGCGACTTCAGAGCAGATGAGAATCCTCGCAAAACTTGCAGATCAATACAGTTCAAGTGAAATCAGAACAACCAAAAGACAAACAATCGTTTTTCCTTTTGTCAGAAGAGATCAAGTTTTTGATTTGTGGAAATCATTGGAGAAATATGACTTAGCTAGCCCACATCAAGGCACACTTGCTCAAATTGTTGCATGCCCTGGGAGAGATTACTGTGACCTGGCAAAAGCTGTCTCTATTCCTATAGCAACCAGAGTCCAAGAGCGTTTTAATGATATGAATAAACTTTTAGATATTGGAGATTTGAATATTAATATTTCTGGTTGTGAGAATTCGTGTGCTCACCACCACATAGCCGATATAGGATTACTGGGTATGCAAAAAAATGGAGAAGAATATTATCAAATTACTCTTGCTGGAGAGACTCTTCATGAAACCAATATCGGTAAGAAATTAGGACCATCGGTGAGTAGTGAGACAATTGTCGATGCTGTTGAAAATATTGTTAATGTATTTATTGAACATCGTAATAGTGAAGAGAAGTTCACAGATGTTTTTAAAAGAGTTGGAATTGAGCCTTTCAAGGAGAAGGTATATGGATAAGACCCAAAACCCTACAAGTCTAATTAATAGAGACTATGAATCAATTTCTCTTGTTTCATTTGATGAATGGATAGAAGACCCTGAAAAACACTCGAAATTGGGTTTAGGCATAATCATTGATCCCGCAGATGATATCTATTTAATTAAAGATCAACTTGAGTTTATTGAATTAATTGCTTTAGATTTCAATAATTTTGATGATGGCAGAGGATATACCCAGGCATATTTGCTTAGTAAAAGATGGAATTATGCTGGTGAGATCGTTGGCATCAATGCTCATCTTGATCAATTGCAATTTATGATTAGATCGGGTATTACTAGCTATCAATTATTGGAATCTTACAAGGGAAGTAATGAAGAAGACTATTCTAATGGGTTCAGTTTGTGCTACCAGGCAGCTGCAAACAATCATGGACTTAACTTACAGTATTAATTCGGGGGAATAAAGTGAAAGAAAATAAGTCAAGATCTGTTGGAAAATCAATATCTTGGAGGATTCTTGCCACTTGTGATACGGTTTTAATATCGTACATAATTACAGGAAGTTTTGCTATAGCCGCAACCATAGGTTCTATTGAAGTAATGACCAAAATGGTTCTTTATTATTTTCATGAGAGGGCATGGAATAAATTTACATTTGGAAGAACTTGATATCCAAGTGCGGTCTATTTTAAGTTAGTTATTTAAGGGTATAATGTTGTCGTTTTTTAAAGAATATGTTAATAGAATTAATAATTCAAGGTAGGTATATATGTCAGTAATGACTGAGCGCGTTACACATGTGCATCATTGGAATGATAACTTGTTTAGCTTTCGTACTACTCGAGATCCTGGCTATCGATTTAAGAATGGTCATTTCACAATGATAGGACTTCCATCTGATGAACGCCCTTTAATGCGTGCTTACAGTATCACTAGCTCCAATCATGAGTCAGAGCTTGAATTTTTTAGTATTAAAGTTCAGGATGGGGCACTCACCTCAAAGCTACAAAACCTTCAAGTAGGTGACGAAGTTCTGGTTGGCAAGCGCTCAACAGGAACCCTTGTTCCGGATAATATGCTTCCTGGTCGCTTTCTTTATTTGTTAGCCACTGGAACAGGTCTTGCGCCCTTTATGAGCATCATTAAGGATCCTGAAATTTATGACCAATTCGAAAGAATTATCTTGGCCCATGGTGTTCGAGAGGTTTCAGAGTTGGCTTATTCAGACTATATTGAAAACGTACTTCCAAATGATGAATATTTGGGAGAGATGGTTAGGGAAAAGCTTGTTTACTATCCTACTGTAACCCGAGAGCCTTTTAAAAATAATGGTCGCCTGACAACACTTATGGAATGTGGCAAATTATTTCTTGATTTGAATCAACCTCACCCTACTTTGGAAGATGATCGTTTTATGATGTGTGGCAGTCCAAGCATGCTCAAGGATTTTGTCTCTATTCTAGAGTCAAAAGGTTTTATTGAAGCTCGAAATATTAATCCAGGCCATTTTGTGATTGAGCGAGCGTTTGTAGAATCCTAAGACCTTAAGAAGTCTAAGTTCTAATCTAATAAAGCTTCAGATGGTTATAACATTTAGCTTTCAAAGCATATTTCATAACGTCTGTCTGTTTCTAGAAAATTCTCAAATATAATAAAACCACAAAAAGATTTAAGGGGTTTATAATTTCTATCGTATTTGTAGTAGCGAGGAATAATCTATGCAAAGCAAACTGAATTCGGTTCGTGCTCGAATGAAAGAAAACAATGTTGACTTAATTGCTCTTGGCCCCGGCACTCATATGAACTGGCTATTAGGCTTCAACCCATACCCAGATGAAAGACCATGTATGCTTTTAATAGGAAAAGAAAAAGAGGCCTTCCTGATGCCATCAGTAAATGCTGAAGGAGTAAAAAAGCAAACCAAAATACCAATGCATTGCTGGAATGATGAGGCTGGACCAGAACGAGCACTCACTGATGCTCTAGAATTTACTGGCTCTTCTAGATCCAAACATATTGTAATTGATGAAGCAATGCGCTCTCACTTTGCCTTAATTCTCCTTGAATCTTTATCAAACCCTACATATGAATTTACTGGATCTACTATTGGTGCGTTGAGAATGCGTAAAGATAAAGACGAGTATGCTAACCTTAAAGAAAATGCACTGATTGACGACAGGGCAATGCAGGCTGGTTTTGCAGCAATCAAAGAAGGAGTTACTGAACTTGAAATTGGTGAGGCAATCAACAAACACTTTATTTCAGAGGGAGCTAAGCCTCAGTTTTGTATTGTAGGCTCTGGACCAAATGGTGCTTTTCCACATCACCATACAGGGAATCGAAAAGTACAAAATGGCGACGTTGTATTGATTGACATTGGAGGACGAAAAGGTACTTTTCCAAGTGACATGACACGTATGTCAGTTCTTGGTGAACCACCAGAAGGCTATCATGAAGTTCACGCTATTGTAGAGCGTGCTGTTCAAGCCGCTATGAAGGCTACAAAACCTGGAGTTATGGCTAAAGAGGTTGATGCTGCTGCAAGAAGTGTTATTACTGAAGCCGGTTATGGTGACTATTTTGTTCATCGAACAGGCCATGGCCTTGGTATTGATATTCATGAGCCTCCGTATATTACTGCAACTTCAGAGGTAGTATTAGATGAGGGGATGGTTTTCTCAATTGAGCCAGGAATTTATCTCCAAGGAAAGTTTGGAGTTAGGCTAGAGGAGATAGTCATCTTAAGGTCTGATGGCCCTGAAATTCTTTCAGAATTATCTCGTGAAACAAATTTTATAAACTAACAAAATATTTTTTTCTCTTTTTAGCTTTATGAGTCATTAAAGACTAGAAAGTTCATTTAGTTTAAAATTGCTGGATATATGAATGAGAATTATTTAATGCTTCTTGGCTTGGGAGAAGCCGCAAAATCTGAAGGAAAATCTTTATCAGAACAAATAGATGCAGTCTTGCCGCAAACTCAATGCACGCAGTGTGATTTTGATGGCTGCAAGCCTTATTCAGAGGCAATTGTAAGCGGTGAAGCAGAAATTAATCAGTGTCCACCTGGAGGGCAGGATGGAGTTGATGTTCTTGCAGAACTTTTAGGTCGACAAACTCTTCCATTGAACGAAAATCATGGTGAAACAAAGCCAAAAAGAATTGCTGTGGTTGACGAAGAAGCTTGTATCGGTTGTACACTTTGCATAAAAGCATGTCCAGTAGATGCATTTGTTGGATCATCAAAAGTGATGACCCAAGTGATTGCTAAAGAGTGTACAGGTTGCGACTTATGCCTTCCTGTTTGTCCTGTTGATTGTATTGATATGATTGAATCTGAATCTTATGAAAAAATTCCGCATAAAGATTCAGATGAATTCTATGACGCTCTTAATCAAAGGCAGGTTTTAGAGAGGGCAATTAGAGATAATTCAAGAGAAAGGTATCAGTTTCATCAAGATCGTTTGGAAAGAGATAAGCGCGAGAGAGATGAGTTATTAAAATCTAGAACAATTGCATTAAAAGAAAAAATGTTAAAAGATAAGGCGCAAAAAGAAAAAATTGAAGCAGCAATACAGCGTTTAAAAAACTCTAAGAAAAACAATGAAATTAAGTGACTTTGATTTTGACTTGCCTCAGTCACTGATTGCACAATATCCAAGCCCCAAGAGAACAGACTCGCGCCTTTTAGTAAGGAATTCTAAACTCATTGATAGTCATTTCTCTCAGCTCGGTTCGTTTTTAAAACCAAACGACTTGCTTATTCTCAATGATACAAAGGTCATTCCAGCGAGACTGTTTGGACACAAAGAATCTGGCGGTAAAGTTGAGGTTTTAGTGGAGCGATTGATTGATGAATTTTCAGCTTTGGTAATGATTAAATCTAGCAGAGCTCCAAAGGTAGGAAGCTATATTATTTTGGAAAATCAGAGTCGTTTTGAAGTTGCTGACAAAAATGAAGGCATGTATAGAGTTAAATTTGAGGGCGACAAAATTATAAAAATTCTTGATGAAATTGGACATATTCCTTTACCACCATACATTGAAAGAAGTGACTCAGATGAAGACTCCAAAAGATATCAAACGGTTTATGCAAAAAACGATGGTGCTGTCGCTGCCCCAACTGCAGGACTCCACTTTGATGACTTGTTGTTGTCCAATCTAAAAAAACAAGGCATAGATCATGCTTTCGTAACCTTGCATGTCGGCGCTGGTACTTTTCAGCCCGTGAAGGTTGATGATATTGAGTCTCATAAAATGCACAGTGAGCAGTTTGAAATTGATCAAGTAACAGTTGATAAAATTAAGCATGCAAAAGCTAATGGTGGGCGAATTATAGCGGTTGGAACGACGGCAGTCAGGACCCTAGAGTCTGCATTTGAAGAGGGTAAACTTACAAGTCAAAAGGGAGATACAAATATTTTTATTTATCCTGGCTTTAAGTTTAGAGTGGTTGATGCAGTGATTACGAACTTCCACTTGCCGAAGTCATCCCTTTTGATGTTGGTTTCTGCTTTTATAGGTTTTGAGGAAATGCATCAAACTTATCAGCATGCCATTAATCAAGAGTATCGTTTCTTCAGTTATGGTGACGCTATGCTGTTAGAGAATAAATTAGACTTCTGATTCGATAGAAAGGTGTTTTGAAAGAGTAAATATAAAGAAAGCCATAATTGGCAGAATCATAAAGCTTGTCTTTATTGATGTAATTTCTGCAAGGAGTCCAAGAAACAATGGGCCAAGTAACATTCCGCCATAGCCAAGGGTTGCTATGCTTGCTATAGCAGTTCCTTGAGAGATAGTCTTATCGTTACCTGCTCGTGAGAATGCAAGAGGAATAATAACCGCTATCCCTAACCCTATTAATCCAAAACCCAACAGCAACAATAAGAAAGAGTCAAATATTAGTAGAATCGATGAGCCAGTTAGTGCAACTAAACCTGAGTAACGAGCAGTATTAGAAGGTCCAAGCTTAAACGATATTTTGTCACCCATTAATCTCATTGCAAACATACAAACTGAGAAAACTGTAAATCCCAAAGCTGCATTTCCATCATTCAATGATGCAACACTTTTTAAAAAAATAGCACTCCAGTCAGCTACGGCACCCTCACTGAGTGAGGCAAAAAAAGTAATAATAGCTACGGGTAATAAAGACCCTTTTGGTATTGAAATAAATGGTGACTTAGTGACTTTTTTATTTGTTTGAGATTCAAAAGGAACAAAGGCAACAATTAAAGCTACAAAAAAAATAACGATTGAGATGAGGTTAAAATGATTTTTAAACCCTACTTCATAAAAAGCCAATATTGAACCCAACCCTGCACCAATTCCAGCACCAAGACTCCACATTGCATGAAAAGAAGACATAACTGGCCGAGTGTATTCTCTCTCAACCTCTGCTGCCCAAGCATTCATAGCGACATCGTCTCCACCATGTATTGCTCCAAAAAAGATAACCGCAAAAACCAGCATCCCGATTGAGTTTGCAAATGCGATAAATATTAATGTGAGAGGTATCAGAATAATAGTAGCCCTTTTAGTGATGTAGGCAGCTCCATAACGATCTGCAGCCCTACCAAAGATGGAAAATGCAATCACAGCAGAAAGGCCAGCTAAGAAAATTAATAAGCCCAAAGAGCCTGGTGACAAGTTATGAAAATCTACAATGGCTGGAATCCTGGAGGCCCAAGTGCCGAATACCATACCATTGATAGCGAAAATTAATGAAACCGCAAATCTGCTATTTTTAAAGATTTTCATCCAGCTGTAAATTATTGAGTGACCTCAATTATAAGGCTTCGAGCAAAGTTTGGCCCATTAATGCTGGAGTTGGTGAAACACATACGCCTGCATTATTAAGGGCATTAATTTTACTTTTTGCATCGCCAGATCCTCCACTAATAACAGCACCTGCATGCCCCATTCTTTTTCCTTTTGGAGCAGTCAGACCTGCAATATATGAGACAACAGGTTTGGTAACATTTGATTTGATATACTCTGCAGCTTCCTCTTCAGCACTACCTCCAATTTCACCAACCATGACTATTGAATGAGTGTCTTCGTCAGCCTCAAATAATTCTAGACAATCAATAAAATTCATTCCTTGAACTGGATCTCCACCAATACCAATACATGTACTTTGGCCGAGTCCTGCAAGTGAAGTTTGGTGAACAGCTTCATAGGTTAATGTTCCAGACCTAGAAACAATTCCAACAGTTCCAACTTTATGAATATTCCCGGGCATAATTCCAAGTTTGCATTCGTCCGGAGTAATCACGCCTGGGCAGTTAGGACCAATAAGTTTCGATTTGCTATCAGCAATGATAGCTTTAACCTTAATCATATCTTGCACTGGAATACCTTCAGTAATACATGCAATGACTGGAATTTCAGCTTCAATAGCCTCAACTATAGATGCATATGCAAATCTTGGAGGAACATAAATCATTGTAGCGTTAGCGCCAGTTTCATTCATAGCCTCTTTGACAGAGTTAAATACTGGTTTTTCTAAATGGGTTTGGCCGCCTTTTCCTGGAGTAACACCTCCAACAAAATTAGTTCCATAGGCAATAGATTGTTCTGAATGGAAAGTGCCTTGTTTCCCAGTAAAGCCCTGACAAATTACTTTTGTTTTTTTATTAATTAGTACACTCATTGAGCCATCTCCACGACTTGTTTAGCGGCTTTCGTTAAGTCAGCCTCAGTAATTATGTCAAAGGTACTAGTATTTAGTATTTCTAGACCCTCTTTCGCATTGGTTCCTTCCAGACGAACAACTATTGGAAGTGTTAATCCGACTTTTTCAATTGCCTGCAAAATTCCGTTAGCGATAAGATCACAACGAACGATGCCTCCAAAAATATTGACTAATATTGCTTTAACATTCTCACCACTCTGAATAATTTCGAATGCTTTTGCGACCCTTTCAGAGGTTGTTCCTCCGCCAACATCAAGAAAATTTGCTGGAGAACCTCCATGGTATTCAATTAAATCCATAGTTGCCATTGCTAGTCCAGCACCATTCACCATACAGCCAACTGTCCCATCCAAAGAAATATAATTTAATTGATATTCACTAGCACTTCTTTCCTTTTCATCTTCTTGTGCAATGTCTCTGAGTGCAATGATTGACTCATTTCTATAGAGTGCATTATCATCAAAATCAATTTTGCCATCAAGCGCCATTATTTCATTATCAGCGTTAATGATAAGTGGATTGATTTCAATCAGGTTGGCATCATGTTCTGTAAAAATATTATATAAACCCATCAGTGTTTGAGAAAATTGCTCATGAAGTGAGTTATCTAAACCAAGCCTATTAGAAATTTCATTGCAATCCTCAAGTGTGATTTTGCCAAGAGGGTCAATTTTCTTCTTAATTATTTTTTCAGGCGTTTCAGAGGCAACTGCTTCGATATCCATTCCTCCCTCAGTGGAAGCTAAGACTGTAATACGCTCAGTGCCTCTATCAACAAGTAAGCCTAAATACAATTCTTTAGTAATATCTTGACCTGCCTCAATAATGACTTCATTAATCGGTTGACCATTGGAGTCAGTTTGAGGAGTGATTAAATTTGAACCCAGCAGTTTCTTACTAGCATTTTCGGCATCTTGGATATCTTTACATACTATAACGCCACCACCTTTACCCCTTCCACCGGCATGAACTTGAGCTTTTACAACCCAGACAGACCCCCCTAATTTTTCACAAGCATTTGCAGTTTGATCAGCATTTGAAATAACTATAAAGCTAGGAACTTTAATATTATTTTTCTTGAATAAGTCTTTCGCCTGGTATTCATGTATGTGCATATAATTAATTTATTTAGGGTTAAAATTGAAGGTTGTATATTTTAACATTCTTAGATTGAAGTCTTGATTTTATTGGGCTGATTCTTCAAATTGTGAAATATATCTTATCTATCTTATTAAAATATCAATTCAACATTAAATTCACCTCAAAAATAAATTTTAGGATTAAAATTATGAATTACAGCACCAGTCAGTTTAAAAATGGTTTGAAATTAATGCTTGATGGAAATCCATGTTCAATTGTCAACAATGAAATTGTTAAGCCTGGAAAAGGACAAGCCTTCAATAGAGTTAAGTTTAAAGATTTGATAACTGGAAAAACCCTCGAAAAAACTTTTAAGTCTGGTGAGTCGCTTGAAGCAGCAGATGTGATGGAGCTAGAGATGCAATATCTATATTCTGATGGAGAAAAGTGGCACTTCATGGATCCTGAATCTTTTGATCAGTTTGATCTTGGAAAAGAGTCTATGGGTACTGCATTAAACTATCTAGTTGAGCAAGATAATTGCATCGTAACTCTTTGGAATAATAATCCAATTTCTGTATCACCACCCAATCATGTGACTCTAGAGGTTATTGATACTGATCCTGGCCTAAAAGGTGATACAGCTGGGACAGGCGGAAAGCCAGCTACTCTCAATACTGGAGTGGTTGTCCAGGTGCCTTTGTTTGTTGCTATTGGTGATAGAGTTAAAGTTGACACAAGGACAAATGAATATACTGGGCGTGCCTAATTCATGCTTCCATGTCTAATTTCAAAGCAAATCTATTACATTATCAAAATCTAACTCGAAATATTAGAGATTTTTTTTATGCGCGCAATGTTATTGAAGTTGTAACTCCTTCACTTTTGATTGCCCCAACAACTGATGTTTATATTGATAGTATTGAGGTGTCAGTCAATTATGCACTATCAAAATCCTCAAAGTTTTATTTGCACTCCTCTCCTGAATTAGAAATGAAGCGACTACTGTCCAGAGGAAGTGGAGACATTTTTCAGATTTGCCAGGTATTTCGAGACAATGAGCATGGTAGGATTAACTCAAATGAATTTACAATGTTGGAATTTTATCGAGTTGGTTTCAATATGCACCAATTGATAGAAGAGACTAAAGACTTGTTGATTTTTCTTGGGAACGACAATCCGGTTAAACAGATGTCATATTCTCAAGCTTTCTTTGAGTTTGCAGATGTCGATATATTAAATTCTGATTATGAAGATCTAAAGAGTATTTTAAAGTTTCATGGACTTAACACAGATTATGACTGGATCGAGGATATGCAAATGGTTCTATTTGTGCACCTAATAGAACCAAAAATTAAAGATTTTCCGGTATGTTTTATCTATGATTTTCCCAAACAGCAGGCTGCTCTAGCGCAGATAGATGGGCTGGTTGCCCATCGTTTTGAAATGTACATAAAAGGTACTGAAATTGCAAATGGTTATCAGGAGATACAAACTTCAAAAGAATATCGTGATAGGTTTGAAACAGAGCTTGGTAAAAGGAAGGCATTATCAAAACCCATAAGTTTTCTAGATGAAGATTTTTTGGATGATCTTGGAAATGGACTCCCACCTTGCTCAGGCGTTGCAATCGGGATTGACAGACTATTTACTTCTTTGGGTTTATAATTGCAGTTAACTCTGGCCTAAATTTAAGTCTTTAAAAACTTTGGATACTTCGAACACACCTTTTTGGGAAAGTAAATCATTACAGGAAATGAATCAACAAGAGTGGGAGTCACTCTGTGATGGTTGTGGGCGCTGCTGTCTTCATAAGTTTGAAGATGATAGTTCAGGAGAAGTCTATTTTACGGATGTTGCGTGTCAGTATCTTGACGAGGAAACTTGTTCGTGTCCTCACTATCAAGATAGACAAAAATATGTTCCCGACTGTTTAAGCATTAACTCAAACTGGGAAGAAAAATTTAATTGGCTCCCTTCAACCTGCGCATATCGGTTACTATATGAGGGGCAGAGCCTGTATGAATGGCACCCTCTTATTAGCGGCAATAAACAAAGTGTCCATCTTGCAGGTATTTCAGTTAGGGGAAGAACATATAGAGATAATGAAATCAATAAAGATCAATTATTCGAGCACATTATTCATTGGGTGGAATAAATGAATAAAGTCATTGCAATAATTTTTAGCTTACTGATTTCAATAAGTGTTTCAGCATCTGATTGGCCTCATAAGAATATCTCAAATGCCCAGTTCGCTCTAGAAATCAAAGATAGAACCCCACTTTACATTATTGAAGAGCTCGACAATTCTTTCGGTAAAATCTACTTTTTTACTAACATTCGCAACCTTCAAGGTCAAAGCGTAAAGCATCGCTGGATTTATAATAATAAAGTAATGGCTGAAGTAGAATTTGATGTCAATGGCCCAAGATGGAGAGTTTGGTCATCAAAAAATCTTTGGCCTACCTGGTTAGGAGAATGGACGGTAGAGGTAATTAACTCCAAAGATGAAGTGTTTTTTAAAAAAGAATTTAACTATATAAATAAAGAATGAAAAAAGTTGTATTAGCGTATTCGGGTGGCTTAGATACGAGCATTATCGCAAAGTGGCTTCAAGATACTTATAGCTGTGAAGTAGTAACTTTTACAGCAGATATTGGTCAAGGTGAAGAGGTGGAGCCTGCTCGACTAAAGGCTGAAGCAATGGGTATTAAGGAAATATATATTGAGGATTTACGTGAGGAGTTCGCGCGAGATTTCGTTTTTCCAATGTTCAGAGCAAATGCTATTTATGAGGGCGAGTATTTATTAGGTACTTCAATTGCAAGGCCTCTGATTTCTAAAAGATTAGTAGAGATTGCAAAAGAGGTTGGTGCAGATGCAATCTCTCATGGCGCAACTGGCAAAGGAAATGACCAAGTCAGATTTGAACTTAACGCTTACGCTATTAATTCTGATATTCAGATTATTGCTCCATGGCGTGAATGGGATTTATCTTCTCGTGAAAGCTTAATGAATTATGCTGAGAAAAATAATATCGAAGTAGATTATCAAAAACAGTCAAAAAAATCTCCTTACTCGATGGATGCAAACCTGCTTCATATTTCCTATGAAGGAGATATTTTAGAAGATCCATGGCATGAGGCAGAAGATGATATGTGGCGCTGGACAGTTTCACCTATAAATGCTCCAGACAAACCAGAATACGTTGAACTATCTTATGAAAAAGGAGATATCGTTGGAATTAATGGCAAGTTGATGTCTCCAGCTAAGGTTATGGAAAAATTGAATGAACTTGCTGGAGCTCACGGAATAGGTAGGCTTGATATCGTTGAAAATCGTTTTGTTGGAATGAAGTCTAGAGGTTGTTATGAAACACCCGCCGGAACTGTAATGTTGAAAGCTCATCGTGCAATAGAATCATTAACTTTGGATCGTGAAGCCGCACACCTGAAGGATGAACTGATGCCGAAGTATGCAAAATTAATATACAACGGTTTTTGGTTTGCTCCAGAACGTGAAATGATGCAGGCTGCCATTGACGCCTCTCAGGAAAATGTGAGTGGTGAAGTCAGACTCAAGCTATACAAAGGAAGTGTATCTGTTGTTGGTAGAAAATCAAAAAACAGCTTATTTAGTGAAAAAATAGCCACATTTGAAGATGATGAGGGAGCTTACAACCAAAAAGATGCCGAGGGCTTTATCAAGTTGAATGCACTCCGACTCAGACTAAAATCTCTACAATAGAAGTGATAGAAGTAGGTATCCTCTCTGACACTCATGGGGCAATTCATCCTGAAGTAATTAAACTCATGAACGCTTGTGATTTTGTGATTCATGCTGGAGATATTGTCGATGAAGCTTCTTTAGATTCCCTCAAGCCAAAACAAAAAATGATTGCTGTGAAAGGAAATAATGATATCCATATTACCTCTCTTGGAGAGGTTGAGCTGTTAGATCTTCCTGGAGGTAATATAGCTGTAGAACATGGACATATGCATGGACATGTCCAACCTAGCCATGAATCTTTAAGAGCAACCTACCCAAATGCCAAGGTTATTGTTTATGGCCACACTCACAAGCAAGTTATTGACAAAGACCAGCCAACATGGGTCGTTAATCCTGGATCTGCTGGGAACATTCGAAACTATGGTGCTGCAAAATGTTTAAAACTGACTATAAAAAATGAGAAGGAATGGGTTATTGAGTCTCAGATTTTTGATGATGTTTTTTAATCATTTTTGTCTCAGCACCTTTATGTCTTTCGCTGAAACTCCAATTAATCGATAGTGCCACCCTCAATAATTTCATCAGCTGTCGCATCACGGATAGATAAAACCTCAACGTAAAAAATAATATCCTTGCCAGCTAAGGGATGATTTCCATCAATAGTGAGCTTTCCATCTTCAATATTAGTAACAATAAAGTCCTTGGTTCCCCCCTTGTCATTTTGCATTGTCACGGAAGCACCTGTGTATCTGTATTCCAAGGGGACATTATTAAGGTCATCAGTAAAAATTAATTCATCAATTTTTGGACCAAAAGCGTCTTCAGCCTTTAAAAGAATTTCAACCTCGTCACCAACAGATTTACCCTCTAGCTCTTTGGTTACTTGGTTGAATAATAATGTGTTGTCTCCCTGAACATATCCCAAAGGGTCTTCGACTTGCTCGATAACTTCACCGTTAGATTTGTCAACTATCCTATAGGTTAATTCAACGAACTTATTAGTAGAAATTGTATCGGTCATGCGAATAACTTAGAAAATTGTGGCACCAAAAATTTTGACTTCATCGTCCTCAATACCCAACACTAGTCTCCCCAAAAATTCTCCCGGCACCTCGATACTAGTTTGTTTGTAAAGGATAGTAATATAGTCCCCTCTTCTAAGACACCCCAAGAACTCACGTTCAATTGATAGGCTAGAGAGCACTTTATTCTTTGTCCATTGCTTTCCAATTTCAATTTCATTAGCGCCCATTAACATCTCTTTAGAGAAGTGTTTTATAAACCCTAGATAATCCCTTTTATTTGAAGATTCTACGAGCTCATCCCACATTGGGTTAGCAATTTCGAGAATTTCTTTATCAGTCTTTTCGAGTAAATTCATTTCGTTAGCCTTTAAATTAAGTGTACAAAGATAGTATTATATAAAACAACTGAGACCTCAAAAGAGGCCTCAATTCAAAATATTTCAGATGACTAATTAATCAACGATATGGTAAAGCGGTGCTTTTTCCATCGTCCATTCGCCAGACTTTGGATTACGCCTTGACACAGTTAAGCAATGCCAATTGTCATCATCCAACTTCATGTGATCACCTCTATAGTAATATCCTGGCCAGCGTGTTTCTTCGCGAAATAGGGTGTGCTGAGCAACGCATTCTGAAGTAATTGTTCGATGTTTCAGCTCCCATCCTCTCATTAGTTGGTGTAAATCTTCAGCACCAATGTGCTCAAGATCTTCTTGAAGAATGCCTAGTAACTCGATACCTTTTTTAAGAAGGTTGCCGTTAGTCATATAATTAACACTGATACCGCCAACGTACTCATCCATGATTTTTTCTAGTCTTTGAAGACCTTGAATCGGCAACAAGTAACTTGGTGACACAGTTCCAGATGTAATTTCATTTCGTCCAACCGTATAGTTTTCAAGAGGTTTGAAAATAATTTCTTTAAGGTCATCACACTGTTTGTTGCTGACCTGAATTTTATCATCACCAAGATCCTGAATATACTTAACCGCGGCTTTTGCCGCAATTCTTCCTTCAGTAAATGAACCTGATGAGAATTTATGTGCGGTACCTCCCACAGTATCTCCTGCTCCAAATAGGCCTTCAACAGTAAGCATTCTGTTATAACCCCAAAAGTATTCTGGTGGTGAGATATCTTCTGGACCACTTACCCATGCTCCAGAACAGGTTGCATGTGATCCCATAACATATGGCTCAGAAGTTGTTAATTCAGGATTTGTATATTTAGGATCAATGTTTTGAGATGCCCAAACAACAGCCTGACCCACAGTCATTCCTAAAAAGTTTTCCCATCCAATAACTTCTAGATGAGGATCTTGAAAGGCTTCCATTGTAACCATATGGATTGGACCTCTTCCAGCCTTAACCTCTTCAATAAACGCGTGATTTCTTAAGCATGTAGGAGTCGGCGTATGATCAATATATTCTCCAACCATTGCCTTGGTGTGTTCATACCACTTTGATTCGTATTCTTCACCATAGGTGTTTTGAGTATAAGTTTTGAGATGAAGAAAGTAAGCTCCAACCGGGCCATATCCATCCTTGAAACGAGTTAATACAATACGGTTTTCCATCTGAGTCATTTTTGCACCAACCTGAATTGGTAATGCATATGCTGATCCACTACTCCATGGAGCATACCAAGTTCTTCCCATTCCTTCGCCAACTGAGCGAGGCTTGAAAATGTGAGAGGCTCCACCAGCACCAACAATAACTGCTTTTGCTCGGAAAACATGGTAATCACCAGTACGGCAGTTAAATCCTACTGCACCACCTATTCGATTTTCTTTGGACTCGTCCATCAATAGATGAGTAACCATGATTCTGTTGTAAATTTTATCTACTGAATTACGAGCTGCCTCGGCCACAATTGGTTTATAGCTCTCACCATGAATCATGATTTGCCACTTCCCCTCACGTTGATAACGACCAGTTTCTTCATTTCTCATAATGGGTAGTCCCCATTCTTCGAATTTATGAACGGCAGAATCAACATGACGAGCCATATCAAATGCTAGATCTTCACGAACTAAGCCCATTAGATCATTTCTTGCATATCTCACATGATCTTCAGGTTGGTTCTCATCCCACTGCATACCCATGTAGCAGTTGATTGCATATAGGCCTTGAGCTACAGCTCCACTTCGATCAATGTTTGCTTTTTCAGCACAAATAATTCTCATGTCACGGCCCCAGTACCTTGCTTCGTATGCTGCACCAGTACCAGCCATACCTCCACCAACGACTAGAATGTCACAATCTTCCCAAACGGTTTTTCTCTTTGCCATTAGTAGTAAACTCCTTCTTTAAGCTTATCCTTACTGATGACAGGTAGACCTGTCTCAACATTAAGTGCATCAGGCTCAAAACATAATAATTGTGAGTCTAGAGCTTCTTGATCAGGAACTTCAAGTTCGCCAAGTTTAGGAATTTTCTCACCCCAAGGTTGCGTAGTAATAGGAGAGAGGAAATTTTTCTCTCTTCCATCTCTAAATTTAATTTTCCAAGAGATTGTTCCTTTTTCTTCTTCACGAAGAACTCTAACACTGTGCCCAAGAGGTGCAAAATCAGTATAACCTCTGGCATCAATAGCATTTTGAGGGCAAGCTTTCACACATGAGTAGCATTCCCAGCACATATTTGGTTCGATGTTAACAGCACGACGAATAGTTTTATCAATGTGCATAATATCTGATGGACAGATATCTACACAGTGTCCACATCCATCGCATCGAGTCATGTATACAAATGTTGGCATAATATTTTCTCCGAAAAATTAATTAATAGTGACGTGGCGCTTCACGCTTTATTCCTAGGCCAAATTTCTCTGGCAAGTCGGCTGGCTCTGGAAGATTCTCTCTTGAACCATCTGCCTTGGTAACCCTTTTTTGATAAGCAGCAGCCGGCTTATAAAACATATGAGCAAATTTAGACCAAAGCACTCCACCAAAAAGAACAGTGCTTGAAATAATAAAAAGCCCAAAGAATAAAGTCTGCCAAATAGCAATTTGGCTTGATTGAAGATAAGACCAAATCAGAGCAAAGGTCGCCATTGCAATAAGCGAGAGGACAAATAAGTCGGCTCTCATAACCCTATACCACTTATTACCTTCAGCAGCTACATCAACTCTAATAAAGAACCAGAACCAATATCCACCAAGGCAAAGCATTGCAGCGCCTAAATGCCACATTAATGGCCAGATTGAAGGTGTAATTGAGTTAGGAGTTGAGTATGAAAAAATCATTACAGCAGTTGCTATCACGAACAGAACAAAGCCATACATAGTCAGAAGATGTGCGAGCCTTCTTCTTGTGCTGCAAAATTCTGAGGAAGTGAGTACCTCATTGGTTGCTGTTTTAAAAGCTAAAGATGCTTTCTCCCCAGAACCCACATTTCTTGTAGCGGATTTTTTAGCTTTCACTGAATTGTTAAAAAAGTACTTTGCACTTTTTTTGTGAATGACATCAAAGATGGTTGCACCAATGACTAGAAGAAACATAGCAACTACATATGTCTGCATTACAAAAGATGGTATGAAAGTTCCTATTTCAGAAAATGGGTTTATTGAGATCATTATTTTTCCTTTTTTAAATTGTCTTACAAATATATTATTTTCAAATTAAATGCACTACATTTCCGAGCGTGCAATTGTAGAAGAAACTTGCCTTAAAAGTGTGAATTTTATAGAACCAGAAAACTCAGAACTAATGGACCAGCTTTTTTCATAATTTATCATATCACTCTATTTTGCAGAATGCCCTTTAAGTTCAACTTTCACTTTATCGCTATCCTTTAATCCTGCGTAATATTTTTGAAGAATTTTTAATACCTCTGGCCTTGAAAAGTTTTCTGGAACTTCTTCGTTCTCACTAAGAAGATGTCTCAACTTTGATCCTGAAAGTAATAATCTATCTTCATGATTATGTGGACATGTTTTCATGCTGGACATACCTGCGCACTTATTACACCAAAATGTCCAGTCAATTTTGAGTGGCTTAGTCACTAAATCACTATCAATTTCATCAAAAATATTGTGTGCATCGAAAGGGCCATAATAATCACCAACGCCAGCATGGTCTCGTCCAACTATCAAATGTGAGCATCCATAATTTTGTCTAAATAGAGCATGTAATAGTGCTTCTCTAGGCCCGGCATATCTCATATCTAATGGGTAGCCAGATTGAATGACAGTGTTTTTTACAAAATAATTTTCAATTAATGTAGAAATTGCTTCTGAACGGACATCAGCAGGAATATCACCAGGCTTGAGCTCTCCCAAAGTTGAGTGAATCATTACACCGTCACATATTTCTATAGCAATTTTTGCTAAATATTCGTGGGATCTATGCATTGGGTTTCTGGTCTGAAAAGCTGCTATGGTAGACCAGCCTTTCTCCTCAAAATATGAGCGAGTTTCTGAAGGTGTCATATAAAGTTCGCCATATTGCTCAGGAAATCCTCCATCAGAAATTACTTTAACTTTACCAGCAATATTATATTTCCCTTGAGACATGACTATTGCGGCTCCTGGGTGATCCGTGTTTGTGGTTTTAAATACTTCTGTACATTCTAACTCTTTGTCAATTATGTATTTTTCAGAAACAAGCATTGTGGCAATTATTTCGTTAGTTTTGTCATAAACAATTGCAATCTCTTGGCCTTCATTAATATCTTCATCATTGGTCGAGAGGGTTATTGGAATTGGCCAAAACGTACCATTTTCTAAAGTCATATTTTTGCAGACATTTAGCCAGTCAGCTTTATTCATAAAGCCTTCAAGAGGAGTAAACCCTCCTATACCAAACATTATCAAATCACCAAATTCTCTTGACGAACAAATTACTTTAGTAAGTTTTTCAGATTTCTCTTTCTCAATTAATACTTCATCAGCACTTAACGCAAGTGGCTTTAGAGTTTTACTTCCATGAGGAGGGACAAGCTTTGACATAGGTTTAATTGTAATGTTAGTATTAATTTTGCAGAATTATCAAACTCATATACATGAGTTAGTGATATGTTATCATAGGTTTAATTATTAAAATATAACAATTAAAACTTGATTCTTATTTATACTTATTTTCTCGCAAAAAAGTATACATGAATTAATATATATCTTTATTTTTTTTTAATTTTTTATAATAGTTCTTTTAATTTATTTAGATTTTTTGATCTTGAGTATGATTCGATCGGCAATTAAAGTTTCTCTGCCAATTATGTTCGGCTTTGTTCCTTTGGGCGTAGCTTTTGGTTTGTTATTTCAAGATCTTGGATACCCATGGTACTTTGCATCTCTTATGGGGATTATTGTTTATGCAGGAGCAGCACAGTTTATGGCTATTGGTTTTTTATCTGCTGGTTTGGGAGTAATTGAAATCGCGATGTCAACATTTTTTTTAAATTCAAGACATATGTTCTATGGTCTTTCATTTTTAGAAAGTTTTGGAAATTGGAATATCAGAAAACTGTATTTAATATTTGGAATGACGGATGAAACATATGCTTTGCTTACAACAATCAAAGTTCCAGATAGCTATCTAAAAGAACGCTATTATCTTTACATTACTCTGTTTTCTCAAATTTATTGGGTTTTGGGATGTACGATAGGAGCTCTACTGGCAGATATTTTAACTTTTAATACAGACGGAATGGAGTTTGCAGCAACAGCTCTATTTGTAGTTTTGTTGATCGAGCAGTGGATAATGGTTAGAAGACTTCTGCCTTTTATTTTAGGCTTTATCTCATCCATAATAGCGCTAATGTTTTTTATAGAGCACATGTTACTGGTTGCCATTTTGCTCTCTATTGCGTCGATAGTTTTTTTGCGATTAATAAAAAGTGAGCTATCATGAATGAATTAGAATATCTAATCATTGTCATAATTGTGATGGCATTATCAACCTACTTTACAAGGCTAATTCCTTTTGTATTATTTAGCTCGGGTAGAGAAAGCTCGATACTCAACTATGTTGCAAAAAGCACACCACCAATGGTAATGATGATTCTTGTTATCTATATGTTGAAAGATGTGAATTATTATTCCAATGATCCTGCTTATACACTTCTTTCCCTAGCAATAACGATTGGTTTCCAAGTTTATAAGAGGAATGCATTATTAAGTATTGTAGCCGGCACAGCGGTTTATATGCTTTTTGTGCAGATATAATATGTATCAAAATGAATTAATATTTTTGCTGTGCTAAATGTAGATCGGAATTACTATATAATCTACCTCCCATTTGAATCAACCACTTGTTAGAACCCTTTAATTTATGAATCAATTAGCAAAAATTTTTCCTTTTATAGTATGGTTTCGACTGACTACCTTGGAAACAATTAAGGCTGATTTTTTCGCGGGGTTGACGGGCGCCATTATTGTACTTCCTCAAAGTGTTGCGTTTGCTACCATTGCTGGAATGCCTCCAGAGTATGGGCTTTATACCGCAATGGTTGTCCCAATCATTGCTGCACTATTTGGCTCTTCCTTCCATCTTGTATCTGGCCCAACAACTGCAATTTCAATCGTTGTATTTGCAGCGGTTAGCAAATACGCAACCCCAGGGAGTGAGGAGTTTGTTTCTTTAGCTTTAACGCTAACTTTTCTAGCTGGTGTCTATCAACTGGTTTTTGGTCTTGCCAAATTTGGACTGTTAATTAATTTTGTCTCGCACAATGTTGTTATTGGTTTTACAGCTGGCGCAGCTCTGTTGATTGCAAGCAGCCAAATCCCATACATTGTCGGCATTGACATTCCAAGAGGAGAGGACTTTATTCATACCTGGTTTGATTTATATTGGGGAGTTGCAGAGTTTGATATTTTTCTTTTGATAGTAGGACTGGGTACGTTAATGAGTGCCATTCTGGTAAAAGTTTTAAGGCCTAAGTATCCTAATCTATTAATAGGGATGCTTGTTGGAGGAGTTCTTGCTTTTTATTTAGGAAATTTTACTGACAACATACAAACTGTTGGAGCAATGCCTGCATATTTTCCACCATTATCATCACCAGACTTTTCTCCAGGATCTTTAAAATCTCTTGCGCCAGAAGCATTCGCTATTGCTCTTTTGGGTCTTATAGAGGCCTCTTCAATTGGCAGATCAATCGCGACAAAATCCAATCAAAGAATTGATGCTAATCAGGAATTTATTGGACAAGGAGCTTCTAACATTATTGGAAGCTTTCTCTCAAGTTATGCTTCCTCTGGGTCGTTTACAAGATCTGGGGTAAATTTTGAGGCTGGGGCAAGAACCCCATTGTCAGCAATTCTTGCAGCAATTTTTTTGATTGCTATTGTGCTTTTGGTGGCACCTTTGATTGCTTATTTGCCTCTAGCAGCAATGGCTGGAGTTATTCTTCTTGTCGCCTATAACTTAATTGATTTCAAAAATATTAAAAAAACTTTTAAATATAGTAAATCTGAGAGCGTCATTTTTACGGCTACATTTCTTGCTACTTTATTATTTGAATTAGAGTTTGCTATTTATTTAGGTGTACTATTATCATTAATGCTTTTTATCGCTAAAACGTCAACACCTGATGTTCATACTCTAGCATTTGCAACTCCTCCGGGAGAGGGTGATAGACGCTTGCAAAGTATAAGAAAGGCTCCATTAGTTCAGTGTCCTCAGCTTAAAATAATTCGAATCGATATGTCCATTTATTTTGGATCAATAAATCATATTCAAAAACAAATTAGTAGGATTGTGGATAACCAAAGAATTTATCACATTTTGATTGTAGCCAGTGGTGTTAACTTTATTGACCTTGCAGGAATTGAAGCCCTTTTGATTGAAAATAAACGTCTTAAAGCAAAAAATGGAAGTCTTTATTTTGTTGCAGTTAAGACTCAAACTATGGAGTTTATGGAGAAAGTTAACTTTGTAGATGAAATAGGCCGAGAAAATTTCTTTGATACTAAATCGGAAGCCATTCATGACTTATATGGCCGACTTGATAAAACTAAGTGTGAAAAATGTCAGGCGCTTGTTTTTGATGAATGCCACTAATATTAGTCAAGGAAAGTAAGTCAGAATTAATGGAGGCTGGGACCGGAGTCGAACCGGTCTAAAAGGCTTTGCAGGCCCCTGCATAACCGCTTTGCTACCCAGCCATTTTAGTTTTAACTAAAAAAAGCCTGTTTTTTACAGGCTAAACATGCAGTTAGAATTTGGAGCGGGAAACGAGATTCGAACTCGCGACATTCACGTTGGCAACGTGATGCTCTACCAGCTGAGCTATTCCCGCACAAGGTGTGAAATTATAGTGTTTTTTTTCTAACTGTCAAATGTTTTTAAGCCCGCAATAAGATATTTTATGCCCGACCAAAGGGTCAAAATAGTGGCAATGAAAAGTAAAATTCTTCCCATCATGTTTATCTCATTGAATGAAAAAAATAAAAGGGGCTGATGGATTAATAAAAAAAGTATTGCGACCATTTGCATAAATGTTTTTGACTTTCCAATCCATGATACTGCTACATTTGCTCTTTTGCCTACCTCACTCATCCACTCCCTCAATGCTGAAACAAGAATCTCTCTCGAGATAATGATGATTGAAGGTATTGTTATATACCAAGTGTGATAATAATCGATTAAGAGAATGAGCGCAGTGCAGACCATTAATTTGTCTGCAACGGGATCAAGAAATGCTCCAAGAGCAGAAACTTGATTGAGTCTTCTCGCTAAAAACCCATCAATAAAGTCGGTCGCACTAATCATTATAAAGATTGCAATTAAGGCGTTATTTATCCAGCCAAGAGGTTCACCATCTAAATAGTTCGGCTGAAGATAAAATAATCCGATAAAGACAGGAATTAAAAAAATTCTAGCCAGAGTAATAAGATTTGGGAGAGTCATCATACTGGGGTTAATTCTATCAAAGACTCATGATGTTTAGAATAAACTTTTAAAGGTTGGCGCGCTCGGCAGGAGTCGAACCTGCAACCGCTCGGTTCGTAGCCGAGTACTCTATCCAGTTGAGCTACGAGCGCAGCTGCGTAATTATCGCCATGTTTCATCTAAAGGTCAAGGAGAGTTTGCGGTATTTACTAAAATATCAACCAATTCATTAAGCCTCATCATCCTTGATCCTTTGATTAAGATTGTCGATCCTTTGTGGTTGTTTTTTATTGCCTCATAGATTGAAGCGATATCGTCATAATGGGTCCCTTGATATTCTTTTGCATCTTCTCCAATAGTTAGAAGTTGATGAATGTTTGATTGACGAGCATAATCACCAATCTCTTGGTGTAATTTTTTAGAATCTTTGCCAAGCTCACCCATAGAGCCAAGAACCAAGACTTTTTCTCCAGCAAAGTTGCTGATAGCATCAATCGCTGCCTTCATTGACTCAGGATTTGCATTATAAGTATCATCAAGAATTTTGAAGCTCTCTAGTTCTAGTAGCTCTAATCTACCTTTTTCAGGTAGAGTCTTTTCTAGGCCTTTTTTGATAAGTTCTGGCTCGATACCCAGCTCTATCGCGCAGGAAGTCGCAGCTAGCGCGTTTTCAACTTGGTGTAATCCAATCATTGAAAGTTTAATACTCAATGATTGATCAGTAAAGTTAAGATTAAAGTTGGTGTGAGTTTTAAATTCTTCAATGTCAGTTGCATATACACTGCCACCATCTCCAAAAAATCTTATACTCTCAGTTCCAGACATTTCTTTCCAGGTTTCTTTATGGGGAGATGAGTGATTAATAATGGCTTTACCATCTTTGGATAAAGATTCTAAAATCTCACCTTTAGCTTTGACGAGATTTTCTTCACTACCAAATTCTCCTAGATGAGCGTTATTGGCATTGGTAATCAGTGATATATTGGGACGCGCTATCGAGCACAAAAGGGCGATTTCATGTTGATGATTTGCACCCATCTCAATGATACAGAACTCGTGATTATCTTCTAAGTCAAGGAGCGTTTGAGGCACTCCAAGGTGGTTATTAAGATTTCCTTTTGTTGAAAGTGTTGGCGCTGCAAGCGATAAGATAGAGTAAAGCATATTTTTTGTTGATGTTTTGCCATTGCTTCCAGTAATAGCTATAACCACAGGCGAATGAGATTGACGATGCCAGGATGCAATATCTTGGAAAGCCTTCTCAGTATTCCTAACCTGAATCACAGGTATGTTTGAATCAATTTTTTTATGAGCTATTATTGCGCTAGCACCTAAATCTTCGGCTTGTTTTGTAAAGTTATGGGCATCAAAATTTGGCCCCTCGAGTGCTATAAAGAGCTTTCCATTAACCTCTGACCTAGTATCGGTGCAAACACCAGTAAACATTTTGATTTCACTACTAGTTGATTTACCAGCTAAAACTTTGGCAACTGTTTGAATATCAGTTGAGAGCATTTAAAGCTACCTCGATATCACTAAATGGATGGGTCTTTGAGCCAATGACTTGAGTTGTTTCATGCCCTTTACCTGCAATAAGCAACGCCTCTTCCTCTCCAAGACTCTGAATGGCTGATAGGATCGCATCACCCCGATCTAAAATGACCTGAACGTCATTTTCAACTTTAGTGCCAGCAAGAATATCATCAATGATTGCCCGAGGGTCTTCACCCCTTGGATTGTCATTTGTCAAAATAATACTATCAGCTCTCTCGCTTGCAATTTTCCCCATTATCTGTCTTTTGCCTTTATCTCTATCTCCTCCGCAGCCGAAAATGACTCTAATGTTGAATTCAGGGTAGTGCGTTCTCAGAGTAGATAATGCGTTATCAAGAGCGTCAGGAGTGTGAGCATAGTCAATCCAAATGTTACTGTTTGCAAGTTGCTGCATTCTACCTAGCGGAGGAGAGAGCTTTGCTAGATAAGGGATAATTTGATCGTCACTGAAGCCCAGACACTTCACACTATTGTATGCAGCGATAGCATTTGACAGATTGAATTCACCTACCAATGGCAATTCAAAGACATAATCGTTAAGTTGACAAATAAAACCATTCTCACTATTTTTAAAAAATTCTAAATCATCAATTCCAAAGGTTATAGGATCTTTGTCAGAGGAAATATCCACAAAATATTGGTGATTCTCATCATCCCTATTAATAATGACTCTTTTTGAGAAATTATTCTGAAATAGTTTGCCTTTAGCCTCACGATAATTATCCATCGTCTTATGGTAATCTAGATGATCTTGAGTTAAATTTGTAAAGATGCCCTGGATAAATGAAAGTCCCTCAAGACGACCTTGCATTAGGGCATGTGAGGAGGCTTCAATCACCGCTAGATTGATTCCATTGCTAGAGTATTCTTCAAGAGTACTATAGATTGAGAATATATCTGGGGTTGTATTTATGCTTTTGTTTTGGGTTTTACTCATTCCAAGTGTCCCGATGACGCCATTATCTATCTCCAAGAGATCGAGCAGCTGAGAAATATAATGACTAACGGACGTCTTGCCATTTGTTCCAGTGACTGCAATAAGTTCCACATCTTTTGCTTTGGTATAGAAGTTTTGAGCAAGAGTTGGTAGGCAGGATTTAAGGTTTTCAATTCTAATTGTTGGAACATCACAATCAACATCTTTTCCTTCAATTAAAACTGCTACGCAGCCCTTTTCAATAGCATTTTTAATAAACTCTATACCATGAGTTTTTTCACCTTGAAGGGCAACAAATACATCACCTTTTTTTAGAGTTTTAGTATTGAGCGACAGTCCAGAAACATCAAGTGTTGTATCTGTTTTTAAAATGTTTTTTAGGATCAGTTTAATGTCCATTAGAAGTTCAACCTATCAATGGCTAATTTTTTAAAATAATTTTGCCTGAATCAAGGTATGCATATTGATAGCACCAACAATATTATTGTTTGAGTCAACAACTGGCATTGAGTTAAGACTATATTTTTCCATCATTTGCATTGCCGTTAATGCAGGCTCTTGAGGCTCAATAGACTTACAATCTCTAGTCATAACATCTTCGATAGTTAGCTTTTGAAAATCCATATTGGACTCAAGGGTCCTTCTCAAATCTCCATCAGTAAAGATACCTGCTAGCTTTCCATTTTCAGCAATAAGAACCATTCCAAGTGCTTTCTCACTCATTACTAAGAGGCTATCAATTAGAAGTGTGTCTTTGGAGACCATGGGAATATCGCCCCCTGATTGCATGATACTGGAGACAAGTGTAAGCAGTCTTCTACCGAGAGAACCAGAGGGATGGGACATAGCAAAGTCTTCTGGTGTGAAATTGTTAG
>Ga0207964_1000110_pt1 | contig 29249 bp, 27 predicted proteins | sample Knorr_S23_td_250_FD_185608 | JGI IMG/M metagenome (GOLD analysis project Ga0207964, IMG submission 185608) | Marine microbial communities from Southern Atlantic Ocean transect - Knorr_S23_td_250_ad_251m_LV_A (SPAdes) (version 2) | ecosystem: Environmental > Aquatic > Marine > Oceanic | place...
CAAATGGAGCATAGAACTGCATTGGAGCAGGGTCAGAAGCGTTGGCAGCAACAATAACCGTATAGGCCATTGCACCGGCTTCTTCTAATGTTTTAACGATGTTTGCTACCGTAGAACCTTTTTGTCCGATGGCTACATAAATACAGTAAACAGGTTCGCCGGCATCGTAGAATTCTTTTTGGTTGATGATGGTATCGATAGCCACAGAAGTTTTACCTGTCTGACGGTCACCAATAATCAACTCACGTTGTCCACGTCCGATAGGGATCATGGCATCTACGGCTTTAATACCTGTTTGTAATGGCTCATTTACCGGTTGACGGTAAATTACACCCGGAGCAGTTCGCTCAAGAGGCATCTCGTATGTCGTTCCCGTAATCGGACCTTTACCATCGATTGGGTTACCTAAAGTATCCACAACACGACCTAACATACCGTCACCTACATTGATAGATGCAATACGAGATGTACGCTTAACGGTATCTCCTTCTTTAATTCCTTTAGAAGACCCTAATAATACAGCACCAACGTTGTCCTCTTCGAGGTTCAATACGATACCTTGTAAACCGGATTGGAATTCAATTAATTCTCCGGAACTTACATTGCTAAGTCCGTATACACGCGCAATACCATCTCCTACCTGAAGAACGGTACCTACTTCAGCAATCTCTGCCTCAGTTTTAAGGCCTGAAAGTTGCTCTCTTAATATTGCTGATACTTCAGCTGGTTTAACACTTGCCATAATTTAGAACTCTTTTATGTGCGGGTTGGAAACAAATTCTCTTTTTAACTTTTGTAGCTTGTTCGCAACGCTTGAGTTAAACTCAAGATCGCCAACACGAAGAACAAATCCGCCGATAAGGCTTTCATCTACACGCTCTTCTACCTGAACTTTTGCATCACCAACAACCGACTTCAGTTGAGCTAATACTTGCGTTCTTATATCTTCAGTAATTGCACTAGCAGTAGTTACACTTGCCGTTACAATATTTTTAGATTCATTGTAAAGATTAATGAAGTTCTCAGCAATTGCACCTAAAACAGCCTCACGTTTCTTTTCCGTAACGATGTTAATAAATGCTAAGCTAAGCTCCGAAACTTCTTTTGCGAATATTTCATTGAGGATAGCGCTTTTCTTGTCGGCTTTAACAATAGGGCTTTTCAGCATATTGCTAAATTCGTGACTTTCCTCGCAAACCGACTTTATAGTCAGCATATCTTCTTTTACCTGCTCAAGAATCTGACGTTCTTGGGCTAAAGAAATCAAAGATTTCGCATAACGCTGTGCAACTCTGGTTTCCTTCATCTCCTTTTTAGTTAAGCTTTACATCTTTAAGCATCTCGGCGATGTAAGCATTCTGTTTATCAGAATCTTTTAATTCAGCCTTCAATACTTTCTCAGCGATCTCAACAGATAAAGCGCCAACAGAGTTTTTCAATTCTGAAATTGCAGCAGCTTTTTCGTTTTCGATAACGGCTTTTGCAGAAGCAATCATTTTATCTGCTTCTTCTTTAGCACTGTTTTTAGCATCAGAAACGATGTTTGCTTTAATGTCTCTGGCTTCTTTCAACATTTCATCTCTTTCGGTGCGAGCCTCTTTTAAGATGCGTTCGTTATCAGCTTGCAGGTTAGCCATTTCTTTACGAGCATTTTCTGCAGACTCTAAAGCGTCTTTAATAGATGCTTCGCGATTTTTCACAGCACCTAGGATTGGAGACCAGGCGAATTTTTTCAAAATAAGCATCAATATCAAAAATGATATTGTTGTCCAGAATATCAATCCTATTTGAGGAGTAACTAATTCCATGTCGTACTATTTTTTGTTATCGTTTTAACAAGAGTGTAAACAAACCTTTCAGGCAATCCCTGAAAGGTTTGTTAAAGCAATAATTTAGTTGCTTGCAACCAACAAAGATACTACTACCGCGAATAATGCTACACCTTCTACTAAGGCAGCAGCAATAATCATTGCAGTTTGAATTTTTGATGTTGCTTCTGGTTGTCTTGCAATACCTTCCATTGCAGATCCACCAATTTTACCGATACCTAATCCAGCTCCGATTACGGCTAGACCTGCACCTATTGCAGCTAATGGTCCCATAACTAATTTTAATTTATAGGGTTAAACAAAAAACTCATAATTAATGATGTTCATGCTCTGCAACAGCCATTCCAATGAATAAGGCCGACAGTAGCGTGAAAATATATGCTTGTAATGCAGCTACCAGGAGCTCCAACACATTCATAAACAATACAAATCCTACTGATACCGGAGCGATCATGATCGATTTAAATATGAAAATCAATGAAATCAAACTTAAGATAATGATGTGGCCCGCAGTGATGTTTGCAAACAAACGAATCAGTAGTGCGACAGGTTTCGCAAAAATACCCATCAATTCAACAGGAATCATAATTGGAGCTAACCATACGGGGACACCCGGAGTAGCAAAAATATGTTTCCAATAGTCTTTATTTCCACTCAGGTTTGTAATCAGGAAGGTTATGAATGCGAGTGTAATTGTAAACGAAATGTTTCCTGTGAGGTTTGCTGATCCCGGGAAAAAAGGAATCAAACCTAAAATGTTGTTAATCCAAATAAAGAAGAATACCGTAAGCAGGTAAGGTAAGAATTTATCTGCTTTTTTAACACCGATATTCGGCACAGCAATATCATCGCGAACAAACAATATTAATGGTTCCATAAATGACGCAACGCCTTTAGGAGCCCCATTGTTTTTACGATAAGACCTTCCAACCGTAGTGAAAATTAATAGAATTATAATAATCGACAAGAACATGGAAAACACATTCTTTGTGATGGATAAGTCTATTGGATGTAATCCACTTAACTCAACAATGTGGCCGTGGTCTAAACGATAAGTATGATCTCCCTTAGTGACATCAGCGTGACCGTGGTCAAATTCGCTGGACATAAACACGTCTAAATGACCGTTTGTGTAAAGAATTACAGGTAATGGAAGGGAGACGGGATGCTCTACACCTTGGTCGTCGGTGTAATCAAGGATGTGAAATTCATGTGCATCAGCAATATGATGCATAATGACTTTCACAGCGTCGAATTTTTCTTCTCCAGCATGATGTTTGTCCTTGGTTTCTCCTGCCAAGATGTTTGCATTCGTCAGTAAGAATGCTATTGCTAGTGTGATAGACTTTAATACAGTTTTCATGTAGTCTTCAAGTGGTTATATATTCCCCTTCAAAAAATCCATGCAAAAATAGACAATATTCTTTAATCTCGAAGCATAAATTCAACTTATCAATAACATTTTGCTTCTTGTGAATAAACATAAGTGTCTGAGCGTGGAAAATAGTTTAGCTATTTAATTTTTTCACCGTTATAAGTGTTTCAAAAATTAAATAAAAAGAATATGTAATTAAGAACTGAATAGCAAAAGATTGTACAGAGTTGTCTTTAGGTAGGATAATAATAGCCATAAAGATCATGGCTAAGAGCATTTTAAAGATACTTAGCCCCAGATAAACAAAGCCGGCTTTATTTCTTACGTATTCAAATGCATAGGCTAAAATTGGGTAAAGTAATACTGATGCCAAAAAATTAAAACCATGAATACGATAAAACTCCTGATTACTTAAAGCGTAAAAATTAAAATAATGAAGGGTGTTGTGTATTGCCGCAAGTACGATGGCAAAAACGAAAAGCTTCAAATAGAAGCGAAAAATATCTTTAATCATTTATTCAGTCGTGTCACTTCTTTAATTACGTGATATAATGCTCCAAATACAGCCAGCAACGATAAGATCACTGTGAAGAGGTTGTCTTTTCCCAGGTACTCGTCCAGTTTAATTCCTGCGAAAGCACCTATCCCGATCATGGCTCCCATTTGAAGAGCGACGTTGGAAAATTTAAGAAATTGATTAAGCGGTTTTTTCCCGGGCTTTACCATTTGTGTCGGTAGTCGTTATGTTTTTTACTGCAGCTCCCATACTACACGATCCCGTAAAATTAGCGCCCGGCTCTACGGAAAGTTTATTTGTAATAATATCTCCATGAAGATTCGCTTTTGCTCTTAAGCTTAAAAGTTCTGTTACCTGAATTTTAGCTTTTACTGTTCCGGAAATAAGTGCATTCTGGCAAACAATCTCACCTTCAATAAGACCCGATTCACCCAAAACCAAACGGCCTTTGGTATGAATCGTTCCTTTTAAGGTACCATCTATACGTAAATCGCCATCAGTAGTAATATCACCTTTAATTGTACTTCCCTGACCAATAGCGTTTACAGCTCCTGAAGTTTTTTCGTTAGTCTGTGCCATGTTTGGATTCGGTTTTGAAAACATTTGAACGTCTTTTTTATTTGTACTTTAAATACTTTCCTTCAAAATACACTAAATATTTATCTAGCGATTTGTCTTTATAGAAAGTTTTAAAATTACTCGAAGATATGATAAAATGCTCATAATCAGAAAGCCCTGTTAATTCTTTTAACTCATCTGAATTTTTTACAGCTTCTAAATAGTTTGTCGCCGGACTTTCTTTGTCGAAAGTTTTAACAATAATGAGTTGATAATCTAAGTTTAACATCAAACTCTGTGTCTTATACTCATTAGTCTTATAAAATTTATTGTTAAAGTCTGAAATAGTGATTTTGATATCGTTTATATTCACGCTACCATTTTCTATTGCTAAAATATAGAAGTGTTCCTCATTAAGATCAAAAGTGAAAGTGCTTTCTTCAGGAATATTATTTCTGTTTTCCAGATCCTGTAAAATAGCACGGGCTTCATCTGCCACCTCTCCCGTAGAATAGGTGTCAAGAAGCTTATCAAGGTCAGACTTGAGTGTGTCTTCGCCAAAGAGATGCCCCTTGGAAAGCGCACTTAATAAGTGTAGTTGTTCTGCAATAGGGTGGGTCTTATATTTTATTTTTAATGAGGAGTTTTGCCGGACAACCTTTTCGTATTGCTGATCTGAAAAAGCAGAATAAACACCTTCATAATAGATCATCGCACTATCAACTACCTCTTTGTTTTCGGCATAGTAAATTTCGGGGTCGAGGATCATTTTTATATAATCACTCTCCGGATATTCTTCCATTAATTTTTGGATGTACTGATCGGCAGTTAAATTTTCTTCAATAAGTTTATGCGAAGTATACAATTGATAATAGGTCAGTGCATTGTACTTATTTTTTGGATATGTTTCTATGAGTGTTTCAAAAGAGTTAATAGCTTCATCGAAGTCTTTTAGATCTTCTTTATAGATTAGGCCTAATTGGTAATACGATTCAACAATAATATCTATGGTTGCTGTTTTGGCCGAATCCGAGAAAGGAATTAGATCCATGTAATACTCTTGGCTATAAATATCTTTGTCCTCTTCAGCACCTTCCCCTTCTTCGTCCAGGAAGAACTGATTTTTATTTTTTCTTCTCCAATCGTCTTCCAGTCGTCGCTCACCCCATCGGGTAATAAATTCTGAATAGCCAAAACTAATCGCTGACGGGTTGTAAAAATACCACCCACCACCGGACATAGGATTGTTTTGATTGCGAGAATTTGTACTTAATCTAGGTCTCGAATTTGCTTTTAGTGCTTCTTTAGCCCGACGTTCTTCTTCCTTTTTTTCTTTAATAATTGCGTCAATAAGTGTTTTTAACGCTTCTTCCTCTAAGCCGGAGAGAGTGTATAAACTGTCTTGCAGATTAATTGTATTGTACAGGTCTACTAGATTATTTAAGCTGGTTCTTTTCTTTGATAAAGTCTCGTAGTCGGGGTGGTTTTGACTTAAGAAAGTTATGGCTGTATCATAATGAACCTGAGCAGAAAGGTAGTCAGCATCATCAAAATACAGATCTGCTAGTGTTAGGTGAGCTATTGATTGCTGTTGGTCATTTCCGTTATTATTGGTCGTAGCACTCAATAAGTGTTCGACAGCCTGATCTTTCAAGTCTTCTTTTAATGCAATCTCAGCCAGGGCAAAATAAATTTGATCCTTATAGTCGTTGTTTTTGTCATCTCTTAGCATTTTGTTGATCTCATCAATTAACTTAGAAGAGTCATTATGTTTTGGGTCAAATGCTCGTGCCCTGCTCAGCAAAGCGTTAAACAAAAATTCGTATTCAGGATTCATTCGAACAACTTTGTCGAAGTATTTATAAGCAGTTTTGTAATCTTCTAGATTTTGATAAATCTGAGCTATGATGTAGGTAAAACGTGTTTTTTTAGGTTTGTCAGAAGTATATTTTATGGCTGTATTCAGGTAGCTTATAACTTCGTCCCAGTTTTCTTTTTTAATGTGATAGTTGGCATTTATTTCTGCCAATAAAGCATGATCTTCTCTTTTTAACTTCGCATCACTTTCAAGATACAACAACTGTTTTTTTGCAGTTGTGAAGTTCTCCATTTCTATTTGAGTTCGCGTAGACCATAAAACAGCTAGGTCGGCAATATACCCCTTATACTCGCGATTTATATATGCAAACATTTCGATCGCTTTACCATATTCCTGCTTGTAAAACAATGCTTTTCCCATGAGGAAATAACTATCATCAATCCATTTGTTTTTTTCTTTACCCTTGATTTCCATGGAGTGGTACTCTACTACTAGCGCTGCCTTATCGATGGTTCGGTTTAATTGTGGGTAAATTTTTTGTGCCTGCTTTTGATCGCCAAGAATGGTTGTTGGAAGTAAACTATTATAGTCTTCCTGATATGTTTTTTCGAGTTTGGTAACGGCCTCTTTTAAACTTTCATTCGCATTGAAATAACCATTAAATTTAGCAGTAGTTCGGTGGTAAGTACGATTTAAAAACTTGTCTTTTTGTGTTGAACACGAATAAACAAGTATACTAATGAGTACAATTAATAAATATGTAAATCGGGTTTTCAAATAAATTCCTTTTCGTAATACTAATAACTATTGATAAGCAAAAATATTTTATTTTTTCTATTAATGTTTATTTCAAGGGTTTTATCTGATGAGAACATAAAAGAAAATCACATGTATTCTGAATATAATTTAGTGGTAAATGAATAGACGAACAATCATTGCTTAAAATTCCGATATTTGCTTCATGAAAAAACAAAAGTCCTTATTAGATAAATTAAAACAACGATTGCGTTTTGTTTTATTTGACGAGCAGTCTTATGAAGAGCTTAATTCGACGAGTTTAACTCGTTTTCAGCTTCTTATCAGAGCTTTATCTATTCTTTTGTTGATTTCCTCCTTGACGGCTCTAATAATTGCTTACACCCCTTTGCGTGAATACATTCCGGGTTATTCGCCTTCTCATTTGTCGAAAGACCTTATTCATCTCTCTCTTAAAACAGACTCCTTGCTTGAGGATATCCAAATAAAAGAGCAAAAGTTTCAAATGCTTGAAAAAGTTTTGCGTGGAGAAGCGTTTAATGATTCTGTTTTTTACGACTCTACAGTAAATGTTATTGTAAATGAAGAAGCTTTAATAGCTTCACATAATGATTCTGTTTTCCGTGAAGCAGTGGAGCGAGAAGGCCGGTTTAATGTGCTTTCTGAGGATAATAAAAAGCCTTTGGAATTAAAGAATACAGCCTTTTATGCGCCATTAAAAGGAATGATCAGCGATAAGTTTGACATTCAAAAAGAGCATTATGGAGTCGATGTGGTGGCTCCGGAAAATGAAGCCATAAAAGCCAGTTTACCTGGAACGGTAATTTTGTCTAATTGGACTACAGAAACAGGGTATACCATTGCTATACAACACGAAAATGATTTGATTTCTGTTTATAAACATAATTCGGTTTTACTTAAAAAAATAGGAGCGCAGGTAAAAGCAGGAGATGTCATTGCAATTATCGGGAATTCCGGAAGGCTTAGCACCGGACCTCACCTGCATTTTGAGTTGTGGTATAAAGGAAAAGCTATTAACCCGGAGCATCATATATTATTTTAATGTTTGGAAAGTCATTTTTAGGAAAACAACTTGCTGAATTTGTGGTTACGCAAACTCGAAAATGGAGTAAAGCACCCATTAAAACCCAGGAAAAAGTTTTTCAGCATCTTATTCGTACCGCCAAAAAAACAGCTTTTGGTAAAGACCATAATTTTGCATCTGTAAAAACGTATGAAGATTTTAAATCCCAAGTTCCCGTAAGAGATTATGAGGGGCTTAAGCATTACGTTGAAAGAATTCAGAAAGGGGAGAAGGACGTTCTTTGGAAGGGAATGCCTTTATTTTTTGCCAAAACTTCGGGAACTACATCCGGGGCGAAATATATTCCACTGACAAAGGCTTCTTTAGATTACCAAATTAAAGCTGCAAAAAACGCCTTGTTACATTATGTAGTGGATTCTGGGAATCATCATTTTATAGACGGAAAAATGATCTTTTTACAGGGTTCTCCCAAGTTAAATAAGGATTCTATTGTTCCTAGTGGCCGTTTGTCGGGCATTGTTGCGAATTATGTTCCTTCTTACCTTCAAACCAACAGGCTTCCTTCATACGAAACCAATTGTATTGAAGATTGGGAGCAAAAAGTAGAAACGATTATTGATGAAACACTTCCGGAAGATATGAGCCTGATCAGTGGTATTCCTTCCTGGGTTCAAATGTATTTTGAGCGCTTGCAACAAAGAACAGGGAAGAAGATATCTGAAATTTTCCCTAATTTTTCACTTTTTGTATTTGGAGGTGTAAACTATGAACCTTACCGGAAAAAGTTTGATGAGTTAGTCGGCAAGAAAGTGGATAGTCTTGAATTGTATCCCGCATCTGAGGGGTTTATTGCTTTTCAGGATAAACAAGATGAAAAAGGCTTATTGTTGCTTTTGGATTACGGTATTTTTTATGAGTTTATTCCTGCCGATGAATTTTATGACGAAAACCCTACACGGATCTCATTAAAGGACGTAAAATTAGGGGTTAATTACGTGATCATTCTCAACACCAATGCCGGACTTTGGGGGTATAATCTTGGTGATACCGTACAGTTTACCTCACTCGATCCTTATCGAATTATCGTTTCCGGTCGAATAAAACATTACACTTCTGCTTTTGGAGAACATGTAATTGCTAAGGAAGTAGAGGAGGCTATGCACGAAGCTATGCAAGCTTGTACTGAAGTGGAAATAACAGAATTTACAGTTGCTCCTCAGGTAGAACCGACTGAAGGATTACCTTACCACGAATGGTTGGTAGAGTTTGCTAATTCGCCGAATGACCTTGCTAAATTTTCTAGATTAATCGATGAGAGTTTACAGTCACAGAATATGTATTACAAGGATCTAATTGAAGGGAAAGTTTTAAAACCTTTGGTTATTAACAGCTTAAGAAAGGATGCTTTTAATGCTTATATGAAGTCGGAGGGCAAACTGGGCGGTCAAAATAAAATACCTCGACTGGCTAACGATCGAAAAATTGCCGATAAATTGTCCTCTTAAAAGTTAAAAATTAACCCCTTTGCCTAAAAATTAGTCATTCTCAATTGTCTATTATCCATTGTCAATTCCTAATACTTTGTACTTATACCTAGTACTTAATACCTAGTACCAAAATACCAATCTACTAATCTACCTTTCTGATCGCTGAGACCTAACAAAAAAAATCCACCTTTAGAGGCGGACTGATATTAGGGATTAAGAAGGACTTAGTTTAAAGAGGGGAAGTTTCACAGGAGGGCTCATCCAATTTCTCATAAATTGAATTGTTGGATCTATATTCCGGAACCAACTCTTTTAACAAGCTTACTATTTTGAGATGATCTACCTCTTTGTTTGTACGACAAATGAATTCTATTTTATTTTTCACATCCTTTACATCTATTGGAGGTACTTTGGCGATCATGATCTTATCATGATACGTAGGTAAAGTATTCTCATCGTTCGCTAACAATTCTTCGTATAACTTTTCTCCCGGTCTTAAGCCGGTAATTTTTATGTCGATATCTTCCGGAAATTTAAGCCCTGAGAGTTGAATCATTTTTAGGGCAACATCATAAATTTTCACGGATTCTCCCATATCAAAAACATAAATTTCGCCTCCTTCACCCATGATGCCTGCTTCAAGGACTAACTGACAGGCTTCCGGAATGGTCATGAAAAAGCGTGTAATCTCTTTATGAGTTACGGTTATAGGGCCTCCCGACTCTATCTGCTTCCGGAATAAGGGGACTACTGAACCATTAGAACCCAAAACATTTCCAAAACGAGTTGTGATAAATTTTGTTTTACCGGAGTTAGCTAAACAGGAAGTGTACATTTCTGCTACGCGCTTTGTTGTTCCCATGACATTGCTTGGGTTAACAGCTTTATCGGTGGAAACCATCACAAATTTTTCAACTTCATTTTCAAGTGCCAGATCTGCTAATAATTTGGTTCCACAAATATTCACTCTTATCGCTTCATAAGGAGCGTCTTCCATTAATGGTACATGTTTGTATGCAGCAGCATGAAAAATGATCTGAGGCTGATAGGTTTCAAATAAACTCATCATTCTTTTTTCATCACGCACATCTGCCACTTCAGAGTTAAAACTATTTTTTTCAAGCTGAACAAATTCTTGTTGTAGATCATACAAGGGAGATTCTGCCTGATCTATGAGGACTAATTTTTTTACCTTGCACTGCGCCACCTGTCTGGCGATTTCAGAGCCTATAGACCCTGCAGCACCTGTAACAAAAACCACCTTATTTTTTAAGTCTCGCTTAATATGAGGGTTGTCAATTTTTATGGGTGCACGTTCTAACAGGTCTTCAATTTTCACATGCTTGATCTGACCGGCATTCAATTCTCCATCGATCCATTTGTCTACTGCAGGTACAATTTTCATTTTTATATTGTGTGCCAGCAAATTGTCTGTGATCTCCATTAGGCGCGTTGCACTAACGTTTTGAATAGATACAACGACCTCTTTTATCCAGTTCTTTAAAATAAACTCTCTTTGTAACACTTCCGGACCGTATACGCGAACCCGGTCAATGGTCTTTCCTATTTTGCTCGGATTATCATCAATAAAGCCAACAACCTCATAATTATGACGGGTATCCTTTATTAAGGCAGAATGAGTAATAAAACCGGAATCTCCGGCGCCGTAGATCAGTACTTTGGTTGTAATTTTCAGGTCTGAAAGAATTTTATGGTATGAGATCTTAAAGAAAATTCTACTGGCTATAAGTACAAATATATTTAGGAGGTAGTGTGTAACAATGATGGATAATGGGATGGTAAACCCGGGGGCAATATTAAAGCTGCGATTTGCTAAAATAATAGCCCCTAAACTCGCAGCCATGATACTTACAGCAAAGAAAACATTAATTGCATCTTTTTGGCCTGTATGCCTTACAACACCCTTGTATGAACCAATTAATAGAAAGGAACCCAAAGCGATCAGTAAAACGACCGGCAGTTGATAGACAAAATGCTCAATCTCAAAATTGAAAGAAAAATTAAAACGGATTAAATAAGCGATTATAAAGGTCTGTACGACCAGGAATAAATCTATGGACAGTACCAACCATCGAGAGGCGTATTTGTTGGCGCTTTTTAAGAGTATTTTTTTAAGCATTACTTAACTATTTCAATTAATGTTTTAAATATTATTTTCAGATCCAAAATAAAACTCTGTTCTAATATGTATTTTTTATTTAGTGCTAATTTCTTTGGCATAATATCCTCAATATACAATTTTTCCGGGTTTTCAGCATTTTTCAGTAGTTCTGTTTCATTGCGGAAGTAGATGGAAGCGTAATCCGTAATACCGGGTTTTACGGATAGTACTGTTTTATCATCATCATCGTACAAGGAAACATATTTTGAAACTTCCGGGCGAGGCCCCACCAAACTCATACTTCCCAAAAACACATTGAACAACTGAGGAAATTCGTCTAATTTGTATTTTCTTAAAAAATAACCTACTCTTGTTACCCTGGGATCTCTATCTCCAACCGTTAATAAACCTTTTTTATCAGAACCGAGAAACATGGTTCTGAATTTGAATATTTCAAATTCTATGCCTTTTAAACCTACTCTTTTTTGTTTGTAAAAAATGGGTCCATTGGATTCTATTTTAATCAATAAGCTGATTAATAACAAGACAGGGCTAAGTACAATTAAACCGATTAAAGATGCTAAGATGTCAAATCCTCTTTTTAACATAGAATATCTTCTACCGAACTTATTACTGTTTTTAGTATATAATCCAATTGTTCTTTTACTAATTGAGGATATATGGGTAGAGAGATCTCACAAGCATAATTTTTATTTGCTTGTGGATATTTAGAATTTTCATAACCTAAATCTTTAAAAAGAGTAAGTTTAGATAAGGGTTGAAAGTGTACATTTACAGCAACACCCTGTTCCGTAATTTTTTCAATAATCTGATCTCTCTGTTCTTCTGAACAATCTTTGATTCGTAATGCATACAAGTGGAAAGAACTTTTTGCATTTTCCGATTCGTAGGGGGGTAGGATTGCCCAGGGTTTCTTTTTGAGCGTATTGTTGTAGATGTGAAATATTCCTTCTCTCGACTTTAACAGATTTGAATTGTACATTTTGATTTGAACCAAACCAATCGCTGCTAATACATCGGGCATGTTGATCTTCATTCCTTGATGGATAATATCATATCTCCAACCACCCGCTTTCGATTTCGTAAACGCATCTTTTGTTTGACCATTTAAGGAGAAACAACGCATAAATGCATATTCATCTGAATTTACAAATGGTTCTGGTAAGTTTAGACAAATCACTCCACCTTCAGCGGTTGTAATATTTTTTACCGCATGAAATGAAAATACAGAAATGTCACAAATATTACCTGTTTGTTTCTCTTTATAAGAGGCTCCTATGGAATGTGCAGCATCCGATAAAATTAAAATGCGACCTAGTTTTTTTTGATTCTCAGTATCTGTTTGAAAAACATCTTTTTTCTGATTTACTAAACTTTGAATAGCATCATAATCACAAGGCCAACCGGCAATATCAACAGGGATAATTACCTTCGTTTTCTTTGTAATTACTTTTTCTATGGCTGAAATAGAAATATTAAAATCTTCATTCACATCGACCATAACAGGTGTAGCACCCACATTTAGAACCGCCAAAGCTGTTGCTGCATAGGTGTAAACCGGAATGATGACTTCATCACCTTCTTTTATTCCAAACCACTTTAATGCTAACATTAATCCCGATGTGGCAGAGTTCACACATAAAGCATTTGACGCACCGGTCAAGTTTTCAACTTCCTGTTCCAATGCCTTAACCTTGGGTCCCGTTGTTATCCATCCCGATTTTAAGGATTCTGTAACTTCATCTATGATCGTTTGGTTGATGTATGGTGGTGAAAATGGAATAGTCATAATCTACTAGTTTATTTTACTATAAACTTTTAAGTACTTTTCAGTAATAATGTTTAAATCGAATTCTCCAATTAAACTTTCATTATTTGAGGCAAAATAGTTTAATGTAATTTTATTATTTGCAATACTTATTATTTTTTTGCTGAGATCACAAGGATCCTTAATTTTTACTAAACGACCATTTATTCCATCAATGACTACATCCTTACATCCAGGCATGTTTGTAGCGATCAAAGCTAATCCCATAGCAGATGCTTCTAGTAAGACTCTTGGGACACCTTCCCTATAATATGTGGGTAATATGAAAATATCAGAAATAGATAGTAATTGTTTAATATCGCTTCTTCTTCCTAAATATTTAACATATTTTTTATATTTTAATATTGTACTCAATGGCACGGAATCTTTTTTTGTATCTAATTGACCTACCAAAATAAAATTTATTTTATGCCTCAATTCATAACATTTCTTAGCTGCTTCAAGATAATCTACAACCCCTTTTTGTTTTACCATTCTAGCAACCATTATACAGGTTACACAATTGTGTTCTAAGTTTAATTCTTGTCTTAATTCACTAATATCAGTAACATTTTTAGGATCATATTTATTTAGATTAATTCCACTACTTTTTATAATCGAAGCCTTAGATTTATTTATTAGTTTATTATCAATAAAGTATTTATAGTCATCAACATTTTGAAAAATAGTCTGCTTAACATTACTTTTTACAATTTTCTGGATGCATTTATATATAAAAATTAATAGGTCATTTTTTATTGATTTTTCAGTAAATATTCGACCAACACCTGTTATCGTTCTGCACACAAGAATATTTTTTAATCCCATTGAAGCTATTGGTAAAATAAAAGTTGGTTTTGTATCAAAGGCGTGGACAATAACGGGACTTTTATAAAGCTTTAATATTTTTCTTAATTGAAAAACTGTTTTAATGTCATTAAAAATATTCAATTCTCTATTTAATGAGTAGTGCGTATAATTAATATTATTTTCGTTAAATTTTTTTTTTGATTCGGACCCTATAATTGACAAATTATAGCCTAAGGCTATAATTTTTTTTGAAATTTCAATTCTTGCGCTAACATCCTCTCCACCTAGAAATACAATATTTTTATTCATTCGGCATCCATTTTTCTTTCCACATTTCAAAAACAATGATGTGCCAAATTTTATTTGCTGAATCATTATTTTTATGAGTTAAAAAATCTTTTTTTAACCTCTCAATTTCATCAACATTATAAATGCCACTATTCATAATCCTTTTTTTTGATAAATATTTGTCAACGATATGACACAGGTCGGATCTTAGCCAATCTGCTAAAGGAATATTAAAACCTGTTTTAGGTTTTTCTACGATTTCTTTGGGTAAATATTTATATAATACTTGTCGCAATAAATATTTACCTTGTGTATTCTTGTATTTTAATCTAGAGCTAACTTTTGCCAGATACTCTGCTAATCTATGATCTAATAAAGGCTCTCGACCTTCTAGGCTAACACTCATTGTAGACCTATCAACTTTTGTTAAGACATCATCTAACATAAAAGTAGTATAATCAGTTGCCATCATTGAGGCTTTAAGGTCATTTTTTTTAAGTTTATCGAAAGATTTAAATTAGTTTCTTTTAAATCTTGAATGCAATCTGGGATTAACATTTTTCTCACCTCTTTATCGATGATAATGGAACTGGCATTAATAAACATATCCTTATTAGATGAAGAATTAAGAGCAGACTTCATTTTATTAAATTTTTCTTCAATATTTGTTTGCCTTATTCTTTTTGGAAGTAATTGATTAACTCTTTTTATTGTTTTCACAGAAAACAGATTCAATATAAATTTGAACCATTTTAGATTACATTTATCTACTAAATCAAGAGCAAAATATTTACTATACCCAAAAAAAACTTCATCTCCACCATCTGCAGAGAGCACGACGGATACGTCTTTTTTTGCAATTCTAGATACTAGCATTGTTGGAATTGCTGAACTATCGGCAAATGGTTCATCAAAAAAATATGGTAAGTCATCAAATAATTTTAACAAATCATCTTTGGTACAATAATACTCAGTATGATTTGTGTCCAAATACTCTGCAATTAACTTAGCCTGACTAGCTTCATTATACTCTTTTTCATAAAACCCAATAGTAAATGTTTTAATTTGCTGTTTTTGTTGTTTTTGTAAAATAGCAGCAACTAATGATGAATCATACCCCCCAGATAAAAATACTCCTACCGGCACATCAGAGATTACACGTAGCTTACAAGAATCAATTAGTATTTCTTCAAGTTCTGTAAGCAAATTCTCTTCAGTTTTTTTTAAATGAGGTTTTTCGTTATAGAAATCAATTAAGCTCCAATATTTGTGTATATGATATGTGCTATTTGTAATATCATATTCCAAATAATGGCCTGGTTGTAATTTAAAGCAATGTTTAAAAATTGTCCAAGGCGTTGGGATATAGCCTAACTGGAAATAGTAGCCTAATACTTCCGTATTTAATTCTTTACTAAATTTGGAATGTTTGTGAAAAATTTTCAATTCTGACCCAAACAGTAATAGGTCATCTTTTTTATAATAATATAAGGGTTTTACCCCAGCTCTATCTCTAACTAAAAATAGTTTGTTTTTAAGCTTATCAAAAATTGCAAAGGCAAACATGCCAATAAATTTATCAACACACTTAATACCCCACTCTTTATATGAATATAGTATAACTTCAGTATCACTATTAGACTTAAAATGGTAACCGAGATCGATTAATTCTTCCCGTATAGTTTTGAAATTATATACTTCGCCATTATAGACAAGAATAATTTTCTTACAGTCAGATATAAAAGGCTGATTTCCTAAAGAGGATGTATCTAATATTGATAATCTTACGTGACCTAAATTAACATGTTTACCATTAATATTATCTTTAAAAGTCCCTAAAGAATCAGGCCCCCTATACTTGATTTGCTCAAGCATTGAATGAAGAAAATCATTCTGGCTATTTTCGATGTAACCTACAAAACCACACATTAGTTATTCGTTTCATCTAGCAGGTTTTCAATATCTACATCGAATGCATAGTTTATTGAATAGTATAATTGCACTATGGAATAAATAATCATACTTATAAGTGCTAAGCATATTAAGTAAAAAACAGCATTTTTCACATAGACTTCTAACAACACTCCTACCAATAAATAATAAAATAAAAACAGCTGAATTCTAAAGACTTTTAATGCTTTAACATAAATGGATTCATTGAAATTCTTACGGCTATTAGTTCTAATGATGGGTTCTTTTTTCAATAAATATTTATGTGAAAAGATTCTATACGATAATAGCTGCATTTCTTCTATATAGTTTGCAATAAACCCACACATAGCTGAAATAATTATCAAATAATCATTTTGATACGAAAAGTGAATCCCAATACCAAGATAAAACAAAAATAGACTAACCCTATGATAAACAAAATCATATACCGCTCCTTTTATATTATTCATTTCATATAATCGAGCTAAATCTCCGTCTATCTTATCAAATAAAAAGGCTAAAAATGATATAAACACACCAATCCAAAATAGAGTTTCATTAGCCTGAATCATTAGTGTAAAACTTAAGAATGATAATAATATCATTGCGATAGATATTGAGTCTGGTTTTACTTTTAATTTTGAAAATAACATCGTTAATGGAATTGATAACAACCTATGATAATAATATAGTTTGTAATCGTTTCTTTTTTCGGAATGGCATTTTTCTAATATTTTTTTAAATGAAGCCAATTAATTAATTTTTTAAGGTTGCAATTGGGGTTAAATAAAACCAGGGCTTTAATATGTTTTTCTTTTCAAAATATTCTGAAATATTTTCGATAGGCATGAGTTCACTAACATTTGAGGGTTTAATTTTTTCAATAATATTCGTTCCTCTTTTATAATAATATCTCTTAGACTCTTCTTTTGTGTAGCTTAATTTATTTTCTTTTTTTAATCTCTGTACAATTGATCCAATACCATGATCATGAGTATCTAATAAATCATTATTCCCTGGCTTATTACATATTGCAATGAGTGATGGGACATCATAGGATCCTGCAATAATAGTTGGTTTATTATCGTATATTTTTACTGAATTATGCCTAGTAATAAATTGGGTTTTCCCTTGAACGTTATCCTTATAAATAGAATTATGAGAAACATTCCACACCAATTTCACATCTCCTTTTCCTAAATCAAATTTTTGCTGTACTACTCTAACAGCATCTCTAACGGCTACAAATGTTCCCAGTTGGTATGCGTAGCCATAATTAGTACCTATTTGAATAACTTTATACAAATCCTTGCCCAAAGAGGTGTCAATATTGAATGCCTGATATTTATTCGGTCTGAAAAAATATTTAATTATCTCTTTATAACTTAAATCACTCCTTTTTCTTTCAATTAGGTGGAAATAGGACTTAGCTAAAAAAAACAATTTTCTATGTAATACTGATAACTTAAGTCTATTCGTATACATTCTCATTAGATTCCCTGTAAATGGACCGGGACCCAAATGAGTCATAATCATGACATCATCATTTTTTACGTTTAATGGTTTTAAATACGATTTATCTTTTACAGCATTAACATATTGTAATTCTAAAAAATGATTCCCTTTAAAATTTAAACCAAATTCAGCTCGACCAAACTTAGACTTTAACAATGCTTTTGGGATCAATCTTTGCACATCTTCCTTTGATAAACCTTCATTCATTCTCCCATTTAATTCCATGGAGTCAATGATGTTTTTATCAAGGTTAAATTTGTCAATAACTGCACTTGATCCATTTAAACATACATCTAATAATTCATCTTTAGATAAACTATATCTATTTAAATCAAACTTGTTTTTTGAAGCATTTAAATTTATTTGTGTAAACAGGGTTTTTATTATTTTATCTGATAAGTCTTTTTTTTTGAATGGAAGCTTAATTATGGACATCCCATCATTAATAGCTGCAGACGCTAATGAAGGAACTATATATTCCCCCGTTGATATTGCTGTGCTAGAAGGGGCTTCCATTTGGGGCTTATAGTGTAAGTCAGGTAATGTAATATGAGATATATATCCTATTGACTTAGATATCTCTCTTAAAAGATTTTCAATATTTTTAGTCGGTTTGTTGAATTCCATTATATTTTAATTTTTATAATTTTTGATGTTTCCTCTAACCCTAAATTAAATAGCACATCGATTATTGATAATCCATTAATAAAGTTTTCTGTTTTTAATTGTGGGTACTCTATACTCGGAAGGACATTATATATAAGGTGAATATTTTCACTTTTAAATTTAGAAAGCTCTTGATAATTATCGCCCCCCCCTCCGGATAAGTACACGTTTCCATCTACTAGCTTTATGAGCTTTATTAACCTATCAGTAGAAGTTTCAATTAATTTAAAATCTGACGAAAATTTAAACGTTGTATTAATATTTAATCTTCTACATAAACTCATTATAAAATGAGTATTGAATTCAGATAAACAATTGGTTTTAAACATAATCAACTCACTGAAAAACTTAAAATTCTCTTTAAAAAATGGCGCTTTTGCATAATTTGCTTGCAGAGTTTTAATAGTTTTTATCCTCCATTTATCATTTAAAAAAATTGTGCCATTTATTGCCATTTTACTTCTTTCTCGTTTAATTGGAATAGTTAAATATTGAGATTTTCCATTAACACATATAGAAACCCTATTACAATAGGATGCTCCTGTTTTTTGAATTTGCACATCATCTAAAAAAATAAATATATCTGAGTGATATATTTTATAAAAATAACCTATCCATGGAGCAAAGTTAGGTTGATGTATCCCTATGACTATTTTATTATCCATCTTATAACCTCAAATGTTTCTGCATACTCTGTTCCAATTTGTACACCTCTTACTTTTGCTAGTGAATATATAAACTCTTCACTCATATATGCTCTATTATTTTGTGTTTTATATTCTTTTAACGAATTGATTTTATTTTCCACATCACTTTTAGTCAATTTTACAAAACAATCGGTATCAAAGTTTAGATTATTCCAAATCAGTTCATATCCTAAAATAGTTTTATTTTTAAAGGCTCGTAATCCTTCTTCAGCAACTGTTGAGTGGTCTTGATGAACATCATTTAAACTAGGCATAAAAATAATATCCGGATTATATTCTGCTCTTAGATTAATTAAATCCTCAAGGATTTCTTGTCTATTATAATTTAACTTTCTGACTTGATACTTAAATATTATTACATTAGATCTATGTATTCCTAGTTTTTTTGTAGCTTCTTTTACTTCAAACTCCAATTGATTTTTAGGATAACCGTCTGGAACGGATTCTTCAGCTGTAGAAAACGCTATATAATAAACATTAACCCCATCACGTATAAGTTTTGTAATTGTTCCGCCACATCCTAGTTCACCGTCGTCGGTGTGAGGAGCTAAAATAAATGCTGTTTTAAAACTGTTTAACATCTCTACAATTTTTAATGATTTCTAAATATTTTGTGTAAACTTTGCTTTTAGAATAGTATCTATTCACATAGTCTTTAGACTTAATATTATGTGACATATTTAAAGATCTAATTAGTGTATTTGAAAGGTCAGCTATATTATCAATTTCATATAATAAACCAAAATGATTCTCTTCAATAAATTTATATTCTTTAACATCAATTGTTATTACAAATTTATTACAATATAAATATTCTAAAACCTTAAGAGCCGAAGACCCTTTAATTGCATAATCATCTTGAGTAAATGGTGCCATACAGATATCAAAAATAGAAATATATTGAACTACTTTATCTGGTGTTACTCGACCTAAAAATAATACATTTTTATCCAAATTTAACTCCTTAACTTTGGATTTACAGTTATCTAGATAAGACCCAGACCCAACAATTATAATATAAATATTTTCAATTGGAAATTTATCTCTTATCAGAGTTATTGCACTAAAAATATTTTGTACTCCCTGTCCTTCATAAATATCACCAACAAACCCAATTACTTTAACTTTTGGATTTATATTTAATTTCTGTCTAATTTCATTCACATTTACTTCGGTTTCAAATAATGAATTATTAATTGGGTTACTAATTACTTTAATTTTGTCAGAAGATAAATTGAAATCTCTCATCAATATATCTTTAATTTTGTCAGTAACTACAATAATTGACTTTGAACGAGTGTAATAAAATTTTAATAGTTTTTTAAATATAAATAACAGTTTTTTAGCTTTAACTTTTTTATAGCTAGTTAAGTTCTGATATATCGGGCCACTACGACAGACGATACTTATATTAAAAAAACTCAACAGAAAAAATGGGACTATATTGTAAGGAGCTAATCGGACATAAATAACTATTTGACGTTTTTCACCGTACAATTCTTTAAACAAATAATACAGTAAATTTAGCTGATAGGTTAAATATGATAGCTTAACATTTTTATTAAGTTTTAAACTTATGATATTTTGATTTATTTCGTTTTTATTTTTATTAACAGAAAAGATCATTACATCCTTTAAGTCTTTACTCTCCTCTAAAAAAGAAAGAAAATTTCTTTCGAAAGAGCCTTGTCCTGAAATCTCATTAAAATAAACACTATTGATGTAAATAATTTTCTTCATTTACTTAGTCCTTCTGTTAATGATAAAGTAGTAAAACTTTGGGGCGTGTTTGTAAACATATAAAATATAAATTAATACAAAAACGATAAATAATATTGACAATATGATTAAATCATCAAAAAAATAATACTTAATAAAAAATGCACTAATGAGGATTGTACTCAAAAAGGTTAATGTGGATTTATAGAAAGTGTCTTTAAATAAAAGAGTCGTTGCTTTCCATGTCAGTAATCCAACGATAATAAAAGAAATCAGAGTTGAAATAGCAGCGCCCAAAACACCATATTTTTGTATTAATATAAGATTTAATATAATATTGATTGTGGCACCAGCACCAAATATAAATATTAGCTTATTCATTTTATTTATTAAACTTAATATGTGATAAACTATTTGGTAAAAGGCTGTTGCAAATACACTAAGTGATATAAATAAGATTAAAAAAAGACTATTTGAATTAATGGGCTCACTACTTAATAAGAATAATATCTCAGATTCAAAAAATATTAATCCAACTATGAAAATGGAAATTATTAAGAAAGAAATGTTTATGCTTTCTTTTATGTAATGGTTAACGACTTTTACACTTTTACCAACGTAGTCATATTTACTTAAAAAAGGTAATAGTGCATAATTCAGTGGGGTAATAACAACCCAATGTGGTATACGTGAATAAGTATAATACAATGAATATCTGGCATTTTCTTCTAAAGTTGAAAAATGTACAATCATCAATTGATCACTATAATTTATAATCCAAGATAAAATCATAGTTGGAATTAAAGGTAAAGCGTAAATAAAATACTTTTTAGGGATGTTTATTTTGACGTTATTAAATGTTAATTTACGATAAACAGATCTCAGCACTATAAGTAATAGTATGGCTTCAAATGAAAGGATTAAAAGGAAAAAATCAAACAGACCTTTATTATAAAATGTAATTATACCTATTGATATTATTACAGATAATTGTTGAGAAATAGAAATTTTAGTGTCAATATGAAACTGTCCAAATGTTCTAAAATAATTTCTACTAAAATTTATGAAAACTCTTAAAAAGATCCAAATGCATGTTATATAAACATAATCTGTATAACCTATATCAGCAAACATAAATTTTGAAATTGAGCTATCAAAAAATGGAAGATTTGCCCATACTATTATAGATATTAAACTCAACAATAAAAATATAGAAATAAATTTATTGCTTGTTTTTTCAATACAAGTATTACTGGAAAGAAACCTAGTGAAAGCACTATCTAATTGTAAAATAAATATAGGCACTAACATCTGCATCATACTATAAATAATAGACCACATTCCATATTGCTTAGACCCAATATATTTTGCTATTAATGGTAATGAAATAAGCGCTAGGCCTTGAAAAAATATTACAAGTAATTTATTTAAAATCCCCTTTCTAAGCATCTATTATTTTTGACCAAATGACCATTTTTTCAACTTTGTTTTCATCTACATCAACGCCAAGACCAAAACGATTATTTAGGTATATTTTTCCATCTTTAAAATCATTCATGTTGGTTATAACATTTGGATTTAAATTAAAATTATAATATTCATTTATATATTTCATATATGGTTCTAACGTTATTTCTTCACATGGAAAATCCAAACCCGTTATTGCACTCATTGATTGAAAGGCTGTGTTTTGAATTCCAAGCGTTCCGGATGAGCCTATAATATTAGGGATCCCTTTACTTTTAGCATATTCAGCTGTTCTCATTAACCAATCTAATCCTCCTTGAATATTGGGATGATGATTCACTAAGACACAAGTTTTATTATTAATAACTTTTTTTGAGTATGGCCACCACACGGTATTATCAGCCGTAAATTTTGTTTTACATAATTTCATTAAACGCCGTGTATTTTTTAATGATAGTTTTATTGGATTCTGAATAAAACCAATATTATTATTATATGTAAACTTTGATAATTCTATAATATCATTTGGATCTTTATATCCATAATTTGCATCAACAATAAGTATTTTAGAATTAGCATTTTTGTTCTTCATTAAATAGCTTAAATGCTCTATATCATTACTTAAGTTGCCTGTAATTTTTATTTTAAAAAAAGTAACGCCTAAATCTTCCCATATTTTTAAAATTTTTAGTCGATCTTCTTTAGAATGAACATGAATAACTGGCATTGCATCAACCACTTTTCTTACTCCCATTGAATTGTCAAACAATTCATATATAGGCTTTTTTCTATGCTTACCTATCAAATCATATAAAGCAATTGAAAGACCTTCTCTAACTAATCTACGTCTCCGATCAAAGCCAACTATAAATTCATCAACCTTATTAATGTTGGTTATAGGCCTCAATATTAGGGAATTAAAGATGTCATTGATATTTTTATTTAAAATAAATCTACATGTCGATATTAATATTCTCTCTGTATTCCATCTGTTTATTGTATACTCACCCCAACCTATTAATTGATTATCAGTTTCAATTTTAATTAGCATGGCTTGACTTGATTTTAATTCCCAAGTAGAATATTTAAACCCAATATCAACGCTACACTTATAAAGTGTGATTTTAGTTATCTTCATAATAATTCTTAGATCCTATTAATACTATACAATATTTTAATTAAGACATAAAGTAAGTAACCAGCGATCAAACCATGTGATAAAATACCAACTATACTACCCATAGCTGTGGTTGCTATTGCAACTGTAACGAATGAGATGAAAATCATCCGGTTAGTAGATTTTATTTCTTTTATTAACACATTGGTGTATATCTGTATTAGCATTCCGTATATAAAAGATATGATTACCGAAAAATACCCGAACTCAGCAAAAAATAAGGTTAAAGTACTAAATGAAGCACTTCCAATATGTCCACGATGGGTCATCTTATATATCATTGTAGAAAATGCTTCTTGATAACCTGGTAAATAGGTTGACAAATCTCTAAATATATAGCATCCATATCCATAATCTAATTTGTGCGGAATTAAATCAAAAATATAATAGCTTGTCATAGCTTGAGATACAAATAGCCTATAATTAATTGCTTTAATATTATTTAATGAATTAACAAAAAAATCATTACTCATTTCAAATCGAGGCTGCACATAGGATATTATAAATAAAATAGAATATGTAAGCAACAGTAAACCTACAATTTTTTTAACGCTTATATATATCTTGTTTTTCATAGATATAAAAACTAAATAAACCAAAAGAGCTTCAAATAATGGCCACCTCTGTCCACTACTCAATAAAAAAAACAGCGTAATTATTATCACAATTATTTTAGTATACCTTTTAAAATTATTTGATATTATAAATATTGTAAAATATACTAGGACTATATTTTTTAATTGGGTAATAACTCCATTACCTCCACTATTAAATGAAAAAGTTCTCCTAATATCAGCTAGTTGAGATGAAGAATTAATAAACTCACCATAGAACATGTTGAATACTATGTCTTTAAAATTAAAAATTGAATCTTTTAAAATGAATATAATTAAAATACATGTTAACACATATCCTATACTAATTATTACTTTATTATATAAGGATAAGGGTTGATAACCAATTTGAATATGTTTATGAATGTATTGTTTTTTTTTAATCAGTAACGCTCCAAGATTTAAAAACAATGTTGACAAGACCAATAATCCTACACCAAAAAAATGTTGTTCTTTATCAAAAGTAATTAACATTAGTCCAATATTTACCATGAAAATTTGTAACACAGTAAAAAGTAATAGAGGTGTCAAGATCAAACTTTTATCTTTATTATGTGATAATTTGAGACTAATTGACAGGCTTATTATTGACATGAAAATAAAAATGCTGTTTAACCAGTTCATCTTTTGTAAGAATTAAATGTATGTGTTACAATTATTTTTTTTGCAAAGTGATGATAGGATCCTTTCAAACCTTGGGTGTTTGGGTTTTTACTCCATGAACAATCTCAATGGCTTTTCGGGCATCTTCTAAGCCATAACCTTCTCTGGCCAGAATACCTTCATAAACTCGGGTATGCAAGTTGGTAAAGCCACCACTAAATTCCAATTCTTCCCCTTCTATGGTAATGGACCGATAGGTTCTTTGTCCTTTTGCTTTGATTTCATCGGGTAGTACATCATAATTAATGGATAAGAACCATCGTACTCTTGCTTTCTCAAATTCTAAATAACCTGAAGCCCGATCGTGGGTATGAACATGTACTGTATTTTGTTTAATGGCTCCGAAAATCCAAGACAGAATATCATAAAAATGTACCCCAATATTGGTTGCAATTCCGCCCGATTTTTCTTCTTTTCCTTTCCAAGAAGTATAGTGCCAATTACCTCTGGAGCTGCCGCTTCTACTTTTTTCTTTAAAGTAATCATACTTGGATGAAGTCTTAGTTGTAAGATGTTCCATACTCTTTGCCCCGATTCATTTTCCATTTTTTTTAAAGCATCTATTATTCCATAGGGTTATAACGAGAGGCTTTTCACAAATGGCATTTGCCCTCCTTCCCAATGCCATTCGAATATGAGAGTTATGAAGATAATTAGGCGTACAAATACTAAAACAATCTAGTTTTAACCCTTTGTCATACTTTAACTTCTCGATATGTCGGACAAAATGTTCCGGCTCTACAAAAAGTCTGATTGCGGAATTAATTTCTTAATACGATTACGCATTTGGCTTGTAATATGACAAATACCAATCTACAAATTCCTTAATTCCTGTATGAATTGGTGTTTTGGGAGCATAGCCTAAATCAGATATTAAACTACTTACATCTGCATAAGTAACAGTAACATCTCCAGGCTGAATAGGAGCAAATTCTTTAATCGCTTTTTTATGTAAAACATCCTCTATTGTTTCTATGAAACGAAGAAGATTGACAGGTTTATTATTCCCAATATTGTAAAGCTGATAAGGAGCCGAATCATTCTTATTTGCAGGGTTTTTGATTACTCGAATAATTCCTTCCACGATATCATCTATATAAGTGAAATCACGCTCCATATCCCCGTCATTAAACACTTTAATAGGTTGATTGTTGAGTATCGCCTTGGTGAATAGGAAATAAGCCATATCAGGTCTACCCCATGGTCCATAAACGGTAAAAAATCTTAAACCTGTAACTGGCAGTTGATATAAATGACTATATGTATAAGCCATCAATTCATTAGATTTCTTAGTAGCGGCATACAAACTAATTGGTTGGTCAACATTATCTGTTGTAGCAAAAGGCACTTTTTTATTTAGCCCATAAACACTTGAGCTACTCGCATAAACCAAATTTTTCACTTTTGTTTCTTTGCATGCTTCTAAAATATTAGCAAAGCCTACGATATTTGATTGAATGTAAGCATGTGGATTTTCTAAACTATACCTTACGCCTGCTTGTGCAGCCAAATTGCAAACTACATCAAAATTGTGTTTATGAAACAATTTTGATAGTTCTTCTCTATCCTCTATATTCATTCGGACAAACTCAAATGAATTCGAATACAAATTGCTACTTGAAGTATTTAAAAAAGGCTCTGAATTTTCCCTTAAAATACCTAATTCTTTCAAACGATCATATTTTAAATTTACATCATAATAATTATTTATATTATCAATCCCTACAATTTGATATCCTTCTTTTAGAAGAGATTTTGATAAATGGTATCCTATAAATCCTGCGGCTCCTGTGATTAATATTTTCATTTAATTTTTTCTACACTATTAATATTCAAATCTTTTTCTTTTTCGTCCATGAAAAATATTTAGACTCTCTTAAATGGATGTTTGTTCTGTTCTTTTTCTGCAAAGGGATGATATTCCCCTTTTAAGCCGATGGGTGTTTGGGTTCTTACAGAATGAACAATTTCAATGGCTTTTCTAGAATCTTCTAAGCCATATCCTTTTCCGGCAATAATGCCTTCATAAACTCGGGTGTGTAAATCTGTAAAACCATCACTAAATTCCAATTCTTCTCCTTCTATGGTAATGGATCGGTAGGTTCTTTGTCCTTTTGCTTTAATTTCATCGGGCAATACATCATAATTAATGGATAGGAACCATCGTACTCTTGCTTTCTCAAATTCTAAATAGCCTGAAGCCCGATCGTGGGTATGAACATGTACTGTATTTTGTATTAGCTCTCCGAATATCCAGGATAGCATATCGTAAAAATGTACGCCAATATTGGTGGCAATTCCGCCCGATTTTTCTTCTTTTCCTTTCCAGGAAGTATAATACCAATTACCTCTGGAAGTTAAATAGGTTAAATCAACATCAAAGATCTTATCTTGAGGAGCTGCTTCCACTTTTTTCTTTAAAGCGATGATGCTTGGGTGAAGCCTTAGCTGTAAGATGTTCCAAACTCTTTGCCCGGATTCACTCTCCATTTTTTTTAAAGCATCTATATTCCATGGATTCAAGACTAAAGGCTTTTCACAAATAGCGTCAGCACCCCTTCTTAATGCCATTCGAATATGAGAGTCATGAAGATAATTAGGCGTACAAATACTAAAATAATCTAGTTTTATCCCTTTGTCATATTTTAACTTCTCGATATGTCGGTCAAAACGTTCCGGTTCTACAAAAAAGTCTGATTTCGGGAAATAACTATCCATAATGCCGACACTGTCAAAATGATCTAATGCTGCTACTAAATTATTACCCGTATCTTTTATGGCTTTTAGATGTCTGGGTGCGATGTAACCGGAGGCTCCTATCAATGCAAAATTTTTCATAGCAATTTTTTTAATTCTTCAGTAATATAGTTTTGTTCGTCCTGGCTTAAATAAGGATTCATCGGCAAACTCATTATTTCTGCGGAAACCTCTTCACTTACCGGGAAGTCTCCCATTTTGTAACCTAAATACCCAAAACATTCTTGCAAATGTAAGGGTGTTGGGTAGTGAACTGCCGTAGGAATTCCTTTTTCTTTTAATTTTTGTTGTACTAGATCTCTGGACGCTACTCGAATTGAATATTGTGCCCAAACCGATGTGTTGTGCTCTTTTACAATAGGTGTTGGAAGAACATCTTTAAGTAAGTCATGGTATCTTTCTGCCACTTGTTGTCGCATCTTCACATCCTCTTCATAATGTTTCAACTTGACAAGTAATACGGCCGCTTGTAAGGTGTCCAACCTTCCACCTAAGCCAATGTATTTGTGCGTGTATCGTTTTGTTTGTCCGTGTACTCGAAGGCTCTTTATTTTTTCTGCGAGATCTTTATTGTTGGTAAAGACAGCTCCTCCGTCACCAAAACAACCCATAGGTTTTGCCGGGAAAAAGGAGGTGCAGGCAAGGCTTGATAGATTACAGCTTTTTTTGCCTTTGTATGTCGCGCCAAAACTTTGAGCCGCATCTTCAATGACCGACAAATTGTGTTTTTTCGCAATCGCATTGACCTCATCCATATCCGACACTTGTCCGTATAAGGAAACCGGAATAATTGCTTTTGTTTTAGCGGTTATTTTGGCCTCTATTTGTGGGGGATCGATGTTGTAGGTGTCTTTGTCAATATCAACAAATACGGGTTTTGCACCTAATAGGGCAATGGTTTCTGCCGTCGCAATAAATGTAAAGGGTGTGGTGATGATCTCATCTCCCGGCTGGATGTCTAATGCCATCATGGCAAGTAATAAGGCATCGGTCCCCGACGAACAGGAAATGGCATATTCGGTTCCTGTAAACGTACTTAGTTCGTGTTCTAACTCTTCAATTTCCGGACCCATGATATAGGCCGCATTCGTCAGAACTTTTTGCATGGCTTTTTCAAACGCTTCTTGATGTGTTTGATAAGCGAGTTTAAGATTGGCAAAGTCGATGTTCATTTATTTGATTCTTTTTACCTTATTATTCTCTAGTTTATATTCTTGTTTACTTTCTTTACAAACGGCGATATAGTCTGAATTAAATTCCAATCGATACCCGTATTCACCTACCCAGCCGATTTGTTGTGCCGGATTTCCTACCACTAATGCATAGGGTAAAACTTCTTTTGTGACAACGGTACCCGCACCAATAAATGCGTAAGCACCAATATTATTACCACAGACAATGGTGGCATTTGCTCCGATACTTGCTCCTTTACCTATTTGTGTTTTAACATATTGATCTCGTCTGTTTATGGCGGAGCGGGGATTGATCACATTGGTGAAAACCATTGAGGGGCCTAAAAAAACATCGTCTTCGCAAATCACACCTGTGTAAATACTTACGTTGTTTTGAACTTTGACATTGTCTCCCAAAATCACATC
>Ga0207964_1000111_pt1 | contig 29090 bp, 24 predicted proteins | sample Knorr_S23_td_250_FD_185608 | JGI IMG/M metagenome (GOLD analysis project Ga0207964, IMG submission 185608) | Marine microbial communities from Southern Atlantic Ocean transect - Knorr_S23_td_250_ad_251m_LV_A (SPAdes) (version 2) | ecosystem: Environmental > Aquatic > Marine > Oceanic | place...
TCAGTCGTGACCATTTAGATTATCACAAAACATACGATGAGTATATTGTAGCAAAGAAGAAATTTTTCGATGATTTATCATCTCAAACCATTGCTATTGTTAACAAAGATGATAAGCATGGCAATACTATGTTGCACCATACAAAAGCAAAGAAGAAAACTTTTGCTTTAAGATCGACGGCAGATTACAAGTGCAAGATCATAGAAAATCAGTTCAGCGGTTTGCACCTGAATATTAATGGGCAGGATGTGTACACAAAATTGATTGGAAGTTTTAACGCGGCCAATTTATTATTGACTTACGCTACTGCTGTGGAGCTGGGTGAAGATTCGCTTCAGGTACTCACCGTTTTATCTGCTTTAAATGCTGTTGAGGGAAGATTTCAGCAGTTTAAATCTGATTTTGGAATTACTTCAATTGTAGATTATGCACATACGCCGGATGCTCTGCAAAATGTTCTAAAAACCATTGCAGATATCAGAACTGGAAAAGAAAAAGTGGTTTGTATTGTGGGTTGTGGTGGTGATAGAGATAGAGGTAAAAGACCATTGATGGCCCAAGCAGCTTGCCAGTGGGCAGATCAGGTTATTTTGACATCTGACAATCCTAGAAGTGAGGATCCAAAAGCGATTATTAAAGAGATGAAAGAAGGCTTAAATGCATCTCAGATGAAGAAGGTTTTAACGCTTGAGGATAGAAAGGAAGCCATAAAGTTAGGCGTAACTCTATGTTCGGAAGGAGATATTTTGTTGGTAGCCGGAAAAGGACACGAAAAGTATCAGGAGATCAAAGGGGAACGCTTTCCTTTTGATGATATGGCGATTTTAAAAGAGCACTTAAAAGACTAAGATATGCTGTACTATTTATTCACATACTTACACGAAGCATTTGACTTTCCTGGAGCAGGAGTGTTTCAGTACATTTCTTTCAGAGCTGCCATGGCAGTGATCGTTTCTTTGTTGATCTCCATGATCTTTGGGAAGCGTATCATCCGAATTTTGGCGAAAAAACAGGTTGGAGAAAGCGTTAGAGATCTTGGTCTGGAAGGCCAGGCTGAGAAAGCGGGAACGCCTACTATGGGTGGGATTATCATATTGAGTTCTATATTGATCCCTACACTTTTGTTTGCCAAGCTCGATAATATTTATGTGATCCTGATGATTATTACAACCGTTTGGATGGGTTTCATTGGTTTTTTAGACGATTACATCAAAGTATTTAAAAAGGACAAAAAAGGCTTGGCAGGGAAATTTAAGATCTTGGGTCAGGTTTCTTTGGGATTGATTGTGGGATCTATTCTTTATTTCCACCCGGATGTGGTGATGCGTGAGCAAGTGAGTGCTGTGGATGAGTCGGCTCAGGTGGTGTTTGTACAAGAAGATGTGAAGTCGACAATGACAACTATTCCTTTTGTGAAAAATAACGAATTCGATTATTCAGATCTATTGTCATGGCTTGGCGAGAAGGCTCAGGATTGGGCCTGGTTGATCTTTATTCCAATGGTCATTTTTATTGTAACAGCGGTTTCCAACGGAGCTAATTTAACCGATGGAATTGATGGTTTAGCTACAGGAACTTCCGCCATTATTGGCTTGGTCTTAGCCATTTTTGCCTATGTGTCGGGTAACATCATTTTCGCAGATTATCTGAATATTATGTACATCCCGTATTCGGGTGAGCTCGTGATATTTATTGGTGCTTTTGTTGGTGCCTGTGTAGGCTTCTTGTGGTACAATTCATATCCGGCACAAGTGTTTATGGGCGATACAGGTAGTTTGGCTATCGGTGGTATTATTGCTGTTTTTGCCATTGCTATTCGTAAGGAGCTTTTGATCCCTATTATTTGTGGGGTCTTTTTAGTAGAAAATTTATCGGTGGTACTGCAAGTGTCTTACTTCAAATACACCAGGAAAAAATACGGCGAAGGAAAACGCATCTTTTTGATGTCGCCACTTCACCACCATTATCAAAAATCAGGTTTGCATGAAAGTAAAATTGTGACTCGTTTTTGGATCGTGGGGATTGTGTTGGCCATTTTAAGTTTTGTAACCCTAAAACTTCGCTAAAAGATGATTGTTGTACTAGGAGCAGGAGAAAGTGGAGTGGGTGCAGCACTCTTAGCCAAACAAAAAGGCTATGAGGTTTTTGTGAGTGATTTTGGAATGGTAAAAGAACAATACCAAAAGGAGTTAAAAGAAAATGGTTTTGAATGGGAGCAGGGACAACACAGTGAAGAGAAAATATTGTCGGCAGAAATGCTGATTAAAAGTCCGGGAATTCCCGAAACAAAACTCATTGCCAAAGCAAAGGCTAAGGGCATAGAAGTTCTTTCAGAGATTGAGTTTGCTTCGCGTTTTAGCGAAGGTAAGATCGTAGCGATTACGGGTAGTAATGGTAAAACGACTACGTCAAGTTTAATCGATCATCTTTTAAAAAGTGCCGGGTTTAATGTGGGGCTTGCAGGAAATATTGGAGCTAGTTTTGCGCGTTGTTTGGCAAATTCCGACCGCGATTATTGGGTTTTAGAGCTGAGTAGTTTTCAGCTGGATGACATACATCAGTTTAAGCCATATATCGCCATACTATTGAATTTGAGTCCGGATCATTTAGATCGTTACGATGGCAAAATGGAGAATTATGTAGCCGCAAAGATGCGTATTACAGAAAATCAAACTCAAGAAGATTATTTCATCTATTGGGATGATGACGAATGGATAAAAAAGAATTTAGATAAAGTAAAAGCAAATAAACTTCCTCTTGGTCAAAAAACCGTAACAGAAGGAGCTTATTTAGAGAACAAACAGATTAATATTAACATTAACAGAGAGCAGTTAACTATGACAATTCACGAATTAGCATTACAAGGAAAGCACAACTGTTATAATTCTATGGCAGGTGGTATTGCTGCAAAATTGTTGGGGATCACTAACGATATTGTACGCGATTGCTTAGCAGATTTCGAAAAAATTGAACACCGTTTAGAGCCCGTACTTAAAGTGTATGGTGTTGATTACATCAACGACTCTAAGGCGACAAACGTAAATGCCGCCTGGTATGCGTTAGATAGCATGAATAAGCCGGTGGTTTGGATTTGTGGGGGTGTCGATAAAGGAAATGATTACGAGGAACTCTTGCCTTTGGTAAAAGATAAGGTAAAAGCGATTGTTTGTTTGGGTACAGATAACTCTAAGCTTATCAGCACTTTTGGCGGAGTTGTAGAGCTTATTCAGAGTACGGTCTCTATGGAAGATGCTGTAAAAGCAGCTTATAGATTTGCCGAAAAAGGAGATGTAGTATTGTTATCTCCGGCATGTGCCAGTTTTGATCTGTTTGCCAATTACGAAGACCGTGGTCGTCAGTTTAAGAAACAAATAAGGTTGCTGTAAAAATTGAAGTGGGGAAATTACATAAAGGGTGATAAGTATATTTGGGCGATAGCGATCTTGCTCTCATTAGTCTCTATTGTTTTAGTATACAGCTCTAGCAGCCACCTGGCCTTTGCTTATAAACAGGGGAATACGCTTTCTTTTTTAGTGAAGCACCTTGTCCATTTGGGAATAGGTTTTTCTATTATGTGGATTTTATCCAGAGTACCATTTAAATATTTTTATAACAGTTCCATAATCATTTTTGGTTTAGCGCTTATTTTAATTTGTTGGGCTATTAGTGGGGGCGAAACCATTGGTGGAGCCAATGCCAGTAGATGGATACGCATTGCAGGATTTACCTTTCAACCCTCAGAGTTGGCAAAGCTTGCGCTGTTTGTGTTATTAGCACGTAATCTGGTGCACTTTAGAGATAAGTTGCATTCGTTTAAGCAGTCTTTCTTTCCCATTTTAGGTCCTGTAATATTGATTTGCGCATTGATACTGCCTTCTAATTTTTCTACTGCGGCCATTATATTTATGATCAGCTTCCTAATTATGTTTATTGGAAGGTATTCTTTAAAATTATTAGGTGCAATGATTTTGATAGGTGTCGTTTCTTTGGGCTTGTTTTATATGGCCGTTACTAAATTTCCCAATATTAGCAATCGTGTGGAAACCTGGAAGGCACGAATAGAGTCGTTTACCGATGAGAATAGCGAAGGAAATTACCAGATAAATCATGCTAAAACAGCCATCGCTCGTGGAGGCATTTGGGGTCAGGGACCGGGAAAAAGTGTTCAGAAATATTTTTTACCTCAATCTTCTTCAGATTTCATTTACGCTGTCATTGTTGAAGAATATGGAAGAGTAGGTGGGCTATTTGTGATCATTTTGTATTTGATGTTGCTCTTCAGAGTGTTGAGAATAGCCAGTAAGAGTGATGACGATTTTGCCATTTTGATGACTATAGGATTAGGTTTTTCCATTATTTCTCAGGCCTTTATTAATATGGCGGTTGCGGTAAATCTGCTACCCGTTACCGGGCAGACTTTACCCTTAATAAGTGCGGGAGGCTCATCGGTATGGATGACTTGCGCGGCAATAGGATTGATATTGAGTATTAGTAATAGCACACAACCACAACTTGAAAATATAGCAAATGATGAAGAAGCGATTCTTAATTAGTGGTGGTGGCACAGGGGGGCATATCTTTCCGGCTCTTGCGATAGCAAAAGAAATTGAGCGTCGCTACCCGGAAAGTATGTTGCTTTTTGTTGGAGCTTCAGACCGTATGGAGATGGAGAAAATTCCCGCCGCAGGTTATTCGATTAAAGGTTTGTGGCTTGCAGGATTTCAACGTTCTCTGTCTCTTAAAAATTTACTGTTTCCTGTTAAGTTAATCTTTAGTGTACTTCGATCTTTTTTTATTGTGCTTCGATTTAAGCCTAATGTGGTTATTGGTACGGGAGGTTATGCCAGTGGGCCAATTTTGTGGGTTGCATCTTTGTTAAAGATCCCTACGCTTATTCAGGAGCAAAACTCCTATCCCGGAGTTACCAACAAGATCTTGTCTTCAAAGGTGAGTCGGATATGTGTAGCCTATTCAGGCTTGGAAAGATTTTTTCCAAAAGAGAAGATCCATCTGACAGGAAACCCGATACGTGCTGAAATTGAGTTTGGAGCATATGATAAAGATGAAGTTTTGAGCTCCTATGGTTTGGTAAAAGATAAACCCGTGGTTTTGGTTATTGGAGGTAGTTTAGGAGCGAAGCGTATCAACGAAACGGTACTTGAAAATATTTCCTGGTTTAAAGAGAATGAAGTACAGTTGATCTGGCAAACCGGGATGTTGTATTATGACAGGTGTAAGTCTGCTCAAACGGATTTGGGTAAATCCGGTAAAATACAGGCATTTATTACCGAAATGGGACCGGCTTTGGCTGCTGTAGATGTGGTTATTTCCCGGGCCGGAGCGATTGCTTTATCTGAGCTTTGCTCTTTAGGGAAAGCATGCGTTTTAGTGCCTTCGCCAAATGTTGCCGAAGATCACCAGAAGAAAAATGCTTTGGCATTATCAGAAAATGATGCTGCCATTTTGGTGGAAGAAAATAACATGGATACAGAGCTTTTTGGAGCGCTTGAGCTATTGATGAAAGATGTTGAAAAGCAAAAGCAATTAGCTGCTAATTGTAAGAAAATGGATAAGCCAAAAGCGGCAGAAAGGATTGTAGATATTATTGAAGAACTTAGTCATGATTAAGCTTGATCACATAGAGCGTATTTACTTTCTCGGTATCGGAGGAATAGGTATGAGTGCTCTGGCTCGTTATTTTGTGGCTAAGAATTTTGAAGTAGCCGGTTACGATAGAGATCAGTCAGAGATATGTATCTCTTTAGAACAGATCTCATGTAAGATTTCGTATGCGGATGAATTGCTAACTATTCCTAACTCATTTCGAGAAAAGAAAAATACTTTGGTGGTTTACACCCCGGCAATTCCAAAAAATAACAAGCTGATAAAATATTTTCAGGATGAAGGCTATCTGTTTTGTAAACGTGCCGAAATTTTGGGTGCGATCACCAAAAATGTACAATGCCTGGCTATTGCGGGAACGCACGGCAAGACGACTATTTCGAGTTTTCTGTCTTATATTTTAAGCGATAACTTTGTGGATTGTTCGGCGTTTTTGGGAGGTATTGCCACCGATTTCGATTCAAACTTAAAAATAGGTTCTGCGGATATTGCTGTTGTGGAAGCTGATGAATTTGATCGTTCATTTTTAAAGCTTTCACCCAATTGGGCACTTATAAGTTCTATGGATGCTGATCATCTCGATATTTATGGCACTGCCCGGCATCTTGAAGAATCTTTCCGGTTATTTTCGGATAAGGTAGAAAATGGAAATATTATTGCTAAGGAAGGATTAAATGTGCCATCGAAGTACACGTATGCATTAGATTCTGATACAGCAGATTTTTCTGCTACAAAGATCCGGGTAGAAGGTGGTGCTTATTATTTTGATCTAATTTACCCCAAAGGTGTTTGTAAGAATGTACTTACAGGCTTACCCGGAATTCATAATGTGGAGAATGCTTTGGCAGCATTTGCGATGGCTTATTATCAGGGGGTGTCTCCAAAGGGTATTGTCGATTCTATTGCTACTTTTTCCGGAGTAAAAAGGCGTTTTGAATACCATGTAAAGACCGATCGTCAGGTTTATATTGATGATTACGCGCATCATCCAAAAGAGATTGAGGTTGCTATTCGTTCAGTTAGAGATCTGTTCCCAAATAAAGAGCTAACCGTTGTTTTTCAGCCGCACTTGTTTACCCGAACACGTGATTTTATGGATGATTTTGCCCGAGAATTGTCGGCTGCTGATAAGGTTATGTTGTTGGATGTTTATCCAGCAAGAGAACAGCCTATTGAGGGAGTAAATTCTGAGGTTTTATTGGATAAAATTACCTGTAAACAGAAAGGCATCTACGCGATGTCTAAATTCCCTGAAGTAATAGCTAAAACAGATGTGCTGATGACACTGGGTGCCGGAGATATTGATGTTTTAATTCAACCGATTAAAAAGTATTTAGCATCGTGAGGAAGTTTTTAAACATAAGCTACTTTTTATTAATCGTGGCAGTCCTGTCTTTTTTGTCCTGGACGAGTCGGGTGAGTTTGAATGGTGTTGTGTGTGAAAACATTGAAATACAAGTCAATACTGAGGGTGATTTGTTTTTTGTGAATGCCGAAATGGTGGGGGATATGCTGCTCGAAAAAGAGGATTCTGTTCTTGGAAAAACCTATGAAGATATAAACATCTATTTGTTAGAAGAATTTCTGGATGCTCATCCTAATGTTAAGAAAGCAGAATTATATTTAACAATTGATGGTAATTTGTGTGTTGATGTGGAGCAGCGTAAGCCTTTAGTGCGAGTTTTTGAAGAGAAGGATTCCTATTATCTGGATGAAGAAATTATGCAATTTTCACTCTCTGAGAAATACAGTGCCAGAGTCTTACAAGTGTATTGGTCAGAAATTACAGAAGAGCGCAGAACAATATTAGCTTCAGTTATTGAGCTTATCAATGCGGATGAATTTTTGAAAGCACAGATTACTGCTATTGCGTTTGAAGAAACAGATGAACTCGTCGTTTATCCACGTGTAGGAGATCATGAAATTATTTTGGGCGAAGCTCAGGATTTGGTGAATAAGTTTGAAAAACTAAAGGTTTTTTATCGTCACGGATTGGAAAAAGTTGGTTGGGAAAGATACTCTCATATCAACCTAAAGTTTAAAGATCAGGTGGTGTGTACAAAAAGATAGAGTAATGGAACAGGGAGAAATTGCCATAGGATTAGACATCGGAACAACAAAAATTGTTGCGATCGTTGGTCATAAAAATGAATATGGGAAAATCGAGATCCTGGGTTTTGGTAAAGCAAAATCTTTAGGAGTGCAGCGTGGGGTGGTTTCAAATATTACTCAAACGATCGAGTCTATTCAGCATGCCGTAAACGAGGCCGAAGCCGATTCCGGTTTGAACTTAAAGAATTGTGTGGTGGGAATTGCCGGCCAACACATACGATCTCTCCAACACAGCGATTATATTCTTAGAGAAAATGCTCAAGAAGTTATTACTCAGGAAGACATCGATAAGCTGGTTGAAAATGTACACAAATTGGTTATGCTTCCGGGTGAGGAGATCATTCATGTATTACCTCAAGAATATAAAATAGATGGAGAGCCTAATCTTCATGAACCTATTGGAATGCTGGGTCGTCGTCTGGAAGCGAATCTTCACATCGTTGTAGGACAAAAGGCAGCGATTGGAAATATATTTTCGTGCGTAAAAAAAGCCGATATGGAGGTTTCGGGAATTACTCTTGAGCCCCTGGCATCTGCAGAAGCGGTTTTGAGTGAGGAGGAAAAAGAAGCAGGAGTTTGTTTGGTAGATATAGGTGGTGGTACTACAGATGTAGCCATTTTTAAAGACGGGATTATACGTCATACGTCTGTTATTCCTTTTGGGGGTAACGTAATCACTGAAGATATTAAGGAAGGTTGTTCCATTATTGAAAAACAGTCAGAATTGTTGAAAATGAAATTTGGTTCAGCCTGGCCGGGAGAAAACAGTGAAAATGAAATTGTTTCTATTCCGGGATTAAGAGGAAGAGAGCCAAAAGAAATTTCATTAAAAATGTTGTCCAAAATTATTCATGCTCGTTTGGTAGAAATTATCGACCAGGTTTATGTTGAAGTGAAGAATTATGGACACGAAGAGGGGAAGAAAAAATTAATTGCCGGAATAGTTTTAACCGGAGGTGGTTCTCAATTGAAGCATATCAAGCAGTTGTTTGAATACGAAACGGGAATGGATACGCGTGTTGGATTTCCGAATGAGCATTTGGCAAAAGGTGCTCGCCCGGAATTAGAAAGTCCAATGTATGCTACAGCCATTGGTTTGGTAATGAAGGGTGTGGAGTTTAATGAGAGAAACCCTCAAATACTAAGCCCTATTGAAGTAGAAGAAAAGTCAAGTCCTGTGAATCAGCCTATTGATGAGGTAGATGCAAAAACATCATCGGACCCTGACCCAATAGGTGAAGCGGATGTGAATCCTAAAGAATCCTTCTTTGATAAGTGGGTGAGAGGATTTATGAATTTTTTAGCCAATGAAGATTAATACGATAAACACCTAAGTTATGGCGGATTTAGATTTTGATATGCCACAAAACCAGTCCTCTTCGATTAAGGTCATCGGAGTAGGTGGTGGGGGTAGTAATGCCGTAAATTACATGTATCATAAGGGCATTAAAGGCGTAGATTTTGTAGTATGCAACACCGATCAGCAAGCTCTTGATGATAGCCCTGTACCTACTAAAATTCAGTTGGGCGTTTCCGTAACTGAAGGTTTGGGAGCAGGAGCATGGCCACTTAAAGGTAGGATGGCTGCAGAAGAGAATATTAAGGATGTTATTGATGTTTTGGAATGCAACACCAAAATGGTATTTATTAATGCCGGAATGGGTGGTGGAACGGGTACAGGTGCCGCACCTGTAATTGCTAAGGCAGCCAAAGAAATGGACATTCTTACGGTAGCCATTGTTACCATTCCATTTGTTTTTGAGGGTGAGCTTAGGATGTCTCAGGCTAAAGAAGGTATTGAGGAACTAAAAGAACACGTTGATTCTCTAATTGTTATCAATAATAATAAACTTCGTGAGATTTACGGTAACCTTGGCTTTAAGTCAGGTTTCGCAAAGGCCGATGAAATATTAGCTACTGCTTCCAGAGGGATTGCCGAGGTAATTACGCAAAAGGGACACCTAAATATAGATCTAAATGATGCTAAAACGGTTTTATCTAATAGTGGCACAGCTATTATGGGATCTGGAACAGCATTGGGTGACGGGCGTTCGATAAAAGCAGTTAAGGGAGCTATAGAATCTCCTTTGTTAGATAATAACCATATTCGAGGGGCTAAGAAGGTGCTGTTGCTGATTGTTTCCGGTACCGAAGAGGTGACTTTTGAGGAGATGGGTGAGATTTCAGACTTTATTCAGGATCAGGTAATGATTGAAGGAGGATCTCCTGCAGATATTATTATGGGTGTTGCCGAAGACGAAGAGCTCGAATCTTCAATTAATGTAACGGTAGTTGCTACGGGTTTCCACGAAGGAAAAGTGGTAAATCCGCTTACCGGAATTCCGGAGAAAGTAGTTCATGATCTGGAAGAAAAAATCCAGCCAATAAGTGTCATTGAAAAGCCAATTATTGCAGCAATGCCTACTGAAGATAAGCTTGTTGTGGAGTCTGCTAATGAGGTGAAGCATATACTAACAGAAGATGACGATCAGGAAGAAGCGAGGATACAGACTCCTGAAGCTGTAATTGAGGAAAAGGTAGAGCAACAAACCACTCAAAGTCTGGGAATAGATGCCACAGAACCACAGCAGCAGGTAAGTATGACTTTTGAGTTTGATGTTGCTGAAAACACGAATGAACCTGTTCTTAGCCATCGTGAGGAGCCGAAAGTTGTATTTAATCTTTTGGAAGAAATTGAGGAAGAGCGACTTGATGCAGAAGACTCGGAGAAGCCAAAAGTTGATTTTAAGACTGATGAAATTGAAGATGAGGTTTTTGATACGGTAAGCCTTGATTCGGCTGTTGAAGAAGAGTCCATTTCTTTTGAATTGAGGTCAGATAGCGAACAAGCTATCGAAGAAACTCCGATTAATTTTAGTTTAGATGAACCGGTAGAATCTAATGGGCAAGCGCAAAAAATAGTTCATACACTGAGTTTAGAAGAAGATGAAGAAGAGTTTTCTTTTGAGCCTACTCAGATGGATGCGGAAGAATCGGGATCTGTCACGATAAATGAAAATCTTTCTGAAACTGTGATTTCCGATCATGACACAGTCGGTGAGAAAGTGCAGCAAAGTACAGATGCAGAAGCTGAATCTGTTCATGAAGAAGTTCAGGTCGAGGCAGTAGAGAAATCGAATCCTGTTGAGGAAAAATTGAGTGTAACTTTATCTACACACAGCAATGCAGTACAAGAGCAAATAGATCGTGCTCAAAAACGTAAAGATCGTTTGCAAAAGTTTAATTACCGTTTTAGAAACAATTCTGTTATAGACACAGCGGAAAGTGAGCCTGCATATAAAAGACAAGGAGTACAGTTAAATGAAGCCCAACATTCTTCAGAGGAAACCATATCAAGACTTAGCTTGAATACGAATGAAGATGGTGAGATTGAGTTGAAAAGTAAAAATTCCTTTTTACATGACAATGTAGATTAAAAATCAAAGCGATGAGTTTAAAAGCACAAATAATGCCTGCCATAAAAGAGGCTATGAAGGCGAAAGATAAAGTGGCTCTGGAAACACTTAGGGCGATTAAGGCTGAATTATTAAAAGCAGAAACATCTTCGGGAGCTTCGGGTGAAATGAGTGAAGCTGAAGAAATTAAATTGCTTCAGAAAATGCAAAAGCAACGTAAAGATGCGGCAGCTATTTATGTGGAGCAGGGTCGTGCCGACCTGGCAGACGACGAAATTGCTCAAACAAAAGTTTTAGCAAAGTTCCTTCCACAACAAATGAGTGCAGAGGAATTAGAAAAAGCTGTGGCAGCCATTATTGAGAAAGTTGGTGCTTCCGGTCCTGCTGATATGGGGAAGGTGATGGGAGTTGCATCTAAAGAGCTTGCCGGTAAGTCAGAAGGTAGGGCTATTGCTGATGCTGTTAAAGTACTCCTGATAAGCTGATCTTTATGTTTCGGGTTCCAAAATGAGTGACGTTACCTATTGACTTATAGGTTATAAGTCCTTTAAATTCATAGCGTACAGTATTACCTGGTTTTAGGAATTATTTTTTGATAGAATCCTCACTTTCGGGTGGGGTTTTTTTATGACATAGGTGGCATCACCTATTGTTTGAGTGTTAATACCTATTGCTTACAATGTTATTAAAGATTTATCTTTGTTTCATATTATAGTTTTAGTTGATAAGAATATTTTTTGGCAAAGGGTCCTCACTATTTAGTGGGGATTTTTTTTGAAAATGGCTAAGACTATTTAAGGCCAATCTAACTGCTATATAATGGGAACCAGATACCTTTGGTGGGTTTTGAATTTTCTGTTATTTTATAATCCAGGTCGTATCGCTTTGGTGTGGGAAATTAGTAAGTGCAATTGTGATTTCATCTTCCGGGAATCCCACGTAGGTGTCATTAAGGTTAAAGCATAAATCTTCTGTAATCCATGCTTCACACAGATCATTATTACCAGTGTGGCTTAAATGGATGGATATGTAAACGGGCGGTGTCCCACAGAATAATGGATCTTGAATTAGCACATACTCGTGTTCTGTACAACCGCCGGAATGCGATACATTTAAGTTTAACTCTTGATCTTGTGTTGATACGGAATTGACAAGAATGTAATCGTTAGGCCATTCTTCTTCGTAGCCTGCCAAAATAATTGCCGGACAATCACTCTGCTTTACAGATTTAGAATCTTCACAAGAACAAAAAATGAAATTCAGAGCTAAAAATATAAGGCCGTATGTGTTCGTATTCATAATTAAAAGTTATGTTGATTTTAACCAAATAGTAAGCCGCAATAATTATACCAGTACCCAGGAATTGTTTATTTAAAGAATTATGAGGCACCTTTCAACAGGCTCAGGATGACAATTCCTTCGACAGGCTGAGAACTGGCAACTGAGAACTAGTTACTGGTCACAAAAAAGCCCCATTTTGCAAACACAAAACAGGGCTTTTATTTTTATTGAAAAGATCTTACATCATTCCCGGCATACCGCCCGGCATACCACCACCCATAGGAGGTGCTGAGTTTTCTTCAGGAAGATCAGCTAAAACACATTCCGTAGTTAGTAACATGCCGGCAACAGAAGCCGCATTTTCAAGAGCAACACGTGTAACTTTGGTCGGATCAATAATACCTGCTTCCAACATATGTTCAAAGGTGTCCGTTTTGGCATTGTAGCCAAAGTCAGCATTACCTTCTTGGATCTTAGAAACAATTACAGCACCTTCACCACCCGCATTTGAAACGATTTGACGAATTGGAGCTTCAATTGCTCTAGTGATGATCTGAATACCCGTTTTTTCATCTTCGTTTTCTGCATCAACAGAATTAAGAGCAGCAGCAGCACGAACAAGTGCAACACCACCACCGGGAACAATTCCTTCTTCTACAGCTGCACGCGTTGCATGAAGTGCATCATCAACACGATCTTTCTTCTCTTTCATTTCAATTTCAGATGCTGCCCCTACATACAACACGGCAACACCTCCTGCTAATTTAGCAAGTCGTTCTTGTAGCTTTTCACGGTCGTAGTCTGAAGTCGTTGTTTCCATTTGCGCTTTAATTTGATTTACACGCAATTCGATGGCTTCTTTCTCTCCTTTACCGTTCACTACAGTCGTGTTGTCTTTGTCGATAACGACCTTGTCGGTTTGTCCGAGCATTTCTATCGTAGCATTTTCCAATTTGAAGCCACGTTCTTCAGAAATAACCGTACCGCCGGTAAGGATGGCGATATCTTCTAACATGGCTTTACGACGATCGCCAAATCCCGGTGCTTTTACCGCAGCAATCTTTAGGCTACCTCGAATTTTATTAACCACTAAAGTAGCAAGAGCTTCTCCATCTACATCTTCAGCAATAATTAAAATAGGACGACCTGTTTGTGTTGTTTGTTCCAAAATAGGAAGCATATCCTTCATGTTCGAGATCTTTTTGTCGTAGATCAGGATGTAAGGATTATCTAGCTCTGCTTCCATTTTTTCGGCATTGGTTACGAAATATGGGGATAGGTAACCACGGTCGAATTGCATTCCTTCAACGACTTCAACAGTCGTGTCTGTACCTTTGGCTTCTTCAACGGTAATAACACCTTCTTTCTTTACTTTGGCCATTGCTTCCGCAATTAAGGCGCCGATCGTATGGTCGTTGTTTGCAGAAATGGATGCAACTTGTTCAATTTTATCCAGATTGTCACCTACTTCGATAGATTGTTTTTGAAGTTCGGCAACAACTGCTTTAACTGCTTTATCGATCCCTCTCTTCAAATCCATTGGGTTAGCTCCTGCTGCGACGTTTTTTAGTCCTGTTGTAACAATTTCCTGAGCTAAAACGGTAGCTGTTGTAGTACCGTCACCGGCGATGTCAGCAGTTTTTGAGGCTACTTCTTTCACCATTTGAGCGCCCATATTTTCTACGGCATCTTCAAGTTCAATTTCTTTGGCTACAGTCACCCCGTCTTTTGTGATGGTAGGTGCGCCAAATTTTTTATCGATAACTACATTACGACCTTTTGGTCCTAGTGTTACTTTTACTGCATTTGCCAGAGCATCTACACCTCTTTTTAGTGCGTCTCTTGCTTCAATATCGAATTTAATATCTTTTGCCATGGTGTTTTTTTTAAATGATTGCTAAAAGGTCAGATTCACGCATCATCAGGTAGTCATTACCTTCAAATTTTAATTCTGTTCCTGAATATTTCCCATACAATACATGGTCTCCAATTTTCACGGTCATCTCGTGATCTTTAGTTCCATTTCCTACAGCTACTACGATTCCTTTTTGTGGTTTTTCTTGTGCTGTATCCGGAATAATGATCCCGGAAATGGTAGTTGTTTCAGCTGCAGCAGGTTCAACCAATACCCTGTCAGCAAGTGGTTTTATTTTTAGTTCAGCCATTTTACGTTGAAATTAAAGTTTTTGTAAATTAAAATTATCAATCTTCATCAAGTCAGAAATTATGCCATTGTATTTTTTATGTCAATCTGTCTTAGAAGCGTTAAAAGTAAGGCAAAAAAAAATGCCAAACGGGTCAGTTTGGCATTTTGTATGATCTGGAAGGAACTTATTCCGTTACTTCCGGAGTTTCAGTTGGTACGAAGTCTTCAGCACTATCTTCTACCTGCTCGATAATATCTGATTGCGTTTCTACTTCACTTCGGTCGATGGCAAAGTTAGAAACCAATGTCAATGCAACCAAAGCTAAAGCTAAAGTCCAGGTACTTTTTTCCAAAAAGTCTGAAGTTTTCTTTACACCCATAAATTGGTTTCCTTCGCCAAAAGTAGAAGATAAACCACCACCTTTAGGGTTTTGAACCAGGATTACTAATAACAGCAATGCGCAGGTAATCAGTATTAAAATAGAAAACAATCCGTACATATCTATGGGTTTATTTGTTTAATGGCTTTAATTTGGTTTGCAAATAAACTACTTTTTTGTGGATATTTCAAACTTAAAATTTCGTAGGCTATAATTGCTTTGTCATAGTGCCCTTGTTCTAGGTAGACTTTTGCCAAAGTTTCAGTCATTAGCTTGTCGTTTTCCGTTAAGCTTTGTTGTGCTACCTGACTTGGCGAGAAGAATTCTTTTTTAGGGCGTTCTTTCTTTTTTGTTTCAGTAATAAAATCAACAATTTTATTTGTTTTTTCTATCGGATTAAGCTTTTCTTTTTTCTTAGGTTTTACGTCTCTATCGATAGGTTTGAGTTGAGATAGCTTTAACCATTCACTAAAAGAGTGTTTTTCTGTATCGTCAAACTCGAGAGGTTTTCCGAGTTCTAAAGTTTGTTCAGGTTTTTGTTTTATTTGTTTAACAAGTTCTTTTATTGGAGCTTGAAAAGATTTTTGAGTAATGTATTCAAAGAGAATCGTTCTGTTTCCGGAGATGGCTGCAGTCATTTTCAGCTCTTTGTTGTAGCCTTCACTATTAGCCTCTTTTAAAGCTTTAAGTCGTAATTTGTGTAAAGACGAACAATAAGGATATTCGTTGCATAAGTCATCCAAACGCGAAAGATCTTCTTTTAGAATACTTTCGGGTTTTTGAATAAGTTCTATGAATTGGGTGCTTTGCATTTTTACCAATTTACAACAGCTTTGTTAAATATGTCTTCTATTAGCTCAATAATTATTTCGTCCATCAAATCTTCTTCTACATTAGAGAGGTTTAGGCTACTATCGAAGTCTGCATAACGATTAAAACTCTGTTCGTAGGATTTATCGGGCTCACTTTGATTTTTAAAACGCACAAAGACCTTTATGCTTAACCTGTTTTGATTGGCTTGGTCGTTAGAACTTATGCTAATGGGTTTTACTTGATAATCACTAATATACCCTTCAAAATGTAGGTCTCCATTGGTCTTAACCAAATTTAAAGAGGTTTGTTGTATAAACTGATCCTGAAGTGCATCGGTAAACTTTTGGCTTAACACAGGTTGAACCAAGGTAGCCTGATTTTGGAAGTAAGAAATAGAAATTGTTTTAATATCAGGATGTATGTCGGCACCGGTAAAGGTGTAAACTCCACAACTGCAAATAAGAGCGATACAAGCTATAATGTACTTAAGTTTTGACATCTTATAGATCGTATTGTTTAATTTTTCGGTACAAAGTACGTTCTGAAATTCCAAGCTCTGTAGCTGCACCTTTTCTTTTGCCCCGGTGTTTTTCAAGTGCATTTTTTATCATTTCAATTTCTTTATCCTGAAGTGACAGAGTTTCTTGAGGTTTTATTTCCTGAGCTTGAATGGTTCGAGGTTCGTTCGTAGCATCTGACTGCGATGGTAGTAGAATAGCTTTACTATTCTGTATGTCATCGTATTCAGAGTAAATTTCGTTGCTTAGTTGTGCATTTTCTTCGTTGAAGTTTGCATCTCCTTTCATGAGCTTCTGAGTTAATTTTTTCAGATCGCCAATGTCTTTTTTCATGTCGAAGAGAACTTTGTATAAAATTTCTCTTTCTGTATAGTCGTTTTCAGCATTCTTCCCATCGTTGTAAAGTACGGGAAGTGTTTTTACATCATTATTCGGAAGGTAGTTTTTCAGTGTCACCACATCAATCATTCTACTTTCTTCTACCACTGATAGTTGTTCGGTGATGTTTCTAAGTTGACGAATATTTCCGGGCCATTGGTAGGTGGAAATAAGTTTAATGGCGTCTTCGTTAAGGCGTACAGCGGGCATGTGGTATTTCTCGGCAAAGTCCATTGCAAACTTGCGAAAAATCAAATGAATATCATTTTTTCGCTCTCTAAGAGGAGGTAAGTTTACCTGAACGGTATTTAGCCTGTAAAACAGATCTTCTCTAAACTGATTTTTATGAATTGCTTCCTGCATATTTATGTTGGTAGCAGCTACGATGCGAACATCTGTTTTTTCTGCTTTGGAAGAACCTACTTTAATGAACTCGCCCGTTTCCAAAACACGTAATAAACGTACTTGGGTGGCTAGTGGTAATTCTCCGACTTCATCCAGGAAGATGGTCCCTCCATCAGCAACTTCAAAGTATCCTTTTCTATTGGAAGTAGCTCCGGTAAAAGAACCTTTTTCATGTCCAAAAAGTTCACTGTCAATAGTCCCTTCCGGAATAGCTCCACAGTTTACAGCAATATAAGGCCCATGCTTGCGAGCGGACATTTGGTGTATGATCTTTGGAATAACTTCTTTACCCGTACCACTCTCACCAGAAACCATTACAGAGATGTCGGTAGGGGCTACGCGCATAGCTTTAGATATAGCACGATCCAACTCAGGTGCAGAGCCTATAATTCCAAAGCGTTGTTTTATATCTTGTGCTGAAGTCATAATATTTGTCAGATTTATGCTACTGGTTGCTTTTTATCCTTCTACGCTTTCACCAATCAATGTAGCAGAATTACAGTCTGTAATACGCACCTTAACATAGTCTCCGGGTTTGTAATGCTTCTTTGGGAATACCGCTACCGAATTGTGTGTTGTTCTACCGAACAGGTGTTCATCTGATCGCTTAGAAAGGCCTTCTACCAAAACTTTAAAAGTTTTACCAACCCTGGTTTGGTTGTATTCCATAGAGTGTTGACGCTGTTTCTCGATGATCTCTGTTAATCTTCTGGACTTAACTTCTTCCGGAACATCGTCTTCAAACTGACGAGCAGCTTTCGTGTTAGGTCTTTCCGAATATTTAAACATAAATCCGTAGTCGAATTTAACGTAGTCCATCAGGCTTAAAGTATCTTTATGCTCTTCCTCGGTTTCAGAACAGAAGCTAGAGATAATGTCCTGAGAAATTGCACATCCCGGGATGATTCTTTTGATAGCATCTATACGTTCCATATACCATTCTCTGGTATAGCCTCTATTCATCATTTTGAGAATCCTGGAGTTCCCGGATTGCACAGGAAGGTGGATGTAATCACAAATATTTTCGTATTTCGCCATAGTTTCTAGGACCTGATCTGTCATGTCCTGTGGGTGAGATGTTGAAAATCGAATTCTCATTTCCGGGCTTACTAAAGCTACTTTTTCCAGTAGTTGAGCAAAATTTACTGAGCTCGCCTGTTGGATATCTGATAGTTTTTTGAAATCTATTTTTGCTCCACCACCATACCACAGATATGAATCTACATTTTGCCCTAAAAGTGTTACTTCTTTGTAACCTTTTTCGTGCAGTTCACGAACTTCGTTTACAATACTTTCGGCATCTCTACTACGTTCTCTCCCTCTTGTAAACGGAACGACACAGAAGGTGCACATGTTGTCACATCCGCGCATAATAGATACAAAAGCAGTAACACCATTGCTGTTTAATCGTACAGGGCTAATGTCTGCGTATGTTTCTTCTTTAGAAAGTTGTACGTTAACGGCTTTCTGTCCTTGGTCAACCGTGTTAATAAGGTTTGGTAAATCTCTGTAGGAATCTGGCCCTACAACAATATCAACTAATTTTTCTTCTTCTAAGAATTTTGATTTTAAGCGTTCTGCCATACAACCCAGAACACCAACCATCATATCCTTTTTCTTTTCTTTCAGTTTTTGGAAAGTCCTTAATCGTTTGCGAACAGTTTGTTCTGCTTTTTCACGAATTGAACAGGTGTTTACAAAAATGACATCAGCTTCTTCAATGTCTTTAGTTGTGTTGAATCCATGCTCGGTTAATATTGAAGCCACAATTTCGCTGTCAGAAAAGTTCATCTGGCAGCCATAGCTCTCAATGTAAAGTTTTCTTTCTCCCGAAACTGGAGCATCAATTACAAGGGCTTCTCCTTGTTTTCCTTCGTCTATAACTTTATTACCTGTGTGGTACTGTTCCATCTAAATACTGTTTTACAGGGACAAAATTACAAAATGAAATAGTTCTGACAAAATGTCATACAATTAAGAAGTGAAAATATTTTTTAAAGATTATGGCTAAATAATTTTTTATTTCAAAAATCCTTTTAATATTATTAAAAGGTAATTAAGTATAAATAATATAAAGGGTATACAATTAGGAAGTTTGAAAAAACTTATTATAATTTTGCAGTAAATTCATTAATTGATATGGCAAAGAATCTAGTAATAGTTGAGTCGCCTGCAAAGGCAAAGACGATCGAAGGATTTTTAGGAAAGAATTTCAAAGTTTTATCGAGCTTTGGTCATATTCGCGATTTGTCGCACAAAGACATGGGCGTAGATATCCCGGGAGGCTTTATTCCAAATTATGAGGTGTCTTCTGATAAGAAAGAAACCGTAAAGGCTTTGAAGAAAGAAGTGAAGTCTGCAGATACTGTATGGCTGGCAACTGATGAAGACCGCGAGGGAGAGGCTATTGCCTGGCACTTGGCGGAAACTTTAAACCTGAAGAATAAAGAAACAAAACGTATTGTATTTCATGAGATTACTAAATCGGCGATTACCAATGCTGTAGATAATCCTCGTGAGATTGATTACAATTTAGTGAATGCCCAACAAGCGAGACGTGTATTAGATCGATTGGTAGGTTTTGAGCTTTCGCCGGTTTTGTGGCGAAAAGTAAAACAAGGTTTATCTGCCGGACGTGTGCAATCGGTGGCAGTACGTTTGATCGTTGAGCGTGAGCGTGAAATCAATAATTTTGATTCCAATGCATACTATAAAATTGTTGCTCAGTTTGTCAGTAAAGAGGGTAAATCATTTCGGGCTGAGGTATCGTCGCGCTTAGAAAGTTTAGAAGAGGCTCAGGCCTTTTTGCAGAAATGTGTTGACGCTCAGTTTAGCGTTGCTAATCTTGAGAAAAAATCAGCTACTAAAGGCCCGGCGGCGCCCTTTACTACTTCGACATTACAGCAGGAAGCCGCACGTAAGTTAGGTTTCTCTGTTTCACAAACCATGACGGTTGCCCAGCGTTTGTATGAAGCGGGTAAGATTACGTATATGAGAACGGATTCGGTGAATTTGTCCAACGATGCCATGTCTGCCATTAAGCAAGAGATTACTAGTGAGTATGGTGAGTCTTATTCTAAGCCACGCACTTATTCAACGAAATCGAAAGGGGCACAGGAGGCTCACGAGGCTATTCGTCCTACCTACATGCACGAGCGTCATGTAAGTGATGATCGTGGGCAGCAAAAATTATATGATTTGATCTGGAAGCGTGCTATTGCTTCACAGATGTCAAATGCGAAATTAGAACGTACTACTGTTACTATTGATCATTCAAATCATGAAAAGAATTTTATTGCCAAAGGTGAGGTTATCGTGTTTGATGGATTTTTAAAAGTATATCTCGAGGGAACAGATGAGGAAGGTGAAGAAGAGCAAGATGGATTACTGCCTAAGTTAGAGGTTGGTGAAAGTGTATCGTATAAAAAAATTAGCTCCAGAGAACGATTTACTAAAGCTCCTGCAAGATTTACAGAAGCAAGTTTAGTGAAGAAGCTGGAGGAGCTTGGTATAGGTAGACCATCAACTTATGCGCCGACTATCTCTACAGTTCAACGCAGAGGTTATGTGGAGAAAGGTGATGATGAAGGAATGCTCCGTCCCTATCATTATGTTGAATTATCGAATTCGGTAATTACAACAAATGTTTTAGAGGAAAAAGCTGGTTCAAAGAAAGGGAAGTTATGTCCTACTGATATTGGTATGGTGGTAAATGACTTCCTGGTTTCTAATTTCAATTCTATTTTAGATTACCACTTTACTGCAAATGTAGAGGTTGAGTTTGATGAAATTGCTGCAGGTGATAAATCCTGGAACGATATGCTTCAAAATTTCTATGGAGATTTCCATGCGAAGGTGGAAGATGTTAAAGAGAATTCTGAGCGAGCCGTTGGCGAGCGTCTTTTGGGTGTTGATCCTAAGACAGGATTAAACCTTTATGTTCGCATTGGTCGTTATGGACCTATGGCGCAATTGGGTGAAGGTTCTGAGGAAGAGAAGCCTAAGTTTGCGAGTTTAAGAAAAGGTCAGTCTATAGAGTCTATTACTTTAGAGGAAGCTATTGATTTGTTTAAGTTACCCCGACAAGTCGGGCAATTTGAAGATAAAGTGGTAACTGTTGCCATTGGAAGGTTTGGTCCTTATGTTCGTCACGATGGGAAATTTGTCTCTTTAGGTGAATATGATCCAATGACCATAGAGTTAGATGCATGTGTTGAGCTAATTGAAGCAAAGCGTAAATCGGATGCAGAGAAACATATTAACACTTTTGATGAGGAGGAACCAACCATTCAAGTGCTACACGGAAGATGGGGGCCTTATATTAAGATGGAGAAGAAGAATTACAAGATTCCAAAAGACGTGGAAGCTGAGAGTTTAGATAGAGCTCAATGTGTTCATATTATTGAGAATCAGCCCAAGAAAACTAAAGGAAGGGCCAAAGCCAAAGCAAAGCCAAAAGCAAAGGCAAAGAAAAAATAAGTCAAAAAATCCTCACTGATCAGTGAGGATTTTTTATTAGAGCAATAACCTGTTTTTTAGCTAACCAACAACTAACAACCATTTTTTTATATTTAAGGCATGGATTTAAATGCGTATCTTCAAGCTTATCAGTTAGAGCTAAACACCAATGCTAGTGATCGACTGGGTTCTTATGTAAATTTTTACAACGAGGATTTTCAAGGAGATGTGTTTTCTTATGATGTTTTTATTCTGGGGGTTCCAGAGGGAAGGTTGTCTTTAAAAAATGAAACCTGTGCTTTTGCACCCGATGAGATCAGGACCTCTTTTTATGAGCTTTATCGAGGGGAATGGAATCTAAAGGTCTTGGATTTAGGAAACCTTATACTTGGACAAAAAGTTGAAGATACCTACGTAGCACTAGAAGAGCTTACGTCTTATTTGATTCAGGAAGGGAAAGTGCTGCTGGTTTTAGGGGGTGGTCATGATTTGATTACGCCTATATATAAAGGACATTGTGCCTTTGGAAAACCTCTTAATTTTGCATCAGCAGATGCGTATTTAGATTTTCAGGATGGAGACAATTATCATTCCAGATCTTTTTTATCTCAACTTTTAGCTTCCAAGGAGTCTTTGTTGTCTAAATATTGTCTTTTTGGGTATCAAACTTATTTATGTTCTCCAAATGAACTTAGTTTATTGGAGCAAATGGATTTTAATCTTTTGCGATTAGGTGAAGTAAATGCGGACATAAAGGAAATGGAGCCTTACATGAGAGATCTAGATCACTTGAGTGTGGATTTATCGGTAGTGAAACACTCTGAAGCATCAGCAACGGTGTATTCATCTCCCAATGGAATAACTGCAGAAGCTCTGTGTGCTATGTTTCGTTATGCCGGAATGAGTCATGGGATAAAGAGTGTATTGTTTTCTGATTTAAACCCGCGCTTGGATAAAAACGGTCAAAGTGTGAAGGTTTATGCGCAGGCAATTTGGTATTTTCTAGAAGGACTGCACTTAAGATACGATGATTTTCCTGATGAGGAACGGAATAATTTTCAAAGATTTCATGTGAGTTCGGAATTATCAGACCTGATATTTTATAAAAGTGAACAGTCGGGGCGATGGTGGGTGGAGCTCCCCAAAGATCCTTTGTCAGACAAGGTTTTGTTACCATGCTCATTCTTAGATTATAAAAAGGCTGTAGATGGGTTGCTTTCTGATAGATTATTAAAGCAAGTCAGGTTATAGTTTGTTGGTACGAGATTTGTTTAAAATTGAATGTCAAAAAAAAAGATGTAAAAGGTTGTAGTAATAAACCCGATGATTTTTGTTTTTTTTTCTATCTTTAGCCCTCTCAAATTAGGTGCAACGAACGGATGATGCATTATATGAAAAAGGTTTTAGTACTATTTTTCGTGTTACTGAGTGGATTGGTGAAAGCACAACAAGATCCACAGTTCTCGTTAAATATGTTTAATATATATTCGGTGAATCCCGCTTTTTCGGGTAGTCACGATCAGTTTAATGCATTGGCGATACATCGAAGCCAATGGGTAGGATTTGATGGTGCTCCAGCAACTCAACATGTAAGTGTTGAGGCTCCTGTTTATTTTTTACATGGTGGAGCTGGTATAAGTTTGACGAATGATAAGTTAGGTAACCAATATACTAGAGGAATTAATTTTTCTTATGCCTATCAAACAAAACTAACTAAGAAGTCAGAGTTAGGTCTGGGTCTTAGTTTTGGTTTTTTAGATGTTGGTGTTGATGGTGTTTGGTTGGCCCCTGATGGGACCTCTGGTGGGAGTGATCCATCCATACCTGCGATGAACTCTAATGATGTAGTCCCTGATTTAGGTTTGGGATTGTATTATAGAATGAAGTCATTGTATATTGGTTATTCGGTGACGCACCTAAACCAAGCTTTGGCAGTTTATGGTGATGATGATAGAGATCTTAAATTTAAGAGACATCATTACCTGACTTTAGGTTGGAAGCATGATGTAACGAGTGAGCTTGTTTTGCATCCTTCCATATATGTTAAAACAGATCAGATTTCTACTCAGATAGATTTCAACGTAAATGCAAATTACGGTGATCATCTTTGGGGAGGAATGACTTATAGATTAGATGATGCCGTAGTTGTAATTGCAGGTTATAACATTAATGAGAACCTGAAATTTGGCTATGCGTATGATATAACCACTTCAGATTTAAAATCTGAATCGAGTGGTTCGCATGAGGTATTGTTGCGGTATTCATTTAAAATGCGTCCCCCAGGCAAGTTGCCAACGCATTATAGGAATATTCGTTATAATTAGTGAGAACTGCTTATTTGTAAATTGTAGGAAAAACAACAAAAATGAAAAAGATACTTTTACTTGGAGTTATTGCAGCAACTATTTTTAGTAGTTGTGGTACTTCATCAAGAGGAGAACTAGTTGGTGTTCAGGAGTTATCAGAATTTTATCCTTCTGACCCATATGGAATGGTTAAAATCCCAAGAGGTACATTTACTATGGGAGCGAATGACGGAGATGTTCCTTACGCTCATACGACACCAAAGAAACTAGTAACGATGCATTCGTTTTATATGGATCAAACTGAAATTACAAACAATGAATACCGTCAGTTTGTGCATTGGGTTAGAGATTCTATTGCAAGAACTCTTCTAGCCGAAGGAATGGTAGAAGGGTATGAATATATCGAGGAAACTCCTGATGGCGAGTTTTTAGATAATCCATATCTTAATTGGGATACGGACATTGAATGGGATGGAAATGAGGAAATAGAGCTTACTCTTGAGGAGATGTATTTGCCTTTGGAGGAGCAAATTATGGGGCAAAAAGGCTTTGATACCCGATCCTGGAGTTACAAATACTCTTGGGTAGATAAAACTCCTGCAGCTAAAAAGGCAAATCGTTTTGATCCTGAGACAGGCACTTACCGTGAAGGTTTCTCGCGTCAGAACTTAGTTCACGAAGCAGAGGTTTATGTATATCCTGATACTTTAGTCTGGATGAGTGACTTTTCTTATACTTTTAATGAGCCTATGTTTGATACTTACTTTTGGCATCCTGCCTATGGTGAATATCCTTTAGTAGGTGTTAACTGGGAGCAAGCTACTGCATTTTGCAATTGGAGAACTGATTTGCGTATGAGACAGTTAACCTCATATCAACAAAAATATGAAACTGAATTCCGTCTTCCTACAGAGGCTGAATGGGAGTATGCTGCTCGCGGTGGTAAAGAACATTCAATTTATCCGTGGGGAGGTCCTTATTCTCGAAATAGTAAAGGATGTTTCTTAGCTAATTTTAAGCCTGTAAGAGGTAATTATATTGCCGATGGGTATGCGTTTACTGCACCTTCAGAGTCTTATTGGAGAAACGATTATGACTTATTTAATATGTCAGGAAATGTTTCAGAGTGGACCTCTACACCATTTGAACCTACAGCATCTATGTTTGTTTCAGATATGAATCCTTTTTACACATATAATGCAGATGAAAATGCGCATCCTATGTTAAAGAGAAAAATTGTTAAAGGTGGTTCCTGGAAAGATGTAGGTGCATTTTTACAAGTTGCAGCAAAAGATTATGAATATCAGGATACTTCAAAGTGTTACATAGGTTTCCGTTGTGTTAAAACATACGCAGGGGTAGAAACTGTAGACTTTCGGTATTAAACTATTGAATACAAAAAAATAGATTATGTTTAAATTTTTTGAAAGTAAGAAAGGAAAGAACCTCATGTCCAAACTTTATGGATGGGGTGCTGCAGTTGTAATCTTAGGAGCGATGTTTAAGATCTTACACTGGGATGGAGCAGATTTAATGTTGACACTTGGTTTAACTACTGAAGCTGTTATTTTCTTTATATCCGGTTTTGAAAAACCACATGCTGAATATGACTGGTCTTTGGTTTACCCTGAATTGGCAGGAATGAATGATGGAAAAGAGAGTCCTGTTAGAGAACTTGATCACATGCTTGAAAAGGCAAAAGTTGATGAAGATCTAATTCAAAGTTTGGGTGATGGTTTAAGAAAAGTAAACGAAGCTGCAAATGGATTGGGTTCTGTAACCGACATTGCTGAGAGTACCAACGAGTATAGCAGACAAGTAACTTCTGCTGCCAAAAACCTTGAAAGTATCAATTCATTATACGAAGAGCAAATGAAATCTTCTATTGAGCAAACTGAAGCAACTCGTCAAATGGCAGCTAACATGACTTATTCATTAAATGAGGCTCAACAGATGCAGGAAGAACTAGCAGTATTAAGTAAAAACCTAAACGCATTAAATGGTGTTTACGGAAATATGCTTAGTGCTATGAACGTCAATAATAAATAATTTGCAATTAATTATTAAACCGCAGGTATAATGGCTTCAGGAAAACTTTCACCAAGGCAGAAAATGATCAACATGATGTATCTCGTGTTGACTGCTTTATTGGCTTTGAATATTTCTAAGGATATGTTGAAGGCTTTTGCAAAGGTTAACAATTCCCTAAAATCCAATTTATCAAATATTACTCATCAATCAGATATTCTCTATTCACAATTTCAAGAGAGTGCTGAAAATTTCCCTGAGAAAGTTGGCTCTCAATATGAAATAGCTGAATTAGTTCAAAAGCATGCAGAAGACTTTAGAGTCTATGTTACAGGGCTTAATAATTTGTTAGTTGAAAATACTGGGGGTTATAAAGAGGATGGTATAGAATTAAAAGGTGCAGATAATAAATCTAAGGTATCAAATTTAATGCTAATGAAGCCCGATTTAAAAGGGGAGGAATTTCGTTTAAAAATAGATACCTACAGAGATTTTTTATTAGGACTTGACCTTGTTCAGAATGATGAAGAACTAAAAAACATGATTTCTTCAAATTTTGATACCGGTAAGATATTGAAAGATGATCTAAAGGTGTCGTGGGAGGTAGGGACATTTAATAATGTACCGTTAATTGCAGTTTTAACATTTTTGTCACAGTATCAGGTTGACGCATCTACGATTGAGTCTAAAATTGTTGAGTCATTGTATTCTGGTGTATCTGCTGATGATATGAAATTTACGACTGCTATTGCCCAGGTTATGGCACCTAAGAACTACATCATGCAGGGTGATAGTTTTAGAGCTGAAATTTCTCTTGCTGCATTTGATACAACACAAACGCCTGAAATTATTGTAACGAATTCATTTAATGAAGATGGTACTCCGAACTTTTCAGGTTCTGATACGATTGATGTTTCAAAGCTAGGGATAGGACAATACAATGTTGTTGCAAAAGGTTTGGGAACACAAAAAAGAGCTACTCGAATCTTACTTACAACAGAAAAAGGAGTTATTCCTTACGATGAGGTTTTTGAATACGAAGTAGCTAAACCTATGGCGGTAGTGTCACCTACTAAGATGAATGTATTTTATAGAGGTGTGCCTAACCCAATTGATGTGTCTGCACCCGGATTTTCTCCTGAAGATCTACAGGTGTCGGGTAAAAATGTGACTCTTAAAAGAATTAAGCCCGGTCAGTACGAAGCAACTGTAAGAGATAATGCGAAAGGTGATGCTGAAATTTCAATTAAAGCTAACGGCAGAAATATTGGTAAGCCTATAACGTTTAGATTAAAGAGAATTCCTTCGCCTACTGCTAGTGTTAATGGTAAGAAAGAAGGTAAAATGTCAAAAGGGAAACTTAGTAAAGCTCAGGGAATATTGGCTTCACTACCTAACTTCCCATTTGATTTAAAGTATAAAGTTGAGTCGTTTGATGTTCGTATGAAAGATGGCGAATACACCAAAACGATTAAAGTAAAAGGTAATAAGTTTACTTCTGAAGTCAAAGAGAAGATTATTAAACTTAAACCGGGTTCCGATATCTCGTTTACAAACATTAAGGCAAAAGGCCCTGATGGACGTAAGCAGTGTGGTGCCATAGTTTTGACAGTACAGTAATTTTAAATACGAAGCGATCATGAAAATCTTAAAGATTGCCCTAACAGGATTAGCTCTATTAGCAAGCTCTACAATGTTTGCTCAAACAAATGTTTTGGATTATAATTCTAGTCCGACACCTTTAGATGGTCATGCTTTTATTAAGCATCACGACTATCAAAACAGAGTATTGGATTATCCTTTTGTTCGAGAAGATGATATTCTTTGGTCAAAAACATACATCCAAAGAATTGACTTAAGACAAAAAAAGAACCATCCATTATACTTCCCTCAGTATCCTGTAAAATTAGGTTCTGGACAAGTTCGTATGAACATGGCTGATAACTTATTGAAAGCAGTACTTGAAGATCAGTCTTTAGTTGCTTATGAAGATGAGTACTTTGATGAAGTAAAATCTTCTGAGGCGATTAATAAGCTGTTGTTCTCTATCGATACTATTGAGTATGAAGATATTGATACTGGTGAGTTAATTAGTGAATTAGATACAGTACGTGTTGAGAGTAAAGACATTAAAGAGTTTTTAGTTGTAGAAGACCGTTTCTTCGACAAAAAGAGGTCTGTACTTGATGTGCGTATTCTAGGTCTTTGTCCTGTGGCTGAAATCATGAACAAAGAAACTTACGAAATGGAAAAAGTGAAGTTGTTTTGGGTATGGTTACCGGAAGCTCGTCAGATGCTAGCTAATGCTACAGTATACAATACGAGTAATAATATTGAAAGATTGACTTACGATGAGTTTTTACAAAAGAGATTGTTTGCTTCTGTAATTACTAAGGAAACAAACTTGTACGACAGATCTATTTTTGAATACAAGAAAGATAGAATGCAACAGCTTCTTGAAGCGGATCGTATTAAGAACGATATCCGTAATATGGAAAGCGATCTTTGGGAATACTAATCCTATTTCAAAGTTAAAATATGAAGCTCCCTTTGGGAGCTTTTTTTCTTATGAAAAAGTTTGATTATATCATTGTAGGACAAGGTTTGGCAGGGACCGTTTTAGCTTTTCAGCTCAAACGAAAAGGCAAAAGTGTTTTCGTAATCGATAAGCATAGAGAAAGTACATCTTCCAAAATTGCTCCCGGGGCATATAATCCTATGGTGTTAAAAAGATTTACACCCTGCTGGAAAGTTGAAGAACAATTAGAACCCCTGTATGATTTTATTAAAAACTTCGAAGAGACTTTTAATGAATCTGTTCATACTCCATTAAAGTTATGGCGAAAATTCTATTCTGTTCAGGAACAAAATTTGTGGCTTGAGAAATCGGAGAATTCCAGACTTACCCCTTTTATGAATCCTTCTTTTATTACCAATCCCTACAAAGATATTATTGCAGACTTTGGTTTTGGAGAAGTGATAAATTCCGGTCGGGTTCAATTGTCAAAAGTGATTTCACTTTTTAAAGAACAACTTGAAAATGAAGCTTGTTTTTTAAACGAAGTGTTTGATTACAATGCTCTAGAAATTCGTTCAACTGCTGTGGTATACAAATCTGTTTCAGCAGACAAAATAGTCTTTTGTGAAGGACATAGATTAACGAATAATCCTTTCTTCAACTATTTACCTTTAATGCGAACAAAGGGAGAGTTGATCACGGTAAAGTT
>Ga0207964_1000112_pt1 | contig 29042 bp, 30 predicted proteins | sample Knorr_S23_td_250_FD_185608 | JGI IMG/M metagenome (GOLD analysis project Ga0207964, IMG submission 185608) | Marine microbial communities from Southern Atlantic Ocean transect - Knorr_S23_td_250_ad_251m_LV_A (SPAdes) (version 2) | ecosystem: Environmental > Aquatic > Marine > Oceanic | place...
ATCAATCTAATAGTACTCCAAAACGTGTCAGTGTGGGTCTTGATCAAAACAGATTAGCTCTTCAACTAGCTATCCTTCATAAGCATTCTGGAATAGCAACATTTGACCAGGATGTCTTTATTAATGTTGTGGGAGGTATTAAAGTAGGTGAAACTGCATCAGATCTTGTTGTCATGCTCGCAATAGTCTCAAGCCTAAGAGATAAAGTGATTCCAAGTAACTGGATTGCTTTTGGGGAAGTAGGGCTTACCGGTGAAGTAAGACCGGTCTATAACGCACAAGAAAGGCTCTCAGAGGCACAAAAACAGGGCTTTGAGCTCGCAATAATTCCTAAGGGAAATACTCCTAAGAAGAAAATCAAAGGGATGAAGATTGTATCAGTAGGGTATTTATTTCAAGCCATTCAGTATTTGCTTGAAAATAGCTAACTATAGATCAATTCCTTTTTGAGCTCTGATATTCGCCCTAAATGCATGTTTTATATCCTCTACCTCGCTAACTGTATCAGAAGCGTCAATTAAACCTTGACTAGCGGCTCTTCCAGTAATAACAACGTGTTGATCTTTTGGTCTATTCGAGAGAACCTTGAGTATCTCAGATTCATCAAGATATTGATAGTTAATCATGTAAGTGATTTCATCAAGAACAACTACAGATATTTCAGAATTATTAAGAAATTGCTTGGCATTATTCCAAGTCTCAGTCGCTTTCTGCTTATCTAATTCCTTATCTTGAGTATCCCAAGTAAACCCACTTTCCATGTGAGCTGAAACTATATTTGGATGATTATTTAAAAACAGGTCTTCTCCAGTTTGTTGGTCGCCTTTTAAAAAACGAACAAGTGCAACTTTCATGTTATAACCGAGGGCTCGACAAATCATACCCATTGCTGAAGATGATTTTCCTTTCCCATTGCCTGTTAATAGAACGATGATTCCCTTATCGATATTCGCTTCATCGATTCGGGAATCAATATATTCTTTTTTGCGTTGCATTCGCTTTTTATACGAATTAGTCATAATTATTTGAACATGTTAGACATATACCTTAGAAATCATATGTTAGACCAATAGTTGTTGTTTTTCCAAGTGTATTGTAACCACTAGCCATTTCATAATCTTTATCTAGGGCATTGTTTCTATTAAGGTAGACAGTTAAATTTTCAGTAAAGTCATAGCTTGTGCTTAAATTAAGTAGTCCATAACCACCCAATTTTGTCGTTTCACTGTTTTTATCCCATGCACGTGACTTAGCTATCCAATTAATATTTCTCTTCCATTTGCCAGAAGTTTTAGATAGGTTAATTGAAATAGATCGATTAGGTCTTCTTCCTTTTTGCTTCTTAGTGGCTTTATCAATAGCCTTATTGTAATCTATTTTAGTTGTTAGATCCCAACCAAGTAAATCAGTCTCAAGTGACAATTCAGCACCAGAAATGTCTGTCGTGCCATCATTAACATAGTAACCATCCCAATTATTTTCGGGATCAATGTAGCTAAATGCATCTTCGATTTTGGTTTGATAAACTTTTAATTCAACTAAACCAATATTTGATTGATTTTGTAATCCTATTTCTAAGCTTTTTGAGCGTTCTGGATTAAGGGTTGTTTGACTATTTTTTACATTTTGTTTATTTTGGTAATGATTTGGAATATTTGTAGCACTTCCATATGAGGCACTTAATCTTGAATTAATTGAAATATCTCGAGCCCAGTTAAAATTGTAAGTCGTATGTATTCCAAAATCATTATGATCAATAACCCTAGCTCCAATAGATAATTCATTATCAATAATCAAACCTTGCCATTGGGTAAAAATATCTTTATGCTTGATACTTTTTTTGTTGCCAACATCCTTATCATTAGAATTCATAATTCCAATAGATAGCTTACTAAAATCAAAATCAAGTTCATTAACAATTGATAAAGTATTCAATTCATATTTACTTCCATGTCGCATGATATTTTGATCATTTACGTCAATTCTTGATTGAAATCTATCGCTAAACTTATGATTCACTCCAAGACCAATCTGTCTCAAATCATTTTGATAATTTTCATTTCCATAAGTTTCGTCGTACATTATGTTTGCTTTTGAATCAATCATATTAAGACTAACTGACGTACTTTCAGAAATATCACCACCAATGTTTAAGCCAAAGGTTTGTCTATCGCTTGGATCTAAATCATCATCACCTCCAGTAGTCTTGAGAGTGGCATCAATACCATCAGTGATAAAGTCAGTAAATGTGAAATCAAAGTAGCTAGAATCGTTTTTGAAATAGGTATTAAAGCTTGATTGTTTTGTTCCATTTGATCCATATGAGCTATCAATAGAGCTACTAGTAATTGAATATACATCCTTATCAGTAAATACGTTTATCACACCCCCAATAGCTCCCGGGCCATATAAAGATGAGAATGGCCCTTTAAGAATTTCAATTCGACTAATTTGATTGACTGGAACCATCTTAAAATTGGGCTGACCACCAGTAATTGTTACTTTTTGTCCATCTATAAGTAGAAGAGTATGTGTACTTTCACTACCTCGAATTCGAACAGCTGCTAAATTACCCGGACCACCTTCAAATGTAATTGAAGGAATTTTTTCTAGCAAGTTGACAAAGGTAGTTGCACCAGTTTTTTTTATATCTGATTTGTCAAGCTTAATCGAAGTAGCAACTGGACCAATGACTGGAGACCCTGTTCTATATTCGTTATTTAATGAAATTTTAATTGGACCAATAACAGCTTGGGCTGAATTAGACATGAAAATTGCTGACAAGGTAGCAATAAAAATTGATTTTTTAGTAAACATTTATGACCCCTAATAAATAAAATTAAAAGAGGGATTTAGAGTAGAAGGATTGCGCATTTACAGACCCTTAACTCACCACCCATCGTAGTAATAAGCGAAACAAATTTGGGATGTATCGGACTCATCAAAAGAAATACCGTTGCGAGGGCAGCGTTGGACTTACACCAACTTCCATCGTCAAATTTCAGAAAATTATATCTTTTTTTATTAAATGTGCAATAGCTAATTATTAAATTCTATTTACACTTCAACAAACTTAATAATAACAATACTTTGAGGAGCTACAAGTCTTAGGTAAAATACCTCGAAAAGATTGAGTTAAAGCTTCAACTTATGAAAAGCAATTCGCTTGAAAATTTGAGATCACAAATTGATGAACTGGATCAGAAGATACAGCTTTTAATATCTGAGCGCGCAGATCTTGCTGCAAAAGTGGCTTTAGTTAAGCAAGAATCAAATACTCAAACTGCTTTTTATCGCCCCGAGAGAGAGGCAGAAGTTTTAAGTCGAGTGATTCAAAGAAACAAAAGTCTACTCAAAGACAAAGATATTGCACTCATATTTAGAGAAATTATGTCGGCATGTCTTGCACTAGAGCAGCCATTAAAAATCGCTTTTTTAGGTCCAGAGGGTACATTTACCCAAGAGGCTGCCCTTAAGCACTTTGGCCATGGTGTCTCTCCGCTTGACTGTGGTACAGTGGATGAGATTTTTCATCAAGTAGAAACAGATAATGCTCAGTACGGAGTGGTCCCCATTGAAAACTCTTCAAATGGAGTTATTGGCACTTCTCTTGACATGCTTTATAGTCACGATTTAAATATTTGTGGTGAAGTGGAGATTGCAGTAGCGCATCACTTGATGATGCAGAATCAATCTAAAGAGATTAAAGTCATATATGCTCACCAGCAGGCTCTTGACCAGTGTCATCGTTGGCTTGCTAACCATTACCCTAATATAGAGCTTAGACCTGTTGCCTCTAATGCACTAGGTGCTAGAATGGTTAAAGATGAGCCCAATGCTGCGGCGATTGCCTCTAAAGTAGCCTTAAATATTTATGGTCTTCAAAGAGTTGCTAAAAATATTGAGGATAACGCTGGCAATGTCACTCGTTTTATAGTGATTGGTAAAGACGAAGTTCCAAAAGGTGTTAACGACAAAACCTCCTTATTGGTGGTTACAAAGCATGAATCCGGAGCACTTTTTGATTTATTGGAACCTTTCAAAAAAAACAAAATTAATATGCTTCAACTAGCAAGACATCCAATCCCAGGTGTTAAATGGGAATATCTCTTTTTCATCGATATAGAAGGGCACAAGGATGAAGTTAATGTCAAAGATGCCATTTCAAAAATTGAATCTAGAGTTTCTAAATTGGAGATACTAGGGTCCTACCCAGTTGCTGTTTTATGAATGCCTGTGAATCAATCCTTGGCTTGAGTCCATATCAAGGAGGAAAGCCAATTGAAGAGCTTGCCAGAGAGCTTGGCCTGTCAAAAATTTCTAAACTAGCATCTAATGAAAACCCATTAGGAGTCAGTAAAAAAGTCCAAAAAGCAATTAATGACTCTCTATCAAATATAAATCGCTATCCTGATGGCAATTGCTTTGAACTTAAAGAAGCAATTGCAAATAAACACAAAGTGTCATCAGACATGATTTCTTTGGGTAATGGCTCAAATGAACTCTTAGAGTTAATCGCTAGAGTTTTTGTATCAAAAAAAACTGATGAAGTCGTTTTCTCTCAGTATGCTTTTGTTGTCTATCCACTAGTTACTCAAGCTCTGGGAGCGACTGCTGTCGTTTCACCAGCAAATAACTTTGGTCATGACTTGGACTCAATGCTAAGCCTTTTAACCAATCAAACAAAGCTCATTTTTATAGCAAATCCCAATAACCCAACGGGAACGATTTTGAATGATGATGAGATTTATAGCTTTTTAAAACAAGTTCCAAGTGATATTCCAGTAGTATTAGACCAGGCTTATTTTGAATATTTGAATATTGATGATCAGACAATTAGTTGGCTCAATGAGTTTGAAAATCTAATTATTTCGCGAACTTTTTCTAAGGCATATGGCTTGGCGGGTCTTCGTGTCGGATACTCAATTTGTAGCCCATTAATTGCAGATTATATCAATAGAGTCAGAGAACCATTCAATGTCAATCATACAGCTCAAATGGCTGCTATTGCCGCGCTGAGTGATAATGATTATCTTGCTGATTCAGTAAAAATGAATTCTGATGGCTATGATCAACTGATAAAAGGCTTTAAAGCATTAAATTTGAACTATATTCCATCCTTTGCAAACTTTATCGCTGTTGAGTTTAATGATTCAATGAATATCTATAATTGTCTTCTTAAGGAGGGGGTTATAGTGCGTCCAGTCGAAATGCGAGATTTTCTTAGAATTTCGATTGGCAATCCAACTGAGAATGAGCATTTACTTGAAGCTTTACAAAAAATCTTATGATAAATAAAATTACGATTATTGGTGTTGGGCTCATTGGTGGGTCACTTGCTAAAGCGATAAAAGAAAGAAATCTAGCGAAAGTTGTCTTTGGTTATGGGAGAGATTTATCTCGCCTTAAAAAGGCAAAAAAAAGTAATATCATAGACGAACTCTCTACGAGCATGAAACAGGCAGTCGATAATGCTGATATTATTGTCATTGCAACGCCTGTAGGCACATTTCAAAAAATTCTTAAAGAGATTGAACCCTTAGTCTCTAGTGATGTCATTATTACTGATGTAGGAAGCACTAAAACAAATGTAGCCAATATTGTTAATGACGTTTTGAGTGCTAAGTCGAATTGTTTTATTCCAGCTCATCCTATTGCTGGCAAAGAAATAAGCGGATTTGAGGCTAGCGATTCAAATCTGTTTGATGGAAAGAAAGTCATCATAACGCCACAAAAAAATAATTTGCCCGACTCAATTCAAGTAATCGAAGATATGTGGAAAAATGTTGGCGCAGAGGTCGACTTTATGGATCCAGAGTCTCATGATGATTTACTTGGAATGACCTCTCATTTGCCTCATATGCTAGCTTTTTCTCTGGTGAATTATCTGGTTGATCAAAATCCGACTGCTTCGATCTATGCTGGTGGAGGATTTAAAGACTTCTCAAGGATTGCCTCAGGAGATGCAATCATGTGGAGAGATATTTGCCTTCAAAACAAGGATCAAATTATCAGTCATCTGAAAGGCTACCAATCAACTCTTAATGACTTGTTAGAGACTATTGATGATGAAAATAGCGATAAACTAGAGTTTTTGTTTGCTACTGCAAAAAAAACCAGAGATTCATGGCTGGGATAACTTTTTAATGTCAAGCTTTATAACTTCAAACTCTGGGCCTTTGAAAGGCTCTATCAAGGTTCCAGGTGATAAGTCAATTTCTCACAGGTCGATTATGCTTGGCTCTATAGCTAATGGTGTAACTAGAGTTTCAGGATTTTTGGAAGGAGAAGATAGTCTTGCGACTTTGAATGCGTTTAAGGGCATGGGGGTTGAAATTGATAGAAATGGCTCCAATCTGCTCATTAATGGTGTTGGCATAAGTGGTTTAAAAGAGCCTAAAAATCCTCTTAATTTAGGTAATTCTGGAACTTCAATACGCTTAATGTCTGGTCTACTCAGCGCTCAAAACTTTGACTCAGAGCTATGTGGAGATGAGTCACTATCAAAGAGACCTATGGGAAGGGTAATTGAACCGCTTCGATTAATGGGAGCAGATATTTCTGGGAATGACTCAAAGCCTCCACTTTTCATTAAAGGTGGAAAGCAGTTGTCTTCTATTGAATACACTTTGCCTGTCGCCTCAGCTCAAATTAAATCATGCTTATTATTGGCAGGCTTATACAGCAAGGGCATGACAACAATTATTGAAAATGGTGTATCCCGAGACCATACTGAGAGAATGCTTAAAGGCTTTGGTTATGATGTCACATCATCATCAAATAAAATCTCTCTATTAGGAGGTGGATCATTACAAGGCTGTGACATTGAAGTGCCGAGTGATATCTCTTCAGCAGCATTTTTTATGGTTGCAGCCTGTATCTCAAATAACTCAAGCATACTTCTTAAAGCAGTCAATATAAATCCTACTAGAACCGGTGTCATTGACATTCTCAAATTAATGGGTGGAAGTATTGAGATACTCAATGAAAGAGTTCAAGCTGGAGAGTTAATTGCTGACATTCACGTCTCGTCTTCCAAACTTCAAGGTATTAAAATTCCTGAAAATCTTGTGCCACTAGCAATTGATGAATTTCCTGTTCTGTTTATTGCTGCTAGCTGCGCAGAAGGAGAAACTATCTTAACCGGAGCAAAGGAGCTCAGAGTTAAAGAGTCGGATAGAATTCAAGTAATGGCTGACGGATTAAGCTCGCTAGGTATTGATAATGAGGTTTTGGATGATGGGATTAGAATTATAGGTGGAGAATTCAAAAAACAAACTTCACTCATTAAATCTCATTACGACCACAGAATCTCAATGGCGTTTGCAATTGCCTCTGTGAAATCTAAATTTGACATTGAGATTGATGGTGTTGATAACGTTAAAACTTCTTTTCCAAACTTTGTTGAATTAGCAAACTCAATTGGAATGAAGATTAAGCAGGTTGCCTAGGCACTATAGTAAGCAGCGAAAGCACTAGGTTGTTATAATACGCCCTTTATAAAAAACTCTATTCTATGTCTATATACGAAGCTGTATTAAAAAATGCAGAACCTTTCTTTGCTTGGGATGTTCTATCCTGGCTCTTTATTGCTATGATTCTTGCAATAGTTATAGTTTTAATTGATCTTTTTTTTGTAAAAGAAACAAATAAATCAGCTTCTGAAGCTATTCAAGAAAAATCTAAATTTAGAAAAATTGCATACTTTTTAATTTTTTTAAAGTTTTCTAAGTCAGAAAAGTACAACCATAGACCTAAACTTGTGCAATGGTCTATTGAACTTTTTCCTGTATTACTTTTAGTATTTGTATTTAGAGGTTTTATATTCGAGCCATTTCGTGTTCCATCGAACTCTATGATGCCAACACTTTTGACTGGTGACTTTATTGTGGTGAATAAGTTTGACTACGGCTTTAGACTCCCAATTACAAATACTAAGCTTGTTGAATTTTCAAAGCCAAATAGAGGCGATGTTATTGTCTTTAGATATCCCAACTATGAAAAAAACCCTGGTTACTCTGGTGTTGACTTTATTAAACGTATTGTAGCAACCCCAGGGGATGTAATTTCTTATAGTAATGATCAACTAGTTATTAATGGAGAGGTGTTAGAAATTAAAAATATTGGCCCTTATCTTGGGGTTGATTCTGGGAAAGCAATGAATAACTATAAGCTAGTCGAAGAGCTGATGGATTCATTGCCACACGAAATACTTCTTAATCCAAATGGCCAATCTAAAGGCATCCCAGAGATAACGATTCCTGAAGGGCATTATTTTGTTATGGGTGATAATCGCTCTCACAGCAGTGATTCAAGGTTCTGGGGCTTTGTTCCAGAAGAGTATATTATCGGAAGAGCAATTGGAATTTGGATGCATTGGGATTGGCATTACAACACAATGCAATTCAATAGAATTGGTGGTTTCAATTAATTAATGCTCTCTAATTTAGTTAGAGAGCACTAGGATTATTTCTTCTTGTAAATCTTTATGGCTTTCAACACGTTGACAGCTTCATGAACATAGTAATCTTCCATCAATAGATCCACAAACTCTTTATCACGAGCCTCAGTTATTTCATCTTGAGACTTTAGGATTTCTTCAGGAGTTAGTTCCGTTGGATCTTCAGAGGTTACCTCTTCCTCATCTTGCGCTGACAAAGAGTTCTTGAGATCCTTTTCCTGGGAGCTAAAATCTATTGAATCTTCTTCCTCTTCATTTTTTAAAGAGATATTATCAAGCACAATATCAGGAGATATTCCTTTTGCTTGAATTGACCTTCCTGAAGGCGTGAAATATCTCGCAGTTGTCAGTTTAAGGCCATAACCATCCTGCAGGCTCATCATTGATTGAACGGAGCCTTTGCCAAAGGATTCTTCTCCCATAATAATAGCGCGCTTATGGTCTTGAAGGGCGCCAGCAACAATCTCTGATGCTGACGCAGAGCCAACATTCATTAGAACAACTATAGGCGCTCCGTTCAAAATATCACCAGGTTTCGTTGGGAAAGACATGTTTGAACTCGGAGTTCTACCTTCCGTATAAACCACTATCCCAGGCTCATCTATAAACAAGTTTGAAATTTCTATTGCTGAATCTAGTAGGCCGCCTGGATTGTTTCTTAGATCAATAATAAGTGAGTCAAGTTCTCCTTCATTCTTTTCAACTAGGTCTGCAATAATTTTTTCTACAACTTCAGCTGTAGGTCTTTGGAATTGAGCAATTCTCAAATACGCTATGCCTTCCTCTAGGAGAAGACCCTTAGCAGAAGTGATAGTAATGATTTCGCGTGTAATTTCTACGACAAATGGCGCAATATCCGGCCTTCCAATAGTTAATTTAATGGTCGTTCCTGGAGCGCCTCTCATCAGCTTTACACCTTCTTCAAGATTAATCTGGCTGACATTCTGATCACCAATTTGAAGAATTATATCACCCGCCTTTAAACCAGCTCTGTATGCTGGCGTATCATCTATAGGAGATATAACTTCAATGTAATCACCTTTTGTGCCAATCACTATACCTAGTCCTCCAAATTTGCCCATAGTACTCTCGCTAACCTTAGATTGATCAACTGGCTCAAGAAAGCTTGAATGAGGGTCTAATCCTTCAATAAGGCCTCTTATGGCATTATTAAATAAGGTTTCATCATCAATTTCATCAACATACATCTGTTTTATTTGTGAGAAAACGGCTGTAAAGGTATTTAACCCCTCAAAAAAAGATGGTGAGTCAAGAGGTGAATAGTTATCATCATCAGCTTTGGATACTGAAGAAAAGAGCAAGAGGGCAGTTAAAACAAGGAAAAGAGCTTTAGAAATAGGTTTTAAATTAGTCATCTGAATACTGATAAGTTATTTAATTAAGTCGAAATTGTACTAATATATTATTTATTAATTATGAAGAAATAATAGAGTTTTTATGAAGAGCATTGTAACTTTTAAATACTTGGATAAAATCACAAATTATAAAAAATTATGTTAAAGACAATTAAAGAATTTAATTTGACCCTGGATACTGATTAATGATTAAAAAAATTTGTTTATTTTTAATAATCTTTCTTGGTGCTCATGTAACTCAAGCTTCAAGTCAATACGGGTCAGTAACGGTGTCTAAGGTAATAAGTGTCTATGATGGCGATACGTTTAGAGTCAATATCGACTCTCTTCCACCTATAGTAGGTAAGAATATTGCTATAAGACTTGAGGGTGTTGATACTCCTGAAATAAAAGGAAAATGTCAATATGAAAAAGATTTGGCCATTAAGGCAAGAGATTTTGTGAGAAATAGATTGTTTAACGCAAATGAAATTAAGCTTAACGAAATACAAAGAGGCAAATATTTTCGAGTTGTTGCCAAGGTATTTGTTGATGAAGTCAGTCTAGAGAAAGAGCTTCTTGATAATGGCTTAGCTTACAAATACAGTGGTGGCAAAAAATCCAGTTGGTGTAAATAAATAATATGAAAAAACTAATAATAATTCTCATTACTTCAATGCTTTCTTTTAACTCTTATGCAGAATGGACAAAAGTCCTTCCGGGGAATAATGCCTCTTTATATATCGACTTTAATACTCTGAAAGAGCAGGATGGTTACATCTATTGGTGGTATCTAGACTCTTGGGGCAAAGGAAGTGAAAAAACCTATGCACAGGGTGACTGTAAGCTTAAAGGGTTTAGAGTAATTAAACGAATTAGATATTCTTTTCCGATGGGCGAAGGAGAAGGTGTTGAAAAAAATATAAATGGCGCCTGGGAGTACTACCAACCCAACAGTGGCTATGAGGTTTTATTAAACTTTATATGTGAAATGTCTAGACTAAGCCCTGAAGATAAAAGCCTTCGAATTGAATCTTTAAACAAGAGAAATGAGGCTATTGAAAAAAGGAGCAATTTAATTGAAATAGAGTCTAACAATCAAGAAATTTCTCCTGAACTAAAAACTCTTAAATCTAACTACTTCAAAAATATTAGAGAGAAAATAAAATCATCTTGGCGATATGATGAAGCAAAAGACAATTGGTATTGTGATGTATTGATTAATCAAGCTGACAATGGTGCTGTTGAAGCAGTAAAGATTTTAGGCTGTAGTTCAGGTAATAATGAGAATCCAGGGATGTCAAAAAGCAAATCTCAAGCATTTGGTAACTCTATTAGAAGGGCGGTCTTTAGATCATCGCCCCTTCCACTTCCCTCAGATCAAGCATTATTTGATAAAGAGTTGATTATCAGATTTACTGCAGATTGACTGTTCTAGTAGTTTAATCCATTAATGATCAAACTTAGGGTTGCTGCATTAAAATAAATATAAATAATGAATAATACTTGGACACAAGAGCAAACAAACAAATCTGTTAAGAAGCAGAAGAGAGCTCTTTATATCCTTATACCACTTATTGCTGTCCTAGTTACCTATCTCAATACATTGAAAGATGAATTTTATGTCAATAATATGCAACAAGTCATTGAAGAGTTTTGCCAGAATGTAGATAATAGAAATTTTTATCCATCTAGTTTTTGCGATAGTGAGAGCATACAAATAGAAAATAAAGGTGAGATTTATTTGTTTAGTTGTGAAAATGAAGATACTTGTCTATCATGAATACAAGTAGTAAGGCCTCAAAACCATTAAATATTGCATATAATCACACTTGCACTGAATATGGCTGATATGAATATATTGAAGGAAACCCTTAGTAATAGTGAACTGCGGCGTATTTAACAAACATTGCGCTCGTAGCTCAGCTGGATAGAGTGTCGGCCTCCGAAGCCGAATGTCGGGTGTTCGAATCACCTCGAGCGCACCAATCTTTTTCATGAAATTAATAACTAATATTACAAATTAATGAAAAAATTAATTAATACCTTGAATCCTACCGATGTTGTTGCAGCTATTATTAAAAAAGACGATTTCTATTTACTAGCGAAAAGAAATAAAGATAAGTATATGGGCCTAAAATGGGAGTTTCCCGGTGGTAAAGTTGAAGAGAATGAAACATTCAAAGAGGCTTTATCCAGAGAGATTCTTGAAGAACTCAGCGTTAATATCGACATTTACAATAAGATTGCAGAAGAAAGATATCAGGATAGCGAAATCAATGTTATTTTGCATTACTTTATATGTTCGCTGAAAAATGAAGATATTGTTCTATCAGAACATGAGGCAATTAATTGGGTAAAAAAAGAGGATTTTAATAAATATGATTTTGTGCCTGGTGATGGTGACATTACATCACTAATTTAATTATTTCCACAAATTACTTTATCATCTTAATTTATGAATTATTTATCTTATAAAAAAATAGGAAAGGGTAAGCCGTTTGTTCTCGTTCATGGTTATCTAGGTGGCCAAAATATGTGGCGCTTTCAAGAATATTTGAAGGATGATTTTGAGTTAATAATGCCATCTCTGGCAGGTTATGGTGAGAGTGCTGATATGACTGCCCCATCAACAATTAAAGAAAATGCTACTCAAGTATACGAGTTACTTGACCATTTAAATATTAACTCTTTTTATTTACTTGGTCATTCTATGGGTGGAATGATTGTTCAAGAGATGGCTGCTATGAAGCCAAATCGTGTTGAAAAGCTAATATGCTTTGGAACAGGTTCGATTGGTGTTCTACCTAATAGATTTGAAACTATTGAAGAATCTAGAAGCAAAATAATAAAAATTGGGATAGAAAAGACCCGAGAAAATATTGCAAAAACTTGGTTTGTTGATTATTTATCAGGTGATGGTTATCAACTATGTTTAGAAGAGGGTGCTAAGGCTTCTACTCAGGCCGCTCTTGCAAGTCTAGACGCCTGGGACTGCTGGGATGGTAGAGAGCAATTAAAATCCATCACATCGCCTACATTAATTCTATGGTCAAATAAAGATCGCTCCTATGACAAAAATCAACAAGACATCCTTAACCAAGGGATTAAAAACTCAAAATTAGAAATAATCGATGGTTGTGCCCATAACTCCCATATGGAGAAACCACAGCTAGTAAACAATGCTATCAAAAAGTTTCTTTTGTAGTAAATTTTTGTTTAGTTTCATTTTGAATTGTATTTATATTTTTCATCAAAATAAGTGTTGAAACATATAGATTTATTGATGTATACTCACCTCTTTCAGACTGTAAATTAGTAACATTACAGTTTGAAAAAATCGTAAATTTAAGGAGAAAATAATGAAAATAATGAAAAAAACAGCTATTGCAGCTGTTGTGGCACTTTCTGCCTCAATGACTACATACGCGGAAAAAGTAAACATTGGCGATCCAGGTTGGACCGGTGCAACAGCAATTGCAAACCTACTTTCTGCTGTTATTACAGACAAAATGGGTGGTGAAGTTGATCTAGTGCCTGGAAACAATACTGCTATCTATGGTGCAATTGATAGAAGCAAGGGTGAAATCGAAGTTCACCCAGATATTTGGCTTCCAAATCAACAGGCTTACACAAATGATCTAGTGCCAAAGGGAACCTTAAGACTGAGTGATAAGAGCTATGAGGGCAATCAAGGTTATTGTGTCTCTCAAGCATTTGCCAACGAAATGAACATTACGTCAATTTTTGACCTTGGACGACCTGAGGTTGTTGCCGCTATGGATAGTGATGGTAATGGTAAAGGTGAGTTTTGGATTGGTGCAGATGGTTGGGCATCAGCAAACGTAAATGAAGTTAAAGTTAGAGACTACAAGTTATTAGATGCTGGTATTGAGCCAATTAGAGCTGCTGAAGCTGTAAAAAATGCTCGTGTACTTGACTCTATCAAAAAAGGTGAAGGTTATGCATTCTATTGCTACAAACCACATGCAATATGGGGTATGGCTGATGTAGTAATGTTAACTGAACCTACTCATGATCCAGCTGCTTACAACATGATTCAGCCTTCACAGGATGCTGATTGGTATGAAAAATCTTATGTTGCATCTAAAGATGCGTTAAAGAACATTCAGATTGGATGGGGTACTTCTTTAGAGGGCAAATCTCCAGCAATTGTTGAATTCTTTAACAATTTTCAGTTGACGTCAGATGACGTTTCTTGGTTAGCTTACGAAGTATCAGTTAATCAAAGGGATCCAGCTGAAGTTGCAAGAGACTGGATGTCACAAAATGAAGAAACAGTTGATGGCTGGTTAGGACTATAATCTAACTAGATCAACCTAGAACCGGCGTTTTTTTTAGGCGCCGGTTTTTTTTCAATTATTTAATTCGCCATGTCTTCAGAAAACTCAGGTAGCTCTATACAGATTCAAAATGTTTCAAAGATTTTTGGAAATACTTCTAAAGAAGCGTTAGATGCTATAAATAATAAGCTTGTTACAAAGCAAGAGGCTTTAGAAAAATATAACTCTGTCATTGGTGTTTCTGATGTTTCATTTGATATCAGACCTGGAGAAATTTTCTGTGTTATGGGTCTTTCAGGAAGTGGTAAGTCCACCCTAGTAAGGCACATCAATCGACTATTAGAGCCAACAATGGGAAAAATTCTCATAGATGGTCAAGACGTAATGGCGCTTGAAAAGCATGACTTACAAGAGTTTAGAAATAAAAAAATAGGCATGGTTTTTCAAAACTTTGCACTGATGCCACATAGATCAGTAATAGACAATATTGCTATGCCACTTGAAATCAGAGGTATCAACAAAAACAAAAGGTACGGCAAGGCTAATGAAATATTGAACATCGTTGAGCTACACGGCTGGGGAAATAAGTATGCTCATGAGCTATCTGGAGGCATGCAGCAGCGCGTTGGTCTAGCAAGGGCTCTTGCAGCTGACCCAGAAATACTTTTAATGGATGAGCCATTCAGTGCCCTTGACCCATTGATTAGAAGACAGCTCCAAAAAGAATTTATTAAGTTGTCAAAACAATTAAAGAAAACAACTGTATTCATTACTCATGATCTTGATGAAGCAGTTAAGGTAGGGCATCGCATTGCGATTATGAGAGATGGAATGGTAATTCAAGTGGGCACTCCAGAAGAAATTGTTATGAATCCAGAGGATGATTATGTTGCTGATTTTGTTAAAGGAATCTCAAGGCTTGAAGTTGTAAAAGCTAAATCAATTATGAGACCAATAGATGAATTCATTCAAAAAAATGGAGCCATCCCAAAAAACGCAATAAAAATGAATGAGAATGATGATTTAAGTAGCCTAATTGAGCATTCTGTTTCTAGTGACATACCAATAGTTATTTGCAATAAAAAGGGAAGTGCAATGGGCCTGGTTTCTCAAAAAGACCTACTCATATCGATTGTTGAAAGTCAAGATGAGTAAAGATAAATACCTCAATGCTGATCAAATTAAAGACTTTGTAAAAACAAGTCATGATTACTATATCCATGAATTTGAAAAAATAAACAATAATGCTAAGTTTGTCTTATCTTTTAATCTTTTTGCTTTCTTATTTGGTTCTATTTGGTTTGGTATTAGAAATATATGGAATTGGTCTTTAGCGTTCTTAATCATTGAAGCATTTGCTATTGTACAAATCGTGAGAGGTTTTTTTGGAAACATTAGCGCAGAAGCCTACATAAAAATAGACAAAATCCAATCCACGATAGATTTTAGAGAAAAACAGCTTCAAGCTGCTATCGAGAAGAACTCAGACAAAGTTGAAATGTTCAAGAGAACGATTAAATCCCTGGAAGACTCAATAGATGGGTATTTACAAGAAGCTCAGGCCATTGAAGCTTCAGGAGTTTGGATAGCAATTAGTGGAATTGTTTTGTTTCTCTTTATTAGATTCGCTCAAGGCATCCTTGCAAATTCAATTCTAGAAAAACGCTTCTCAGAGTGGCTTTCAAATAAATTAATTAGTCCTGGAATGCAGTTTAAGAATTATTTATTAAGTATTTCTTTTGCTCTCATTATTATTGTCTTTTCAGCTATTCACTATAGCTTTCCAACACTTATTCAAATGTTTGCTGACTTTCCAACGCACCCGGATATTAGACTTGCATCAATTGATGGAGTAGAAAGAACTTTTGATTATGCAGTTATAAAGGGTGATGTCCTCTTTAGCGCAATTACGGTTGGAATTCGCTCTGTTCTTGACTCACTGGAGATGCTCTTTGTTACAACTCCTTGGATTGTTGTTATTAGCGCCATCGTATTAATGACAGGACTTTCAGCAGGACCTCGAGCAGCGCTCTATTCACTCTCTTTTTTAGCCTACATGGGTTTTTTAGGTTTTTGGATTAAAGCAATGACTACTCTAGCGCTCTTAGGAACAGCTGCAATCTTAAGTATATCCATAGGAATACCTCTAGGAATCTACTGCTCAACGCGACCAAGATTTTATGCCTTTATAAGGCCAATTATGGACTTTATGCAAACCATGCCAGCGTTTGTATTTATGATTCCAGTTATCGCTTTTTTTGGAACTGGAAAGGTGTCTGCAGTTATCATTACAATGATTTTTGGAGGAACTCCTGTTGTCAGGCTAACCGTGCTTGGATTAAAAGGTGTCCCTGAATCGATTAGAGAGGCTGCAATTGCTTACGGCGCTTCTAAATGGTATTTACTTACTAAGGTTGATTTGCCTTTAGCGATGCCAACTATTCTTGCTGGAGTCAACCAAACAGTGATGCTCAGTCTAGCTATGGTTGTTGTTGCCTCCCTTATTGGAGCAAAAGGCTTAGGTCAAGATGTCTTAGAAGCGCTTCAGTACGCCAATGTTGGTCAAGGCATCCTAGCTGGAATTGCTATCTTGTTTTGCGCTTTAATTCTTGACAGAGTGATACAAGGAAAGAAAAAGGACTAAGATAAATTAACTACTCAAAAGCCCATTCAAAAGCTGGAATGGCGGCGGAGCCTCCAGTATGAAGAAACAGCACTTTGTCAGATGATTTAAAGTAGTTAGACTTGATTAAACCTATAAGTCCATCGAATGCTTTACCAGAGTACACTGGATCTAATAATATACCTTCTTTGGTAGCCATCAAGCTGAGCGCCTCCTTCATTCCTTCTGTAGGCTCAGCATAACCGAGGCCAACATAGCCATCATCTACAAGAACATCCTCTCGAAGAGGCTCTGAATTATTAACATATTTAAGAGATTTAGTTGCTAATTGATACACTGTTTCTTCTTGATTGAATTTATTATCTTTAATACTTATTCCAATAACTTTGATGTCACTCTGAAAGATTTTTTTACCTGCGACGAGGCCAGCATGTGTACCTCCACTCCCAGTTGCTAATATGACATGAGTAAATGAACCTTGATGTTCAATAATTTCACTCATACATTCAATATATCCAAGTTCACCCAGATGATTACTTCCACCTACTGGAATAAAATAAGGGTTTTCTCCATTTTTTCTTCTCTCTTCAATCATCTCATGTGCGTAGTCAGAAACATCTCTATCCTTGGGACACAAAACCATCTCAGCACCAAAAACTTTATTTAAAAATACATTGCCTGAGTTCATATAAATTTCTGGTGCATCTTTGAGCCTCTCTTCAAGAACAATCAGACATTTAAGTCCTAGTTTTGCACATGCTGCTGCCGTTTGCCTGGCGTGATTAGATTGAATAGCGCCAACGGTTACAACAATGTCAGCATTTTTGTCTAAGGCATCTGCGAGTATAAATTCAAGTTTTCTTGTTTTATTGCCTCCAGTCGCTAGACCCGTACAGTCATCTCTTTTAATAAAAATCTGAGGCCCACCCAAATAGTCAGAAATACTCTTTAAGTGCTCGATAGGAGTAGGAAAATGACCTAGACTAACTCTTTTAAAATTTTCAATCATATTAAGTGGCTATTTAGAAAAAATATTTTTTAAAATGATTTTATAGTTAAACTTTTAAACCAAATGGAAATTATAAAAAAAAGTGCCGTTTTCTCGCCATGTAGAACCTATAGATACACCTTAACAAGGACATGGGAATTAAATCAAAAATCAGTCTTATTTATTGGTTTAAATCCTTCAACAGCAGATGAGAATAATGATGATCCAACAATAAGAAGATGCATTCATTATGCTACCAAATGGGGATTTGGAGGACTAGTCATGGTGAATCTATTTGCTTTTAGAGCCACTCTTCCTAAAGATTTAATGAAAACAAGCTTTCCAGTGGGTGAAGACAATAATCTATTTATTATCAATGCTCATAAAAAAACCAAAATGGTTCTAGCAGTATGGGGAAATAATGGTAATTTTTTAAATAGAGATCAAGAGGTACTCGAATTAATTTCGAACCCAATGTGTCTTAATATTAATAAATCTGGTCAACCAGCACATCCGCTATATCAAAAAATAGAGGCCACTCCAAAACCCTTCAATATTTAATTAATAATCTATGTCAATTGAGTTAAATACATTAATTAATCAATAATGCATATAATTTACTTATCCTTAACAAACTTAAACACCATCTTACAATTAGTGGCAAGCTTTAATCTATGAAATACATTGTTATTGATCCAGTAATAGCTGATTTAGGGTTTGTAAAAGTTTACTGGTATGGAGTGATGTATCTTCTGGCCTTTCTCTCGGCCTACTTTCTTGCAAGGTATCGTTGTAAAAGAAAATCTCTATGGAATACCAAGCATGTCGATGACCTAATTTTTTATGGTGCACTAGGCGCAGTTCTAGGCGGAAGATTAGGATATTTATTGTTTTATAACTGGTCAATATTCATTTCAAGCCCACTAACTTTTTTCAATTTTCAAAACGGTGGAATGTCTTTTCATGGCGGCTTTCTTGGTGTTTTATTGGCAATGATAATCTTTAACAAGAAACACAAATTTTCGTTCTTTCAAACCACTGACTTTATAGCCCCTTTGGTGCCTCTTGGTCTAGGATTTGGCAGAATAGGTAATTACATAAATGGTGAGCTCTGGGGAAGAGTTACTGAAAGCTCATGGGGAATTTTGGCACCTGATCAGAGCGGACTCTGGGAGAAGCGTTTTCCAACTCAGCTATACGAAGCTTTTTTAGAGGGCCTGGTGTTATTTTTTATATTATGGTTATTTAGCAATAAGAAAACACCGCTAATGGCAACTTCGGCGTTATTCCTAATTTTCTATGGCATTTTTAGATTTATAATTGAATTTGTTAGGGCTCCAGACTCCCATATTGGCTTCCTAGCGTTTGATTGGCTTACTATGGGTCAATTACTGAGTCTTCCAATGATTTTTATTGGAATATTTTTGTTACTTAAATCTTATCGTTTAGAAGGAAAAACATGAAGCAGTATTTAGATTTTTTGAAACTTGTTAGAGATTCTGGTACAGAAAAAACTGATCGAACAGGGACTGGCACTAGAAGTATTTTCGGTTACCAAATGCGTTTTAAACTTTCTGAGGGTTTTCCGATAGTCACCACCAAGAGGGTTCATGTGCCTTCGGTGATTCATGAACTGCTTTGGTTCTTGAAAGGGGATACTAATATTAAATACCTCAAAGAAAATAAGGTCAACATTTGGAATGAATGGGCCGATGAAAATGGTGACTTAGGCCCGGTATATGGGGCTCAATGGCGAAAATGGAAAAACTCTGAAGGAGTTGAAATTGATCAAATTACGCAAGCCATTCATCTGATTAACAGCGCTCCAGACTCAAGAAGAATCATAGTATCCAGTTGGAATGTGGGTGAATTAGAGAGTATGGCCCTTCAGCCTTGTCATGCTCTTTTTCAGTTTTATGTTGCTGATGGAAAGCTATCCTGTCAGCTTTATCAGAGAAGTGCCGATATATTCTTAGGTGTCCCCTTTAATATAGCCTCTTATGCACTTCTAACGCATATGATTGCACAACAATGCAATCTAGAGGTGGGTGATTTTGTTTGGAGTGGTGGTGACTGCCATATTTATTCAAATCATTTTATGCAAGTTGATACTCAACTCGAAAGAACACCTAAAAAACTCCCAACTCTATCCATTAAGAGAAAGCCTGAGAGCATTTTCGATTATGCTTATGATGATTTTGAGTTAATTGATTATGTGCATGACGACCCTATCAAAGCGCCAGTTGCAGTCTAATTGATGGACAAACTTCAAAACAATCTTTCTTATCAGTTCAGTGATATTAGTCTTTTAAAAACGGCGCTAACTCATCGAAGTGTCAGCAAGAGCAATAACGAACGACTTGAGTTTCTTGGTGACAGTGTTTTAGGTTCCGTAATATCTGAAGAGCTTTATACTCGTCACCCAAATATCGATGAGGGGCAACTATCAAGACTTCGATCTCACTTAGTCAGAGGCAACACATTAGCAAATTTAGCTAAAAAACTTAATATTTCTGAAAACCTTAGACTTGGTCAAGGAGAGTTGAAAAGTGGCGGATTCAGGCGTGAATCAATTCTAGCGGATGCATTTGAGGCTATATTAGGAGCTATTTTTCTTGATTCTGACTATTTAACTGTAAAAAAGATTACCTTGATGCTTTTTAATGACCTTTTGAATGAGACAAAACCAGAAGATTCATTAAAGGACTTTAAGACCCAGCTTCAGGAATTGCTTCAAAAGAAGGGCTACTCCCTTCCAAAATACGAATTATTACAAACCGAAGGCAAAGATCACAACGCAGTTTTTTATGTAAGCTGTCTCGTTGATGAGTTAAAGATTAAGGTAGAGAAAAGTGCTAAAAGTATCAAGAGGGCTGAGCAGGCTTGTGCACAATCGATTCTTGAAGAGATTAAAACCTAATGAATTTCCAATCAGGTTCTATCGCAGTTGTAGGGCGTCCAAATGTTGGAAAGTCAACACTTGTGAATGAATTAATTGGCCAAAAACTCTCTATTACTTCACACCGTCCTCAAACAACTAGGCATCGTATTAATGCAATTGACACTCAAAAATCATATCAGATGGTCTTTGTAGATACACCGGGAATACATATTGGAAATAATAAAGCCATCAATTCATATATGAATAGGGCAGCTAGTTCAAGCTTTAGCGATGTCGATATAATTATTTGGATTGTTGAAGTTTTTAAATGGACGAAAGAGGATGCTAGAGTTTTAGAGCATCTTAGTAAAGTAAATGTTCCGGTTTTATTATGTATTAACAAGATTGACAAAGCTAGTTCAATCGAAAAAATACTCCCTTTTCTTGAATCGTTGGGCGAAAGATTTAAAGCGACTGAAGTTTTCCCTCTTTCAGCTTTTGATCGCTCAGATATTAAAAAATTAAGAGAACTAATACTGAAATATTTGCCTGTACAAGAGCCTATTTATAATGAAGATTACATAACAGACCGCTCTCAAAAATTTGTTGTCTCTGAATTTATACGCGAAAAACTCATGAGAAACTTATCGAATGAGCTTCCTTATGATATTACTGTTGAAATTGAAAGATTTGAATTAGACGGTAAACTATATAGAATTGCTGCACGTATCTTTGTTGATAAATCTTCTCAGAAAAGCATTGTCATCGGTCAAAATGGTGAAATGCTAAAGAAAATTGGACAAGAATCAAGAGAATCTATCGAAGGTTTTTTAGAGTCAAAAGTGTTTTTAGAATTATGGGTCAAAGTCAGACAAGGCTGGTCCGATGATAAGAGAGCTCTAGCATCTCTAGGCTATGACTAAAGTTGACAATACTCCGGCTTTTTTAATCCATCGAAGGATGTATCAGGGAAGCTCGCTGTTATTAGATTTCTTTACAAAAGATTTTGGCAGACTAAGACTTGTTGCAAGGGGGGCAAGAAATAGCAAAACCTCACTTCAAATGTTTCAATGTCTAAGTATTTCGTTTAAAGGCAGGGGAGACTTAAAAAGCCTATCTCAATGGGAAATAGCTGATCAGCCTAGACGTTTACTGGGTGATGACTTAATTCTAGCAATGTATGCAAATGAGCTTATTCTTAGGCTACTTCCTGAGGGTGATTCGCATAGTGAGACTTTTAGCTCTTATTGGGCTTTTTTATTAAATCTTTACACTCTTGGTCCAAATGAGAAAGAATATGCGCTTCGACAATTTGAAAATAAGATGCTAGAGGATTTAGGCTATGGTATTGATTTTGGTTACGATATTGATGGAGAGGCTATTAATTTAGATTTAAATTATGAATTTATTGAGCATCAAGGCTTTGCCTCTAATCCTAATGGGGCTTTACCAGGACAAATCCTTATCGATCTTTCAAAAGATAAAAAAACTATTAATGATTCAAATGAGTTAAGTATTTTAAAAAAAATGAATCGAAAAAGATTAAAATCACTTCTTGGCGATAAGCCACTCAGAAGTAAAGAATTGTTTTTTGTGAAATAGGCGAATCTATGAGTATATTTTTAGGCGTTAACATTGACCATATAGCTACCTTAAGGCAAGCAAGAGGAACAAAATATCCGAGCTTAATTGAGGCAGCTAGAATTTGTGAAAATTCTGGTGCTGACAGTATTACGCTTCATCTAAGAGAAGACAGAAGACATATCCAGGATTATGATGTTGAACAATTAAAGCATTCATTATCAACAAAAATGAATCTTGAAATGGCGGCCACAGATGAAATGCTAAAAATAGCTACTAACATTTCACCTGAAGACTGTTGCCTCGTCCCAGAGAAGAGACAAGAACTTACTACAGAAGGGGGTTTAGATATAGTGTCACAACTTCAAAGAATGAAAGAGGTATGCTCAGAACTTAGTTCGAATCATATTAAAACTTCTTTGTTTATTGATGCAGATCAATATCAAATCGATGCTGCCGTTGAATGTGGTGCGCCCATTATTGAAATTCATACGGGACAATACGCAAATGCTTCAAATAGTGAAGAGTTGGATTTAGAGCTTAAAAAAATTATTAAGGCGACTGAGTATGCCCATAGTCTTGGACTTCAAGTAAATGCAGGTCATGGCTTAACGATTGAAAATACAAAGGCTATCGCAGCAATTAATAATGTGGTTGAACTGAATATTGGGCATTCTATTATTGCAAGATCGTTATTTGTTGGACTTGCAAATGCAACAGCCGAAATGAAACAACTAATTCAAGAGGCAAGAAGCCAGTGATTTACGGCATTGGAACAGATATCGTTAGTATTCAGAGAGTTCAAGCAATCCTTAATAAAAATAGAGATGGCTTCATTAATCGCGTTTTAACTGAACACGAAAGAGCTTTATTTGCAAATAAAGCAGATAGCGCTGCATTCTGCGCTAAAAGATTTGCCGCCAAAGAGGCATTTTCTAAAGCGTTAGGTACTGGTATCGGGAGAATAGTTAGTTTTCAGGATTTAACTGTGAGAAGCAATGAAAATGGAAAGCCTTACTTTATGCCAAGTGAAAAATTAAGACTATACCTTCAAGAGAAAGGAATAAAGCAGGGTCATCTGAGCATTTCTGACGAAAGTCAAAACGCTCTAGCTTTCGTTGTGCTTGAAACTGAAATTATGTCTAAATAATAATTCAAAAAAAATAAGCTAGAAAGGAATATCATCTTCAAACTCATCTGGCGCTACTGGAGTTATTGCTGGAGCAGGGTCAGGAGCCTTTTGTGACTGAGGTTGTGACTGCTGAGAAGGGGCATTAGAATTCATATCATCACGTCGATCTAGCATTTGAAGAGTCCCACTATAGCCACTAATTACAACTTCAGTTGTGTATCGATCTTGCCCATTCTGGTCTTGCCATTTACGAGTTTGAAGCTTACCTTCAACATAAACTTTAGAGCCTTTGTCTAGATATTGACCAGCAATCTCAGCCACTTTACCAAACAAGCTGACTCTATGCCACTCGGTCCTCTCTTGTTTTTGACCAGTACTTTTATCAGTCCAGGATTCACTCGTTGCAACGGATAAATTACTTATAGCGTTTCCATTTGATGCATATTTAATTTCTGGCTTAGCACCTAAATTTCCTACCAAAATTACCTTATTGATCCCCGCCATTATGATTATTACTCCTGTAAAGTTTTAGTTTTTAGTGGCATAAAAAGTATCAAAAACCACCAGATTATTGCAACAAATATTGTGAATAAGAATACACTATTTAAATCGTAAATGTCATAAATCAAACCCCCAATTGCCCCTCCAAAAAAAGTCCCTAAAAACTGAGAGGTTGAGAATATGCCCATAGCCAAACCTCTCTTTGAAACGCCTGCTGTTTTTGATAATAAAGAAGGTAATAGAGCTTCAATTGAATTAAATGCTATAAAAAAAATTGTTAATGTTGCTAGAAATATCTGAAAATTAAGAGCAACATTTAAAAATATTATTTGGCTAGTAGCTAATAAAAAGACACAGATCATTAATATGAATTTTGTTTTCTTAAATTTCTCTGAAATAACAATCAAAGGAAGCATTCCTAAAAAGGATAAGAGAATAGCCGGAAGATAGAGATGCCAGTTATCTATCATGCTAACAATTTGATTTTCTATAATCAAAATTGGCATTACAATAAATCCTGCAGCAAGTATCAAATGAAGACTGAAAATACTAAAATCTAGAGTCACTAATTCTTTTGTCAAAGTGCTCTTAAATGTCTCAAAAGAAAGTTTATAGTATGTAATAGGCTTTTTGTGTTCAAGGGAAAGTACAATTAGCATTGCGATTAATGAAAGAAGGGCAATAGACCAAAAAAGCCCTTGAAGTCCAATCTTGGAGCTAATTATTGGTCCAATCAATAATGAAAGCATAAATGCTACCCCAATCTGAAAACCAACAAACGCATTAGCTTTTGTCCTACTTTCCTCATTAACTGTGTCTGCAAGAAAAGCCATAAGAACGGCAGATATAGCACCACCGCCTTGAAGTGCTCTGCCAATAACAACAAAAATAATATTTGAAGTAGTTGCGGCCAAAATACTACCCAAAAAAAAGATTGAAAGACCGACAATTAGCATCGGCTTTCTCCCAAAACGATCTGAAAGATATCCGAAAGGAATTTGTAAAAGTGCTTGTGTTAATCCATAAATACCAATTGCCACTCCAATAAGAAAAGGGGTTGAGTAATCATATTCAGATGCATACACACTCATTACTGGAAACAGCATGAACAAACCTAGCATTCTCACCGACATGATTAGAGATATCTTTAAAGCAAAGATTCTTTCTAAAGAGTTCATAGTTTTATGAGTAAGCTATTTATTTAATCGAATAGCCAGGGGAATAGCTTGGATAACTTAAATTCAAAATTTTTCTTGAATCTATTGCAAGCTCGTCAGCATTAATGATGTCATAGTTGTATGCCATTAGATGCAAAGCATCAGGTATCGAAGCACTATTTGGGTAGTTTTCAATAATATATTTACATCGGTTGACAGCTGCAATGTTTGAACTAATATCAGTATAGTAAAGCGCTACATAAAACTCATGTCTTGCAAGAGTATTTCTGAGGATAACTAGTTTACTTTTTGCATCCTCAGTATATTTCGAATTAGGGAATGTCTCAATCAATTCAACAAAGTATTTATATGCATCTTTAACACTTTTAACATCTCTTTGAGCACTGTCAGTTACTATTTTATCTAAGATTGAGCTTGATTTCTTTTCTGCAGCAACACCTCTAAGATAGTATGCATAAGGAGTGGCTGGAATATTCGGATATTTATCAATAAACTGATTAAGTGTAGTTATTGATCGATTATATTTTTTTTGTTTGAGCAGATTAAAGGCAATGTCTAGTTTAGCTTGGATTGCATACTTAGAACCTGGATAAGAAGATAATATCATCTCATATTGATCAATGGCCTGCTCTATAGAGCCAGCATCTACTTTGTCTTCTGCTTGCTCATAAAGCTCTTTAGGCGTCAGGCCATCAGCAACTAGGTTTTTTGCATCTTTGTTGCCGCCAAACACCGAGCAGCCAGCAATAAAAAATAATAAAGAGAAAACAAAGAGTAAACGATATTTCATTATAAGTTTTGAGAAGTATCAATAAAAAAAACAAATTATACTATTGTGCACTTTGTCTGGAAACCTTTATACAAAAGAACTTCTAGATAACATCTTCATGATTATATAATTAGAAGATTAACTCTTAAAACTGATTAATTAACATAAATGGCTACTAACTTATTTCAAATCAAGTCTCAAATTACCTATCTTTGTAGCGTCTTAGAAGAATATCTGACTAAAGAAGAGATTGAGTTAGTTAAAAAAGCTCATCTGATTGCTGAAAAAGCACACTCTGGGCAATTTAGAAAGTCAGGAGAGCCATACATCACTCATCCATTATCCGTTGCGCTAATCCTTGCTGAGCTCAAATTAGACTTCTATTGCATCGTGGCGGCTATTCTTCATGATTGTATTGAGGATACTTCGGTAACCAAAGACGAAGTTAGAGATCAATTTGGAAAGGAGGTTGCCCATATAGTCGAAGGTGTTTCAAAGCTAACAAATCTAGAATTTACTTCAAGCACCCAAAAGCAAGCTCAAAATTTTCAAAAACTCATCCTAGCAATGTCTAAAGACATGAGAGTAATGATTATTAAACTTGCTGATAGGCTTCATAACATGAGAACCATTGATTCTATGGATAAGGAAAAAATAATTCAAAAAGCTAAAGAAACTTCTGAACTTCATGCGCCAATTGCAAAGAGGTTAGGTCTTCATAGCATTGGGGTGGAGCTCGATGATATCTGTTTCCAAGTTCTTCATCCAAGAAAACATTTAATCATTAAAAGAAAAATAAAAAAACAGTATGGCAACCAAAAGAAAACAATTAATCTTATTAAATCTGAAATTGAGAATAGATTGAAGTTTGAGCAAATTAATGCAACTGTAGAAGGACGACAAAAGGAACCATCAAGCATTTATAACAAAATGAAAATTAAATCTCGAAAGTTTTCAGAAGTTCTTGATATGCATGCTTTTCGTGTAATTGTAGATAATACTAATGCTTGTTACCAAGCCTTGGGGCATATTCATAGTTTGTACAAGCCAATACCACTCAAATTCAAAGATTATATTTCTGCGCCTAAACCTAATGGATATCAATCTCTTCACACTGTATTGTTTGGTCCTAGAAACATGTTTGTTGAAGTTCAAATCCGCTCAAAAGAGATGGATTTTATTTCTGAATATGGAATTGCAGCGCATTGGCATTATAAAAGCACTGATGAGCCTTCAAAAAAATTAGCTAGAAACTGGATTGGCTCTTTGCTAGATATTCAACAAAATACTGATTCATCAGTTGACTTTTTGGAAAGCACAAAATCTGATTTATTTTCAGATGAGGTGTTCATTTTCACTCCAGCTGGCAAAATCATACAGCTGCCATTAAGGTCAACAGTACTGGATTTTGCTTATGCTGTCCACACCAATGTAGGAAAAAAAGCTCAAAAGGCAACCATTAATGGAAACGAAGCTGAGCTTTCAACTCGCTTAAAATCTGGTCAAACGGTTGAAATTTTAACCGGGAGGTTTGTTAAGCCTAAGCCTAGTTGGCTTGATTTCGTCGTCACTTCAAAAGCTAAAACTGCAATCAAGGCTCATCTCAAAGATAATTCTAAGGTTGAGCTTGCGAGATTAGGAAAACTTTTGATATCAGATGCACTCAAATTTCAAAAAATTAAAATTAATGATGTTCCTTTGGATAAGTGGAATAAGTGCTTTAAAGAACTCAATTGTGTCGACTTTCAAGACTTATATATCAAGGTTGGTCTTTCAGAAATTTTTGTGGCTGTTGTTGTAAATAATTTGCTTCAGGACATCAATAACGAAACGACTAATATCTTATCTATTGGTCAAACAAAAGGTATGGCTATTAATTTTGCCCATTGCTGCTATCCAATTCCTGGGGATGAAGTTACTGGAGTGTTAAGCTCCATGAGAGGCTTAGTACTTCATCGTTCAAACTGTTCTCAACTTGGACACCTTAAAGAGAAAAATGCACAATGGATGGAGGTAGACTGGCATTCTGATGAAAATGAGCAGTTTGAAGTTGGAATTAGCTGTATTGTTGAAAATCGAAGTGGAAGATTAGCAGCAATAGCCAATATCCTAGCAAATCTTGGAGTCAATATCGAAAATATTGAACAGCAGAGAAGGCCTGACTCAACAAGACTATTTCATATAGTTGTTGTTGTAACAAACATTATTGAATTAAACAGTATTCTTGATAAACTAAATAAGCTCCCTCATCTTATTTCTGCCGGGAGACTTTAATTATAAAAATTGTTTAAATCAAACCTTTGAATTGATTAAAATTACTTCATTCAATTTACTGTCCCGTTACGATAATGATTTGTTGGACCGACTCTTTAGAAATAGCGATTACACTATCTGATAAATTTCCTGATATAGATCCAAAAACTATTAATTTTGTTGACCTAAGAGATATGGTTATGAATCTTGATGAATTTGAAGAAGGTGAGAGTAAATGTGGCGAAAGGGTGCTTGAAGCGATTCAAATGAATTGGATCGAGGAAGCAGAATGAAATTAAATAGAATATTAATACTTTTTTCCCTTTTTATTAGTTTTTCAGCACATGCACTTCTTGAAGTTAATATTATTAAGGATAGAGAAGATGCCTTTCCTATAATTGTTCTTCCATTTGATTTAATTGGTACTTTTGAAAAACCAGTTGACCTTGCTGGAATTATTAGAAATAATCTAAATAGATCTGGTCAATTTAATGCTAAGAGTATCAGTAATAAAGTCGCTGGTTCAATAGACTTTGATTTTTACAAAGAAAATAAGCAAGATGCGGTAGTCTATGGAAGAATTAGGCAAGTCAGTGCAAAAGTCTATCATGGAGAAGTATATGTCTTTGATGTATTAACGCGAAAAAAATTACTTCAATCAAAGATTGAATTTACAGATGGAGGTCTTAGAAGGATTGCACATATTCTTAGCGACAAAATCTATTTTGCTCTTTTAGGTCAAAAAGGTTCGTTCGACACAAGACTTTCTTATGTAACAGTTACGGAAAATAGTGGTGGTGGAAAAACTTATAGACTTCAAATTTCTGATTATGATGGCCATAACCCTCAAACTTTAGTTGTTCAACCAAACCCAATTCTTTCTCCTGCTTGGTCAAGAGATCAAAGAAAATTAGCCTATGTATCTTTTAAGAATGGCAGATCAGAAGTTTTTGTAAAAAATACTCGCGTTAAAACTAATGCTATTAAACTTCCAAGATTTGATGGTATTGCCTCCT
>Ga0207964_1000114_pt1 | contig 28502 bp, 25 predicted proteins | sample Knorr_S23_td_250_FD_185608 | JGI IMG/M metagenome (GOLD analysis project Ga0207964, IMG submission 185608) | Marine microbial communities from Southern Atlantic Ocean transect - Knorr_S23_td_250_ad_251m_LV_A (SPAdes) (version 2) | ecosystem: Environmental > Aquatic > Marine > Oceanic | place...
CTGAGGTTTCGTTGAACCAGCCTTGATTAATGGTGAAATTGCTTTCCATATCCATCGACCAACTTGTAAATCCAGATTGACGTGGTCCTTGGCTATCTCGGTAAAACGGGTCATCGGTTACTATGGCTGATAGTGCATTTCCCCAACCCTCGCTAAAGGCAACTCGCATATCTAGGCGTTGGCCATCACCATGATCGCCCCCCAAGGACTCTGAGCGCGATAGATTGTCCTCAAAATAATGCCCCCACTCGTGAATAATTATATGACGATCGTATTCGTCGGTATCTGAATCCTGCTTACCCAATATATAGATCTGGTTATTCATATAGAATGATGTACTAATATCGCCATTTTCCAGATTTCCTGAAGCCACATTATTTTTGGGGCTCCAATGCACCTCTAGTGGTGGGAAAACTATATCTGGGTCTACGCTAACTACCTTTTGCATACTGTCATAAATTGCATCCAGTATTGCAAAAGGTGCAGCTGACCTACTGTTATCTGTGTAGCTGGTGCCATTCCAGCCCGAGGCCAAATGAAAATTTCTAACGCTGTTTTGTGAGGCGGTATTAAATAAATCACCCTGAGTGATATACAGCGCATCATTGTTGGTGTTATCCGTTACCCTAACATCCCACTGTGCACCTGTGGTTTGTTTTAGCTGTGCTGATACTCTAAGACGCAGATCTGTGTTGGTTTCGATATCGAGGGAGAAAAGTCCATTGCTATCGGTGGTGGTGGCTTCAATCTGACTGTTGGAAGTATCTATAGCCTCGACTAATATTCCGCGCGCTGCAGATGCTACGGTTTTACTGTAGTCGAGACCACTGGTAAAAGTATTAAAAGGCACTAGGTCAAAGGTAACTTTGCCGCTGATATTTACTTTAGGGCTATCTTCCAGGCTAACTGATATGGTATCTGAGGCAGTTTCACCATCACTATCTGTAACTGTCAGAGTAAAAATAAGCGCCTCAGTTGATAGTGAATTGGGCATAGTAAAAGAGGCGCTGGCTGTATTGCTATTATCCAGAACAACAGCATCGCCAGAGGTTTGTACCCAATTGTAATTGCTGATACTGCCGTCGCTATCGATGGCAATACCATTGAGGTTGACTGTGCTTAACGCTGCGGCAAGCAAATCTGAGCCTGCATCAACGGTGGGTGCGCTATTGATATAGGTGATGACGGTGCTATCTGTTGCACTTTTTCCCAAATTGTCTGTCACCTTCAGTGAAAATGTAAAAGTTGCGCTCGATGGTGAGCTGGGCATAGTAAAGGATGCGTTAGCTGTATTGGTATTTTGCAGACTAACCGTATCACCTGAAGTTTGGGTCCAGCTATAACTGATAATAGAGCCATCATTGTCATATGCTAAACCATTGAGGCTGACTTCGCTTGTAGCGCTTGCAGTTTTTGAGGCGCCAGCATCAACTGTAGGTGCCTGATTTATAGGTGTTGATGGCTGCTCCACAGGCTGTTCGCCGCCACCACCGCCACCGCAGGCTGAAAGGGCTATTAGTAGGGCAAATAATAGGTTTTCATTGACTTTTAAGTGGTTCATTGTAAAAGAATTTTTACCTCGATCGATAACAGACTAAAATGTTTTCAGACTATATACAAGTTAGATTATTTAGTTGGATCTAAATATTTGTAGATATTACTTAAGTTGGCTTGTTGCCAATCCAAGATAAATCCAATTTTCCACTGGTTTTAGGTGTCTTTTTACACAGATTGATGGTATTTTTCGCGCCTATTCAGGCGATAAATAAATCCCTAGTGTCCAGTTTTTCAGCGGTCAGTTTGGTGAATATAACCAGTTTGGGGCGATTTTTACCATCGTCGTAATGTATAGCTATGTAGTAAGGATAATGTTGATGAGTTGCAGTTTTACTAAGTGGTTGCAAAAACAGTTTTTGATAAAAATTTTGTTGTCAGTTACTTTATTTATAGTCGCTTATTGCGTATTTGGGGATAGCGTCTATTTGACGTTGGTTTCCTTTTTTGCCGCGTCAATTGCCAATGCAACGGCGGTTGGAGGCGGTTTTCTGTTTATGCCCCTATTTATCTATGTCTATAAATTAGCACCGCTGGTCGCGTTAAAACTCAGTATAGCTACACAGGCCTTTGGTATGACCTCGGGGGCATTGAGTTGGGGGCGGCAATTTATAGATATAAAAGCGTTTTATATTGCCTCCATTGCCAGTATTACAGGTGTTTGGGTTGCATCATTTGTTTGGGTTATTCCCTCTAGCTATATAAAACCGTTATTCGCTGTGATTTCACTGGGTGTTTTTGTCGCCTTGGTGTTGGAGATGAGGTACAAGGAATCCAAGGTTGAAGGCTGTTTTTCATTTTCCCACAACTCTGCAGCATGGTTTTTTGTTGTTTCAGCCTTTGCTGGTGGGTTAATTACTGGATGGACTGCTATTGGGGTAGGCGAGGTGGTAGCTCTCTACTTGCTATTTGTCTATAGGCTAAAAGTTGATGTGGCGATTGCAACCGGTGTCGCGGTACTGGCGATGAGCTCGCTGGCTGGCTTACTCTTCCATATCATACTTGGGGGAATTCCATGGCATCTGTTGGTATTTACCATACCTGGGGTGATTGTGGGAGGTTACTATGGCGCGAAACTCGCTAAACAAATGGAGAATAGAGGATTAGAGACTGAAAGCACCGATGTGAAACCTGCATCACCTTTAAAGTTATTTTTTGCGGCTGTAATTCTGGTCGACTGTATTGTAATTCTGCTGTCTGAGGTTGTAATTAAGTCTCTATAAAGGCGTTTATAGTTCTATAGGTTTGGTAGTTTGCCAGCATAAAATTTATGCCGTTTTTCGCTATCTTAGCCCCATCTTGTCAATGCTATGGGATCTTTACACAAATAATCTTTTACCCTTATGCGGCGTTAAGATCGTACTTCTTTGGTTATTGAAATCGTTACATGCCCTTGCTCTGTGCGGGTTACCTTTGCCTGATAGCGAAATTTCTACTGTGCAAAGGTTTGGCTGTATACGTCAAATAACGTAGTCGATTGCGCTGTATAACGAATAGCTGATCCTTTTGGTTTAACTAATAATGGTTAATGGAAAAATAATATTGCCGATCCTAATGTTTTTAACCTGTATTGGATTCGGTATAACGACTGGTAAAAGCGGTCACCCCCCCCATTAAAATTAAAAGGTAAAGTAGTTATGAAATTTAGCAAAATTATTAAGGCGACAGCTGTAGCGATTTCTTTGTCGCTATCTTTTTCAGCAGTAGCTGCTGAAACAATTAAGGTAGGTGTTCTTCACTCCCTTTCAGGAACTATGGCGATCTCTGAAACCACGCTAAAAGATACTGTTCTTATGATGATCGAAGAGCAAAACAAGAAAGGTGGTTTGTTAGGTAAAAAATTGGAGCCAGTGGTAGTTGACCCCGCCTCTAACTGGCCTCTATTCGCTGAGAAAACTCGTGAATTGCTGACTAAAGAAAAAGTTGACGTTATTTTCGGCTGCTGGACTTCGGTATCACGTAAGTCTGTTCTTCCTGTCATTGAAGAGCTTAACGGTTTGTTGTTCTACCCAGTTCAATACGAAGGCGAAGAGTCGTCTAAAAACGTTTTCTACACTGGTGCAGCGCCTAACCAACAGGCTATTCCTGCGGTTGACTATTTGATGAATGACCTTGAAGTTGAGCGTTGGGTATTGGCTGGTACTGACTATGTATACCCTCGTACTACTAACAAGATCCTAGAAGCTTATTTGCTTGCTAAGGGTGTAGCTGCTGCTGACATCATGATCAACTACACGCCATTTGGTCATTCAGATTGGCAGAGCATTGTTGCTGATGTGAAGAAATTCGGTAGTACTGGTAAAAAGACAGCTGTAGTTTCTACTATCAACGGTGATGCCAATGTTCCATTCTACAAAGAGTTGGGCAACCAAGGCATCTCAGCTGAAGATATTCCAGTAGTTGCGTTCTCTGTAGGTGAAGAAGAGCTTTCTGGTCTTGATACTGGTCCATTGGTAGGTCACCTAGCTGCTTGGAACTACTTCCAGAGCGTTGAAAGTGATGAAAACGAAGCGTTCATTAAGCAGTGGAAGAAGTTTGCTGGTAAAAAGCGTGTAACTAATGATCCAATGGAAGCCACTTATATTGGCTTTAAAATGTGGGCAAAAGCGGTTGAAAAAGCCGGTACTACAGATGTTGATACTGTTGAGCAAGCTATGATCGGTATCACTACACCTAATTTGACAGGCGGTGTTGCAGTAATGAACAGCAATCACCACCTATCTAAGCCAGTTTTAATTGGTGAAATCCAAGACGATGGTCAGATTGAGACTGTTTGGGAGACTGACGGCACTGTAATCGGTGATGCATGGTCAGATCACCTATCTAGCTCTAAGGATCTAATCTCAGATTGGACTGCACCTGTTAGCTGCGGTAACTTCAATGTCAAGACTGCGAAGTGTTCAGGTCAAAACTTCTAATGTCTATTTCCCTGACATGACATTGTCGTATGCGAGAGGCCGCAAGGTCTCTCGCATTTTTTATTTTAGTTGAATAATTCTAGTGGATTGAATGTCGGTATTAATGTGATTTATCCAGTTAAACATTTCCTAGTATGGATGCTGTTAGCTCTCAGTATGGTTGCATCTATAGCTGATGCGACTGAATCTGATCTGCATCAAACGGCCCAGCAATTGGTGGGTGCTAAACTAAAGGCTTTGCCGAGTATTGTCGAGCAATTTGAAGCTGGCGGTGAAGTGGCTTTACCTTTATTAGATGCGATGTTGAATGGACGATTGTTTGTACGCAAGAGCGATAAACTAATCGTAATTGGTGAGCGTCAAGAGGATGGTGATTATGCTCTTGTCGATGCATTGACTGCCGAGCCATTGGCAGCTAGTCCAAAGAAGCGACTTAAAAAAGTAAAAGTGAATAATCGTTTGAGGATACAGTTGCGGGAAGTGATAGCCCGAATTACCTTATCCAGCGACAATTCCGATATCCGCGAGAGCGCGGTGAGAAATATGCTCAATAAAATGAGCGATCGAAATCTTGCGCTGTTAGCGCAGGCCAAAAAGGTTGAGACAGATTCAACGGTTATGGGGCTGATTGATTTAGCTCTAGCCATTGACACTCTAAAGACGTCCGATGTCCAAGCTGAGCGTTTGAGCGCACTGGAGACTATGGACGGCAGTCTGGAACCTATAGTATTTAATACCCTGAGCGCATTGCTCGCTCAGGATGATGCGGGAAATAATCTTGAAGCGGATACCGCAGTCCGTGAAAAAGCGTTGAAAATTAAAGATCGGATCCAACAGAAAATTGATTTTTATGAGTTGATGGAGCAATTGTTCTTTGGCTTGAGTCTCGGTTCGGTCCTATTGTTAATCGCCACTGGTTTGGCAATCACATTTGGTGTGATGGGTGTGATTAATATGGCCCACGGCGAGCTAATTATGATTGGTGCCTATACCGCCTATGTGGTGCAACTGTTGATGCCCAATAGCCTTGAATACTCTATCTTGGTGGCTATCCCGATGGCTTTCTTAGTGGCCGGTGCTGTAGGTGTTTTGATCGAGCGCTGTGTTATTAGATTTTTGCATGGTCGCCCTTTGGAGACATTATTGGCGACGTTCGGTATTAGTTTGATTTTACAACAGACTGTACGCAGTATTTTTTCACCACTGAATCGGCAGGTATCTAGCCCTAGTTGGTTGAGTGGTTCATTGGATATCAATCCTATCTTTTCTCTGACTTATAACCGACTGTATATTTTGATATTTGCCCTATTGGTATTTTTTGTTCTGCAGTTGGTGCTGAAGAAAACCTCGCTGGGTTTGAATGTGCGCGCGGTTTCTCAGAATCGCGATATGGCCAAGGCCATAGGTATTCGCACTGAATGGGTGGATGCTATGACCTTTGGTTTGGGTTCGGGCATTGCTGGTATTGCCGGTGTTGCGCTTAGCCAGTTGACTAATGTTGGTCCCAACCTCGGTCAAACTTATATTATCGATTCATTTATGGTGGTTGTATTTGGTGGTGTAGGTAACCTCTGGGGTACCTTGGTTGGCGGATTTAGTTTAGGCATATTGAACAAGTTCTTTGAACCTGTAACCGGAGCCGTGTTGGCCAATATAATTATCTTGGTATCAATTATCTTATTTATACAGAAGCGTCCCCGCGGACTGTTTCCACAAAAGGGGAGGGCTGCCGGATGAGTACGATCCGCAATCAATTTTCGTCGTTGCACGATTTGCGCGAGAAAGCCCCAATTTTTTTGGCGGTATTATTTGGTATTAGTATCTATGCCTCTGCTTGTAATCTGTTTTTGCCAGAAGATTCTATCTTTTATGTCAGCACCTATACCATTACGCTATTGGGCAAATACCTCTGTTATGCACTGCTAGCACTGGCGGTAGATGTGGTATGGGGCTACTGCGGCATCTTGAGCTTGGGGCACGGTGCATTTTTTGCCTTAGGTGGCTATACCATGGGTATGTACCTGATGCGTCAAATTGGTGATCGCGGTGTCTACGGCGATCCTGTACTGCCTGACTTTATGGTGTTTTTAAATTGGCAGGAATTGCCGTGGTTCTGGTATGGATTTGACCATTTCTGGGTTGCCATGCTGGCGATGATATTGGTGCCCGGCCTATTGGCATTTGTGTTTGGTTGGTTGGCATTTCGCTCACGGGTAGCGGGCGTCTATCTATCCATTATGACACAGGCATTAACCTACGCACTGATGCTGGCATTCTTCCGTAATGAAATGGGCTTTGGTGGTAATAATGGGCTGACTGACTTTAAAGATTTGTTGGGTTTTAATCTGCAGTCTGACAGCGTGCGCGTAACACTGTTTTTATGTTCTGCATTGGCCTTGGCTATGGCCTATTGTCTCAGTTTACTGATTATGTCATCGCGATTTGGACGGGTGATTGTGGGTATTCGCGATGCTGAAGACCGAGCTCGATTTATTGGCTTTAAAACAGAAAGTTACAAAGTTTGGCTATTTGTTTATTCCGCCGTACTGGCCGCTATTGCAGGGGCTTTGTATGTACCACAGGTCGGTATTATTAATCCGGGTGAATTCTCACCATTAAATTCTATCGAAGTGGTAGTCTGGGTAGCCGTGGGTGGTCGTGGTACCCTCTACGGAGCCATTGTGGGCGCATTGTTGGTCAACTATGCCAAAACCCGTTTTACAGCCGTATTTCCCGAAGCTTGGTTATTTGCACTAGGTGCGCTGTTTGTCTGTGTGACGGTCTTTTTGCCACAGGGCTTAGTTGGATTTTTTAAAGGAAAAAGACTTTTTAAGCGCGAATGGCTTCCTTGGTTTAAGCAGCAAAAATCGGGGGAAGAATAGCTATGACAGTTTTCAATACGGTTAAACAGGCGATTCAGAGTCGTCAGACTGGGTTATTTTCTGCGGCGCAGAAACAGCCTAATATCGATATTTCCCATCAGGTGCTTCTCTATGTAGAGGGTCTATCAGTTAGCTTTGATGGATTTAAAGCCCTCAATGATCTGAATCTGTATATCAACGACGGTGAATTACGCTGTTTGATCGGCGCCAATGGTGCAGGTAAAACCACATTGATGGATGTGATTACCGGAAAAACTCGTCCCGATACTGGTGATGTGTATTTTGGTCAAACTATAGATCTATTGGGTAAAACTGAAGCGGAAATTGCCCAGTTGGGGATTGGACGAAAATTTCAGAAGCCCACGGTATTTGAGCAGCAATCGGTGTTTGCCAATCTTGAGCTTGCTATGAAGGTCAACAAGGGCATTACCTCCACATTGATGGCGCGATTGTCACCCTCAGAGTTGGATTGGATTAGTCAGGTATTGGATACCATCGGCTTAAAATCCCACTACACAATGCTTGCCGGTGCACTGTCTCACGGTCAGAAACAGTGGCTGGAGATTGGTATGTTATTAATTGCCGACCCTAGACTTATGCTAGTGGATGAGCCAGTGGCAGGTATGACTGCACAAGAGACTGAGCGCACGGCTGAATTATTAACCTCATTGGCTGGCGAGCGAACCGTAGTAGTGGTTGAACATGATATGGAGTTCGTACGTAGTATTGCTAAGACAGTGACTGTATTGCATCAGGGTTCGGTGTTGGCAGAGGGCAGTATGTCAGATGTACAGAACGACCCCGCTGTGATTGAAGTTTATTTGGGGGAAGAACAGTGATTGCGATGAAAGGTGTAAACCAGCTCTATGGTGGCACGCAGATTTTGTGGGATTTGGATCTAGAGATTGCCGAGGGATCCTGTACCTGCATTATGGGTCGCAATGGTGTGGGTAAAACTACTTTGCTTAAGTGTCTAATGGGTTTGTTGCCGATTAGTACTGGAGAGTTATTGATTGGCGGCGAGGATTTTATTAATAAATCGGCGGAGTCAAGAGCGCGCAATGGTATTGGCTATGTGCCTCAGGGGCGAGATATTTTTCCGTTATTAACTGTGGAAGAAAATCTGCGCGTGGGATTGGGCGTACGCAAAGATAAATCAAAAAAGATACCTGAGAAAATATTTGAATTATTCCCAGTGTTGCACGATATGTTGCAACGCCGTGGCGGTGATTTGTCCGGTGGACAACAGCAACAGCTAGCCATAGGTCGAGCGCTGGTGATTGAGCCAAAAGTGTTGATATTAGATGAACCAAATGAAGGTATTCAGCCGAATATTGTTAAACAAATTGGTGATGTGATTACTTTGCTAAACGAACAGGAAGGTATGACTGTGGTGTTAGTAGAACAAAAATTGACCTTTGCGCGACGCGTGGGCAAGGAATTTCGATTGATGGAAAAAGGACGTGTGGTTGCTAGTGGTGCAATGCCCGAGTTGTCCGACGAACTGATTGCAAAACATTTGGCTGTTTAGCCATAGATTATTATCTGTAACGGGAGCTAAATAATGATAAATACAAAATCTATATTGTCGATACTGATTGTGTCATTGGTGATCTTTGCCAGTCTTCCTGCACTGGCTCACGGTGGTGAACATAGCTTAGGATTTTGGTCGGCGATTAACCATATGCTAACCAGTCCTATGCATTATTTGACATTGATCGGGTTTTCGTTGGTCTTATTGCTTGCCCAATGGGTATGGCGAAAGAAACAACTATCGAGTTTGTCTACCAACGACTGCTAAGCCGTATTTATGAGCCATAGCGCTGTCGCTAAATCGACAATGCCAGAGCGAAGCTGGCAGGCTTCGCTCGAATTGCAATTTGAACGGCGTGGCGATTCGACAAGACTGTCCCACAGTCGTCACAACGGCCCGCTGTATGTACAAAAGCCTTTTTATCCAGAGGGGCTTGATCACCCTCATGTGTATTTACTACATCCTCCTGGCGGCATAGTTTCTGGCGACTGTCTAGAAATTAACATTGATGCTAAATCTAATACGGGGGTGTTGGTCACTACGCCGGGGGCGGCGCGGATCTATCGTGCTAGAGAAGAACAGCCTCTACAGCGTCAGACAATTGGTTTAACAGTTGGCAAAGATGCGGTGATAGAATGGTTTCCTTTAGAAACTATCGTATTTAATAAGGCCTGTGTTGAACTTAGCACCACCATAGATATTGCCGATGGCGGCTGTTTTATAGGTTGGGAGATTTGTTGTTTTGGGTTGCCCGCTAGCAATGAAACCTTTGAACAAGGTAGTTTTCAGCAACACTATCTAGTTAAAAAAGAAGGTGTCCCCCTGTTTGTGGATCGGTTGGTGTTGGATAAAAATCTCGATCTTGTATTGCAGGGCAATGCTGGCTTGCGATCAAATCCAGTGGCTGGTTTTTTTATTCTCGGACCCGTGCCAAAGGAAACAGAATGCCAGTTAGAAATATTGCGTGAGAACGCTGATGATATGGCCACAGTCACTAAGGTGGGCGAATTTTATATAGGTCGTTACCTTGGCGGTAGCGCCGAGCAGGCAAAAAATATATTTACCCAGTGGTGGGAAGTGTTGCGACCACTACTGATCAATCGCAAGGCCTGTGCGCCGCGAATTTGGTCAACTTAACTTAAGACGTAGGTACGGTTTATGGAACTATTACCCAGAGAAAAAGATAAATTATTGGTTTTCACCGCGGCATTATTAGCGGAGAGACGATTGCAAAGAGGTTTAAAACTCAATTATCCAGAGGCGATAGCCTATATCAGTATGGAAATTATTGAAGGTGCCAGAGATGGTAAAACCGTTGCGGAATTAATGAGCTACGGCAAACAAATTTTATCCGCCGATCAGGTGATGGAAGGTGTGGTAGATCTGGTTCATGAAGTTCAGGTCGAAGCCACATTCCCTGATGGCACCAAGTTAGTCACTGTCCATAACCCTATCAACTAAATACTGAGGTGCGTGTAATGATTCCTGGAGAAATTTTGGTTGCCGAAGGCGATATCACAATAAATGAGGGTCGACCTACAGTGACATTGCAGGTCGAGAATACGGGCGATCGTCCAGTGCAGGTGGGCTCTCACTACCATTTCTACGAAGTTAACCCCGCCTTGCGTTTTGATCGTGAGAAAGCACGCGGTTTTCGATTGAATATCGTGTCCGGTACAGCGATTCGTTTTGAGCCGGGGCAGGGTCGTGAGGTTGAACTTGTCGCATTTGCTGGCGATCGAGCCGTGTATGGTTTTCGCGGCGAGATTATGGGAAATCTCGAGGGGAGTGAATAATGACTAGTATTGATCGAGGCGCCTATGCCTCCATGTTTGGCCCGACCACAGGTGATCGTGTACGCCTAGGTGATACAGCGTTGTTGATTGAAGTGGAAAAAGATTTCACTCAATATGGTGAGGAAGTTAAATTCGGTGGTGGCAAAGTGATTCGCGATGGTATGGGTCAGAGCCAGCGAAGCTGTGCCGAAACCGTTGATACCGTAATTACCAATGCTCTAATTTTGGATCATTGGGGAATAGTCAAAGCGGATGTTGGGATCAAAGAGGGACGGATTGCCGCCATAGGTAAGGCGGGTAATCCAGATGTGCAAGACGGCGTCACCATAGTGATTGGTCCGGGCACTGAAGTGATTGCCGGTGAAGGACAAATATTAACCGCTGGCGGTGTCGATGCCCATATTCATTTTATTTGCCCGCAACAGATTGAAGAAGCCTTGATGTCTGGTGTGACTACCATGTTGGGTGGTGGTACAGGGCCGGCTACAGGCACCAATGCTACCACCTGTACCCCCGGACCTTGGAATCTTGGCAAAATGCTGCAGGCAACTGAAGATATGCCAATGAATTTGGGATTTCTCGGCAAAGGCAATGCCAGTTTGCCTATCGCCCTTGAAGAACAAATGCTCGCTGGTGCTTGCGGTTTAAAGCTCCACGAAGATTGGGGCACCACGCCTGCGTCCATTGATACCTGTTTAAGCGTGGCTGAAAAATTTGATGTGCAAGTGGCAATTCATACGGATACATTAAACGAATCTGGGTTTGTCGATGACACCATCTCCGCCTTTAAAGGTCGGGCGATCCACACCTACCATACGGAAGGTGCTGGTGGTGGCCATGCGCCAGATATTATTCGCGCCTGTGCGCAGCCCAATGTGTTGCCCTCATCGACTAATCCCACGCGCCCCTACACCCGCAATACCATTGATGAGCATCTGGATATGTTGATGGTTTGCCATCATCTCGATGCCTCAATTCCAGAGGATGTAGCCTTTGCCGACTCGAGAATACGCAAAGAGACCATTGCTGCTGAGGATATATTTCACGATTTAGGGGCTTTCAGTATGATTGCCTCCGATTCACAGGCTATGGGCCGTGTGGGTGAGGTGATTACTCGCACATGGCAGACCGCGCACAAGATGAAAATACAGCTTGGACATTTAGAGAAAGACAACGAGGGTATGGATAATTTTCGTGCCAAACGCTATGTGGCTAAATACACCATCAATCCTGCCATTACTCATGGTATCGACCATGAAGTAGGCTCGGTTGAAGTGGGTAAGTTGGCGGATTTAGTACTCTGGAAGCCGGCTTTTTTCGGCATAAAGCCAGCATTGATACTTAAGAGTGGGTTTATTGCCGCCGCGCCTATGGGCGATCCCAATGCATCTATTCCCACACCTCAGCCAGTGCACTATCGCACCATGTTTGGTGGGCTTGGCAGTGCGGCGCGAGAGACGTCGGTAACCTTTACCTGTCAGGCGGCAATTGATAATGATGTAGCCAAAAGATTTAATCTCAACCGCAATTTAGTCGCTTGTCGCAATACCCGTAGCATCACCAAGCTAGATATGATTCACAATACATGGATGCCAAAAATTACCGTGGATGCACAAACCTATGATGTGCGTGCAGACGGTGTATTGCTGACCTGTGAACCAGCTGATAGTTTGCCATTGACGCAACTTTACAGCTTATTTTAAGGGGGCACTCAATGCTCGAAATATATCAACGTCTACCCGCTAATCCTGAGCAAAGGATTGACGCAGAGTTGATGCTCGATCATTTACAGCGCGAAAAGGGTCGCTTTAGAGCCAGATCTTCTGGCGACGAAGAAGTCAGAGTTTTTTTAGAGCGAGGCCATACCTTGGGTATAGGTGAAATACTGCGCAGCAACTGCGGTAAACACCTATTGGTAACCGGCGCACTTGAGCCAGTGATAACCGCAACTACTGACGATTGGATGCAATTTAGCAAGGCCTGCTATCACTTGGGCAATCGCCATGTAAAACTGCAAGTGGGCGATCGATGGTTGCGTATCACGCCAGATCATGTGCTCGAAGATATGCTAAAACAGCTGGGACTGAAAACCTCTCACGATCAAGCACAGTTTGTGCCTGAGCCCGGCGCCTACTTCAGTGGTAAGCATCACAGCCATGACCACCATCACTGATACATCATTACTGCGACTGTTGCAGTTAAGTAGTTCCACCTTACCTGTAGGCGGCTACGCCTTCTCGCAAGGGTTAGAGTACGCGATAGACAGTGGTTGGCTAAAAAATTCTGAAGATGTCCGCGCTTGGTTATCCTTGCAACTACAACAATCCCTAGCCAATACAGATTTACCGTTGTTAACGCGTCAATTGCGCGCTGCGCGTATTCAAGACCGCGAAAAAATGATCTATTGGAATCACTACACCTTGGCCTGTCGAGAAACCAGTGAACTGCGTTTAAATGATACGGCTATGGGCGCGGCTATGGTGCGCTTGTTGCACCATCTCGACGTGCCGGTACTGTTGTGTGATAAACAGGAAATAACCTTTGTCGCGGCCTTTGCAATGGCTGCAGCCCATTGGCAGATTGATACCCCCATGGCATGTCAGGGATACCTGTGGTCATGGTTGGAAAACCAAGTGGCTGCTGCCACCAAACTGGTGCCTTTGGGGCAGACCAACGCACAGCAACTACTGGCAGAGTTATTGGCCAGTATTCCGCAGGTAATCGATTACGCAGAGACAGTCAGTGATCTGACAATTGGCGCTTCATTGCCCGCCGTAGCCATGGCTAGCGCATGGCATGAAACACAATATTCCCGTCTATTTCGTTCTTAAAGGAGATATAAGTGAAACCAAAACAAACATTAAGAGTGGGCGTAGGTGGTCCAGTTGGATCCGGTAAAACTGCCTTGCTCAGAGCATTGTGCGCCAAATTGCGAGCTCGTTACGATATCGCCGTGGTGACCAATGATATTTACACCAAAGAAGATGCCAAGTTTCTTACCGAGCATAAAGCCCTGAGTGCAGATCGAATTATCGGTGTGGAAACTGGCGGTTGTCCGCATACCGCGATCCGTGAAGATGCCTCCATGAATCTAGCAGCTATTGATGAACTCTGTGAACGACATGGGGTATTAGACGTAGTCTTTGTGGAAAGTGGCGGTGACAATCTAAGCGCCACCTTTAGCCCAGAGTTATCAGATTTAACCCTCTATGTTATTGATGTATCAGCTGGCGATAAAATACCACGTAAAGGTGGTCCAGGAATTACCAAGTCAGACCTATTGATTATCAATAAGATTGATATAGCTGACCAAGTGGGTGCATCACTTGAGGTTATGGATCGCGATGCCAAGAAAATGCGCGGCGAAAAGCCCTTTGTTTTTTCCAACCTAAAAAGTGGTCAAGGCCTCGATGATATTATTGAGTTTATTGTTGCCGAAGGGATGTTGCCCAATTAGGTTTTAGCAATCAATCATTGGCGAGCAATCGAATAGCGATTGCCGCCGCCGAGGTGCGGTTGGCGACCTCCAATTTGCGAAAAATTTGCTCTAAATGTTTATTGATAGTACGTGGACTGGTATCCAAAATCTGACCAATCTCCTGATTGGTCTTACCCTTAGCTATCCAATACAAAACTTCTGACTCTCGGTCGGTTAGTGGTAGTGCAGCCTTAAGTTTTTCCTCGCCACTAGGCGCCATGCCATCTATGAGTTTTAGCAATACTTCACGATTATCCGAATATTCAATCAGGCGAACTGTTAGAGCGTGCTCTATACTATGCAAGTGAAGCAATTGCCCAGGTTGAGGCTGATGACTCAGCCATTGCACAATTTGATCAGCCAGCTTGGTCTGTTGCCATTCCTTGGTTGCCTGAGCTCGTTCAAATAATTGTTCAGTTTGCGGTGTTGCCCAGACAATCTGTGCGCTGATATCAACAGTAAACAGGTGTTGGCCAGTGCTATCAAGTGCAATGTGAGCGCTAGAGGTCAATCGTGCATTGGTCAGATGAACGCGCATACGAGCAATCAGTTCATCTGGATTAATCGGTTTAGTTAAATAATCAACACCACCGGCCTCTAGGCCTTTAATAGTATTCTCAGTATCGTCGAGACCGGTCATAAAAATAATTGGAATATTAGCTAATTTCGGATTTTCCTTAAGTTGTCGGCAGGTTTCAAAACCATCCAGATTAGGCATAACTGCGTCCATTAAAATAATATCTGGCACCATTTTTTGCGCGATAGTGATTGCCTGTTTGCCCTCCAACGAAACCAGCACACTTAGCCCAGCTTGCTCCAGTGCTTCATTGAGCATGCCCAAGGTTTCAGGAGAATCGTCAACCACCAGTACTACCTGATTCTCAAAAGTGAAAGGCTTCGAGTTTCTAGATGGATCGGAAAATGGCGATGTCATGGGGTTTTCTCCTGCAATATAGCAACGATTTTGTTGTGTAATTGCTGCTTTGACAGCTGTTCCAAGTGGGCGACCAACAAAGAGTCGATACTGTTGTCATTATGCAATTTTTGGATTATTTCTTTTACCCCTTTGGTATAACCAACCTCCGCATAGGCAATAAGTTGATCAAATAAAGGGTGTTCTGGTATGGGTCCATAGGGTTTATTAGCAAATGATGGAGATACAGTTGGGGGATCAATTTTTTCATAGATCCAATCGATGCCCGCCAGACTGTGTAATTTATCTTGAAGACTCTGCAGTTTAATGGGTTTAACCATATATGCATTGTGCGAAAAGTTGGCATCTGGATGGATATGCCTTTCCTGAGCATCGCCAGAAATCATAATAATAGGTGTTTTATAGCCGGCTTTACGCAGGTAATCAGCCAACTCTAGGCCGTTCATGCCAGGCATTGAAACATCCACAAGGAATATATCTGGTTTATATTGATCCAGTGCCGTCAAGCAAGCCTCGGCATCTTGAGCTTCCAGAACATCAAAGCCCAGAGGGGTTAAAAAATCGCGAATTAATCCTCGGTGATTAGCTTCATCATCAACAATCAAAACATTTTTTTGAGGCCCCTCGTAGCCTATGGCTAGTTTCGCCTTGGGTTCTGGGATAGTAGGTGCATCTACGCTAGAAAGCATCAGCATAATTTTAAAGCAAGTTCCCTGCCCGGGGGTGCTAGTCACTTTAATATCACCGCCCAAAATATCGCAGAGCAACTTAACAATAGTAAGCCCTAAACCAGTGCCGGGAACATTGGGGGAGCCCGTTTTTACAATGCGCTCAAAGGGATTGAAAATACGCTCTATATCGTTGTCGTCAATACCGACACCAGTATCAGTAACCGTGAATTCGGCCACCTGATTGCGGTAATTAACCTCAAAGCTCACACTGCCCTGTTCGGTAAACTTAATTGCGTTAGAGATCACATTAATCAATATTTGTCTCAGGCGTTTCTCATCAGTGCGTACATACTGTGGCAAATTGTCACTGGCCGCGTAATTAAAAACAATGGATTTGACGTCGGCTTGTTGGCCGAAAATATTTACCAACTGTGTCAGTAGTTCTTGCAAATTCACCTGATTGATATGAATATCCAGCTTACTCGCTTCAATTTTAGACAGGTCGAGCAATCCCTCAATTAAATCCGCAAGATACTCGCCGCTGCGGTGTATAACAGCGATAGATTCCTTGCGCTCTGCAGGTATTGCCGGATCTCGGCTCAGCAATTGGGCATAACCTAAAATGGACTGTAACGGCGTGCGCAATTCATGACTGATACCGGTAAGATAGCGACTTTTAGCTTGGTTTGCCGCCTCGGCCATCTCCTTGGCATCCTGTAATGCCAAATCCGTTTCCTTATGAGCCTCAATCTCCTCAATAAGACGATGGTTTTGTCTATTGCCTTCTTCCTGTGCCACTACTCGACTTTCATGAGCCAGTAAAAACAGCCAAGATAAGACGCCAAAAATAATTAGTAGAATAAAAAAGAGAGTGATGACTAAATCGAGTAGCAGGGCGTCAACAACAGCATCCTGTGGCGACATATGGTAATAAATTAACCAAAATGAACCTGCGGTTACCAGTGAAATAGAACTTAAAATAGCCACAAAATGGCCAAACTGTGATTGGCAAAGTGCAACAATCTTGCTGGGGAAAATTTTACTCAGCAGGGCAACCACTTGAGATGAAAATCGAGCTTCAGGCTTACAGCTATCCAGACAGCGTGCATCTAGTGAGCAACACAGAGAACAAATGGGTCCCTGATAGGCTGGGCAGTGACTCATATCTTCATTTTCAAAGCTATTTTCGCAAATACAGCATTCATGTTCGGCGGCACTGGGGATCAGATCTGATGCTGGTCGAGCTATATAGTATTTACCCTTAGTCAGGTAGGCAATTAATGGGGTCATTACAAAAGTTGCCCCCAAAGTAACAAAATGTGCCAGCGCTTTAGCTTCAACGCCAAAAACATCCAGATAGCAACACATGCCAACCAATGATGCAACGATCATAGAGCCTACGCCTACAGGATTAATATCGTACAAATGGGCGCGTTTAAATTCCACGTAAGCTGGGCTCAACCCCAAGGATTTATTGATCAGCAAGTCAGCAGATAATGTGCCTAGCCAACTTACTGCAATAATAGCGAACATACCGAGAATGCTCTCCAGTGCTCTATAGATCCCCAACTCCATCAAAAGTAAGGCAATGGCGACGTTAAAAACCAGCCATACCACTCTGCCTGGATGGCTATGGGTCAAGCGAGAGAAAAAGTTTGACCAAGCAATTGATCCAGCATAAGCATTGGTCACATTAATTTTCATCTGTGAAATAATCACCATGACCGCCGCCATAATAAGAGCGGCATTAGGGGAATGAGTGACATAGTTAAATGCCATTTGGTACATATGTGTGGGATCGGTAGCAATCTCCAAACTGGTGCCGCCGGTAAATGCAAGATAGGCCAAGAAAGAACCCGCCAACATCTTGATAATGCCGATAAGAATCCAGCCGGGGCCAGAAATAATTAGAGCACTCCACCAGCGAAATGACGATGTGCTCTCCTTGGGTGGGAGAAATCGCAAATAATCAACCTGCTCGCCAATTTGTGCCACCATAGCAAATAGCACCGAAGCTGCCGCGCCAAATAGTAATAAATTAAAACCACCTGATGGGGCGTCTGGAAGCTCTTCAATACCCTGATAATGGGTCCACTGTGAAATATTGTCGGCTTCGAAATAAACCACCGCAAATAGTCCTAGGCATTGTAGCGCCAGCCATATGGGTTGAGTGCCCAATTGAAACTTACTAATAAACGTAATGCCGTGGGTCACAATGGGTATTACTGCCAAGGCGCAAATCACATAGCCAATGGTTACAGGAATGCCGAACAACGCCTTTAAAGCCATGGCTAAAATAGCCGCTTCGATAGCGAAGAAAATAAATGTAAATGACGCATAGATCAGCGAGGTTATAGTAGAGCCGAGATAGCCAAAGCCTGCGCCGCGGGTTAGCAGGTCAATATCGACGCCATATTTGGCGGCGTGATAACTAATCGGCAAGCCGGTAACAAATATAACCAAGCCCACAGTAAGCATAGCAATAAACGCATTAAAGAACCCATAATTTAGGGTGATAGCCCCGCCAATGGCTTCCAGCGCCATAAATGCGGTCGCCCCCAGAGCAGTAAGCGCAACCTGTTTTGCACTCCAGCGTCTGGCGGTTTTGGCAGTAAAGCGCAATGCATAATCTTCCAGTGTTTGGTTGGCAACCCACTGGTTATATTGACGCCGAACTCGAAAAATTTGCTGTGTAGCTCGCATTTAAAAATATTTTAGTATTAGTATGGTTGTTATTATACGCAAATTACATACCATTATTTCGACAAATAATAGCAACCCTATTGAGCGTGGAGTTGGATGGGAGCCCTTTTTCGGATTTGGCTATTAAAATTATGATAAGTGGTGTTGGTAATCGGGTCATTTTGTGTCAATTACAGTCAGTTTATTTGTTATTTTGTGAACTGTTAGACAGTTTGAGAAAGATTTTTTGGGAAAATAGTAGTTTCATTGAATATTATTATGGATGATATACATACCGACTAAACTGTATATATCGCCTTTGATATATTTCAGTTGTTTCGGGCCTGTAAATAATCTGTTAAGGAGAACAGATATGAATGACACTTTTAGACGTTTTGATCAGCGTTCGCTGCTTGTAATAATCCTATCCATTATCTTTGTTGTTGCCATTATCTTGGGTTTTACGCAGATAGAGAAAGACGACGAGATATCTTTAACTTTGGATTCACCACCACCAGCTCCATCTATTGTAAGGCAATCTGATGCCGCGGAGGTTTCGGCGCAGGTGGAAGCAAGTGAAAAGTTAATGATCAATAGTGCGTCGGTTAGCGAAATAGCCGAAAGACTCAAAGGTATTGGCCCAAGGATTGCGCAATCAATAGTGGATTACCGTGAAGCAAATGGTCCCTACCAGAGTTTAGAGCAACTGCAAGAAGTGAGGGGTGTGGGATTCAGTAAGACTGAAAATAATCGCGGAATTATTAGTTTTGAAATCTTAGACTAGCATTTGAAATGCAAACGCTCTAGTTAGGTCGCTCAAAAGCAAAGGACGCGGTTAATTCAGTAGTAAAGAATGTTAATTTATACATAAAAATTCTTACCCTCAACTGTGATAGATTGGTTATAATCGCCGCCTTTGCGAGCTTGTGGACGTATATATATTGGTTGATTTGCACTCTTTGCTATCAGATCAAACAGGTTCTTTACAGGCTTTTAGTTAGGCTCCAAGTTCGCTTGGTAGCCCCCTTTTTTCGGAGAAAAATTGATAATGACCGACCTCAGTTGTTTTCAGGCCTATGATATACGCGGCCAACTTGGTACAGAATTAAATGAAGAGATTGCCTACAGAATTGGTCGGGCATTTGCTGAATTCCTAAAGCCTCAGAAAGTCGTATTGGGCGGTGATGTTCGCTTGACTAGCGAATCGCTTAAGCAGGCATTGTCTGACGGTATCCGCGATTCAGGTGCGGATGTTATTGATATAGGTATGGTTGGCACTGAAGAAGTGTATTTCGGGACTGCTCATCTACAGGCGGACGGCGGTATTGAAGTGACTGCCAGTCATAATCCTATGGACTACAACGGTATGAAGCCGGTTCGAGAGGGGTCTAAGCCTATAAGTTCCGATACAGGTCTATTGCAGATAAAAGCCATGGCTGAGGAAAATAACTTCCCACCTGTAGATGCCAATGCTCGTGGTGGCTACCAACAGTTGTCGATTTTAGATGACTATATTGACCACTTGCTCGGTTATATTGACCTCAGTCGCGTAGCACCTATGAAATTGGTAATGAATGCGGGTAATGGTGCAGCTGGCCATGTAGTGGATGCTATCGAAGCGCGTTTTAAGGCACTCAATGTGCCCGTTGAATTTGTAAAGATTAACAACCAACCCGATGGCAATTTTCCCAATGGTATTCCCAATCCCATTCTCCACGAGAACAGAGCGCCGACCATAGACGCGGTGCTAGAGCACAAAGCTGATATGGGTATAGCTTGGGATGGGGATTTTGACCGCTGTTTCCTTGTCGATGAGCAGGGCAACTTTATTGAGGGATACTATATTGTCGGATTGCTTGCCGAGGCATTTTTGGCCAAAAATCCTGGCGCTAAAATCGTGCATGACCCGCGCTTGACGTGGAATACCATAGACGTAGCAAAAAGGGGTGGCGGCGAGCCTATTCAGTCAAAGACTGGCCATGCGTTTATCAAAGAGCGTATGCGCAACGAAGATGCGGTTTATGGTGGCGAGATGAGTGCCCACCATTATTTTAGAGATTTCTTTTACTGCGATAGTGGCATGATCCCTTGGTTACTAGTTTTGGAGTTGGTGAGCAATAGTGGCAAGCCCTTGTCCGAGTTGGTTGTGCAAATGGTGGAGGCTTACCCATCCCCAGGTGAGATTAATCGCAAAGTCAATGATCCTGCGGCAGTGATTGATGCTGTTCGCCAACAGTTTGAACAGGATGCATTGCTGATTGATACCACTGATGGCTTATCTATGGAATTTTCTGATTGGCGATTTAACCTGCGCAAAAGCAATACAGAGCCAGTGATTCGACTCAATCTTGAGACCCGTGCCGACAAAAAATTATTAGCTAAATATCAAAATACCCTTTTAACTTTAATCGAGTCAGTGTAACTTAGGTTTTTTTTGATCATGGCGGTTAGCGATGGGCAACTGGTTTTTAGTACAAACTAAACCAAAACAGGAAGTTAGAGCTGTAGAAAATCTCGAGAGACAGGGCTTTAAAGCGTTCTGTCCTCAGGTTTTTGTTGAAAAACTCTACCGAGGCAAGCGCAAGGTGAGTCGCGAGGTACTGTTCCCCAATTATCTGTTTGTCAATTTTGATCAGGCGGTTGTTCCCGCTATGTCGGTAAATTACACGCGTGGAGTGAATCGCATTGTTTCCTTTGGCGATATGCCCACTGAAATTCCAGAGTTATTGATTAATCAGCTACAGGAACGAGTCGATCAAAATGCTGATAACTTGATCAAAGATATGCCAGTTGCTGGAGATCAATTGCAGATTCTAGAGGGGCCATTTCGCGGCCTAAATGCGGTTTTCTCGCAGATTGATGGAGATTCTAGGGCCGTGGTGTTAATTACCATTTTGAGTCAAAAAGTTAGAGCGGTACTTCCTTTTGCCAGCTTAAGTCGCGTAGACAAGTCTTCTGTGCGTCTTTAATGGGGTAAAAAATTTAATTTAATTGCGCAGGTACTGCCAAAATAGTCTATACATTGATGTAAGGCTTCATTTAACAAGGATTAGTTATGAGAAACAAAATTTTTTCCGCAATCTGCAGCTATCGCCAGTTTTTAGCCTTCGTCGAGCCCTATAAACACCGGCATGATAGGTTGAATTTTAGCGTCCGCATTCAGATTGATTTCTAAATCTAACAACTACTCTAGTTGTTTTTTCTATTGATTGTTAGGCAGCACCTTAATAAGTAGCCATAAAAATATCCCTCCTCGCCTAACGCCTGATTTTTATTTTGCTTATACAAACCCTTGGCTATCAGAAAAAAGCGATGTATAGTCAATAATATATGCATATCTGAAATAAATAAAAAGATACATTTAAACGGATAAACAGATAAACGGACTTTATCAGATAGTACGATTTGGTTAACTATTTAACTACCGGGGATAAAGGGCTATGAAATATTCACAGATGAAAAATTATAAACCATTGGCGCTAGCTGGCCTTGTCATATTATCTCTATTGGCGATTGCTGGTTGTTCGGATACCCGTTATACGGCTCCCGAACCGCCGCCACCGCCGCCACCGTCGCCTGAACCACTGAGTTTGATTATCAGTGGGTCGGTGTTGGATAAGTCAACAGGTAATGTAATCGACACTGCCACAGTCAGCTTTTTTGAGGGTGCAAATATTGCCGATAGCATTAAAGATACGAGCGGTAATTCAATAACTTCAGTTGCTCTGACTAATGGTTCATTTCAGGTGACTACTGCTGATGATATCACCAGTTTTACTATGGTAGTGACAGCGGATGGTTATCTCGACAATGCAGTGGATCTGAGTTTTGAAATAGATGCTGAGACTGTGGTTGCTCAGGTTAGTTTGATGCCTAAAGAAGCTGAAGGTGTTTCTGTAGTCGAAGTTGAAGCGCCGGTCGTGGCAGCTACGTTGGCGCAAGAGGTATCTGTTACCACCGAAGAACAGCCGGGTGAGGCCGATAGTACCCTGGGTTCTGCAGAGGTGGTTATACCAGCGGCGGTGCAGTTACAAGATGCTCAGGGTAATCCAGTTTCTGGTTCAACCTTAAAAATTGAAGTTGCCTATGTTGAATCTCAAGAAGTTCAGGCAGGTGAATCCGCCGAAGAAACTACTTCTATAGCTGCTGTGATCCCAGAGGGACTTAATGATGATGCAGCGTCTGCGGAAGTTCTAGTTCCCGTTGGTGTTGCCGAAATTAATATGGCCGACGAAAATGGTACTGAAATCAAAAATTTCAGTGCGCCTATCACTATTACAGTTAATCTGCCTGAAGATACAGATGTTCCCTCTGCTGGTCGCACCGTTCAAACCGGCGATCAGTTTACAGTGAGATCCTATGATGAAGAAACTAGGCAGTGGTCCACAGAGGATTCTCAAGCTGTGGTTGGCGCGCTGACAAATAGTGTTTATCCCGCTAGCTTGCAAGTGGATCACTTAACTCTTTTTGCGCTAACAGACCCAGTGCCTGTGTGTGAAGATAATGTATCCTTTGCATTTTCAGGCGATGCAATTCCGGCCAGTTCGCTGGTTATGTCGCTGCAATCTGACGATCTAAATCAATCCGGTGTTTTGACGCCAGAAGATAGTTCAGGCGCGGTGTTGTCGGCAACTGGTGATAAGTTTGTCGCCCTTGCAAATGCGCCAACAGCTGGTTCGGCATCCAATGCATTGGGACTTTCCGTAAATGCATCCGCTACGGTTATCGTCAAGGATCTTTCCGGCAATATCTGGTACAACTCCAGTCAGGATGTTGCGCTCTGTGGTGAGACTATTAATGTTGCGTTGGACAATCCAGTAGTAGCCGTTGGTGAAAATTTGGCTGTGTCGCTAGTTTGTTCCAGTGATGCTCTGGTCAGCACAGCTCTTGAAAACGCTGTGGTCACCTACCGCAAAGATACCAATTCTGCGGCGCTTGTTGCAGCTGAAGGTGCGGCGGGATCTTACGCGCTGACAGGATTAGATTCTTCACTCAGTCAGTATTTGGTGAGTGTGGATACGCGTGGCGATGCCGGCATTCAGTCGACCACGGTTACGCCTGATGGCACTGATGAAAGTTTGCAAATTAGTGTTTCCTGTTCTGTGTTAACTGGTACGGGTACTGGCGGATCTAGCTAGGGGGCTATCCAAAGTTCGCGATTGTATAAGAGATAGCGGGGTGCATTTGTGCGCCCCAAGTTATCGAAATATCAAGCCAGCTCGGGATCCTATAGGCAATGATTAAACTAGGGGTTAAATTAGGGAAGCCAAACACAGCATTCAAAACACTTATCTTATTCTTTGCGATAGGATTAGGGATAGGTACGCCTCAATTTGTCAATGCCGATGATTATTCTTTTAATAATGAGCTAAATTATCTGGGGTTGTCCGGTTTATTTACTGTGCCCTCTGGTTCTACTTTGGACTATGGTGAATTTCATTTTTCCTCTGCCAGTTTTGTCGATCATAAGTCTTACCGCCAAGCACAGGTCGGCGAAGGCGAATCTCCATTTGATGGCAATGCCTTTAGCTTTGCATTAAGTCCGTTCCCAGGGCTTGAAATTGGTATGAGCAATATGGGCTATGATCTAAACGACAGTTCTGATCTGATTGCCAATCTCAAATATTCACCCACATTTATTCCAGATCATTGGTTTGATTTGGCTGTGGGTGCAGTTGATCTGGGGGGTGAAACTGGTGCTCAAAGGGCCCTGTATGCATCTGTCTCCAAACAGTTGGGTCAGTTTAGATTTACCGCTGGTACTGGTTCCCAGCGGCAAGAGCAAACACTAAGGCGCTATGAGGGTGGCTTTGCCGGAATCGAATATCAGCCCTATCAGTGGTTAACTGCAGTTGCAGAGCATGATGGCGTCAATACCCATTATGGAGTGAAATTTCGTACGCCCAATCATTGGTTGGGTGGCGATACTCAGATTTATGGGTCTGCGTTGCTAGAGACGGATATGGATGATGGCACCGATGATAGCTATTTTTCTATGGGTATTCGCACCTCACTGTTCTCTTCGCAAAGCAAAGGTGGGGGCTCTGCCAAGTCTTTAAAATCCTCTATTGCCCAAAGCCTGCCCTGGCTTTTCTCTGATCCGCAACCTCAGGTTGATGCCCCGCAGACATTTGATTTTCACTATAGAGCAGATGGCGGCACTGTTGATCCCATGGATCAGCTGAAGCGCGCATTGTACAGGCAGGGCTTTGAGGCTGTGTATGCGGCTAGTGAGCAGGGTCGACTAGTAATTCACTTTGAAAACCCAGTGTTTAATCGCAATGAACTAGATGCGCTAGGTATAGCTATGGGTCTGGCGGCCAATTTGGCACCACAGGATATGCAATTATTAGATTTAAATTTATCCAAGCAGGGCGTGCCAACCCTTAGATTGGAAGTTGCCATTGATGCCCTTAAAGCATTTTATAAGGGTGAGGGGGCATTTCCGTTGCTCAAGCCATTGCCGGTGCGAGATGTGCAAGTCGAGAGAGCCGCGCTTATGGGTTCTTGGGGGTTAGCTTGGCTGCCGCGTATTAGTTTTGCGCCGAAAATAAATCACTTTATTGGCACTGAAGTCGGTGTATTGGATTATTCTCTCGCGTTGCGCAGTACAGTGGAATTACCGCTGTGGTCTGGCGCTAGCTTTTACGGTGACTATGACTATCAATTAAAAGAAACCGAAGACTTTGAGCGCGGGCGCTCCTTTTATCGTTGGTCGATTCCCTCAAGATGGTCTAATTTTGCGGTTAAGCAGGTGATTCGACTCCCCTTTAATCTCTATTCCTCAGTGGGTTTTGGCCGCTTTAAAGGCAATTACCAAGAGGACTTTGATGGTTTATTTACCGAGGCGTTATGGCAGAGTCCCAGTGGAACTCACAGGGTTTCCTTTAGTGGCGGCCATTACAATAGCAATGTTTTCGATGGGTTGAGTCGCAGAGTGTCAGTGGCAAGCTATAGGTATTATTGGCAAGACTTAGATTTGTCGATTAAAGTTGAAACTGGAAGATATTGGAAGCAAGATCGCGGTAGTAAGCTAGAATTTGCCTTTAATTTTGGTGACAGCAAAGCGAGATTCTACATTCAAGATACGGATCATATGTTAGTAGGTTTGGGATTCTCCGTGCCCTTGGGTATGCGCAAGGATATCCAGTTAAATACTGTGCAAATCAAAAGCTCCACAGATTTTAATTTTAGTACCAGCACCATGATTGATTCAGAGAGCGGCTGTAATTGTCTGGCGCCTGGGCGGGCTAAATTAGCGCCCTATGGCAATAATCTGGCGCGACAGTTTTTTAATAAGGATCGACTCAATATAAGTTATATTGAGGCGCACAAACAAAGGTTGCGCGATGCTTTTTATGATTGGGCTGTTTTTTGAGCAGTCTATCTATATAATACTTTAGAGTTATTCAGTAACTTAGGTATACAAAGTAGAATTAGCTATACCTAAATAAAATAATCATTTGAATAGTGTAATAATTTATTTAGCTTAAAAAGAAAGGATACCCAGAAAAATAACGGACTTTTCAGGCTGTTTTTAAAAGTATTAGATTATTGGGTGGAGTGATTATGATTTCAAAGGTTAAATGGCTGTTAGCACTTATAATTTTTCTTTATGCGTCTTTAGTAATGGCTGCCAGCCTAAGGCAGATGAGCAGTGAATCTACGGTGATTCCCTCTGCTAACCTGCTACTTTATGGTGTATTGGGGGCGAAAATCAAACAGGTCAGGGTCGATGCTTTTTATTTATCCACGGAAGGGTCGACGGCAAAGGATGCTCAGTCCTAAATAGGCTGCCAGTTTGGTTTTTTGTGGTTGGGCTTAAAAGATATTTATGCAAAAAAACATTATTTAGTTTGTTACAAAAAAACTGATTAGTGATAGACTTTAGCTTGTTACTTAAGCGAACGTTGTAGTACCTAAAGGGTACTTTTTTATCGTTAAGTTAAAGAGGTGTTACTATTTTTCAGCATATCCTTATTGTTTGTATTGGCAATATATGTCGAAGCCCAAGTGCTGAAAGGATTCTCCAAACAAAATCTCCAAAACTAAATATCTCTTCTGCTGGCTTGAAAGCGCTGGCGGGAAAGCCGATTGATTGGCATGCATCTCAGCAGTTGCAGAGTCACGACTACGATAGTAATAATCATTGCGCGCGACAGCTAACTGATCAAATGCTCCAAGAGGCGGATTTGGTGTTGGTTATGGAAAAATTCCAACAGCAGCGCCTAATGAGAGATTATCCTGCATTGTCCGGAAAGGTAATGTTATTGGGTAAATGGCTTAACAATCTCGAAATTAACGATCCCTATGGTAAGAGTGCCGAGGCTTTTGCACTGGTCTTTCAGCAAATAGAGCAGGCATGTCAGGCTTGGAGTGAGAGGTTGGGCGGTAGATGATTAAAAACATAGCTATTATTGCCATTTTTCGGTCAGATGCCCAGTGTGCGGGTCGTACGGGACGTGCTAAAGACTTATTGAACACAATCAAATGTTACCATTATATGGCGTCAAGCTAGCCAAAAGAGGAATAATTATAACAATGCATCCTGTATTCAAAAGCTTATCTAATCTACTGTTGCTAGCGCTGTTATCAATCCTAGGTGCCTGCACATTAGTACCGGGAACCCATATCAATGGGAGTGGGCTGTTTGGTCAATCTGACCTTGAGGGGCAGGCGCTGGTGGTGCCAATTACGCCGCTATTGATCAGCCAAATGCAGTCAAGCCAGATATCGGTGTCAGCCAAAACCAATCAAGAACTACAAACATTGTCCGACCAATACAGTTACCGAGTAGGGGTTGGCGATGTTTTAAATATCACCGTATGGGATCATCCAGAACTGACAATTCCTGCAGGCCAGTTTAGATCAGCGGGCGAGACAGGCAATGTAGTACACCCAGATGGCACAATTTTTTATCCCTATATAGGTAAAGTGCCGGTGGTTGGCAAGCATGTTACCGATATTAGAGATTTGATTAGCAAGGATTTAGGCCGATTTATTGAAGCCCCCCAGATCGATGTATCTGTGGCAGCTTATCGCTCACAGCGAGTCTTTGTCTCGGGTGCGGTAATGCAGCCCTCCACAGTGCCTATAACCAATGTCCCCTTAACCCTTTTAGACGCAGTGAATGCCTGTGGTGGTATGGCGGCAGATGCGGATTGGCGATCAGTGGTGCTGACCTCAAAAAATCAACAGGGAACATCAAAAGAAGTTCTGGATCTGTACGCGCTATATCAACAGGGCGATATGAGTCAGAATCGTCTGTTGCGTGCCAATGATATTATCCATATCCCTAGAAATGATGGCCTTAAAGTATTTGTGATGGGCGATGTAATTAAGGCAGAGACTCAGCGTATGGATCGCAGCGGCTTAACCTTGGCCGAAGCATTGAACAATGTAGGTGGTGTCAACGAGGCCACGGCCAATGCCAGCGGGATCTTTGTTTTGAGGGCTAGCCATACCCAAGACAAGTTGGTAGATGTATTTCAGCTAGATGCCTCACTGGGTAGCATGCTAATTCTCAGCACCCAATTTCAATTGCAGCCTATGGATATAGTCTATGTGACCTCAGCACCTGTGGCGCGTTGGAATAAGGTTATTGAGCAATTATTGCCCAGTTTTAGCGGTATCTATCAGTTGGACAGAATTGGAAATGAATAATTGAAGAGCCCTTTGGCACTTGCTCTATTTGCAATTAATTATAAAGTTAGGAAGTTAATCATAATATGTCAGAATCCAGTGGAGTCAATCAAACTAGCAATCACACAGCCTATCAGGGTGCCGATGATGAAATAGATCTGCGTCACCTAGTGGGTATGCTGATCGATGGCCGCTATATTATTGTAGTGGCAACTGCTGTGATAACTACATTGGCTTTGATTTATGTACTGTTGGCAACGCCGATCTATAGGGCCAATGGTATTTTACAAGTAGAGGACAATGCGCCCGGTGTCCCAGGCCTAGATGATATGGCTGAGATCTTTGCTACAGAAAGCTCCTCCGCTACTGAGCTGCATGTGATTAAATCGCGATTGGTAATAGGGCTTGTCG
>Ga0207964_1000115_pt1 | contig 27879 bp, 25 predicted proteins | sample Knorr_S23_td_250_FD_185608 | JGI IMG/M metagenome (GOLD analysis project Ga0207964, IMG submission 185608) | Marine microbial communities from Southern Atlantic Ocean transect - Knorr_S23_td_250_ad_251m_LV_A (SPAdes) (version 2) | ecosystem: Environmental > Aquatic > Marine > Oceanic | place...
TACGCCATCAGGACCTGGTTCTTCTGAAATATCAGTCCTTTCTTTAGCACCGCCACAGGCAGTAAGTGTAATTGAGAAGAAAAGTGCGATAAGAGCACCCATATGGCTGGATCGCATAAAGCTGGTAAGCCAACCGGATGAATTTAACGTTGTTTGCTGACGCATACATCCCCCTAGATGATTTTTTTAGTGTTTAAGAATGCTTAACAATTTAAACAATTCCATCACACGATTCTGTGCATCTTAGGCGCCTAGCTCCAGTATTATTCGGTGAATAGGGGGATATATGCGGTGAATCGGCTAGGCTCAGAAAAAAGCAGGGTTTTCAAGCTGTTTCTTACCCAAAAACACACAAAAAACTGCCGTTTATACGACTGAAAGAATTAGCTTTTAGCTCTACTACAAGATGGTGATAGTGGCGCAGAATTTCGCTGACCCCACTCATCTTCTGTATAGGTATGAAGTGCCAACGCGTGAACTCCATGAGAAAGTTGCTCAGAAAGTGTCTTATAGACCGCCTGATGGCGCTTTACCAAAGACTCGCCGCTAAACTGATCAGCGACAATAACCACCTTAAAATGGCTTTCTGAGCCTTCAGGGACCGAATGGGAGGCGCTCTCATTGAGCACCTCCAGATAGGAAGGAGCAAAAGCTTGCTTAAGCTTTGCAACTATAATGGTTTCAACTGGACCCATTACATACCACTAACAAGGTTTATCATAACCCCTGCAGCCACAGCGGAACCAATGACACCCGCCACATTGGGGCCCATTGCATGCATAAGCAAGAAATTATGAGGATTGGCTTCTAAGCCCACTTTATTGACCACACGTGCCGCCATAGGCACAGCGGATACACCAGCGGCTCCAATCAGTGGATTGACCTTATGCTTAGATAGAACATTCATTAGCTTGGCCATCAACACCCCAGAGGCGGTGCCGATACAGAATGCGACAGCACCCAAACCCAAGATTCCCATGGTTTCAGGATTCAAGAATTTTTCCGCACTCATTTTTGAACCCACACCAAGACCGAGGAAAATAGTGACAATATTGATTAATGCATTCTGAGTGGTATCGCTTAAACGATTGACCACACCACATTCACGCATCAGATTACCAAAGCAGAACATACCCAGCAAAGGCGCGGCATCTGGCAATAACATAGCTACTAAAACCAATAGAGTTAAAGGGAAAACAACACGTTCCGCCTTTGACACAGGGCGCAACTGCTCCATTTTAATCTGGCGTTCAGCGTCAGTGGTCAATGCCTTCATAATGGGCGGCTGAATAATGGGTACCAGTGCCATATAGGAATAGGCTGCGACGGCAATTGGACCCAAGAGATCCGGTGCAAGCTTGCTGGTAACAAAGATTGCCGTTGGGCCATCGGCACCACCGATAATACCAATGGATGCCGCATCACTAATACTAAAATCCAAAATACCAAAATAGCTCATAGCAACCGCACCTAAGACGGTGGTAAAAATACCCACCTGAGCAGCGGCGCCTAACAGCAAGGTCTTCGGGTTAGCTAGAAGTGGGCCGAAATCAGTCATAGCACCCACACCCATAAAAATTACCAACGGGAATAGACCGGTTTCAATACCGGCGTGGTAGATATAATAGAGCAACCCACCCGGGCTCTCTAAGTTGCCCAGTGCATCATAGATAGGCGCAGCCTCAAAACCAGCACCGGGAATATTAACTAGCACGGTACCAAAACCAATGGGTACTAATAACAGGGGCTCAAAACCTTTGTTGATGGCGAGAAACAACAGCGCCAAGCCAACCAGAATCATAACCACCTGCCCTAACGCCATCTGCGCCAGACCAGAACTTTCCCATAAGCTAACTAAATTTTCCATAACCGCCTTTCCTATGCCAAGGTCACTAGGACATCACCCACGGCACAGCTGTCTCCAGCCTGTACGCGAACTTCGACGATGGTGCCATTTGCAGGAGCACTGACTGAAGTCTCCATTTTCATTGCTTCCAAGATCAGTATGCTTTCACCTTCAGCAACTACCTGCCCCGGCTTCACTATAACCTTGACCACATTGCCCGCTAGTGGAGCCGGAACCGGATCACCACCAGTGGCTGGAACAGAACCTGACGCAGCTTCTGAACTGCCTCCGCCCAGAGGAGCAATACCGCTTACATCACCACCATCGGCAACGGTTACCGTATAGGATTTACCCTCGACCTCAACGGTATAGATCTCTTCACCAGATTCAGTGGTGGGCACTGAACTCTTACCCGTAGGTACCGGCTCAAATGCATCTGGATTATTGCGGTTCTGTAAGAACTTAAGACCTACTTGAGGGAATAGCGCATAGGTTAATACATCATCAATCTGACCCTCATTCGCAGTCAAATCAAAACCGTGCTCTGCGGAAAGAGCCTCTAACTCAACAGTCAATGACTCCAGCTCAGGTTCTAAATTATCGGCTGGACGGCAAGTTATTGCCTCTTCCTTTTCCTCGAGAACTTCAGCCTGTAAATCCTTATTCACCGGTGCTGGCGTAGCACCGTATTCACCACGCAGAATACCCTGAGTCTCTTTAGAAATAGATTTATAACGCTCACCAGTCAACACATTGAGCACTGCTTGAGTACCAACAATCTGAGATGTGGGCGTAACCAACGGTATAAAACCTAGATCTTCACGTACGCGAGGAATCTCTGACAACACTTCATCGAGGCGATCTTCAGCGCCCTGCTGGCGAAGCTGTGATTCCATATTGGTCAACATACCACCGGGCACCTGAGCTACCAAAATACGTGAATCCACACCACGCAAAGATCCTTCAAATTGCGCATATTTTTTGCGAACTTCGCGGAAATAAGCAGCAATTTCTTCTAACTTACTTATATCTAAACCTGTATCTCTTTCCGAATCTTTAAAGATGGAAACCACAGATTCTGTAGCTGAGTGGCCATAGGTCATAGACATTGACGATATAGCTGTATCCACATTATCAATACCTGCTTCCACGCACTTGGTAATAGTGGTTGTCGACAAACCCGTGGTGGCATGACAATGCAACTGTAATGGAATGGATACCGCTTTTTTGAGCTTGGTTACCAAGTCAAAACCGGCATAGGGTGTCAGCAAGCCCGCCATATCCTTAATGCAAATCGAATCTGCACCTGCATCTTCAATCTGGCGCGCCAAATCAACCCATAATTCTGTGGTATGTACAGGGCTTACGGTGTAAGAAATCGTGCCCTGAGCATGCTTGCCAACTTGCTTAACGGCTCTGAGTGCAGTTTCTAAGTTGCGCATATCATTCATCGCATCAAATACGCGGAATACATCAATACCATTGATAGCAGCACGTTCAACAAACTTTTCCACTACATCATCTGCGTAATGTCTGTAGCCAAGAATATTTTGACCTCTAAACAACATCTGCTGAGGCGTGTTGGGCATCGCCTTTTTAATTTCACGAATACGATCCCAAGGATCCTCGCCTAAAAAACGAATACAGGCGTCAAATGTTGCGCCACCCCAGGATTCCATTGACCAATAACCCATTTGATCGAGCTTTTCAGCTATGGGCAACATATCATCAATACGCATACGCGTTGCGAACAGGGACTGGTGAGCATCCCGAAAAACAACTTCGGTTATACCTAGCGCAGAGTTTACAGAGGGCATAAATATGTCCTTTTAATTAAAACTTAAAATTAGAATATACAGTAACTATTGATTTAGTTTGACTAGCCTTTGCGATGCTGGTCAATTGCATTTTGAATTATTTTGATAATTCTCGGCTCTACCAACGCTGAATGAATTTGATTGGCATCTGCCTGAGCATCAGTCACTTCATCCTTGGCAAAACGCATTACCACAGCTGACATAATAAATGTTATGCCAACCAATAGGGTTAGAAAAGTAAAAACCGTGCCCATGCCATAGAGCAATAAATCCAAACCTTGAGTTATAAGATCCATCAATAGTCCATAAAAATAAATTAAAAAATAAATTAAAAAATAAAAACCGCTACCTCTACTCTTTGAAAAGCATGGCAACAACCTAAAATGATAGCAATATAGGCATTTTTTGCAAGTATAGCTTTGCTTTCTCGACCTCTAAAACTACAATTCGCTCCTAGATAACCAACATCTTGAGCTTAAAAAACCATATGAGCATAAAAGCCCTATTAAATTCGCGCCTTCGCGAAGCCATGCAATCTTTGGATATACCTGACCATTGCTCACCTCTACTCAACCTGAGTGGCAAACCGCAGTTTGGTGATTACCAAGCCAATGGAGCTATGGGTGCCGCCAAACAGCTTAAGACCAATCCGCGCGAGCTAGCCCAACAAATTATCGATAAATTAGATCTTCAGGGCATAGCCGAAAAAATCGAGATTGCCGGCCCTGGCTTTATCAATATCACCCTCAGCCATCAATTTTTAGCCGACTCTCTGGCAAACTGCATGGAAAAGCCACAACAACCAACTGAAACGGTAGTTGTAGACTACTCCGCACCCAATCTTGCCAAAGAGATGCATGTGGGCCATCTGCGCTCAACTATTATTGGCGATGCACTGGCGCGAATTCTCGACTATCAGGGACAGCGTGTTATCCGCCAAAACCATATGGGCGACTGGGGAACCCAGTTCGGTATGTTAATTGCCGAACTTGAATTACAACTGAGTCAAGGCGACCAAGCCGAGCTCGCCTTAGGTGATCTCGAACTGTTTTATCAGCAAGCCAAGAAACATTTCGATGCCGACCCTGAATTTGCCGATACCGCCAGAGCCTATGTAGTTAAACTTCAGTCGGGCGACAATCACTGCCGAAAGCTTTGGGAGCAGTTTATTAAGGTCTCTGTAGCGCACAATTTGGATATCTACAAACAGCTTAATGTAAGCCTTACCGCTGAGCATATTATGCCGGAGAGCGCCTACAATGATGACCTACAGCCCGTTATTGATGATTTGACCAGCCGACAGCTAGCAGTTGAATCCGATGGTGCCAAGGTGGTTTTTCTCGAAGAGCTCGCTGATAAAAACGGCGATCCATCACCGATGATTGTGCAAAAATCAGGTGGCGGTTTTCTTTATGCCACCACCGATTTAGCTGCGTTGAGATACAGGGTAACCCAACTCAGTGCCGATCGCATTCTGTACTTTATCGATGCCCGCCAATCACTGCATATGAAGCAGGTATTTACCACTGGGCGCAAAGCCGACTTTGTACCGGAAACTGTCAGCTTAGAGCATCACGCCTTTGGCACTATGATGGGCAAGGATGGGCGACCGTTTAAAACCAGAAGCGGTGGCACAGTGAAACTGGCGGATCTACTCACTGAAGCAGTGGAGCGCGCCGAAAAATTAGTGAGAGAAAAGAACAGTGAGCTAGATGAAGATGAGATAAAAACCATTGCCCACAAGGTGGGTATTGGTGCTGTTAAGTACGCCGATCTCAGCAAAACCCGCACCAATGATTATATTTTTGACTGGGATGCCATGCTGTCTTTTGAGGGTAATACAGCCCCCTATCTGCAGTATGCCTATACCAGAATTCGTAGTATCTTTCGCAAAGCGAACAGAGAGATGGACGGGTTTTCCGCAGCGATAAAAATTGCCGAGCCTCAGGAAAAACAGCTAGCCTTAAAGCTACTACAATTTAACGATCTGCTGGATCAAGTGGCTGCGGATTGCTATCCCCATAGCCTATGTACCTATCTCTATGAGCTATCCAGCTTATTTATGAGTTTCTATGAGCACTGCCCTATTCTTAAGCCTGAAGTACAGCCAAAGATAGCTGAAAGTAGGTTACAGCTAAGCGCTATAACCGCCACTCTACTGAGGCAGGGATTGGATTTGCTAGGTATTGAAGTGATGGAGAAGATGTAGACCCAGCCATAGGGTTGGGTCTACGTTTATCTTAAGCCTCTAGAATTTATAGGATAAACCCAACCCGATAGTAGGAAAAATTTCGAGCGACTCTCCGCGCAAGTCCGTCTGCTCACTTCCAGCCTCACTCAGAACCTTATTGCACTGTGCCTCAGAAGCTCCACTAGCACATTTAGCACTAAAACTAACCATCGTATTCTTTAAATAAAATACCCCTATATCGCCATTGAACGACCAACCTTTTTCATTATCAAAACCCGTCGACCAGCCAATACCCACATAGGGCGAAATACCTTTGGTTAACTGCGCTGTCAGCTTGGTTGATGCCACTTCAGAACCGCTAAATACCTCATCGCTAAACTTATAGCTATCTGCGCCAGAATTTTCTACAGTCCAAGCAATTTTGTTGTGATTAACCCCTGCGGTTAATCGAAAATTACCCTGCCATGGATGGTAATCAATGAGCGCAGCATAATGTTCAATTTCCCACTCACCAACCCCGTCAAATAACATTTCATCAATATCTGGTTCTTGATTAGATGTTTGTTTATTGAAATCAACATTCAATTTACTGCCAATCGCCACACGCGCATTAAATCGTTCATTAATTTTATATCCTGCCTCTATAACTGGACCCAAAGATTTAACTCCTAGGGCAATTTCTATTGCATAGGCAGATGTACAGAATAAAAAATACCCACAGAACAATAATAAGTAGACTGCTTTTCTCATATTTACCTCTTCCCTAATTTAAATTGAGTGGTTAAGCAACTTTCAGTATAGACACCTACAATGAACTTATTTAAATAGTTTTATAAACAGACAACTATCGAGTAACTAGATATTAACTGAGCGTATACGACCAATAATACTGTCCTCTATTTCTTTCTGGCCTGAACGATCCAGTTGCAAATCAACAAAATTGAATAAATTGGTATCCGCTAATTGCGAGGGCGACACATTTTTAATAGCATTAAAGATGGTATCTATACGACCTGGGTATTGGCGCTCCCATGTCTGTAGCATTTCTTTAACCATCTGGCGTTGCAAGCCATCTTGAGATCCGCAAAGATTACAGGGAATAATCGGGAATTGACGCAATTCAGCCAACGCCTGCAAATCTGACTCACGACAGTAAGCCAAAGGTCTAATAACCATATTTTTCTTATCGTCGGCCAGTAGTTTCGGCGGCATCGCCTTGAGCTTACCCTGATAAAACATATTTAAAAATAAGGTTTCGACTATATCATCTCGGTGATGCCCCAAAGCTACTTTAGTAGCACCAATTTTTTGTGCAAAACCATACAATGTGCCACGCCGCAATCGCGAGCAAAGTCCACAGTAGGTCTTGTCTTCAGGTACCTTACTGGTAACAATGCTATAGGTATCTTTCTCTAATATATGGTATTCGATATCTAAGGTATCGAGATAGGTGGGCAATACTTCAGCGGGGAAACCCGGTTGTTTCTGATCCAGATTTACCGCTATCAAATCAAATGTAATCGGTGCACTGCGCTGTAAATTCTGCAAGATATCCAGCATGCCATAGGAATCTTTACCGCCAGATAGGCATACCATCACTCGATCGCCATCTTCGATCATATTGTAATCGGCAATAGCATTGCCAACATTGCGGCGAAGGCGCTTTTGCAATTTATTGGCCTCAAGCTGATCTTTTCTGTTGAGCATCGAACACCTCAATTAGTCTCAAGGGTGGCTATTGTAGTGATTAAGCAAGCTATCACCAACCAAAAGTTGGTGATTTTTTATGCGCATTTAGGTAGTCTCACACCACAAGCAGTTTAACGCGCCGGAGCCTTACCCACAGTGACCGCTGATAATAAACAGTCATCAGATATAATTCGCAAAGATCAGCAATTTGTCTGGCACCCCTATTCTTCAATGAGCGATCCTATCCCCGCCTACGAGGTAGTCTCTGCCGAGGGCGTTTATATACAGCTGGCTGACGGCAGAAATCTAATCGACGGTATGTCCTCTTGGTGGTGCGCCATTCACGGCTACGATCACCCTGTATTAAATGCTGCCGCCAAAGCTCAGATCGACTGTATGAGTCATGTGATGTTTGGTGGCATAACCCATAGACCCGCAGTTACGCTCTGCGAAAAATTAGTCGAATTGACTCCGCGGGGATTAAATAAGGTATTTCTTGCAGACTCAGGCTCAGTCAGTGTTGAAGTGGCTATCAAAATGGCCTTTCAATTTTGGATATCCCAAGGCCGAGCCGAGAAAAATAAATTACTCAGTCTTCGCGGCGGCTACCATGGGGATACCTTTGCTGCTATGTCGGTCTGCGACCCTGTAAACGGTATGCATCATATTTTTGATCAGGTGTTGCCGCAGCATTATTTTGCCCCCAAACCTAAAACAGCTTTCGGGCAGAGATGGGATAACAATGATATAAGTGAATTTCAATCTATTATCGAAACCCAACATCAGCAGATAGCAGCGGTTATTTTAGAACCTGTGGTTCAGGGCGCTGGTGGCATGAATTTCTATTCCCCTGAGTATTTGCGACAAGTCCGAGCACTCTGCGATCAGTTCGATGTCTTGCTGATAGCAGACGAGATCGCCACAGGATTTGGGCGCACTGGCAAACTATTTGCCTGTGAGTGGGCGCAAATAAGTCCAGATATTATGTGTCTGGGCAAATCTCTTACCGGCGGCTATATGACGTTGGCGGCTACACTGTGCACAGATCGGGTCAGCCATAAAATCTCACAAGGTGAAGCCGGCTGTTTTATGCATGGGCCTACTTTTATGGGTAACCCCCTAGCCTGTTCGGTTGCCAATGCCAGTATCGATCTACTGCTGAGTGAAGACTGGTCAGCCAATATTGAACGTATTCAATCGGTTTTACATAAGCAGTTGAAGCCATTTAATGATTTACCCAATGTAGCAACGACTCGCGCTCTAGGTGCTATTGCGGTGATTGAAATGAAAGAGACGGTAAACATAGCTAAGATCCAGCGCCAGTTTGTAGAACAGGGTATCTGGGTACGGCCGTTCGGCAAACTAGTCTATCTAATGCCACCTTTTATTATTACCGATAAACAATTAATTACATTGATAGATGGGCTATATAAGGTGTTATCGAATCCAAAATATTGCCAGTTATCGCTCTAAAATTTTGGCTTCCAAGGCACTAGAAAACTAGTGGTTTTAATATAGTTTTGATAGTCGGGACGACGAGAGGCTATCTCACGTTCAACCTTACCTGCAGCTTTTACCCTAACGATCAAAAAGGTAATAAAGAGCGGCGGAATTATTGCAAATATTTGACCTACTGGCATAGCGAATAAACACCAAGCCCACCAAATACAGCACTCACCAAAGTAATTAGGGTGTCGACTGTAGCGCCATAAACCACAGCCATAGGTTCCACCCACATGCACTATTTGGCGGTTATATCTATGTAACTGATAATCTGCCACCACCTGTATCCCAAAACCCGTAGTCCAAATAATAACTGCTATATTTTGCAATAGGGCCCACTGCAATTCACCTAAAACCGAGTAGTGAATAATCAGCGCAAAAAGACAGCTGGCAAACCATGCTGACAATGAATATACAATAAAAATCAGATAAAAACTTTTGCGATAAAAGGCAGAGGCCAATCGGCGACGCAACGCCCTGTACTGACGCTGTTCAGGTCTGTATCTACTGCGTATTAGTAAGAAGTAACACATGCGCAGAGACCATAGACCGATCATGAGCAACAGTGCATTTGTTAAGGAATTATCAGCACCTAAGTGCATTGCGTATATTATAGCTGCGCTCAACACCATCACAGGCCAAAGAGGTTCGACTACAGCGACCTCATCGACCCATATGCTGTAAAGCCATGCAAATAAAGCCATGCCAATCAGAAAGATCAGCGATATTACCATTGCATATGCAGTGTCAAACCATCCTATAACCACTCGGCATACCTCCCAGCTTAAGGATTAGCTTTTAACGCATTAGAATTTTAAAAGAGCAAATAACCGTCGACTGCTACTTATAAGTATAGTTGTTGTAGCAAAATAATTTATTGTTATTGCTTTGATAAAAGGACTATTTACTCCCCCTTTTTATATTTACTACGCAAGCTGAAAAAAAAGAGATTAGTAGAAAGGATAAATCGGACTTTTCGGCGGACAGTCAACTGCCACGGCGACGTTCATGCTGTTCACCGGTGCGTAGGCGAGCTTGAGTATTTTTCTTAATCAACACATAGGTAGCGCCTGAACCACCATGCTGTTTTTGTGCGGTATGAAAAGCTAACACCCAATCCACTTGACGCAACCAGTGATTGACACAACTCTTTAACTTGGCTGGATGCTCACGTCCCTCGCCTTTTCCGTGGGTAATCAGTGCACAGCGAACACCGTGGTTTTGGCAATCCTGCAAAAAGACCCAAAGGGCTTTCCTCGCTTGCTCAACTGTATTGCGATGCAAATCGAGGGTAGATTGAATATCATATTTCCCCTGACGGAGATTTTTAAACACCCCATGTTGCACACCGGGACGCACAAATGACAGATGGTCATAGGGATCAACCTGTTTTATTACACTGCCTCCATCCAAAATATTGCCATGTTTTTCCGCCTCCTGCTGAGCGGCCTTTCTGCGCTCAAGCATTCCGGGGGTAACTTTATTTGAGGTTGCATTTCTGTGCGCACCTTTCCCTGATAAAGGCACAATATCATCGCCATAGAGCTCTTGAAAAAGCGCCTCGGCAGACTGGCTATCAGAATCGCACAACTGTTTTTTTGATGACATTTGCTACAACCTAAAGGATATTTAAGGGATAATATGCGCCTTTGAAAATACAAGGTTAACCTATGCATATTACACTGAAGAAGGTTGTTACTGTCCACTATATTCTTACCGATGACAACGGCAATACTATCGACAACACCTATGATCTAAATAAGCCTACAGAATATCTGCATGGACGTGGTCAGATGGTGCGTGGGTTTGAAGAAAAAGTGAGTGGATTAACCCTAGGTGAAAAACTGAGTTTTACCCTAATGCCCAGTGAAGCCTATGGTCTGCGCAATATCAATAATACTCAGCGAATCCCAGTCAAATACTTAAAACATGAGGGCAAATTAACCAAGGGAAAACAAATAAAAGTCAACACAGATACAGGTGTGCGTCAGGGTACTATTATTAAGGTGGGTAAATTTAATGCAGATGTTGATATGAATCACCCTCTGGCAGGCAAGAACCTTAATTTTGAGGTAGAAGTTATTGATATCCGAGATGCCACCGACAGTGAAATCGATCACGGACATTGCCATAAAGAGGGATGTTGCAATTAGTCACAAACAAAACCTATGCCCGAACTAAACTTTATTCAGCTCGGCTTTATTGCTCTAATCTTTGCTTGGAGCGGTTTTGTGCGCTCTGGCATTGGCTTTGGCGGCGCATTATTTACCTTGCCATTTTTACTTTTGGTGCATGATGATCCGCTGATATTTTTACCTATTATCTCCATACATCTTCTATTTTTTGCCAGCACTACCCTGCTGAGTGACCAGTACCTAGGCCGCGACAAGCCAGACCACAAGGTACAAACCGAAGTCAATTGGTGGTTTATCAGGTATAGCATGGCAATAATGATTATTCCCAAAATTGCCGGTGTTGTCGGACTGCTAGTGCTGCCTGTCGACTTAATTAACCTTATTATCTTTGCCTTAATTGGCGCCTATGCTCTGACTTATATTTTTGACAAGCCGATGCGCAGTCGAGGCGGCATAATGGATATTGTATTTTTAGTGATTGGCGCCTATATCAGCGGCACTTCACTGGTAGGTGGGCCACTGATTATCGCTGTAGCTCTACGTCATATTAAACCCAATCAATTTAGATCAACATTATTTGTTATCTGGTTTATTCTGGTCGGCATAAAAATGATTGGTTTTACCCTTGCCGATGTCGATTTGCAATTTACCAACGCACTTTTACTGCTGCCCTTCGCAGCTATTGGACATCTAATTGGCCTAAAAACTCACCAGTGGCTATTACAAAGAGATAATCGCAGTTTCTACCGCAATATTGGCTGGATTCTATTGATCACTAGCTGTGTAGGTGCAGTACAGGCTATCTAGAGTTATCAAAGTAATCTGTTGGCATAGCCATCACCGATTCTAGATTGGCACTTATGGTTTTGGCATGAGTCGATGCCTGTGGCAAAAATCGCTCAAAGAAAAACGTAGCGCTGTGCAGCTTGTCCTTAAAAAATTGACTATAGCCCTCACCCTGATCCAATTTTTGCTGGGCTTTAACTGCCATCATCAACCACATAAATGCCATATAGGCATAGCCTGAAAACATCAGATAATCCACTGAACCGGCACCTATGGCATCGCGACTACGTTTAGCTTGCAAGCCAATACGAAATCCCAAATAACGCCACTTAAGAGCTAGTTTAACGACCGTCCAAGCCTGTTTGCGCAAGGTGGAATTGGACTTAGTTGAAAACAGGGTCCCTGTCGCACAAGACAACATTTCACCGGTAAAAATTTTCAATTGCTGAAAGTTGTCCAACAAGGTCTTGCGACCAATTAGATCCAGTGCCTGAATACCTGTAGTGCCCTCATAGAGGGTAGCTATGCGACTGTCGCGCAAGATTTGTTCCATGCCCCATTCTTTGATATAGCCATGGCCGCCGAAAACTTGCACACCGTAGTTCGCCGCTACTACCCCCTGCTCGGTAATAAAGCCTTTTAAAATAGGTGTGCAAAAACCCAGACGCTGTTCCGCCTGCTTTCTTTCATCTGCACTTTTGCCCGCTGTATACAGGTCGGCAAATTGACTGGCATAACAAACCATCGCTCTACTACCTTCAGCTATAACACGTTGGGTCAGTAGCATTCTGCGCACATCTGGATGACTGATAATAGGGTCAGCTGGACCCTGAGGATTCTTAACGCCGGAAAGTGAACGCATGGCCAAACGCTCGATAGCGTAGGCCGATGCGCCCTGATAAGAACGTTCTGCTGCTGCCGTGCCCTGACTGGCAGTACCAATGCGTGCAACATTCATATAGGTAAACATGGCGCTTAGACCAGCATGGGGTGAACCGATCAAAAAGCCCGTGGCATTATCAAAATTTAATACCGCTGTGGCGTTGCCATGAATACCCATTTTATGCTCAATTGAACCGCATTGAACTGCGTTTCGCTCACCGACAGAGCCATCGGCAGCAGGCAGAAATTTGGGAATAATAAACAGTGAAATACCTTTGGTGCCCTCGGGGGCATCAGGTAATTTAGCCAGTACTATATGCACTATATTTTCGGTTAAATCATGCTCTCCAGCACTGATAAAAATTTTTGTTCCATTAATTTTATAGCTACCGTCATCGTTGGGTATGGCCTTGGTTTTCATCTGCGCCAAATCAGTACCACAATGCGCTTCCGTCAAACACATGGTGCCACTCCACAACCCACTAATTAGTTTGGTCAGATAAATCTGCTTCTGCTCCTCGGTTCCATGATCCTCAAGCGTAGCTACCGCGCCCTCGCTCAAACCTGGATACATAGCCCAAGCCCAGTTAGCAGTGCTCAGCATCTCATTAAAAGCTGAACTCACTGATGATGGCAGCCCTTGACCACCCAACTCAGGGTTGCCCGTCAAAGATGGCCATCCGGCCTCTATATATTTTCTATAGGCCTCTTTAAAACCCGGCGGTGTTGTCACTTCACCCTGATTCCATTGACAACCTTCGTCCCCTTGCTGATAGAGGGGGGCCAACTCATTTTCGCAAAACTTAGCGCCCTCAGTAAATATAGCCTCTAGCATATCTGGGGTTGCCTGATCACCACCTTCGACAAGCTGATAATTGCTCTGCATATCAAAAACATCATTAAACAGAAATAAATAATCTTTAACTGGCACTTTAAAATCAGGCATTGGTAAACTCCTTGTAAATAGTTCCATCCAGATGAATTTGACTGCCTGATGTATTAGTTAGTGAAAATTTACGCGCATCTTGGGAGTCATGTGAACTCAAGCAAACTTTAGAAGGCAAAAATACAGGTCGTCGAAATGCAACGTCAACGGTATATCCAGCCTCAGGTATAAACCTATCTAACTCAGCCAAACAACGAGCTTTGCTCCACATACCATGAGCAATGGCGCGCTTGAATCCAAACATCTTGGCTGACAAAGCGTACAGGTGTATTGGATTATAGTCGCCAGATAGGGTGGCGTATTGACGACCAACCTTTTTATTTACCGGCCAACTATGCAAAGGTTCCAAAAGTGGCTCAGGTTCATTCGCAACTTTACGCTCAATAGGAGTCTGACAGCGGTATAAAAACGTGGATCGACTGGACCAAATTGCGCGCTCTCCAGCTGTGGCCAACAGGTCTATATTCCACTCTAGGCCTCTACTAGTAAGATCACTACTGCCCACTGAAGCTTGAAAATTTAATGGGCTATGGAGATCCACTGGCTCGTAGTGAGAAATACGATTGCGCAGATGGATCTGACCCATAGCCCGAAGAGGAAATTGTTTAGATAGCAAAATTTTTATAACCAGAGGGAAACAGAGCACCCAAAGATAGGTTGATGGTATTTTGTGACCATCAAAACCACATAATTGGTTGTATGCTTTAAGATGTTTTCTATTGATTAAAAGATTTTCACGATATGCTTCAACGCTAGGCAATCTATCACCTACCTGATAACTGCCCGACTTTAACAGCGATTTAACCAACACCCATCCCAAACTTGGTGGTTGAGTCATCAATAGGGATCTATCTATGACTTTCGCTGTAGTTATATCTGACTTTTCCTCTTTCATGGCAATCATTCTTAAATCTTACTACTGGGATAACATTGGCATTAAAAAAAATCATTTTGTCATTTGGGTCAATTGTGTATTATAAGATACCCAAACCAATGGTTTTAGTATATGACAGCTTTAACGGATTCCGGCACCTTAGTTCGCATGGCCTATCAGGGATTGCGCAATCTAAATATAGATGCAGACGAAGTGTTGCGAAGGTCTGGCTTAGACCCGAAAAAACTCTATAAACCAAATTTGCGCACCCAGTTCTCCGCACAACCAACCTTTTGGCAAGCGGCTGTAGAATTGTCTGGAGATCCCTGTATTGGACTTCATCTCGGTGAGCATATGCCCGTTTATAAGGGGCAAATTTTAGAATATCTTTTACTGAGCAGTGCCACATTTGGCGATGGCTTAAAGCGTATTTTCAGCTATCAACGACTCATTAGCGATGCGATGCACGGGCAACTTACTGAGGACACCGAGTCCTACTTAACCAATTATTTCTCGGATCACCAATATGTAACGCCGCACTTAGCTGAGGCTATGGTGGTCAGTCTGATTCGTTTTCTAAGCTCAGTGACCGATGATAAGTTTCAACCGAAAAGTATTTGTTTTACCCATAGCCCCAATGCAGATCCAAAGGAATACGAGCGTGTTTTTCAATGTCCGGTCGAATTTAATAGCAAGCAGTTTAAACTCTATTTCAACAGTGAAATACTCAACTATCGCTGTCCCTATGCAGAGCCAGAGTTGCTTTCAATGCATGTGCTCAGTGCTGATAAACATATAGAGTTACTGCACAAACGCGATTTGATAGTGGCGGTACGCAGTCAAATTGGCGCTACGCTTGAAACTGGGGAAATCAGTCTGGAAAATATATCTCAACAACTGGGCATAAGTGCCAGACAGTTACGACATCAATTAACGCTAGCTGGCACCAGCTTGCAGCAAATTATCAATCAGCACCGCAAATCACTGTCAAAAAGATTATTGTCACAGACTGATGAATCTATAGGTGAAATTGTTTACCTTACCGGCTTTTCAGAACCCAGTACTTTTTATCGCGCCTTTAAGCGCTGGGAGGGAATAACGCCGATTGAATACCGCAATCAACATCAGTTGTCTGCACAGTAAACTACTGCTGTTTAAACAAGCGGATTCAAGTAGAATAGTCACTATTAATTATCCGCAAGAGAAGATATACCATATGAACCCTGCCGTTCACCCTGCCTTTGATCTAGTGCGAACTATGCCCATAGCCTCGCTCAAAATCCAATTTGAAGAGTACCGCCACCGCATAACTGGTGCACAGCATATCCATCTCTCTGCGGATAATTCAGAAAATGTATTTCTAGTAGCACTGCGCACGGTGCCAATGGATTCCTCTGGTGTAGCTCATATTCTCGAACATACCGCGCTCTGTGGCAGTGAGAAATTTCCGGTACGCGACCCGTTCTTTATGATGATTAGGCGTTCACTCAACACCTTTATGAATGCCTTTACCAGTTCTGATTGGACGGCCTACCCTTTTGCCAGTCAAAACAACAAGGACTTCAATAATTTGCTTGAAGTCTATCTGGATGCCGTTTTTTTTGCGCGTTTAGATCCACTGGATTTTGCCCAAGAGGGACATAGGCTAGAATTTGCTACTGCCGATGACAGTACATCAGAATTGACCTATAAAGGTGTGGTATACAACGAGATGAAAGGCGCTATGAGCTCCATCAACTCGACCCTGTGGCAGGCGATGAGTAACCATTTGTATCCGACTAGCACTTACCACTACAACAGTGGCGGTGAGCCGGCAGATATCCCCGATCTAACTTATAGCCAATTTAAACAGTTTTATAAAAAACATTATCACCCCAGCAACGCTATATTTTTAACCTTTGGCGATATACCTGCAGCTGAGCATCAACAGAAATTTCAAGATCATGCGCTATGTCGCTTTGATGCATTGGATACCCAGATTGCCGTCAGTGACGAAAAACGCTACTCGCAACCACAGTATTTTGAAGAATCCTATGCCTTTGAACCAGACCAAAATAGTTCTGGCACCGATGATAAAACACATATTGTAGTGTCCTGGCTATTGGGTAAAAGTACCAGCCTCGAAGACAGTATGCGTGCACGACTTTTAGCCAGTGTTTTGCTGGATAATAGTGGTTCACCCCTACAAAAAGCCTTGGAGACAACTGAGTTGGGTACGGCCCCCTCTCCTATGTGTGGTCTTGAAGATTCACAAAAAGAACTCTGTTTCGCCTGTGGTATTGAGGGTTCAAATCCACAGAGTGCAGATGCTGTTGAAGCCATGATTCTCAGTGTTATTGAAGAGGTTGCCGAACAGGGACTCCCCTATGAGCAAGTAGCTGCCAGTCTGCATCAATTAGAGCTTTCGCAAAGAGAAATAACCGGCGGTTCTTACCCCTATGGTCTCAGTCTTATCTTGACCGCTCTCACCAATGCGACACATCGCGGTGATCCCGTTTCACTACTGGATTTAGACCCTGTACTGGAGAAAATGCAACAGCAGATTGCCGATCCAAATTATATAAAATCTTTGGCTCGAGAATTACTACTAGACAATCAACACCGCATTAGATTGGTTATGAAACCCGACTCTCAGTTGGCGGCAGCTAAGGATAAGACTGAAAAAGATCGTCTTTCCACTATTAAGGCATCATTGAGTAAACAACAAAAACAAACCATCGTAGACTCTGCAGCTGCGCTTAAACAACGCCAAGAAATGGATGAGGATTTAAATATACTACCCAAGGTGGGACTATCGGATATCCCCAATCAAATTAACTATGTTGAACCAGTAAATCGTCAAACCTCTCCCCTTCCACTAACCAGTTATGGCGCTGGAACCAATGGTTTAGTGTATCAACAGATAGTTATGCCGTTGCCAACACTCTCCAGCGAGCAGATGGATCTATTGCCACTGTACAGCACCTGCGTCAGCGAGATGGGGGTAGGCACTAGAGATTATCAGCAGACTCAGTTATGGCATTCGGGCATTGTCGGCTCCTACACAGCTGCGATTTCAGCCAGTAGCCATTGCCAAGATTTAACTAGGTTGCGCGGTAACCTAAGTATCGCCAGTAAGGGGTTGGCAAGTAATCAGCAAGCTATGAGTGAACTAATGCAGGAATCATTTACTCAGGTGCGTTTTGACGAATTGGATCGACTCAAGGAGTTGCTGGCACAGATTGTTACCCATAAGGAATCCTCTGTGGTCAGCAATGGTCATGTACTGGCAATGATGGCCGCCAGTAGTGGTCTCTCAGCCCATGCATATCTAAAACAGCGCTGGGGTGGTATGACAAGCCTCTCCCTGTTGAAAACCCTCAATAGTGCCATTGCTACAGATAACGGCTTGCAACAGCTATCTGAACAGCTCAAACAAATCCATCAGCTAGTTTTGCAACAGCCACGCCAGTATCTTTTAGTGGCAGAAAAACAGCAGTTAGCTGAATTTGGCACTGTTATGCAAACCGCGCTAGCCTGTGATAGAAACCAGTTACAAAAGGATAACCACATTGACTACGCGCCCCAATTGCAGTCTATCAATCACTGCTGGACGGCAGCCACACAGGTTAGTTTCTGTGCCAAGGCCTATCCCACAGTGGCCAGCGATCATGCTGATGCGGCCGCTTTAACCCTATTGGGCGGCATACTTCGCAATGGCTACCTACACAGAGCCATTCGCGAACAGGGTGGCGCCTATGGTGCCGGAGCCTCTCAGGACAATCAATCAGGGGCCTTTCGCTTTTTCTCCTATAGAGATCCCAGAATTGAAGGCACCTTGGATGATTTTGATCAATCTATACAGTGGGTTCTCAGCCAACCTCTGGGTGAGGATAAAATTGAAGAGGCTATACTTGGCGTTATTGGCGGCTTGGATAAACCCAGCTCTCCAGCGGGTGAGGCCGTTCAGACATTCCATAGCGAACTCAGCGGTCGAACTAAAGAGATTCGCAGCAAATTCCGTCAACGGATACTTGGGGTTACTGAAGCGGATATAAAACGAGTTGCCGAACAGTATCTAATACCACAGAGTGCACAAACTGCCGTTATTACCAACGCCGATTTAGCCGCAACTAGCCCATTGCAAACCGTTACACAGCATGCCTAGTTCAAATCGAGATAAGCTTTTTGCGCACCCTTTGGGAAAAATCCCCAAATTTGTCTTTGACAAAGCTGTGGTCGATGTCTTCCCAGATATGATTCAACGCTCAGTGCCAGGTTATCAAACCATTATTAACCATACCGGCGAACTGGCCGACCGCTTTGTACAACAAGATAGTTTTTGCTACGACTTAGGTTGCTCGTTGGGCGCTTCCACTCTGGCTATTCGCGAGCGTATTGAAGGTCGCAATGGGACAATTTTCGCCGTAGACAACTCTGCCGATATGCTCGCTAAACTCAAGGGAATATTGGCCTCTCAGCCATCTAGCACCACCACCGAACTGATTGAAAGCGATATTTGTGAGGTAAAAATCACCAATGCCTCGTTGGTGGTATTAAATTTCACCTTGCAATTTGTTCCCCTAGAACAACGCAGTGATTTGATTAGCACTATTTATCAGGGTCTCAACCCCAACGGCTGCCTAGTGATCTCAGAAAAACTCCACTTTCAACCTGAATCTCTCGATCAACTACTCAATGAACTTCACCATCAATTTAAGAGGGATCAGGGTTATAGCGATTTGGAAATCAGTCAAAAACGCGATGCCATAGATGATGTCTTGATACCTGAAACCATGGACACTCATATTGAACGGTTACAACAGTGCGGTTTTAAAACCGCCAGCCCTTGGTTTCAGTGCTATAACTTTGGCTCCCTAGTCGCTATAAAATAGTAGCGATAAAGTAGCGGTTGCCAACAGTCAGGATAAAAACCTCAATACCCGCTTGATCAAACCCTTAACTCTAGCTGTATAAGGCGGGTGAAAAAGGGAACTAAAACCCAATCTATCCACCACCACACTGCGCTGATGAGAAAAAGCCTTAACCCCCCAGACGCCACTAGATTTACCCATACCGCTATTATTGACACCACCAAACGGCAGGTTTTGATGCACAGTATGTATCATGGTTGCATTGACAGCGCTATCTCCAGCACTGGTTTCTCTAAGCACCTTATCGGTCAATTTGCTATCCCGACTAAACACATAAAGTGCCAATGGCTTGGGCTTGAGATTAATCTCAGCTATGACCTGCTCAATATCCGTATAGCTTAAAATCGGCAGTACAGGACCAAAAATCTCCTCTGTCATAATCGCCGAATCCCTATTGATATCCGCCAATAATGTGGGCTCAATAAAACGCTCAGCATCTCGCATCTGCCCACCTTTAACCAAGGTTGCCCCATCGGCCAAAGCACCTTCGACTAATTTTTTTATACGCTGATAGTGGGACTGATTAACCACTCGGCAATAGTCGGGATTGTCGGCAATAGCTGTCTGCGGACCATACAGCGACGCTATAGCATCGACCAATGCATCGGAAAATTGCACCTTAACCTGCTGATCAACAAGCACATAGTCCGGAGCAATACAGGTCTGACCATTATTAGTAAATTTACCAAAACAAATAGACTTAGCGGCCTTTGCCAAATTGGCGCTAGAATCAACAATTACAGGACTTTTGCCCCCCAATTCAAGGGTTACCGAGGCGAGATTATTGGCTGCCGCCGCCATTACTTGCTTGCCCACTGCGGGGCTACCGGTAAAATAAATATGATTAAACGGCAAACTAGTCAGGTAACTGGCAACCTTTGCATCACCTTGAAAAACGGCGACTTGGTGGGGTTCAAATGCCTCAGTCACTATATCTGCAATAACCGATGACATAGCTGGCGTCATTTCTGAGGGCTTTAGAATAACTGTATTACCGGCGGCAATTGACCATATCATTGGACAGAAACTGAGGTTAAAAGGATAGTTCCATGGTGATATCACCAATGTAACCCCTTTGGGCTCAGTAACGATCTTGGAGCTAGTGCCTAACATAGGCAACGTGGGACGCACCGTCTTAGGTTTTAGCCAACGCCGCAGGTTTTGTCGAACATGTTGTAACTCTGAAAGTACAGACAAGATTTCTGAGGTGTCCACCTCGGATTCAGGCTTTGAAAAATCCTCTGCCGCGGCTCGATAAAACCGATCAAAGGAAGCCTTAAAGATGCGCTCAAAGCGGTTTAGGCTAGCCAATCTTTGCCGATAGTCTGACTTTCTAAGTGCCAGTGAAAAACACTGTTGTTGTGCAAATACCCTATCAATCTGCGTTTTAACTGACAGATCCAAATCTGACATTTTTCACACTCCAAATTATTGGCAATCAATAATGCGGCGGCCTCTCTGAGCCTATGCCTCCACCCCGTCCAGAAGTGGCATCAGCCTCGGTATCCTCAAGTGCCTCAAATCGTTCAAGTAGCGTCTTATGGGCTTTGGTTAGAATTGCTATCTCTTGCTGTTGACGAAAGATCTCCTCGCTGAGTTCAGCGTTGCTCGCCTCTAAATAAGCAATTTTTTCCTCAAGTATATCGAACTGCTGGTCGCTCATTCTTCTATCCAAAATTAATCGAGTAATTTTCAATACACAGGCAAAAATCAATTATAATTGCCCAAAATTTAACGCCTTTAAAAGCGCAAGATCATTTACATAAGTCTCTGAACACCAATATGACTGATTCATCTAAAAAATACCAGTCCCTTATCGACTGGCTACCCGACTCACCACTCGCTGTATGGGGTGATAGCATTGTCGAGCAAATCAATAATCGACTGCGTCGCGAACGCTGGGGCGATATGCCGGGTTGGGAACGCTGTTTAGAGAGGCTCCCAGAAATCGATCCGCTCACTATAGACTTTAAGCATTCAGTCACCATCGGTGACCCCAGCCTAATGGACAAAGGTAGACGACAACAACTCCAAGCCACACTTATGGATCTGCACCCATGGCGCAAAGGGCCCTATCAACTCTTTGGTCTAACTATAGACACTGAATGGCGCTCCGATTGGAAATGGGATCGAGTACTGCCCCATATAGAACCCCTAAAAAATCGGCTGGTTTTAGATGTAGGCTGTGGCAATGGCTATCACTGTTGGCGTATGTTAGGTGAAGGTGCTTCACGAGTGATAGGCATAGACCCATCACCAAAATCAGTTTTTCAATTTTATGCCATCAAACATTTTGCTGGCGACCAGCATCCAGTCGATGTACTGCCACTGGGTATAGAACAGATGCCCAACAAACTCAAAGCCTTTGATACCGTATTCTCCATGGGCGTACTCTATCATCGTCGCTCGCCTATGGATCATTTATTAGAGCTTAAAGAACTGTTGCGCAACGGCGGCCAATTAGTTTTGGAAACATTGATTATTGAAGGTGACGAGGGGCAAGTACTGGTTCCCGATGGACGCTATGGCAAAATGCCCAATGTGTGGTTTTTGCCCAGTGCAGATACACTGATCAAGTGGATGGAAAAAATGGGTTTTGAAAACCCCAGACTCGTCGACCAGACAAAAACTTCCATTGAAGAACAGCGCTCAACCGACTGGATGACCTTCGAATCGCTAAAAGACTTCCTAGATCCAGAGGATAAAGATAAAACTATAGAGGGGCATCCAGCGCCAATTAGAGCCGTCTTTGTTGCACAGGCTCCGCAAACATAATGCTATGCCTTTAACGCCTCTACCGCAGGCACAAAAGCATGACCCAGTGCATCGGCAACCGCCTTATAGGTAACCATACCTTTATGGACATTTAAGCCATTCTGCAAATGCTGATCTCTGTACAACGAACTTACAGGATCATCTGCCAAGGCCAGCGCATAGGGCAATGTGGCATTATTTAAAGCCATAGTAGATGTGCGCGCCACCGCGCCGGGCATATTGGCAACGCAGTAATGAACCACCTCGCCCACTTTAAAAGTAGGATCCTGATGGGTAGTGGGTACAGAGGTTTCAAAACAACCACCCTGATCAATCGCCACATCCACTACTACCGAGCCTTTTTTCATACGACCAACTAAATCCGCTGTTAATAATTTAGGTGCGGCTGCACCGGGAATTAATACGGCACCAATCACCAAATCCGCAGCTAATGCATAATCCTCAATTGCTGAGGTTGTGGAATAAACACAGCGCGCCCTGCCTTCAAATTCATTATCCAACTCTCTTAAACGACTGACAGAGCGATCCAAAATTGTCACTTCAGCACCCATACCCACAGCTATTTTGGCGGCATTGGCACCTACCACGCCACCACCAACGATCAAAACAGTGGCAGGAGCCACTCCCGGCACACCGCCGAGCAATACACCGCGTCCACCCTGAGCTTTTTCCATATAATGAGCGCCCGCTTGAACCGACATACGCCCCGCCACCTCAGACATAGGCGCTAACAGTGGCAGACCGCCACGATCATCAGTTACCGTCTCATAGGCGACACAGGTAGCACCAGATTGAATCAACAATTCTGTCTGCTTAGGATCTGGCGCTAAATGCAAATAGGTATAGAGAATCTGACCCTCGCGAAGCATTTTACACTCGCTGGGCTGGGGCTCTTTAACCTTAACAATCATCTCTGCGCGCTTATAAATCTCAGTGGCAGAATCGACAATAGAAGCGCCGGCATCTATATACTGCTGGTCAGTAAAATCAATGGCATCACCAGCACCTTTCTCAACCAATACCTGATGACCATGACCCACTAACTCAATCACCGAAGAAGGTGTTAAGCCCACTCTATACTCATGATTCTTAATTTCTTTAGGTACGCCGATCAACATAGTTAACTCCCTTATAATACCAATCGATTTGAGATTAAGCCCTGTAGTCAGACTATATATCCCGCAACCAAATAGACTGAAAACAATTATTGGCAAGCATAGACCTAAAGTGAATAAAAACCAATCAAAACAAAGCTAAAAAAATTATAGATCGCATGATGGTTTATATTGACTCAAACCTCGCTCTCACCTATAGTACGCGACCTCTGAAATGAGACCTACACGCACTCGTAGCTCAGCTGGATAGAGTACTCGGCTACGAACCGAGCGGTCGGAGGTTCGAATCCTCCCGAGTGCGCCATATTCTAGAAAACCCCGCCTTTTAGGTGGGGTTTTTTATTGGTTGCACAACGGCGGTGAGAACCTCCTCAGGTTCGATAAACTTGCTACAGTAAGTTTGGACCGAGCCGCACTGGTGAGACGAAGCCCTAACAGGGTCAAAACGCCCCACAAGGGGGTTTTGAGTCAATCCTTCCGATGTCCTCAATCTCGGTCGGATTGCCAGCCGACATCACATTTTTCCTTTTCACTCAGAACATTGAAGGTGATACCAACTAACCTAATAATGTGTACAATTATAAATTCACCTTTTAACCTCGAGACTAACGCAATGACTGCCCCCAATACCGAACTCGAAGCCGCCACTTTTCGTCGCCTACTGGAACACCTCGACAATCACAAGGAAGTACAAAATATAGATTTGATGATCCTCGCCAATTTCTGCCGCAATTGTTTAAGTAAATGGTATATGGCCGCCGCTGAGGAACGTGGTGAAACCATAGACTACGAACAGGCGCGCGAGATAATTTACGGTATGCCCTACAGTGAATGGAAAGAGCAATATCAACTTCCAGCTACTGAAGAACAGTTACAGGCAATGGCAAACCGATAAAACCTTATAAAAAGCCCTTTTTACCGCACCTTGATACACTGCTTGCAAGCAATTGAGTCCGCGCCAAAATCGCTTCAAGGTGACAATTAAATCAGTTAATATTGCCAACCCATTAATTTAACAATTTAAAAAAAAGAGCATCAGATCATGAATGAGGCCAACGAACAGGAAGTAGTTCAACCCCAATTGAGTGCCATCGAAGCGCGACTATTGGGTGTGTTGATGGAAAAACAACAGACCACACCTGATGCCTACCCATTAACCCTTAACAGTTTAGTGCTGGGTTGTAATCAAAAAACCAGTCGCGAGCCGGTCAGCAACTACAGCAGTGGTGAAGTTCAACGCTGTGCCCGCGAGCTAACAGAAAAAAAACTAATCCATATTGATCCCAGCGGTAGAGCTGATCGCTATGCACAGCGACTGACAGCTACAATGGGTATTGATAAAGGCGTACAAGCCCTACTCTGTGTGATGTTGCTACGCGGTGCGCAAACCGTTCACGAATTACTGACACGCACACAGCGTATGCACCATTTTGAAAATGATCCGCAAGTTGAAACCATTCTCGATCAGCTTTGCCAAGACTCTCCGCCTATGATGCAGCGTATACCTCGCCAAACCGGACAACGTGAGGATCGCTTTGTGCATTTGCTATGTGGCGCGCCTGATTTAAGCGCTATTGCTGCCAAGCGCAGTGACAGTAAACCAGTGATTTCAAATGAAAGAAATGAACAGGTAGAAACGCTAGAAAAAAGAGTCGCTGAACTTGAGAATAAGCTTGATTTTTTAATGACAGAACTAGAGCTAACCGCACCTCAAGCTGAGGACTGATAGTAAAGATATCTTTTAGTTAATTCACTCCGAAGAACCCTACTGGTCGGCACAAAAGTTTAGAACAAAACCATTTTTACAGCCAACAAACTCCACCCTCGGGGTATGCCCCGCTTTGTCAGATGGTACGCCTACAATATCTAGCCATTACCAATCTGCTTGAACCTATTAAGTATTACTGCGTTGTGACATCAATTCTAGCTAAGTTTAATTTTCAGGCATGATTAAGTTGAAATAAGCCTCAATCTCGGTTGCACTCGCTCTAAGACTGCCATCAATAAGCAACCCTTCGATTAATTGCTCTCCTCTAATGCCAAATGCATATCGCATAATGATTAACCCGTCGGTTAAAGCATCAAAAGCTCCATTTCCATCAATATCAAGAAGTTTCAGTGGAATGCTACCCGCCTCAAATTCTTCAAGAGCTGATAACCCATCACCATCGTGATCCAGCCCTGCATCACTTGAGTTATTGGGATCCAATCCATACTTAACTTCCCACTTGTCGGGAATAAAGTCTAAGTCACTATCAGTACTATATTCACTGCGATAGGGAAAGCGATCTGCATTATTTTCAACACCATCACCGTCAGAATCTGAGAATCCAGATGATTTAGAGACATCAATTGCGCCTTCTCCCGAATCGGTAATATCGATCACAGTCAAAGTGATTGACTGCTCGCTAATATTACCAATATCGTCGGTTGCTGTTACTACAAATCCATAAATGGGTTGCGACTCATAGTCAGGATTTGTAAACAGAGTAACCGCGCCAGTAACAGGATCAATACTCAACTCTTTATCACCCAAGTATCTGGATTTCCAAACCAGAGAGCCAAAGTCCATAGAATGATCTCTATTTCCCTCTCCAGTGATACTGAGCACAAAGAAAGCATCTGATATTTCAAATTGTGTAGATGTTGCCCCGGATTTAAGATTAAAGGTCACCTCTAATAAAGGCATCTCACTTTTTAGGCTAAATGCCTCGGGGAAGTACAACTGAGCAATCCGTATCTCACCAGCTACATTAGCATTGACTGCATTGAGAGGATCTCCTGGCGCATAAACTTGAGCGGCCGCAATATGCTCAACCTCATCCGCGTTATAACGAATTTTTAGCTGCGCACCATTAATACCATCTACAGAATTATCAGTCGAAGAGAGATCCACAAATAACTGTAAAGTAACCGAGCCATTCATATTCTCTACAAAGCGCTGTTCAATCGCATGCATCCTATCTGGCAACGCTGAATCTACTGACAGGCTGTAAGTGATATCTTCTCTATGCCCTGCACCGGCATTATAGATCACCTGACCTGCACCGCTGTTTTCAACCACATAGACACCATTATCTTCTATGTCTTCAGAAGCGACAGCGGTCTGTTCCAAGATATTTACAAAGAAAATTAAACTTAAAAGAATCCATAAGAGGCTTGACGTCACTTTAACAGAATTACCCACCTGAAAGATAAGTATCTTCATAATAGCCCCCTCTTACAAAACATTTTCCTCTTAGTAATTTAATAGTCCCACAAAGCTGCAGTTAACTAACCGATACCAACATTACAACTCCAGAGCATTAAATGTACTTTCCATCTATGGGTAAGGGCCATTCAAAAGCAAAGTGATAATTACAGTTATACGCCTCTAAATATACGTTGTATATAGTTATTTAGTACTAAATTATTAATGCCAGCCTTGTATGGGCATAGGTTTCAAGGAAATAAGATTTGTACTGTCTATTTTAGATGCTCAAGATAGCTTTACTCGCTTAATGAATTGGTTACTGCGACCACTGCGCATCCAAGTGTTATGATTATACTTTGTAACTATCTGTTTTATAAATATTTTAATGTAAAACAGAATTTTAAAAACACTCATAAAAAGGGTTTTATATACCACAAAAGTCTTACTCTAAACACTGCCAGTGGTTGCACCCAAAAGACTATTTATCAACAATTAGTTTTATTATGTATAATGCCCCATTATTAAACATAACGAATTTATATTCGAACTGGTGAAATCGAATATAATTTTTATTATTTCACCCATAATCAAGAGTAGAGAAAATGAGTAAAGGTACAGTGAAGTGGTTTAATGCCGACAAAGGATTTGGTTTTATTACACCTGAAGATGGCAGTAAAGATTTGTTTGTGCATCATTCAGAAATTCAATCGGGTGGCGGATATGCAACATTGAATGACGGCCAAGAGGTTGAATTCGAAGTTGGCGAAGGCCAAAAAGGCCCATGTGCAAATAAAGTGGTAGCTATCTAAGTCGCAACGTCCCATTATGCGCGACTGATAAACCAAAAAGGCCTCCGTAAAGGAGGCCTTTTGATTTATTGATCGGGAAGGCTTGCCCCGCGAAGCGTTTTGGGTGCGGCAGGATTTACTCGCTGCGCTCGCCCTTCGGGTCGCCCTAAAGGGCGCTCAAGATAGCTTCGCTATCTTAGTGAACCGGTTACGCAATAAGCGCTGCTTATTGCTAAACCTCAGAATTCTGCGATGCTGAACAGATAAATAAAAAAGCCTCCACAAGGGAGGCTTTTTTATTTATTTGGTCGGGACGGCAGGATTTGAACCTGCGACCACTACACCCCCAGTGTAGTGCGCTACCAGGCTGCGCTACGCCCCGATTCGAGGTGGGCAATAATACATTACCTTTTTACTATTGCAACC
>Ga0207964_1000116_pt1 | contig 27636 bp, 29 predicted proteins | sample Knorr_S23_td_250_FD_185608 | JGI IMG/M metagenome (GOLD analysis project Ga0207964, IMG submission 185608) | Marine microbial communities from Southern Atlantic Ocean transect - Knorr_S23_td_250_ad_251m_LV_A (SPAdes) (version 2) | ecosystem: Environmental > Aquatic > Marine > Oceanic | place...
ACCAAGCTGGTTTTCCCTGCACCAGAGGGAGCCGAAATAATAAAGAGAGTACCTAGGGCCATAGTTAACGCTATTGTTTGATCCAAAAAATTAATTGTGAGTTTACAGTAGTAGGAAAATAAATCCACGCTGCCAATTTAAGGGGCTTTTGTTCTCTGTCTATAAACGCCAGTGGGCAAGCGGTTTATGTTAGCTATTCAATATTCTGAATTTGTTCACGCATCTGCTCGATCAACACTTTGAGTTCAACGGATACCTGCGTGGTAATATTGGCAATTGACTTTGAGCCTAATGTATTGGCTTCGCGATTGAGCTCCTGCATTAAAAAGTCCAGTCGACGCCCTATAGAATCTGAGCTGCTTAATACGCGACGAATCTCGCTAACATGGGCTCCCAAGCGATCCAGTTCTTCGTCCACATCGGTGCGATTGGCAATAATAACCATCTCTTGCTCCAGTCGCTGTTCGTCTAGCTGAGCTTTAAGCTCTGACAGTTTTTCAGTGAGCCTAGTTCGCTGCTGGTCGAGAATTTCTGGTAGGTGTTCGCGCACTAGTGATACTTGATTTTCTATTCCTGACAGGCGCTGCTCTATCATCTCTGCGAGTTTCCCCCCTTCGCGTTGACGACCTTCTAAAAGTTGGTCTACGGCTTGATCAAAGGTTTTCAAGCTGGCGGTGTGGAGTTGCTCGGTATCTACTTCGGATTCTTTGAGAACACCGGGGCTTTTTATAATATCCATCGCAGAAATAGGTGCTCCATGGTCTATTTCAGCAGCGATGGTTTCGGCAATTTTTATATGGTGTCGCGCCAATTCCAAGTCTACCGCTATTGCTGAATCGGCGTGACTGAAATTTATTTTGATGGCGCAGTCGATCTTGCCGCGACTAAGTTTTTTGCGCGCCATTTCTCGCAATTGTATCTCTAGCTCACGCAGTTGATCGGGCATACGAAACCCGATTTCTAGAAAGCGGTGGTTGACCGAGCGCAATTCACAGCTGATCGAGCCCCAATCGAATTCTTTAGTTATTCTGGCAAATGCGGTCATACTGCGAGGCATGGTCTCTCCAACAATTTTTTAATAATTGACTCGTATTCTAACAAAGGCGGTTCAAGAGAGGGAAGATTTGTTACAATTGTACTTTTCAAAATAGGCAATTTGCCGACAGGAAATCAGTTATGGCACGACCAAGTGGACGCCGTCCGGAACAGATGCGACAAGTAAAGATTACCAGAGAGTATACTCAACATGCAGAGGGCTCGGTGTTGGTTGAATTTGGCAATACCAAGGTGATTTGTACAGCCAGTATAGAAAACAGCGTGCCGCGCTTTCTGCGCGGTAAAGGGCAGGGATGGGTGACCGCTGAATACGGTATGTTGCCCCGCTCTACCAATAGTCGTATGGGCAGAGAGGCTGCCAGAGGTAAGCAATCTGGGCGCACCCAAGAAATACAGAGGCTTATTGGGCGCTCTTTGCGCGCCGCAGTAGATCTAAAAAAATTGGGTGAAAATACTATTTATATAGATTGCGATGTTATTCAGGCCGATGGCGGCACAAGAACTGCCTCAATCACTGGTGCCTGTGTGGCTCTAGTGGATGCGATTCGCCATTTACAGCGAGAGAAACTTATTAAGGGCGATCCGCTGCTTAGTATGGTGGCTGCAATTTCTGTGGGCGTTTATAAGGGATCCCCTGTTCTGGATTTGGATTACGCTGAAGATTCAAATGCTGACACCGATATGAATGTGGTGATGGATGCCAATGGCGGCTACATTGAAATACAGGGAACGGCTGAGGCTGATCCCTTTAGCGGTGAGGCATTGACTGATATGTTGAAGTTGGCCAATCAAGGGATTGCAGACTTGGTTCGCGTGCAAAATATGGCGCTGGCTCAATAATGTTATTTATAGGCTATGCTTAAGTAAATAGACTCCAAAAGATTGATAGGTAATGAAAAAATATAAAATTGAATTTATTGATAATGCACTTGATAACGGCGCCTTAAAATTTGGGCAGTTTAGCCTGAAATCTGGACGTATCTCGCCACATTTTTTTAATGCCGGTGAATTTTATACTGGCTGTGCGTTGGCGGCCTTGGGGCGTTGTTACGCGGCGTCTATTGCCGAGTCTGGTATAGAATTTGATGTTTTATTCGGGCCAGCTTACAAAGGTATCACCTTGGCGGCGGCGACATCCATTGCTCTGGCAGAACATCATGGTATCAATGTGCCCTATTGCTTTAATCGCAAGGAGGCCAAGGCCCATGGTGAGGGCGGCTCGCTAGTGGGCGCACCATTGCAAGGCAAGGTGCTTATTATTGATGATGTGATCACGGCAGGTACGGCGATTAGAGAAGTTATGGCCATTGTACAGCAGGCGGGAGTTGAGGCTGCTGGAGTAGTTATAGGGCTGGATCGCAAAGAGCGTGGAACCACCGATAAGTCAGCTATCCAAGAGGTAGAGGAGCAGTTTGGGATTCCGGTGGTCAGTATTATTGATATTGATGATATTTTGAGCTACCTTAAAGCTAAGTCAGATAACAATACTTTAGTTGAAGAGATTGATAAATATCGGCAGGAGTACGGCGTTTAGGCCTGCTAATTATGGGTGCTATGGCTAGTTAAACAACTGCTCTGCCAATAGTGCCCATTGTTCTGACCAGTGCTGGGTTGGAGGCTGTTTAAAATCGCTGCGTACAAACTGACTTATTTTGCCCTCCAGAATCACGATCATTATATCCGTTGCCACAGATACAGATGGGTTGATCCTCAGTCCCTGACTAATTTCTGCTTCTCTTAGTATTTGTTTAAACTGAGATTCGAGGCGACTAAAAAATTGAGCGATCCGTTGATGTAGGCGCTCGGTCTCTCCAGTGAGTGCATCGCCGTGCAGTAAACGGCTAATGCCTGCATTTTTTTCTGCAAATGCGAGGGTTAGACTAATAATTCTATAGCACTGACTAACTGCATCTGGCTCATCCTTGGTAATCGTATTTACCCGTGCAAAAATAGTTTCCTCAATAAAGTCGATTAAACCCTCGTACATACGAGTTTTGCTAGGAAAATGTCGATACAAAGCGGCTTCAGAAACACCCAGTTCAGCAGCCAGTGCGGCTGTGGTTATACGGCCTCCACGCGAGTTTTCCAACATTCGCGCTAGGGCTTGCAATATATCTTGGGATCTAGAGCTGCGTTTTGCGACCATCAAATGACTCCATTAAATCTTCTGGTTGGTGATCAGTGTGCCAACGCCTTCATCGGTGAAAAGCTCTAGCATCACGGCATGATCGACTCGACCATCCACAATATGAGCATAGGATACCCCTGAGTTAACTGCATCCAGTGCGCACTGAATTTTTGGCAGCATACCTCCGTAGATAGTGCCGTCGGCAATCAATTCATCGACTAAACTGACATTTAGCCCAGTGAGTATTTCACCCTGTTTATCCTGCAATCCTGACACATTAGTGAGTAGCATCAGCTTTTCCGCTTTTAGTACTGAGGCAACTTTTCCCGCTACTAAATCGGCATTGATATTGTATGACGAGCCATCATCGCCCACGCCAATAGGTGCTATTACGGGGATAAAATTGCTTTGCAGCAGCATATCAATTACCGACTTATCAATGGATTTGACCTCGCCAACCTGACCTATATCTATAATTTCAGGCACCGACATCTCTGGCGTCTTATGGGATGCCACCATTTTTTTGGCGCGAATTAGACGACCGTCTTTGCCAGTAACACCAAACGCTTTGCCGCCTGCATTGCTTATCAGGTTGACGATTTCCTTGTTAATAGTGGCTCCGAGCACCATTTCAACCACATCCATGGTCTTGCTGTCGGTAACTCTCATGCCGTTGACAAACTTGGATTCGATGGATAATTGATCCAATAATTGACCAATCTGAGGTCCGCCGCCATGAACGACCACGGGGTTGATACCCACCGCTTTCATCAGCACTATATCGCGGGCAAAGCTTTCTTTGAGGCGATCGTCGACCATAGCATTGCCGCCATATTTGACAACCACTGTCTTGCCGGCAAAACGCTGGATATAGGGCAAGGCTCTGGAAATTACCTCAGCAGTGTTTTCGGCTTCTTTTCGTTCTAATGACATAGTTATAAATACTGTTCCACATGGTTAATAAAAGGTGATAGCTTATCGCTAAACAGCTTTTTAATGCGTTTTAGCTCCTTTTCATTATCGGCCTCAAAACGCATGGTTAAATTGGCGGAGGTGTTAGATGCTCTAATCAGACCCCAACTTTGGGGGTATTCTACCCTTAGTCCGTCAATAGTGATAATTTTTGCGCCTTCGAAGATACAATTGTCAGCTATTGTTTCCATCAGACTAAATTTTTGTGACTCACTGATGGGGATCAACAGCTCAGGTGTATGGGCGCAGTCCGCAAATTCACGGTTAATTTGTGTCAACAGAGAGGGCTCTTGGTTTGCAATGCAGAGAATTTCCAATAATCTAACCGCAGCGTAAATACCGTCATCAAAGCCGTACCAGCGGTCATTGAAGAAAAGATGGCCGCTAAATTCTCCGCCCAATAGGGCTCCGCTTTGTTGAACTGCACTTCTGACGTGGGAGTGACCCGTTTTGCACATCACAGAAATGCCGTCATATCTCTCCACCAGTTTTGCCAGGCGATTACTGCTTTTAACGTCAAAGACCACAGTGGCATTTTTATGCTGACTTAAGATATCTTGTGCAAAAATCATCATCAGCTGATCTGGCCAAATAATCTCGCCATTGCCAGAGATAGCCACTAAGCGATCACCATCACCATCAAATGCCAGTCCTAAATCTGCGCCAGTTGAATTAACCGCCTCAATCAGTGCCTGTAGATTGCGCGCATCTGAGGGGTTGGGGTCGTGGTTGGGGAAAGCGCCATCTGGGTTGCAGTGTATTGGCGCCACTTCACAGCCAAGGCGCTCAAAAAGATCTAGCGCAAAGGGGCCGGCTACACCATTGCCCGCATCAATAGCGATTTTAAACCCTTTGTTTAGAGTGGAATTGTCGATTATTTCTTGAAAATAAAGAGGCGCAATTTCTTGAGTAAAAGACTGTCCGGCGCGACCGCTAAAAGCTAAATCTGACTCCATTAGGGCTTTAACTTGTTGCAGGGTTTCTCCGGCAACCACTTTATTGCGGGCTACAATTTTAAAGCCGTTGTAGTTGCTGGGGTTATGGCTTGCTGTAACCATAACGCCACAGTCCGCTCTGCCGCCTCGGTGCACAGCAAAATTCAATATAGGTGTGGTTGCCACGCCTATGTCTATAACATTGATGCCCTGAGCTAAAAGACCGTCTCGAAGCGCTTCCGCCAACTTTGGCGAGCTCAATCGGCAATCGCGACCCAGATAAATAGATGTATGGTCGCTGTTGCGAAACAGGTTGGCTAGCGCCTTCCCCAGTTGTGACGCAAATTGCGAGTTGATCTGGGTGTCGGCAAAGCCTCTAATATCATAATTGCGAAATACTTCGTGGGGCAGTTCGCTATCTGCAAATAAGGCGCCGTTATGGTTGGAAATATTTTTGCTCATAATAAATTGAGATTAATCCATTCCACTTAGTTGCCAATTTTGGCAGCTATTAGCTCAACTATATCCCTTGCGAGTAGTGTTTTACTTTTCTTGCCTAAATGTTGGCAGGATTGTGAATCTATCCACAGGGCTTCATTGTTGTCGGAGTTAAAGCCAATATCGGTTCGCGACACATCATTGGCAATAATGGCGTCTAATTTCTTTGCGACTAACTTATCTTTCGCTTGAGATTCTACATTTTCAGTTTCAGCTGCAAATCCCAACACAAAAAGACCAGGGTTGTCATTTGACAAGATGCTTACAATATCTGGATTTTTCACCAATTTTAGCGACATTTTATCTGTTTTTTTCTTGATTTTATGATTTTGAATATCTGCCGCTCGGTAATCGGCAACAGCGGCAGCGGAGATAAAAATATCGGCGTCTTTTACCGCGCTGGCAGCCGCATTCAGCATTTCTTCGGCGGAAAGAACTGAAATTAACTGGCATCGCTGCGGTTGATCTAGGGATACTGGCCCTGAAATAAGCGTTACGCTCGCCCCCGCTTCGGTCATAGCAGTAGCTAGGGCATAGCCCATCTTGCCTGAGCTGTGATTGCTTATATAGCGAACTGGATCTATGGCTTCCCGGGTGGGGCCGGCGGTAATAACCACTTTTTTGCCCGCCAAAAGGTTACAGTTAAATAAGTCTGCAACGCGCTCGACAATAATATCCGGCTGTTGCAATCTGCCTGTCCCTACGTCACCACAGGCCTGAGCGCCATTGTCGGGCTCTATCATGAAGGTTCCGCGCGATACTAGCGCTTGGATATTCTCTTGACTGGCTGTGTGGGACCACATGGCCTGATTCATTGCTGGAGCCACAGCAATTTTGGCTGAAGTGGCCAAGTAAATTGCGCCTAGCAAGCTATCCGCACTGCCGTGAACCATAGAGGCAATAAAGTTGGCGGTGGCTGGTGCGATCAATAGCAAGTCCGCCCAGCGAGCCAGTTCAATATGCCCCATGGCAGCTTCCGCGTCTGCGTCTAGCAAGTCGGTGTGTACCGGATGTCCAGTCAATGCTTGCAGTGTCAGTGGGCGGATAAATTCGGTGGCGGCAGCTGTCATAACCACCCGCACCTCAGCACCTTGGTCCTGGAGACGACGTGCTATTTCTGCACTTTTGTAGGCGGCAATGCCACCAGTTATCCCGAGAATAATACGTTTATTTGCAAGGCTACTCATCAATTATCCAGACAGATCGTCGCAGGGGTTCTAAGATAACACTTTGAAAGGGAATTCTATAGTGAGATCTATGTGCGGATGGGATTTTATTTTCAGGCGGGACAACATTCCATGGAAAAAGCGAATTTATTGCCCATAAATAACTGAAGTAAGTGCGACGTTTGTGTAGAGCGTTCACAGAGACAAATTAGGGACTGACTATGTCGATTAAAAATTTGCCACAAGAAGATAGACCAAGAGAGAAATTATTGGCAAAGGGGTCTATGGCGCTCACAGATGCTGAATTGCTAGCTATTTTTTTGCGTACGGGTCGAAAAGGGCATAGTGCTATAGAGATGGCACGTGAATTGCTCGATGAGTTTGGTGGCTTGGGGCCATTGTTAAAGGCGGATCAAAAAACGTTCTGCTTAGCCAAAGGATTGGGGATGGCTAAGTATTGCCAGTTACAGGCAACTCTCGAGCTTACCAAGCGTTATTTAGAGGAGCAGCTCAGCAGTGATTATGTGTTTAGTAGTCCAAATGAGGTGATGGACTACTTGGCAGTGCAGATGCGCGATTACGATCGCGAGGTCTTTGTGGCTTTGTTGTTGGATACCCGCCACCGTCTAATCGAATTTTGTGAACTGTTTCAAGGCACCATTAGTTCAGCCAGTGTACATCCCCGCGAGGTGGCGAAGATTGCCCTGCAGAAAAATGCAGCGGCGGTGATTGTGGCGCATAATCACCCGTCGGGTTGTGCCGAACCTAGCAGGGCTGATATGCGTATCACCAAGACCTTGCGCACTGCGTTAGAGGTTTTAGATATTAAACTGTTAGATCATTTTGTAATCGGCAAGGGTGAAGTGGTTTCCTTGGCAAGTAGGGGTGGCTTGTAACCTCACAAATTTTTATAGCCTATCTTGCGGGGTAAAACCTTATTTTTATGCATTAAAAAAGTATTTTGTTTGCTTCAAGATAGGCTTTCTGGTATAAAACGCGCCTCTTTGAGAAACGGCCTGAAAGATGGGGCGTTTTATTACAAAACACAGTCGCCGACGGCATAGTGCCCTGGGCTCAAATTGGAATTAAGAGGCAGCAATAATGTCTAGAGTATGTCAGGTCACAGGTAAACGCCCAATGGCCGGAAATAATGTATCTCATGCGAAGAACAGAACTCGTCGTCGCTTTGAGCCGAATCTGCACACACATCGTTTTTGGATTGAATCTGAGAAACGATTTGTGAAGCTGCGTGTATCTACTAAGGGTATGCGTATTATTGATAAGAAAGGTATTGAACATGTCCTTGCCGGCCTTCGCGCCAATGGCGAGAAGATCTAGGGGATTCTGAAATGGCTAAATCGGCTCGAGAAAAAATTCGTCTGGTATCTAGTGCGGGTACAGGGCACTTTTACACCACAGATAAAAATAAGCGCAACACGCCAGAAAAGATGGAGATCAAAAAGTACGATCCCACCATTCGCAAGCATGTAATCTACAAAGAAGCTAAAATCAAATAAACCCCACGGCGGTTCAACAGCCGCCGTCTCGCGTTTAGTGCTTCTAGTTCCGCTCTTACAAAAAAGGCCCTGACAAAATTTGCCAGGGCCTTAGAGAATTTTGTCACTGCCAAACGACAGTGAAGCTGCCTTACTCGGCTTGCACATTCTCTGCTTGAAGACCCTTTTGGCTCTCAACAACTTCCATTGTGACAGACTGACCTTCTTTTAGAGATTTGAAACCATCTGCTTGGATAGCGCTATGATGAACAAACACATCGCTACCACCTTCCTGCTCGATAAAACCAAAACCCTTACTATCATTAAACCACTTTACAGTGCCAGCAACTCTTTCCCCTGACATAACAACCTCACTTAAAAATAACTGCGCTTTAAAAGCGCTAAAAACACTGGCCTCTTCCAGAGACCCACTTAACACTTTGTGCCTGAAAATGTTGCACAAACACAAAGTTCCCCCCCCCGATGTGACAATCTACGATCCCGCAGATATACACGCCAGAGCACGTCAGTGTATTGGTTTTTTTTCGATTTGGCTAATTTTACATCAGTCAAAGTGTAAAAAAGTTACGATTTCAGCCTGTTGAATAAAGGCAGGTTTTATTTGAGATTCAGTGATAGCAAGGCTTTGAGGGTAGGTTTTCTTGGTATTCATATATAAATAATTTATTTAATTTAATTGATTTTTTTATGCCAATTATTGAAATTTTAGTGTTAGAAAGCCATTTTTCGCCACGTTATTTAGATTTATCGCTGTTTACTTAGCCAATATTTGAGATCGGATAGCTCAAGGTCAATAAACGTTAAATGCGCTTGTAGTTAGTCAATTTAATCTTCACTATATTGGGCAGTATGCTGAGGTTGATATGATAGGAGGCCACTGCATTGGGATGATACTTGCTCATAGGTTGTTAAATACAGGAGAGCAATATTGAGTTATCACCATGTAATTGATGATCAAAAGACGAGTTTGTCTGTTGGCAAGGTGGTTTGCGTAGGTCGCAATTATGCGGCTCATATTCAAGAGCTAAATAATCCGCTACCCGAAGATCCCGTGTTATTCTTAAAACCCTATAGTGCAATGGTGAGTATCTGTGAACCTATTCGCATTCCTAGGGGGCATGGCGACTGTCATTTTGAAATCGAATTGGCAATTTTAATCGGCCAGACATTAACCAAAGACTGTAGTGAAGTTCAGGCAAAGGCATCTATCCTCGGTGTGGGGTTGGCCTTGGATCTCACTTTAAGGGATCTTCAGAAACAGCTTAAAAAGGACGGTTTGCCTTGGGATAAGGCCAAGGCATTTGATGGTTCTTGCCCATTATCAGATTTTATCTCTGTGGGTATGGCGGGGGATTTGCAACAACAGCGCTTGAGCCTGTGGAGAAATGGGCAGTTGCAACAACAGGGTTTTACCGGCGATATGCTAACCCCGGTATTATCTTTGATGCTTTATGCCACGCAGTTTTTTAGTTTGCAGCCTGGTGATGTGCTGTTAACTGGAACCCCAGCCGGTGTTGGCTTATTGGAGCCCGGCGATAATTTGAAACTCAGTTTATCTGAGCTTATTGAAATCGATGTGCCGGTTATTTAATGATTGGAGTAAATGGCGTGAATGTAAAAGAAGGAATATATAGACATTTTAAGGGAAATAAATACAGAGTGATCGGCGTTGCTAAACACAGTGAGAGCGAGGATTCACTGGTGGTTTATCAGCCCCTCTATGGTGACTATGGTTTATGGGTTCGACCGTTGGAGATGTTTATGGAAGAGGTGCAGATAGATGGACAAAGTAGACCGCGCTTTGAATTTATTGAGTCCTGTGATTAATGATTGTGGTAACCAATAAGTTATTGATACCGGCTTCGGAAGTAGAATTGACGGCGATTCGATCCAGTGGTCCCGGTGGTCAAAATGTCAATAAGGTGTCTTCTGCCGTACATCTGAGATTTAATATTTTTGAATCTTCGCTGCCCGCTGTCTATAAACAGCGACTCCTGTCTTTAAATGATCAGCGAATCTCAAAAGACGGGGTGATTATTATCAAGGCGCAAAGTTATCGCAGTTGGGATAAAAATCGTCTGGATGCTATTCAGAGGTTGCAGGCACTGTTGCAATCCGTCACTCGTGTTCCCAAGGTTCGCAAGGCGACTAAGCCAACCAGAGGTTCGCAAATAAAACGCTTAAATAACAAAGCGCAGCAGGGTCGTAAGAAAGCGTTACGCTCTAAGCAAATAATCGACGGATAACTGAGGATAATGTAGATGAGTGATTCACTAGCCCATGCTTTCGAGTTACTGACGCCAGATATGATTATGGACGCAGTTGAAAGCTGTGGTTATGTTACCGATGGTCGATTGTTGGCACTCAATAGCTATGAGAATAGAGTGTATCAGGTCGGTATAGATGAAAGTCAGCCTTTAATTGTTAAATTCTATAGGCCGGAGCGATGGACTGTTGAGCAAATACAGGAAGAGCACCAATTTTGCTTTCAATTGCAGGAGCAGGAATTGCCTGTGGTGTGCCCATTGCGCAGAGATTCAGATCAGTCCTTACAGCATTATGGAAAATTTACATTTGCTCTGTATCCGCGACGCGGTGGCTATGCGCCAGAATTGGATAATTTGGATAATCTATTGATTTTGGGGCGTTTGTTGGGACGGTTTCACGCGGTGGGCGCGGCCACTACATTTAAGTGTCGGCCCCAATTGGATATCAAAACCTTTGGTTGGCAATCCTATGAATTTATCAGTGAGCATTTTATTCCTTGCGAACTGCGTGCCGCCTACGACAGCCTGGTTCCCGATGTGCTTGGTAAATGCCAGAAAATTTTGGATGATTTTGGTGAGATTAACTGGATCAGAGTACATGGTGACTGTCATTCGGGCAATATTCTGTGGCGCGACGACAACCCTCACTTTGTAGATTTTGACGACGCGCGTATGGCGCCGGCGATTCAAGATTTATGGATGTTGTTATCTGGCGATAATCATGAGCAGAGAGCCCAGTTATGTGAGTTGGTTGAGGGTTATGATGAATTTTATCATTTTGATTCCCGCGAACTTGCGTTGATTGAGGTGTTGCGCACCTTGCGCATTATCCATCACAGTGCTTGGATTGCGCGCAGATGGGCGGATCCGGCTTTTCCGCGCGCCTTCCCTTGGTTTGAATCGCCCCGTTACTGGAGTGAACATATACTGACGTTGCGCGAACAATTTGCCGCTTTGGATGAGCCGCCCCCAGTGTTACATCTTTAATCATGGCGTTTTAATTGATAGATCAGTTAAAAATACTTTATTTTTTTATGTTTTAGTCAGTAAAATGGCGCTCCTAATTATAGGTTTTTCCAGTTAATAGTAGAGGTGTTATGTGAGCGATTTTCCCATAGAATTAAAGTATGCAAGTAGTCACGAGTGGGCAAGACTAGAAGATGATGGGACGGTTGTTGTCGGTATTACCGATCATGCTCAAGATGCATTGGGCGATATAGTTTATATAGAGCTTCCAGAGCTTGGTGCCGAGGTTGATGCTGGCGCTGAGGTGGCTGTGGTGGAATCTGTAAAAGCGGCCTCGGATATTTATTCACCAGTTAGTGGTGAGGTTGTGAGCATCAATTCCGCACTAGAAGACGAACCTGAATTGGTCAATAGCAGTGCCTATGAGAATGGCTGGTTGTTTGTGGTCAAAGTGTCTGATAGCGAAGAGCTCGGCGAGTTGATGGATGCTGAGGATTACCAAAATTCCGTCGAAGAAGCATAGATTTTTAACAGTGCAGTCAGGCTAGTCTCGCAGTGAAATAATTTGCCAATTGCGACGACTGGCCTCATTGTGCAATGCTGGGTCGGGGTCCACGGCTACAGGATTGTCAACTTCCATTAGCATTGGCAAATCGTTGATTGAATCTGAATAAAAATAACTATCACCCCGATGATCTGGGTGTTCGACTAGCCATTCGTTAAAGCGTTTAACTTTGCCCTCTTTAAATGTGGGGGTGCCTGAGACCTTGCCCGTATACTGACCATCGCTTATTTCTAATTCCGTAGCTATAAGGTCATTGATGCCCAGTGCGTGACAGATGGGTTCAACAATAAAGCGGTTAGTCGAAGTGATAACCAGTAAATGGTCTCCAGACTTTCTGTGAGTTTCCAGTAAACCCCGTGCTTTATCCAGCATCATAGGATCTATAATTTCTCGCATAAACTCTTGGTGCAACTGTTGTAGTTCTGCCATAGGTATTGCGGATAATGGCGCTAGCGAGAAGTCCAAATAGGCATGAATATCGAGACACCCAGCTTCATAATCTGCGTAAAAGCGATCATTCATCATTCGGTAGTGGTCAGGGTCTACTTTGCCGTTGGACACCAGAAACTCTCCCCAGCTGTGATCGCTATCGCCGGCAATTAAAGTATTATCTAAATCAAAGATGGCAAGTGCCATAGGGAAATCCAGTCAGGTGAGTCAAGTCATTAATGGGGCTTAAGGATAGCGGTGATAATTAATTGTCTCAAGAGAAAATTGCTGAGTTGTTGAGACTGTGGAACAATGGGCTTTTATAAAAAGCTTTGGGTGGTATTTTTACATTGGTGGATAAAGACGGATTTAGAGCGAATGTAGCCATGGTGATCAGCAATGGTCGCGGTCAGGTATTGTGGGCAAAAAGGCTGGGGCAGAAGGCTTGGCAATTTCCTCAGGGCGGCATTGATTCTGGTGAATCTGCACAGCAAGCCCTGTTCAGAGAGCTTTATGAAGAGGTGGGTTTGCAGCGCAAGGATGTAAAGATTGTTCAGCAGAGCAAAAGGTGGCTGCGCTACCATATACCTGAGAAGATGCAGCGCAAGAACTCTCATCCACGCTGTGTGGGCCAGAAGCAGCGATGGTTTTTCTTGCAACTTGTTGGCAATCAGAAAGATATTAATTTCAATATATCAGGCAATCCTGAATTTGACGCTTGGGAATGGGTGAATTATTGGTATCCAATCAATGAAGTTGTGTCATTTAAGCAAAATGTCTACCGCAAGGCGCTCGCGGAATTTGCTCCCGCTAATGCGCGATTTCAAAAGAAAATAAAACATGGATAGATAAATATGCTCAATTCCCTGAGAACCATAGTTCAGGAAGTAAATAGTGCTCGCAGTTTGCCCGAGGTGCTGACAATTATTGTCAGAGAGGTTTATGAGGCATTGGCGGCCGAAGTTTGTTCGGTATATTTATTTGATGAAACTGATCAGCGCTATGTATTGATGTCCACGATGGGATTGCGTGAGGAATCCATCGGCAAGGTGCGATTGGCTATGGGTGAGGGTCTAGTGGGTTTGGTGGCGGCCAAAGAGGAGCCACTTAATCTCCAAGATGCGGATAAACATCCCAACTTCGCCTATTTTGAAGAGATTGGCGAAGATATATTTCATTCGTTCTTAGGTGTGCCCATTATCCATCACCGCAAGGTCTTGGGTGTGTTGGTTTTACAGCAACGAGCAGAGCGTCGTTTTGCAACAGAGGAAGAGGCTTTTGTAGTTACGGTGTGCGCGCAGTTATCCGGCGCTATCGCCCATGCTGAAGCCACTGGTGCCCTGAGTAAACTGGCCTCTGTTGGTCGAGGCAAAGGCAAGGAGGCAACCTTTCGCGGCATTCCCAGCTCCCCCGGCGTTGGTATTGGCCATGCTGTATTGGCTCAACAGTCGATGGATTTGGCCTCTGTTCCACAGCGTTATACCTCCAGCACTAGGCGCGAAGTAGCTAGATTTAGGCGAGCCTTAAAATCAGTTAAACAGGATATGCGCGATTTAGGGGCTGGTTTAGAGGGCAAGCTTAGCTCTGAAGAAATAGCGCTGTTTGATGTTTATATCAATATGCTTGATGACGGCTCATTGGGCGGTGAGGTGGTTGAGATAATCAAGTCGGGGCAAGAGGCACAGAGTGCTTGGAGCTCAGTGATCATGAAGCATGTGAGCACCTTTAGGCATATGGAAGATCCCTATTTGCGTGAGCGGGCTGCAGATGTGGAGGGTCTAGGTAAGAGAGTGTTGGGCTATTTACAGCAGACGGGCGATCAAAAGAAACCATTGCCGCGTCGCGTTGTGCTGGTGGGTGAAAATCTATCGGCGACTGCTCTAGCTGATATACCAGTGGATCGTCTAGTAGGCATCGTCTCTCTTGGAGGTGCCAGTAATTCTCATATGGCGATTGTTGGCAGGGCTTTGGGTGTTCCTGCGGTCATGGGCGCGGTGGATATGCCCTTTGCTGAATTAGAAGGTCAGGAATTAATCGTCGATGGCTTTTCTGGTGAAGTGGTCAGTCATGCTACCAGAGCGTTACGTCGAACCTATGTGCAGAGGCAGAGGGAAGAAAAAACCCTTGCCAAAGGCCTACAGAAGTTACGCGATGTTCCCTGTAAAACCAAAGATGATTGCAGTTTCTCGCTATGGGTTAATACTGGACTGCGTCATGACAATATACAATCGTTACGCAGTGGCGCTGAAGCGGTTGGGCTATTTCGTACCGAGATTCCCTTTTTGATGCGCTCCAGTTTCCCTACCGAAGAGGAGCAGATAGTTGTATACCGAGAGCACTTGCAGACCTTTGCGCCTCGCCTAGTGACCATGAGAACCTTGGATATAGGGGGCGATAAAGATTTGCCCTACTTCCCAATTGAGGAGGAAAATCCGTTTTTGGGTTGGCGGGGTATACGAATCTCTTTAGATCATCCCGAGCTATTTTTGGTACAGATTCGAGCACTTTTGCGCGCCAGTGAGGGCCTCAATAATTTGCGCATAATGTTGCCGATGATTAGCAATCTATCGGAACTCGATAGTGGTTTGGCGCTAATTCGTCGAGCTTATAAGGAATTAACTGAGGAAGAGGGGTACGATATACAAATGCCGCCCCTCGGCGCTATGATTGAGGTTCCGGCAGCTGTTTACCAGACTAAAGAAATCGGCCGTCGAGTAGATTTTATATCTGTGGGTACCAATGATCTAACTCAGTACCTGCTGGCCGTGGATCGCAATAATCCGAGAGTTGCAGATCTTTATGATGCATTGCATCCCAGTGTGCTCAGAGCGTTAAAAAGTATTTATCAGCAAGCTTCATCGGTTAATTGTCAGCTCAGTGTTTGCGGTGAAATGGCTGGAGATCCATTGAGTGCAGCGATACTTTTGGGTTTGGGTTATAAAAATTTCTCAATGAGTGCAACTTCATTGCTCAGAGTTAAATCCATGTTGCTCAATGTAAGTCGCGAGGAGATCGGTGACCAAGTCAAGCGTGCTTTGCGATTATCTGATGGTGCTGCGGTGGTAGATTATATGTCGGGATTTCTTAAGCAGTCGAGATAGGGCTGGGTATCTAAATAGACAAGCCTAAAATATAGTCTAACGAATCATTCGCAGCTGTTTAGAATTTTTACTTTAACTTCCGTAGCCGAGGTGAACATAAACCGCTATGATCTGCGCTCATCTTTAAATTGAGTTCGCTCAAATGATTTTGCATCCAAATATAGATCCAGTTGCCATTAGCCTCGGGCCCATACAGGTTCATTGGTACAGCCTGATGTACCTCGTTGCTTTTGCCTTTGCTTGGAGGCTTGCCTTGCGCAACAGTCAGCGTGATTGGTCGTCAGTCAAGCCTGCACAGGTTGAAGATCTGATTGTCTATGGCGCTTGGGGCGTGCTTCTCGGTGGGCGTTTGGGTTATATGTTTTTTTACAGCCTCGATAAATGGGTTGCAGATCCAGCCATGCTGTTTAGGCTCTGGGAAGGCGGCATGTCATTTCACGGTGGCTTGATCGGCGTTATTGTCGCTATTTATGCGTTCTCTAGAAAAAATCGAATATCATTTCTTGCGGTTGGCGACTTTGTTGCTCCTCTGGCGCCAATGGGTTTATTTTTCGGTCGAATTGGCAACTTTATTGGTCAAGAACTCTATGGTCGCCCTACTGATGGTCCATGGGCAATGCTTTTTTCATCAGATCCATTGCAGTTGGGGCGTCACCCGTCGCAACTGTATGAAGCTTTTTTGGAGGGGTTGGTATTATTCTTTATCGTTCAGTTCTATGCTCGCAAGCCGAGATTATTCGGCGAAGTGGGCGGGATATTCCTGATCGGTTATGGGGTGTTTCGATTTTTGGTTGAATTTGTCAGGGAACCAGATGCACAGTTTGTTGGGCAAGAGGCGGCGTTGCAGGTATTTAACTGGGTAACACGTGGGCAAACCCTGTGTATTCCAATGATACTGCTCGGTTTGTGGTTATTGCGTAAATCGCTTCCACTAATTGGTGCAAAATCTACATCGCCAACTGGGTAGTTATCTATTGTTGATTACAGGGTAAAAAATGAAACAATATTTAGATTTAATTAGACATATCAATGATCAGGGCGTATTCAAAGGGGATCGCACTGGCACGGGAACGCTGAGTGTTTTTGGTTATCAGATGCGCTTTGATCTGCAGCAGGGGTTTCCTCTAGTCACCACAAAAAAAGTGCATTTAAAATCTATTCTTCATGAGCTTCTGTGGTTTATCAGTGGCGACACTAATATCCGCTATTTGGTGCAAAATGGCGTGGGCATATGGAATGAATGGCCCTATCAGAGCTGGTTGCGTCAAACGGGTCAGGATAAAAAGCACGAGATGCACTCTGCGCCTTGGAAAGCGGGTTTAAAAGAATTTGTTGAGCGTATTAAAACAGATGATAGTTTTGCGCAACAGTATGGTGATCTAGGGCCGGTCTATGGTCGCCAGTGGCGCGATTTTGGGGGCGTGGATCAGTTGTCGCAAGTGATAGAGGATATTAAAGCAAACCCAGATTCTAGGCGTTTAATTGTATCTGCGTGGAATCCAAAAGATATTCCGGTAATGGTCAAATCTGGTCTGCCGCCCTGTCACAGTCTGTTCCAGTTCTATGTTTCCGAGGGGCGTCTCTCCTGCCAGCTTTACCAACGCAGTGCTGACGTCTTTTTGGGCGTACCTTTCAATATAGCCTCCTATGCGGCGTTGACCATGATGGTCGCTCAGGTTACAGGGTTGCAGCTAGGTGATTTTGTGCACAGTTTTGGCGATGCCCATCTGTATACTAACCATGCGGAGCAGATAGAGAAGCAGTTGAGTAGGGATACACTGCCGCTGCCAACCTTGAAAATTAACCCGCAGGTAAACAGTTTATTTGATTTTGTTTACGATGATTTTGAACTGCAGGATTACCAGTCTCACGGCGCTATTTCCGCGCCAGTTGCGGTATAGGTTTACGCAATGAAAGTTGCCCTTATCGTAGCGGTTAGTCGGAACAATGTAATTGGTCGCGACAACCAGTTGCCTTGGCATTTGCCTGAAGATCTAAAATATTTTAAATCGGTAACTATGGGTAAACCGATATTGATGGGTCGCAAGACATTTGAATCCATTGGACGCCCACTTCCCGGGCGCACTAATATAGTGATTACTCGAGACTCCGAGTGGACAGCGGAGGGGGTTGAGGTCGTCACCCATATAGAGGCTGCGTTAGTGTTGGGCGAAAAGGCCTGTAAGTCTACTGAAGTTGATGAAATTATGGTAATTGGCGGAGCGCAAATTTATCGAGAACTGTTGCCTTTAGCCGATAGGCTATATATCACTAAAGTAGAGGCGGATGTAGAGGGCGATGCTTTTTTCCCACAGATAGACTTCCAGCAATGGCGACAAGTGGATGAGAAAGTTCCGGAAGCTGTAGATAGCCACCCCTATCGCTTTCTGACGCTTGATCGAATTGCAGTTCAGAAATAACTGAAATACTGTTATAGTTACGCCCCTAAGCCGTGGGGCGGATTTCCATCCCTTCATCGTCTTATGTTGAATCAATATTTTTTGGACAATTTTCAAAAGATAAATTGATTCTTAGGTCTAAGGCTGTTAAAAAGTCTGCCCGAAATAGTTAGGGCTCAATTTCATGATTTATTTTTATGGAATTTGGCCTGCAACATATAACCAATCTAAATAGACCCAAATTGAGGGAACTATGAAAAAGCAATCATTGAAAGCATTGGCGCCAATAGCCTTTTTTGCTTTCGCTGTGTCTGTTGTGGCTGAAGAAGCTGCTGTGGTAGAGCGAACGGCAGAAGTCAGCGAAATTTTAAACGCTGGGGCAGAGAAAGTTCAGGCTGCACAAAAATCTCAACTTACCGTAGATCGTATCGCTGACCAAACCGATGGTCTTCTACAAGAATTTAAACAGGTCAATAAGCAAATTGAAAATCTGCGAGTTTATAACTCTCAGCTAGAGCGTCAAATTGCCAATCAAAAGAAGATGATGGCTGAACTTGAAGAGTCAATTGAGAATGCTACTGTGATTGAGCGAGGCATATCGCCGCTGATGATCAATATGCTCAGCGCTCTTGAGGATTTTGTAGAGCTTGATATTCCGTTTAAGAAAGAGCGACGATCAGAAGCCATTGATGAGCTTTATGTGAATCTCGACAGCGCCAAATTTTCGCTAGCTGAGAAATTCCGTCAGATTCTAGAAGTCTACAATATTGAGTCTGAGTATAGTCTATCGATGGAATCTTATACGGATCAGATTGATCTCAATGGAGATGGTTCAGAAGTGGAAGTGCAGATGCTGAGAGTAGGGCGTATTGCACTGATTTATCAGAAAAAAGATAAGTCTGAAGCTGGTGTCTGGGATAAAGCAACTAAGAGCTGGTTGCCCTTGGGTTCAGAGTACCGTCGCGCAGTGGATCAGGCGATCCGAATTGCGGTTAAATTGTCGCCTCAGGACGTTATTGAATTACCGATTACAGCACCGGAGGTAGCACAATGAATAGATTAGTGAATGCATTTATAGCGTTGGTAGCGGTAGCTACCCTATCTGCTCCGGTAGTAGCTGGCGAAGCCAAGTCTCTAGTTGAACTCTTGGATATGATTGAGTCGGCGAAGATTTCAGAAACGGCTGAATACCGTCAGCGCGAAGCTGATTTCTTGAAAGATCAACGCAAGCAGAATCAACTATTGAAGGGGGCCAAGAATACTGAAGCCGCCGAAGAGCGTCGTTCTGATAGGTTAGAGCAAACTATTCGTGACAACGATATAAAATTAGCCGCTCTTCGCGAGCAACGTGATAAGCGCTTGGGCTCTCTTAAAGAGCTGTTTGGACACCTTACGGGTACTGCAGGTGATTTGCGCGCTAAGCTCAATCAGTCGATTGTCAGCGCACAGATTCCGGGACGCACAGAGTTCCTAGATGAGCTTATTGAAAAGATGAGCAGCGATACCAAGCTTCCCTCTATCGAAGATATCGAAAAACTTTGGTATGAGCAGCAACGCGAAATGGTTGAGAGTGGTCGTGTGATGAAATTTAATCGCACCGTACTTTTGGCTAATGGTGAGCCTCAAGATATGGACGTAGTGCGAGTTGGTACCTATAACCTACTGGCTGATGGTATGTATCTTGAGTACAGTCCAGAGTCTGGTTTGGTATCAGAATTGACGCGCCAGCCATCTGGCTACGCTGGTGGTGCTGAGGATTTACAAGAGGCAACTTCGGGCTTTACTAAAGTAGGTCTGGATCCAACTGGACCATTCGGCGGTGGATTGTTGGCCGCTTTGATCAATGCACCTACCCTAATTGAGCGTTGGCATTTTGGTGGTATTGTCGGTTATGTGATTACTGCAGTATTTGCTTTTGCGATTATTTTAGCCGTGTGGCGCTTTGTGGTGCTATTTGGTATGTCGAGTGCGGTTAGATCTCAGCTTAAAGGATCTGATGTGGACACTGAAAACCCACTGGGACGTGTTCTTAAAGTGGCTTCAGACAACCCAGGGTTGGATGCAGAATCACTTGAACTCAAGTTGCACGAGGCGGTGTTAAAAGAGCGTCCCGGCATTGAGTCTGGACTGAACTTGCTGAAGATTATCGCCATGGTAGCGCCGCTCTTGGGTCTATTGGGTACGGTAACCGGTATGATTATTACCTTCCAGATGATCACGTTATTTGGTGCTGGAGATCCAAAGGCGATGGCCGGCGGTATTTCTCAGGCGCTGATAACTACAGTTCTAGGTCTAGTGGTTGCCATTCCAACTGTGCTGTTGCACACGCTGGTCAATGGCAAGGCTCAAGGTATTCTGCACATACTTGAAGAGCAAAGTGCCGGTATTGTCGCAGGTTCTTTAGAGGAGCGCTGAGATGACCATGTTCTTCGTTGATACATGGGCGGAGCTCGGAAAGTTTATGGATTCGGGCGGCATGGTCCTATGGGCTATTGTCGTCCTTCTGTTCCTTATGTGGACCCTGCTTTTTGAGCGCATATGGTATCTGCGATCAACGGTTGGCACTGATGTTCAGATAGCTTTGGATGAGTGGGAATCTAGAGCTGAGCGAAAGTCCAAAACGGCGCACCAAATTAGAGAAAAACTTATCTCAGAGGTCAGTGTCAAAATTGATGAAAATATCATGATGATCAGAACCTTGGTCGCGGTTGCGCCGCTGTTTGGTCTACTGGGTACAGTGACCGGTATGATTGTAGTATTCGATGTTATGGCCTTTACTGGCGGCGGTGATGCCAAGGCGATGGCTGGTGGTGTTTCACAGGCTACTGTGCCCACTATGTCAGGTATGGTGGCAGCGCTTTCCGGCGTATTTGGGCTTACCTATGTGGAACGTGAGGCAGAGCGAGAAAAGCATCTGTTAGAAGACCACCTAACAATGGATCATTAATTGGGGTTAGGTAGTTTTTTATTTTTCCCTATGAGAATTAACTATGCGCAATAGAACAAGTAAATCACAAGAGCAAGGTCAAGCGATTGATTTGACCCCTATGCTCGACGTGGTTTTTATTATGTTGATCTTTTTTATTGTTACCGCTTCATTTATCAAGTTGCCCGGTGTTGAAGTTACTAAGGTTGATGCCAATACGGCTGTTCCGTACAAGAAGGTGGGTATTCTGGTAGCGGTAAGCGATAAAAATGAGTTTTGGATTGATAAGAAGAGAGTTGAAATCAATGCTCTCAAGCTTAATCTAACCAGATTATTTAATGAAAACCCAAAAGGTGGCATGGTCATACAAGCCGATAATGATTCTGATATTGAAGCAGTGGCAAAGGTGGCTGATTTAGCACGAGAAATCGGTATTACGCCGGTCGCCATTTCTGTAGAAAACGACTGAGTTAAGACTATGGTTGGATATAGAGTAGGGGTTTCCGCAGTGCTGGGTGTTTTGATAACGCTGGCACTGGTATTTGTAATGTTTAAGTTGATCGATTCGGGAAATAAGGAGCTAGATGAGCAACCTGCCTTTAAGATTCCCGATTTTCTCCATGTTGAGCGTGAACGTACTGAAAACGCCAAGGTGACCGAGGTTAAAAAGCCTGATGAACCTGAGGAAATGCCTGATATTCCCGAAGAGCAGATCGACTTTGAGGTGCCAGAAAACGTAGTTAATATGTCCGCGCCAGTACTGGGTGGAGATATAAATATTGGCAACTCTGATTTTGCTCGAGATTCCGATTACATTCCTGTGTATGTGCCACAGCCACAATATCCTCGCAGGGCGCAAACTCGCGCCAAAGAAGGTTATGCGGTTATAGAGGTGATTATTACCACAACCGGTGGTGTGCGCGACCCTAAATTAATTGAGGAATGGCCTGAGGGCTGGGGCTTTGGACGCTCGGCACTAAAAGCCGCTAACAAGCTAAAATACAATCCTCGTGTTGTGGATGGTGTCGCCGAAGAAGTGCCTGGGGTACTTTATAAATTCACCTTCCAGATGGCGAAATAAGGGATATACGATGTTTAAAAGCATAAAAACCCTCACCCTATTTGGCATGATCCTTTTCTTGCCGTTGATGGTTTCAGTAGTTGATCCTCAGTCTGTGATGGCCACTGTTGCCGTTGCCGAAGATAAAGAAAAAAAAGAGCCCAAATATAAAGATGTAAAGACGCGCAAACGCCAATCAGTGGGTGTGAAATGTGCCAAGGCGCTAGAGAAAGTTCAGGTGGCTCTGGAAGAGGAAAGGTGGGATGACTCCTTGACTGCACTCACGGATATAGAGTCTAGTAGAAAAACCTGTAAAAAGCCTTATGAGCAGATCCAGATTTGGAAATTTCAGGCTATTGTTTATTTCTCAAAAGATGATTTTTCCAGCGCTATTAGTTCCTTTAGAAAAGTGGTCGACAGTGAGGGCACGCCAGAGGATTTAAGGCTGGATACTAGATATACACTGGCGCAACTGTACACTGCTGAAGAGCGCTATACAGAAGCGGCTATAGAGCTCGAGATTTGGTTGGATCGGTCTACATTTGTTAATAATGATGCCCGTGCTCTATTGGCTCAAATTTATTATCAATTGGATCGCAAAAAAGATTCATTGCGTATGCTTGAGTTGGCGATTGCAGATGTTGAGTCTAAAGGGAAATTGCCCAAACAGCGTTGGTGGTCATTACAGCGTGTTTTGTACCATGAAAAAAATGATTATAAAAAGGTTATCTCAATCCTAGAAAATTTGGTCAAACACTATCCCAAGTGGACCTACTGGAAACAGATTGGCAGTATGTACGCGGTGCAGGAGCGCCCAATTGACCAGTTAGTAGCAACAGAACTTGTCTATATCAATGGCGAACTTGACAAGGAGTCCGAAGTGAAGGGATTGGCCTATATGTACTTGTCTGCTGAAGTACCATACAAGGCTGCGCAAATTCTCGCCAAAGGTATGGAAGATGGTATTGTTGAGCGCAATGCCAAGAACCTTGAGCTTTTAGGTACGTCTTGGACTCAAGCAAAAGATTTAATCAGTGCTCTTAAGTCGATGGCAGCTGCCTCTAAATTTAGTGACTCAGGAGATTTGCAATCGAACATTGCAGATATTTATTTAAATTTGGGTCGCGATAAAGAAGCCTATCAGGCCTCACTAAAGGCGTCTAAAAAGGGCAACCTTAAGTATACAGATGCCAATTATTTGTCTATGGGTATAGCCCTGCTTAATATGCACTGCTATAAAGATGCGATTACAGCTTTCCAAAAATCGCTGAAGGCAGCGAAAACAAAGAAAAGAAAGCGTTATCCAAGACAGTTTATTAGGTATGCAGATGCAGAAGGTACTCGCTTGGGTAAGTTGCGAAACTTGGGCGCCAAGGTGCCTAGTTGTAGAAAGTAGCTAATAGCTCTTTTAATAAAAAGCCCGGTAATAACCGGGCTTTTTTGTGCAGTTGGCTTTTTTAAAGTTGGGAAAGATCTCGGACCGCACCTTTATCAGCACTGGTGGCTAGTTTGGCATAAGCCTTAAGCGCCGCTGAGACTTTTCTGGGGCGATCCTGTTTGGGTTGCCAGCCTAGATTGTCCTGTTCAGAGCGACGCTCGGCGAGCTCTTTATCAGAGACCAGCACATCAATGGTTCGGTTGGGAATATCGATGCGTATGGTATCACCCTGTCTGATTAGGCCAATAGTGCCTCCGGCTGCTGCTTCTGGGGAGACATGACCTATAGAAAGCCCTGATGTGCCACCTGAGAAACGGCCATCGGTAATCAATGCACAGGCCTTGCCGAGATTTTTCGACTTAATATAACTGGTTGGATAGAGCATCTCTTGCATGCCGGGACCACCACGCGGTCCTTCATAGCGCACAATAACCACATCACCTGCCTTGACTTGATCGTTGAGAATGCAGTCCACAGCTTCATCCTGACTTTCAGTAATAAAGGCGGGGCCTTCAAACACCAGAATAGATTCATCGACGCCAGAGGTTTTAACCACACAGCCATCTTCTGCCAAATTGCCAGTTAGCACAGCTAAGCCACCCTCTTTACTGAAGGCATTTTCCATATTGCGAATACAGCCATTGGCGCGATCTGCATCTAAACTAGGCCAGCGCGTAGATTGACTGAAAGCCGTTTGGGTGGGAATGCCCGCTGGGCCAGCTTTAAAGAAGGTTTTGATCTCTTCACTGACATGACCACTGACAATATCCCATTTATCCAGTGCTTCGGCAAAGGTTTTGGAGTGTACGGTTGGTAATTCATTATGAATCAGGCCGGCGCGATTGAGCTCGGCCAGAATACCCATAATGCCCCCTGCTCTATGTACATCCTCGATATGATAATCTGGTGTATTGGGCGCCACTTTGCACAGTTGAGGGACAGTTCGCGATAGGGCATCTATATTGTCCATATCGAAATCGACACCTGCCTCTTGGGCAGCCGCCAACAGGTGCAGTATGGTGTTGGTTGAGCCACCCATACAGATATCTAGAGTAATAGCGTTTTCAAAGGCCTTAAAGTTGGCGATAGATCTGGGTAGGACTGTTTCGTCATCCTGATCGTAATAGCGGCGAGCCAGAGAGACGATAGTGCGCCCTGCCTCTTCAAATAAACCTTTGCGGTCGGCATGAGTTGCCAAGGTGGTGCCATTTCCAGGCAGAGAAAGTCCCAGTGCCTCGGTTAGGCAGTTCATGGAGTTGGCAGTAAACATACCAGAGCATGAACCACAGGTAGGACAGGCTGAGCGTTCATACTCGGCTACTTCTTCATCAGTGGCGTTCTCATCGGCGGCGATAACCATAGCATCAACTAAATCTAGGTTGTGATCCGCCAATTTGGTTTTGCCGGCTTCCATAGGGCCGCCAGAGACAAAAATAACCGGTATATTTAAGCGCATTGCCGCCATTAACATACCCGGGGTGATTTTATCGCAGTTGGATATACATACCAGAGCATCGGCACAGTGGGCATTGACCATATACTCCACAGAATCGGCGATAATATCTCTAGAGGGCAGTGAATAGAGCATGCCATCGTGACCCATAGCAATACCGTCATCAACTGCGATGGTATTAAATTCTCTGGCAATACCACCAGCTTTGGCAATTTCACCCGCTACCAAATCGCCCATATCTTTTAAGTGGACATGACCGGGTACAAACTGTGTGTAGGAATTGGCAATGGCGATCATCGGTTTATTGAAGTCGTCATCTTTCATACCTGTTGCTCGCCACAGGGCTCTGGCTCCGGCCATATTGCGACCCTGAGTGGTGGTGTGGGAACGATACTTAGGCATAATTTCTCTCTTATAGTAATTTGCGGGGTAAGACTTTTGCACAGGTAGTCTTTTGCCCACATTCGGTCATTTATAATTAATAAACACCGTTATTTTACCTTGCCTGATAACAAAGTTTTTATCTGTGCAAAGGTTTCAGACTAACAAGAATACCAGAATCCGTGATTTTACTACATGAAATTGATAGTTCTCTAAATGGTTTTGCTAAATATTTTTGCATTGCGTTGGTAGTTGTACAGAGACTGTTTCTGCTTTGGCAAGTCTTTTACCGCCGTTTCAACAAACCCTTTTTCTAAAAACCAATGCCCAGTCTGGGTGGTGAGCACAAAAAGTTTTTTAATGCCCATCTTGGCCGCATCCGATTCGAGGTGCTCCAGTAATCTAGAGGCTATACCACGACTTAAGAACTCTGGATTGGTTGCCATGCAGGCGATTTCACCCTGTCCCTTATCAGGCATAGGGTATAGAGCTGCGCAACCTAAAAGGTGCCCCTCGGGATGAACCACTAGGGCAAATCTTGAAATTTCATTCTCCAACAGCTCGCGCGAGCGCTTTACCAATATCTGCTGTTCTTCCAGCGGTCTAATTAAATCTAAGATACCGCCCACATCATCAATGACTGCTGGCCTGATCACTTCAGAGTGATCTTGCATGATCAATGTGCCACAACCATCTCTGGTAAATAGTTCAGTCAGCAAGGCGCCATCGGTGGCGCAACTCACCAAATGCACACGATCTACACCTTGGCTACAGGCGTAATGGGCGGTTTCCAGCAATCTGTTTTGCTCTGTATCATGGCATTGTTCTAGCAATTCTTGAGCTTTGGGCACAGACAGGCTGCGCAGTAGCTCGCCACTTTCAATAATTCCCGAGGCTTCAGTGACTAAAATCAACTTCTCGGCATTGACAGCAATTGCTGTCTTGGCGGCTACTTCTTGATAGCTGAGATTAAAGGTCTCACCAGTGGCAGAAAAGCCGATAGCTGAGATTAACACTAGGTTGCCAGCTTGCAGCTGTGTGTGGATTGCATCTCTATCGATACTGCGCACTTCGCCAGTGTGCTGATAGTCAACGCCATCGCGTACACCCATTGGTTTGGCGGTTACAAAATTGCCGCCAATTACACTGATATGCGCACCGTGCATTGGCGAGTTTGGCAACCCCATTGATAGTTCTGACTCAATTTGCCATCTGGTGCTCCCCAATGCTTGTTTAACGCACTGCATAGTGGCGGTATCTGTGATTCTCAGTTGCTTATGAAATACAGCTTCACCGCCCGATTCTGCGATACGTTGTTCAATCTGTGGGCGGCCACCATGGACCAGTACTATTTGGATGCCCAAGCTTTGTAGCAGGGCAATATCATGTATGGTGCGATGAAAATTGGCATGCGCCACCGTATCGCCATCTAGTGCGATAACAAAAGTTTTGCCCCTGTGACTGTGGATGTAGGGCGATGTTTGGCGAAAAAAGTCCACATAGCTATTTGAATTCATGGCGTAATTATATTGTGTTTGGACTACAAGCAACAGTGGCCAATCAGTTGCGATAAAAAATCAATGGTTGGTTTGATTCGATCCATCGCCAGATACTCATCCGGTTGATGAGCCACGTCAATGTCGCCTGGCCCCAGAACCACCACATCCATTCCCAGCTGTTGAAGATAGGGGGCTTCAGTGGCGAAAGCCACTGATTGTCGATGATGACCAGTCAGTTTTTCGCAGAGAGCGACGATTTCAGATTGATCCTGTGCACAGAAGGGCGGAACCAGCAATTTTTCCAATTCCCAGTCTACGTTGTCGGCCAGTGCAATGCGGTCAATATATTGCTCTATATCCTGTTGTAGTTTATCCATATCCATACCCGGCAATGGACGGATCTCAAATGCCAGTGAGCAGTCTCCACAAATTCTATTGGCATTATCGCCCCCTTTAATGCAACCCAAATTTAAGGTTGGGTAGTCGATAGTAAAGCCGGGATGTTTCTGTTGTTGCATTTGATCTCGCAGTGCCATCAGCTGTCCGAGAACGCGTTGCATGGACTCCATCGCATTGACACCCAGTGACGGGTTGCTGGAATGACCAGAGCGCCCCCTAATCACCAGCTGTTCAACCATAATCCCTTTGTGGAGGGAGACCGGTCGCATACCGGTGGGTTCGCCAATTACTGCGTGTCGCGCCTTGGGGACGCCGGCTTCCACTAGGGCGCGCGCACCTGACATAGATGACTCCTCATCGGCGGTGGCGAGAATAATTAAAGGTTGCTGAAAATTTTTGTCCAAATGCTGCTTAGCGGCTTCGATAGCCAGCGGAAAGAAGCCTTTCATATCGCAACTGCCCAGACCGTACCAACGGTTAT
>Ga0207964_1000117_pt1 | contig 27574 bp, 28 predicted proteins | sample Knorr_S23_td_250_FD_185608 | JGI IMG/M metagenome (GOLD analysis project Ga0207964, IMG submission 185608) | Marine microbial communities from Southern Atlantic Ocean transect - Knorr_S23_td_250_ad_251m_LV_A (SPAdes) (version 2) | ecosystem: Environmental > Aquatic > Marine > Oceanic | place...
AGAAATAGAAACAGGAATCAAAATAATAATTCCAACACAAATGCAAATTCTAAGCCTGTTGAGAATGCGGTAACTAAGCCTGTTGAGAATGCGGTAACTAAGCCTGCTGAAAAGGACCAGAGCAAAGACAAAAAAAGCTCTAAGCCCCCTCGAAAGCAAGTAAAAAAAGCACCAAAGAAAGCAATTGCAGTCACAAAAGACAAACCAAAAAATAATAATTCAGAAAAAGAAGTTTCTAGTCCAGTGAATAGTTCTGAAGAAAAGGCTTCTTAAGATTCTATGAATAGATTTGCAGTATTTGGTAATCCCATTAGCCATAGCTTATCACCTATGATTCATAATGAGTTTGCAAAAGAGCTGGGTATTGAACTTTCCTATGAAAAAATACTTTCTTCCGTTGATGAGTTTGTATTAACTGCTGAGAAATTTATAGAAGATGGAGGATTAGGATTTAACATTACACTTCCCTTTAAAGTTGATGCGTTTAACTTCTCTGAAGAACGAACTTCGAACGCCAAAGCGGCTGGTGCTGTTAACACGATTAAAATACAAAATAAAGTGATTATTGGTGAAAATACAGATGGCAATGGATTGGTAAATGATCTTGAAAAAAATTTAAATGAAAGCTTGAGTGGAAAAGAAATTTTAATCATTGGTGCTGGAGGTGCAGCCCAGGGAATTCTTAAGCCCATACTCGACAAAAATCCCGAAAAAATCCTACTGGCCAATCGTACTTCAGAAAAATCAGTGAACCTTGCAAATGAATTTTTACAATTTGGAAAGGTGTGTGGATTTGGCATTCATCAAATCAAATCTAAGCCAGTCGATATAGTGATTAACGCCACTAGCGCGTCGATTGATGGAGCTATGCTAGAGTTACCAGGAGGTCTATGTGAGGGTGCTTTGTGTTATGATTTGATGTACGGAGGACAAACCCCATTCATGAAATGGGGGCTTGAGAACTCAGCTCGACAAGTTAGTGATGGCCTTGGAATGCTAGTTGAGCAGGCAGCACTTTCATTCAATTTTTGGCATGGAAAAACTCCTAGAACAGACTCTGTGATTAATCTAATCAGGGAGATAAACGACTGATAGTCCAATTACCAGATTTTAATTCGTAGATAAAGCGATCGTGAAGTCTGTTTTCTCGTCCCTGCCAGAACTCAATGCTCTTTGGAACAACTCTGTAACCACCCCAAAAATCAGGCAGTGGAATCTCTCCATCAGAAAACTTCTTTTTCATTGAGGCAAATTGTTCAGCTAATACCGATCTTGAGGATATTCTTGATGACTGTTGAGATGCCCAGGCTCCTAACTGAGACTCCTTAGGTCTTGATGAAAAATATTTAAAAGACTCAAGCTTGGTAATTTTTTCAACTGATCCAATGACCTTTACCTGTCTCTCAAGAGCTAGCCATGGGAAAAGAATTGCAGCCTGAGGATTATTTTGTATTTGTTTAGATTTCTTTGATTCATAATTTGTAAAAAATACAAAGCCCTTTTCATCAAAATATTTAAGAAGAACTGTTCTTATTCCAATTGAATCATCCGACGTTGCAAGGCTCATGGCAGAGGGTTCTATGATATTAGCCTCTATAGCCTGTGAAAACCATAGTGAAAACTGCTTAATTGGGCTTTCATGAAGATCCTCTCTTATAATTCCACTCTGAAGGTATTCTTTTCTTAGATTACTTAAATCGCCTGTCTCTGCCATAATATTTTTCATTAAAAAGGGATTAAATTACTTTTTTTTGATTCAGTGAGGTGCTTTGTGATTAATGTTTTTATTGGCGGAAATCGATCAGCAAACTTCAGAACAAGCTTACGAATTTGCTTTGCCTTAGCATCATCATTTGTAAATAATGATACAACACCATTGGTTCCAAAATACATCAGCCTTGATAAATGGATTTGTTTATTTTCGAACTCCCTAAGAACCGCTTCAGACCCAATGTCCTTTCCAGCTTTAAGAGCTTTAGCAATTGATTTTGAGAGAATATCCTGTCCCCTAAGGCCCAAGTTAAAGCCATGGGCTGTCACTGGATGCATTCCTACCGCTGCATCTCCTATGAGTGCAAAACGTGTGGATCTAAATTTTTGTGCATAAACCCCTACCAAAGGATATGAAAATCTATCACCAATCTGTTTCATCTCTCCCAAACTGTCATTAAATCCTTCACTTGCAAACTTGCAAAATTTTTCTGGGTCCATGCCGAGCATTTGATCAGCCTCATCAGTTGGAACAGTTAATACTACAGAGGAGATATTTCCATTAAGTGGCAAAAGTGCAAGCGTGTGACCATAATTGAAGCACTCTAATGCAACTTGATTATGATCTTTCTCGTGAGAGACTCTGGTGATTATCATCACTTTAGAAAAGTCTTTCATGGTCGACTCGATACCCATTTTGCGTCTTATTTCTGAGAAACGACTATCAGCAGCAACTACAAGCTTAGAGCTCAAAATTTGGCCATCTGAAAGAGTAACTTTGCCGCTCGAATGGCTCGTCTCAACTGACTCGACAGACAATTCATTCATTATAAATAAATGATCAGATTTTGAAGCTTTTTGGTAAAGAGCAAGTCGAATTAAATGATTTGGAACCAAATAACCAAGCGCGTCAATAGAGGATTTATTGGCTGCAAAGTTTAGCAAAGAGTCCGAATCACCATCGAAAACTTTTGCCTCTTTCAAAGGACTTACTTTGTTTTGATCAATCAGATCCCATACACCAAGCCTTTTAAGAATCTTTAATGAGTTATGTGTCAGAGCAGTCTCTCTTCCATCGGGTTTAGGACTAGAGATAGAGGAAAGAGCTGATTTTTCTACTACCAAAACCTTTAAACTAAGATCAATTAAGGAGCAAGCAAAGCTAAGGCCTGCTGGGCCAGCACCTACAATGATTACATCGTAATTCTTTTTAGTACTCATCTCTTTTTATAGTCTCAAAATATTCATTTATAACTTCATTTTATTATTTTGAATCTTCAATTCTTTTTAACCAGTAAGCGCTTTTATCTAAATCCTTATCTGTTCCAATTCCTTCTTTATACATCTCAGCAACTTTAAATTGAGACTCTAGATTACCTCTTCTAGCTGCATATAAATAATATTCGTAAGCCTTTTCATAGCTCTGATCAACGCCTTCTCCAAATTCGTACATTACTCCTAAATTGTATTTAGCATCTAAATAGTTCTGTTCAGAAGCCAAATTTAACCAATTGAAAGCTTTTTTATAGTCCTTTTCAACCCCAGCTCCAAGATAATATAGTGCGCCCAGAGTATATTGCGCCTTAGGGTCTGACTTGTCTGCAGCTTCTTTTATGTATTGATAGCCTTTTAAATTGTCTTGCTCAACGCCAATTCCTCCAATGTGCATAACCCCCAGCGCTGTAAGTGCATCCAGGTTTCCAGCTTTTGCAGCAAGCTCAAATGCTTTGATTGCCTTCTGGTAATCTTTTTGTTCAATCAGCTCTTTTCCTCTGTCATATAAATTTTCTTCAGCAAGAATCGGATTTAAGAAAATGAAAGAGAAAGTTAGTAAAACTAGAAATTTAAATACAGTAGAGCCAATATTTATAGAGACAAAATTCATAAGTAAAAAAAATTAATAATGAAAAAGAAACAAGTGAGTCATTATTTTACATTTTTTTACATCTCAAACTTCTTCACGTGGAACAAACTCTAGCACTGTAGCGTTGATACAATACCTTGGTAAGCCATTAGGACCATCATTAAATACATGGCCTAGATGAATATCAGAGCTAACCGATCTAATTTCGGTTCGAATCATCCCGTAACTAGTATCTAATACTTCATAGACTTCATTTTCTACCGGTTGGGTAAAAGACAGCCAACCAGACTTAGAGTCGAATCGATATGCAGTATCAAATAAAGGCCTACCAGAAAGTTTGTCTACAAAAACTCCTTCAGGCGTGTCTTTAAAAATCTGATATTGAACACAAAACCTTTTATCTGTGCCCTCATTAAAAGCAACATCGTAGGCTTCAGAGCCAACTCCAAGTTTAAATTCACCGAGGGCCTTATAGAATTCTTCAGAAGACATAATGCCTTGATGTGACCAGACTTCTTTGCCATCGTCTACAAAGATGATTGTAGGAGTAGCCCAGGTTGGAGTTTGAATATCAAAACCTTTTAGAGCTGATACGGGTGTTAATCTGAGCGGGATAGTGCCGCTGTATTTTGAAGTCACTTTTCTTTCAAATTCCAAACAAAACAAGCAGGTACCCTCAATTTCTGGACCTATTACAATAATCTCTTTTCCACCAAAAGGCTCTATTTCTTGACCAAAATTTCCTGACTGCGATTGATCAACAAATTTAACACCGGTTGAATGATCAGGACAATAACCATTGGGATTTCTTAATAAATAATCTTGGTGATAGTCCTCTGCAGGCCAAAATTTATCTAACACCGCCATTTCGGTAACAATTTCACCATATCCTTTAGCTGACAAAAGTTTTTGATATTCTCGACCAGTCTCTAAAGCAATATTCTTTTGTTCTTCATTTTTCCAATAGATAGCAGAACGGTAATTATTACCGACATCATTGCCTTGACGATTAAACTGAGTTGGATCATGTATCTCCCAAAAATTCTTGACCAATGCCTCAGTTGAAACCTGGCTAGAATCATAAATTACCTTGACAGTTTCCGTGTGATTGACCAAAGTATTTTTATTTTTTGCTTTCTCCTCGTCAGAAAGACCAATATTTTTTAAAACAGATAAAAAACCTTCACTTTGAAGCCTTCTGTTTTTTAGAACTGCCTCATATGTTGGATTGTCATAACTCCCCCCAGAGTAACCTGAAACAACATCAACAACTCCATCTATACTCTCAAAGTTTTTTTCAACACCCCAAAAGCAACCAGCTGCAAAAAATATTTCTAAAATCACTTAACACCAACTTTCTTTACTAAATAAACAAAAATTGTACACCTAAGTTGTGAATTTATTGTGTTGAATAGATGAAGAATCAAACGCCTTTGAATTAAAAAATACTTAATTACTAGTGTTGTTTTAACCTTTAATGTAATATCTAAATTATTATATTTCTATTTGGAAACATAATTTTTCATGAAGGATCAACAAAAAAAACATAACAATACTTCAAAAAATTTTGATGTTTTAGAAAATTTTGTAAGGTTTGATCAAAAAAATGATGTCTTCAGAAGATCATGGTGGGATAAAAAAATCAGATCAAAAAAATCAGAGCTTTTTTACTCGACTTATCGTGAACCATTAAATACTTGGAGAAAAGCCGATGGTTTTACCCAGAAAGACTATGCGCTTAGAAATGCAGCTTGGCATGTCAGCGATATACTAACCGAAATTAATTTAGATCAAGATCGCAGAGAAGGATTTTCAGATGCATTTACAATTCAAACTCCTGTTGCTAAAAATAAAATTCATCTTGGAACTAAAAATGAGGCAAGCAAGGAAATTAAAAAAATTGCTAAAGCTTTTGGCGCTGGTCTTGTAGGCATAACTAAATATGATAGTCGCTGGGAGTATAGCAATAAGTTTAGTGATTTGAGCCTGAAGTCCTATCCACCTGAAATACCAGAGAGCTTAAAAAATGTAATTGTTGTTGCTTTGCCGATGGATTATGAACTTGTTAAGACAGTTCCTTCTGCATTGAGTGGTTCTGCAACCGGTCTAGGATATTCTCATGATGCATTAACTGTTTTATCAACTACACAATATATTCGTAACCTTGGCTTTGAAGCCATAGGAAGCATGAATGACACATCCTTAGCTATTCCATATGCAATTCAAGCAGGCCTTGGAGAATATGGCAGAAACGGCTTACTCATTACCCAAAAATATGGGCCAAGGGTAAGGCTTGGTAAAATATATACCAACCTTGATTTAAATCACGACAGGCCAATTCAGTTCGGTGTTAAAGAATTCTGCAATATTTGCAATATATGTGCAAGTCAGTGCCCTGTAAAAGCTATACCTTTTGATGCTCCTTCAGATGCAATATATAATCAGTCAAACATAACTGGCATCAAAAAATGGTCAGTCGATGGAGAAAAATGTTTTAATTTCTGGACTGCTCAAAACTCTGATTGCTCTATCTGTATTAGAGTATGCCCTTACAATAAAGACTATTCAATGTGGATAAATAGGCTGAGTCTTAAGTTAGCTGGCACATGGTTAAGACCTCTGATTCTTTGGCTCAATGTTAAATTAGGCTCTGGAAAACGCCAAAAATCCTCTGTTTGGTGGGGAAAGGATTAGAAAAAAAATAAATTTCTATTGAGCAACTTTCAAATAACCCATAAGATAAGCTTTTGGCACTTTAATCTTATTACTTTTTCTTTTTGAACTAAAGCTAATTGTAAAGCCTTTATAAGAAACATTTCTTAAAAAGTCATTACTTAAATTTAGCTCAATAACTTCCTTATAGTCGCAGCTTGCAGTTGTGCAATTCGATGCACTAGAAGAAAGAACATTAATATCCTGCTCATTCATATCACAACGATTCCACTCATCACACAAATTAGCAGAGCTATAATTTCTTTTATTCTTTGCGTTATATGATATTGCTAGTACTAGTTTGTGCTTAATAATTCCACTATTTAAATCTTTCAACCCCTCTAAATGAAAATTATGAAAATCAATATCAGTTTCCAATATTCCTGTCTTTTTGGATTCCTTTAGCTCAGAACCAATAAACTCAGAGTTACCTATAACATTCACCATATTTGCAAACTCTTCTGATGCTACTAAATCAATCTCAGCTTGAATCTTTTCATCTCGAGCATTTATTAACTGTAGAGTTACAACTGAAACCATATGCGCAGAATCTAGTTTACTTGCCTCAATTAAATTTTCTTCATGTGATAGACCCATCGCAAGAATTCTTTGCGTTTCCTCTTCAGATGTAGAAGCAGCATCAAGCTCAAGCGAAGAACAACTAACTAAAAAAATCGAAATTAAAAAGACAAAAAGTATATTTTTCATAGGGGAATTAATATTAGATTAGATTGCATAAGTATAGCTTAAATGCTTGTTTTTGTATCAATGATCTAAATTAAGTTTGGTAGTCGCGGGCAGATTCGAACTGCCGACTTCCACCATGTCAAGGTGACACTCTAACCAACTGAGTTACGCGACTATGAAAGCGAAATTATACTGCTTCAAAAGTTTTTTTGATAATCTTTTGTATGTTGCTTGCAGCTTCATATCTATTTTCAGCATTTTTGATTGGCCTTCCAACAACAATGTAATCTGAACCACTCTTAAAAGCTGTAGCAACATCAACCACTCGCTTTTGATCATCATCATTTGCAACAGGTCGAATTCCAGGAGTGACTGCAATTAATTTATTATCTACATAATTTCTAATGAAAGGCACCTCAAGACCAGACGAAACAATTCCATCACATCCCGCCTGAAAGGCTCTTTTAGCTCTTGAGATAACCAGGTCTTGAACATCACACGCAAACCCCAAATCATCAAGATCACCACGATCAAGACTAGTCAAGGCGGTTACAGCAAGAATTTTTAGATTATTTTTATTTTGAGCTGCTTTTTCCATTAAAGCCTGGTTGCCATGAATGGTGGCAAAGGTTGCACCGTAATCACTTAACCTTGCTATTGTCCTTCCAACTGTCTCAGGAACATCAAAAAACTTTAGGTCTACAAAAACTTTTTTATCTTTTTTTATTAGCCAGTCAAGTAACTCAAAATACTGGCCAGTCATAAGCATTTCCATTCCAATTTTATAAAAATTGACACTATCATCGAGCTCACGAACAATATCCTTAGCCTCAGAAACTTCTGGCAGGTCAAGTGCAAAAATTAAACGGTCTTCTAGCTTAATATCTTTCATTGAATTAAAGTTTTATTGTGAAGAATGAATTATACTTTATATTAACTAAACTTAGCGATTCGAGATAAAGTTTTTAACAATGTTGAAGACTATATTTGCACCTCTTTCATTTAGATGAATTTGATCAAAAAGAATCCATTGGCCCTTGGCTTTCGCTATATCATTCCATGATTTTTTAAAAACATAATGATGGAAAATTCCGCCAAAAATTCTTCGCATTATTGGAATTCCTTTTGGATTGTAATCCTGTTTTAATGGATAAGTTCTTAAAGAGATGTCAGACCAAAGATAATCAGATACTGGCAATAAATGTACATTTTTTTGCTCGGCAGCAAATTTGATAAATTCATTAAACTGTCTAACATGATTATTTATTGGTGAATCTCTATTTTCACCAACTGGCGGAATAGTACACAGAGCAACCTTCGATACATCACTTAATTTTTCAATTAATTCTAAGAGTTGATCTTTATACTTCTCAAAGGTTGGAGCTTCTGGCAAATTATAATTACGTTTATATCTTTGACCTGAGGCTTTATCAAATGAGCCCAATGCATCGTTTGAACCAATTAAAATAACAATAATATCAGGTTTACATGCAATTAGTGGCTCTACCCTTTGAAGAACTTGCCATACTGTATTTCCATTAATCCCTTCATTAAGGAATATATCATTTGGGAATTCATTACGAAGATAATCTACCCAGCTTTGACCAATATTACCGTGAGTGAGTGAATCACCTAAACAAGCAATAATCCTTTTATTTTTATTGTTTTGATAATTCAGATAATCTTCAGCCTTTCCATAGGGTGGAGTAGAGATTATTTTGGAAACATAATAAAAAACGGCTGCAATTATTATTGCAGCCGCTATTAATATAATCAATAGATTTAAAGGCATTAAGACTTATTAAATTTAATTACTAATTATTCAATCCATCTACAGTGACTTCAATCTTGATAATATCATCATAAGGCCTTCTCTTTGTTGAAAATGAAACCTCTCTTCCGTTATAGTCAACTGTCACTTTGTAATGACTCAGTCTTTTTTCAATTTTTTGTCTGACCTTATTTTCACAAACCTCTTGGCTAATTACTTTTTGAGTCCCATTTGCCTGAACTGCGGCCTTTTCTGCATCATTGGCGATTGAAGCGCCAAGGAAAATTCCTGCAAGTGTCATAACATCTTTACCGGTATCACTACTATCTTCAGCAAGTTTATTGCCAATTGCACCACCAATTATGCCCCCAATTATTTCATTAGTAGCGCTCCCATCACTATTTTGAATAGTTTCTTTTATGTAGCACTCCTTATAAGGTTCTTCAACCCTAACCTGTTTATAAACTTTATCAACTGAAATAACAGAGGCAGAGTCAATGAATGTCCCACCTAAAGACATTTGAGCAGATACAAATAGGAAAGCAATCAATGAACTTTTTAAAATAATTCTCATATTAAACTCCATTAATTTAATTTTATATAACTAATTCTACAGCTATCTTCCAGATTAAATGTGTTTAATTAGTGAAGATTTAGAAAAAAAGAAAAATCGGCCCAAATTAAACACAAATATCACATTTAAATAATTATATACTTTTTGGATATTTTTCAGTGAAATTAGACGCCAATAAGCTTTAACACAATAATTTCAATATTTTTCAGTTAATAGCTTGAATTAATAACTATAACTAGCAATAATATACGCTTTGCCTTGGTAGCTCAGCTGGATAGAGCACTCGCCTCCTAAGCGAGGGGTCGTAGGTTCAAATCCTGCCCAGGGCGCCAAAAAAGCTTACAAGGCTCTAACTTTTAAAATTCCCTCTACCTGCTTGATATTTTCAATGACAGTATTGGGGATCTCTTTTTCGATATCAATCAATGTGTAAGCAAAATCTCCTCTAGATTTATTAAGCATATCCACAATATTAGCCTCTTCTTCAGCAATCTCTTTTGTTATCTGGCGAACCATATTCGGGATATTTCTATGCGTAATAGCTAAGCGCTCCTCTCCAGCCCTTGGCATCTTTGAATCAGGAAAATTTACTGAATTAACTATGTTTCCATTCTCAAGGTAATCTTTCACTTGCTTTGCAATCATGATTGCGCAATTATCTTCGGCTTCTGAGGTAGATGCCCCTAGATGAGGAAGCGCAATAACTCTTTCATGATTCTTTTTCTCATCAATTGGAAAGTCGGTGACATAGTAGTTTACTTTTCCAGTATTTAAAGCTTTAATCAATTCATCTTCATCAACTATGCCATCTCTCGACATGTTTATAACTACGCATCCTTCTGGAAGAAGTGCTATTCTCTTTGCATTTAAAAGGTTCTTCGTAGCATCAACCAAAGGCACATGAAATGAAACAAAGTCACTCTTTGAAAATAACTCCTCCAAAGAAAGAGCTTCTTCGACTTCTGAAGAGATTTTCCAAGCATTCTTTTTAGAAATTGAAGGGTCGTATCCAATAACATCCATTCCAAGCATACTAGCAGCGTTAGCAATTTCTACTCCGATTGCTCCCAAGCCTACAATCCCCAATGTTTTTCCAGGTAATTCCGATCCAGAATACTGCTTTTTTCCATCTTCAACAGTAGCCTTCAGGTTTTCCAGTGGAAGCTTATTAACATAATCCCAAGCCTGACAAATATTTCGACTAGCTAGAAGCATCGATGAAATAACAAGCTCCTTGACTGCATTAGCATTTGCGCCAGGTGTATTAAATACAACAACACCCTTGTCACTCATCTTATCAAGTGGAATATTGTTGACTCCTGCGCCAGCACGACCGATAGCCTTTAATTTTTCTCCAATCTCCATATCGTGCATTTTTGCACTTCTAACTAGAATTGCATCTGGATTTTCATCATTTTTAGAGACGTCATATGACTCTTTTGAAAACTTTTCTATTCCAAGTTGTGAAATATTATTGAGTACCTGTATATTTAACATTATCCAAAATCCTTTTCAAAATCATTCATAAATTTAATGAGAGCATCAACGCCCTCTTGCGGCATTGCGTTATAAATGCTCGCCCTCATTCCGCCGACACTTCGATGTCCTTTAAGTGCTAATAGACCAGCATCTTTTGAGCGCTCCAAAAATGAACTATTAAGATTTTCATCTGCCAATAAAAAAGGAACATTCATCCAAGATCGATATCTAATTGACACAGGATTTGAATAAAAATCAGAGTTATCAATTGCACTATAAAGGCTCTCCGCTTTTGTTTTATTGGTCTTTTGCATTTCACTGAGACCGCCTTGTTCTTTAAGCCACTCAAAGACTCTTCCAGCAGCGTACCATGGGAATGTTGCTGGCGTATTAAACATTGAATCATTATGAGCTTGAGTAGAATAGTCAAATAACTTTGGTTGACTCTTAACAACATTGCCCATCAGGTCTTCTCTAACAATAACAATGGTTAAGCCGGATGGCCCAATATTTTTTTGAGCACCTGCATAAATGACACCATATTTGGATACATCAATTGGACGCGATAGGATAGTTGAAGACATGTCTGCAGCAATTGGCATAGAAACATCTGGAATGTAATCAAACTCTAAGCCTGCAATCGTCTCGTTCGGAGTGTAATGAAGGTAAGAGGCATTTTCATCGACATTCCAATTCTGAAATTCATCGATATCCGTGAAATTATTATCTGTACTGTCTGTACATATATTAACCTCGCAATACCTTCTTGCCTCAGCAATTGCTTTAACAGACCAGTGACCTGTGTTTGCATAATTTGCTTTAGAACTTCCCCTTAGAAGATTAATTGGCACCATAGAAAATTGTGATGATGCACCGCCCTGAAGGAAGAGCACTTTGTAATTTTCAGGTATATTTAATAACTCTCTAAAGTCTTTTTCAGATTTTTCAGCAGCCTCCATAAAATCAACCCCTCGATGAGAAATTTCCATTACTGATGACTTTGAGTTTTGATATTCAAGAAGTTCACTCTGAATTTTAAGAAGAACCTCTCGAGGTAGCATTGCTGGCCCTGCGCTAAAATTGTATGTTTGAGTCATTTTTTGATATTGGTTTATTAACTTTTTAGTTAGGTAAAAAAAAACGCTCAGGTGCGCAAAGTAAAACTAAGCCCAACTAAACGTCAACGTTAATCAAATAACCACCGTTGGTTGTTTGAAAAGGAATATTATACCTGTCTCATAAATTTCAATACACTGGCTTTGTGTCAAAATGTCTCGGCAATAATTTTCAAAAATTTCTGCCTTAATTCTTGACTTTGGAAATCATTTAAAGTTCTCAATATTGTAAAATAGGCTCTCTGATTATCACTTTACTTACGAATGACAACTCGAACTCTTATAGTTCATAGCAATGAACTCAAAGCAGCTGAAAAACTTACCCTAAAGCTTCATGGTGAAATTGAAACAAAAAAAAATCACTTCAGAATTCACACAAAAACAAACTTTGAAATTGATAAATTGAGAACGTTAAATAGTGTTGATCTAAATATTTATGATCCAAGTTTTGATTACAATAAAATTAAACTAATGGTCAGTGATATGGACTCAACTCTCATTTCTATCGAGACCATTGATGAGGTTGCCAGAGAGGTAGGTTTATCCAATGAGGTTTCTTTAATTACGGAGGAGGCTATGCAGGGCCATCTGGATTTTTCGGAATCCTTCAAAAAACGCCTATCTATCTTAAAAGGAGTCAGCACTGAAAGCTTTGAAGCTGTCTACAACAATAAAATGAATTTAAATCCAGGTGCCAGCGAGCTAATTAATTTTTTTAACTCTAATCACATCAAATCTGCTCTAGTCTCAGGAGGTATAACCTATTTTGCTGAAAAAGTAAAAAACCAACTAGAAATTGACGCTTTTAAAGCTAACGAGGTTGAAATCATAGATGGTTCTATTACTGGTAAGGTTCTAGGCAGCGTGGTGGATGCAAAAGCAAAAGCTAATTATATTTATGAGCTTTGTGACTTTTTCGAGTTAGACCCTAATCAGGTGATTGCAATTGGTGATGGGGCCAATGACATAGAGATGATGAAGATAGCTGGATTATCGGTCGCTTATCGAGGCAAGCCAATTTTAAGGAAAAATTGTGATATACAAATTAACCACAGTGGTTTAGATTGCTTAATTGATTTTTTTGAAGACTCTTAGGTTTTTTAGATATATTATCAATGAGCCTATTGGTTTTTTCATAGAAAAACCACAAATAATTCATTAAAATTTTCTTCTTACAAAGTAAACTGCTTACTTTAATATCTTTATATAAAAATATGCTATGAAATCAAAATCAATACTTTTAGCTGTATTTCTTTCGGTTTTTGTTTTGAGTTTTTTCAATATTGCAAATGCTGATGGCCACCTTCACAAGGTGAGTGGATTGGTTACAGGCTGCTCGTCAAAGCATGCAGTCCATGTCCTAATTTATGAGGAGGCTGGCTTTAAAGGCATGAACCATAGTCAAGAAAATATTTATACTCCAGAAAAAGGTGGTGATTGTAGCGTGGACTTTAGCATGGAAGTCCCAACAGGCCCTTACGCCCTTGCCTCTTTTGAGGATAAGAATGGTAACGGTGAGTTAGACTTCTTTTTCTTTATTCCAAAAGAACCGGCAGGTTTTTATCAATTTAGCGGAATGGGTGCACCCAAGTTTGATAAGATGAAGATAGACGTTAACAGCGACATGGACAATATTGAAATTGTCCTTCCATAAATCAGAATTATTACAATCTAATTATATGTCAACTTCTATAATCGCAGGTTCAACGGGGCTAGTTGGTAGCAACATTTTAAGACACCTAAGTAATAATAATCATCGTACTATTGCTCTAGCGAGACAACCAATATCTCCATTACCATCGAATGCCGAAGAGCTTATAGTTGACTTTGACTCCTTGTTGAGTGGGGGTTCTCTTCCAAAATGCGATCATGTTTTTATTTGTCTTGGAACTACTATCAAAATTGCAAAAAGCAAAGATAACTTTAAAAGAGTTGACTTGGAATACCCCTTAGATGTCGCTAAAAAAGCGCATGAATCTGGCGCTAAAAAACTCACTCTTATCTCTTCGGTTGGTGCTGATAGTAATTCAAAAAACTTTTACTTAAGTGTCAAAGGTGAGCTTGAAGATGCAATTCTTGAACTTGGGTTTGATAGCGTGAATATATTCAGACCTAGCTTTTTAATCGGAAGAGGAGGTAGGCACAGGTCAACATCAGAGAAAATTTTAATGAAGGTTGCCAAAATAATTGACGTTTTTTGTGTTAGTTCTGCAAGAAAATATAGAAGTATCGATGCTCAAGTGTTAGCAAAAAAAATGGCATCTACACTGGATGCTGAATCTGGAATTCATTATTATTATTTTGATGACTTTATAAACTAGTCTAATTTTGAATCCTTTTATTTCTGCTCTATTCAAAACAACAATTTAATAATATTCGAACTAAAATCTGTCGCTGGTATAATGTGTGCCATCTAATTAAGCACATCTACCTTCAATGTCAGGCAACTCATTCGGAAAACTATTTACTTTAACGACTGCTGGTGAGAGCCATGGTGATGCGCTCATAGGAATTGTAGATGGATGCCCTCCAGGTATGAAGCTTAGTGAGGAAGACCTCCAAGGTGATTTAGATCTCAGAAAACCTGGTAGCTCGAGACATACCACTCAAAGACGAGAAACGGATGCAGTGAAAATTGTCTCGGGCACATTTGAAGGCGTAACGACCGGAACTCCAATTGGTCTTCTGATAGAGAATAATGACCAAAGACCTAGAGATTACACCAAGATTGCTAATTCATTTAGGCCGGGGCATGCTGACTTTAGCTATCAACAAAAATATGGGATCAGAGATTATCGCGGTGGTGGTCGCTCCTCTGCTAGAGAGACTGCAATCAGAGTTGCTGCTGGCGGTATCGCAAAAAAATACCTTAGTGAAAAGTTTAATATCAAAATCCAAGGTTATTTAGCTCAATTGGGTCCAATAGCTTATGATAAATTTGACTGGAATGAAGTTCACAACAACCCTTTCTTTTGTCCTGATGCCAATAAAGTTACAGAACTTGAGGAGTATATGGACAACCTCAGAAAATCAGGTGACTCAATAGGAGCAAGAATCAATATTGTTGCTAGTAACATGATTACTGGTCTTGGAGAACCTATATTTGACAGACTTGATGCCGATATTGCGCACGCAATGATGAGCATCAATGCAGTGAAAGGTGTTGAAATAGGTGCTGGATTTGATGTTGTAAACCAAAAAGGCTCTGACCACAGAGATCTAATAACGCCTGAAGGCTTTAAATCAAACAACTCTGGGGGGACTTTAGGTGGAATTAGCTCCGGGCAAGATCTATTAATTTCTATTGCTCTTAAGCCGACCTCCAGCATTCGACTTCCAGCAGAGAGTATCGACAAGAAAGGTCATTCTACAGAAATTAGTACAACGGGTAGACATGATCCCTGCGTTGGCATTAGGGCAACCCCTATTGCAGAGGCAATGCTAGCCATTACACTGATGGATCACGCCCTAAGGAATCGCGCCCAAAACTCTGACGTTAAGTCAGTAACGCCTCCTATCCCTGCATCCAAGCAGTAAATATCACTCAATCAAAAAGGAAATAATGTTCAAGCTCATTCATAAGCGCGTACCTAGTAACGCAAAAAATGATATTTTGTCAGGTCTTACCGTGGCACTTGCACTTGTCCCAGAAGCAGTAGCTTTTGCGCTTTTAGCTGGATTAAATCCACTAGTAGGTCTTTATGCAGCCTTTACGATTGGAATTGTTACATCCATTTTGGGAGGTAGGCCTGGAATGATTTCTGGAGCGACTGGGGCTATTGCGGTTGTTATTGGAACTCTGGTTGCGATTCATGGCGTTGAGTACTTGTTTGCTGCAGTTGTATTAACTGGAATCATTCAAGTTGTCTTCGGCATCTTGAGAATGGGAAAATTTATTCGACTTGTCCCGCACCCAGTCTTTCTTGGTTTTGTGAATGGTCTAGCAATAGTTATCTTTCTCTCACAGGTCAAGCAGTTCAAGGTTGACGGTGAGTGGATTACTGGCAATCCACTAGCATTGATGCTAATTATTGTTGCTGTTACAATGCTTATCATTCATTTTTTACCCAAACTAACTAGAGCTATACCTTCAACTCTTGTAGCAATCGTAATTGGAACCTTGACTGTACTTTTTCTTGGCTTAGATACCAGAACAGTTGGTGATATTGCACCTATTGGAGGGGTTTTTCCTCCGTTTCATTTTCCTGAAGTTCCATTAAACTTTGAAACGCTTAGCATCGTTTTCCCATATGCAGTAGTTATGGCCTTAGTTGGCCTTATTGAGAGTTTATTGACATTGAACCTGATTGATGACTTAACTGAAACGACTGGCCAGCCAAATCGTGAATGCATTGGTCAAGGTGTTGCGAATACGGTGACTGGATTTTTTGGGGGTATGGGAGGCTGCGCAATGGTTGGACAAAGCCTCATTAACATTAAGTCTGGAGGAAGAGGAAGATTGTCAGGGATTGTCGCTTCACTGGTACTATTATTCTTTATTTTATACCTTTCAAAATACATTGAAATGATTCCAGTTGCAGTTCTCATCGGGGTCATGATGATGGTTGTTATTGGAACCTTCGAGTGGGGCTCATTAAGGCTATTTGGCAAGGTTCCGTTACCAGATATAGTGGTTGGTATTGCAGTAGCTGTAATTACTGTTCTGACCGATAATCTAGCGCTTGCTGTGATTGCAGGAGTTATTATGTCTGCGCTGTCTTTTGCATGGGAGTCGGCTGGCAAGATTCATTCAGTTGAAGAACACGAAACGGAAGGTAAAAAAACCTATAGGCTTCATGGCGCATTATTTTTTGCGTCAATCAATACGTTCCATTCAATATTTAATCCAAAAGAGGATCCAGATAATGTATTTATTGACTTTCAAGATTCTCGAGTCATTGATCACTCCGCTATACAGGCTATCGATAAGCTTGCTGAGCGTTATCAGAAAGCTGGAAAAACTCTCCACTTGATGCATTTGAGCGAGGAATGCAGATTGCTCCTTAAAACAGCTCAACACTTGGTTGAAGTGAATGTACTCGAGGATCCTCAATATCATGTTGCTATTGACAAAGCAAAGGCTCGAATCGAAGGAAATATTTAGCCTATAAAATCGTAATTCTACATCTTGATTTTGTTTTAATTTTTTTTTATAATTTTTTTCCTTGTAGCAAAATAGGAAATATAAATATGAAAAAAATCTATATTATTACTTTGTTTTTACTTTCTGGTTCAGTGTTGTCACACAGTCCTTTAAACAATGACTTTGAGTCTATGATGAAGCGCATGTTTAATCATATGGAGATGATGAATATGCACCACAGCCATTTGTTTGAAGAGATGGATTTAAGACACAATAATAATAGCTGGTTATCTTTGAATCAGAGTGAAAATGAAAACAACATTCAACTAAAAATTGCTCTTGATGGGATGGACAAAGAGGACCTGAAGATTCATGTCGATAAGGACCTGCTTGTCATAAAAGGAGAAAAGAAAACAGTTAGTGAAACCAGTCAATCAAGTCAATCATTTATGCAGCAATTCTTGATCCCAAAAGATGTTGATAAGTCAAAAATTACTGCTGACTTTGTGGATGGAGAATTAGTTGTTACCATGCCAAAGAATGTTAACCCTGAGCCAGAAGTACAACAAATAATGATTAACTAAAAATTAGACACTTGCCTATTCCAAGGCAAGTGTCTAAAACTAATTACTTATTGAAAATTAACGTAAATTATAGGATTGATTTCGCTATAGACGCTTCCAGAAGTTCCCTTAAATACGATTTCAGCCTCATCTCTGCGCTCTAGTGTTTTAGAGAAGTAGAGATATGGTTTTTCAGAGACAAACACAGCCGTTGCATCAACTTGGACATCATTTCTGTTGTCACTTATAACTCTAAAATTAGTAGCATCGCCAGGCAATTCAAATCCAAGTATAAAATTTATATCACTTAATTCGCTGTTCAGTGCGTCAGCATAATCCGTTGGGCTTAAGCTGACTTCGAGCTCACCTGTATTCTCTACGAGAAGAACAGCCACTCGATTATTACTTGACAAATAATTTTGAAGGTTATCAAGCGTTCCAATTGGAATTGTTGTTTCTATTACGAGCGTCTCGCCCCAATCACCAGATGACTGAGAGAATACAGAGTCTGGAGCAAGGTATTTTTCAGCGATGACGGTAGCTGATTCTAATTCGCCATCATCGTCACTATACATCGTAAACGATGCTCTGACAGGAACCTCAAATACTTCGCCTTCATTTGCAGCTTCAATGTCAGTTGTATATAAAGTTACATCAAGCACACTAGGAGTACAAGAAGATAAAAATATGATTAATAATAAAGGTCCAAATAAAGTTGAAAATTTCATTCTCATAATAATATTTAGTTAGTTAAACATAAGTAGATACTATCACAAATTAAAATTCATTATTTTCCTTTTTGATCCCCCCAAAGAAGCTTATGGAGCTGCACTTGGAGCCTTACATTAAGGTTTTTTTCTAGAATCCAGTCAGCTAAGTCAACAGGTTTTAGACTCTCATAGACCGGGGAAAATAAGACTTCAGACTCTACTTCATGATTATCTAATATCTCAGTGCACCAATCAAAATCTGATCTTGAAGCAATAACAAACTTTAGTTGGTCTTTCTTTTTTAGAATTGGAAGGTTTTCGTATCTGTTTTGATGCTCTTCAGTTGAGGATGGCGTTTTAATGTCCATCACAATCGACACTTTACTATTAACTGGTGTTATATCAATACTTCCACTAGTCTCCATTGATACGTTGTAGCCACTATCAATCAGCGAGTCAAGGAGCTCTAAACAGTTGCTTTGAGCCATTGGCTCTCCTCCAGTGACGCAAACATATTGAGCATTATATTGAGAAACTTCATCCAAAATATTCTGAATGGAGAGCGGATTATTTCCTTTAAACGCATAGGCAGTGTCACAATAATTACATCTTAACGGGCAGCCCGTCAATCGAACAAAGACCGTTGGAATTCCGACCTCCTTTGCCTCTCCCTGGAGTGAGTAAAAGATTTCAGTAATATTTAGAGTAGTGTTATTTAAATTGTCCATCTTTCAAAAATTTTATTTGGTTTCTCATATCAGCTGCTTGCTCAAATTTTAAATCTTCCGCAAACTGATACATCTCTTTCTCAAGCCTTTTTAGTTCTTTTGAAAGCTGAACAGGAGAGAGTTTAACTTGAACGTTATCTGACACAGCCTCCTCAATATCTGTTGCAGAAAGGTCGGTATCCAAAATATCAACGATTGGCTTTACAACTCCTTTTGGAGTTATTCCATGCTTTTCATTAAAGGATTGCTGTTTGTTTCTTCTTGATGTTGTGACATCCATCGCCCTTTGCATTGAATTTGTAACTCTGTCGGCATAAAGGATGACGCTACCATTAATGTTTCTTGCTGCCCTTCCCATAGTCTGTATAAGAGATCTCTCGGATCTTAAAAATCCCTCTTTATCAGCATCTAAAATGGCTACTAAAGAGACCTCAGGAATATCGAGACCCTCCCTTAAAAGATTGATTCCAACCAAAACATCAAAGACCCCTAGGCGTAAATCTCTAATTATTTCAACTCGCTCAACAGTATCAACATCGGAATGAAGATATCGCACTTTAACATTATGATCATTCAAATACTCACTGAGCTGCTCTGACATCCTTTTAGTCAGCGTTGTGACAAGAACTCTTTCTTTAATGGCCACTCTCTTATTGATTTCAGATAACAAATCATCAACTTGCGTTTCAACTGGCCTGACATCAATTTTAGGATCCAAAAGCCCAGTTGGTCTTACCACCTGTTCAGCAACTACGGTCGATACATCGAGCTCATAGTTCGCTGGAGTTGCTGAGACTAGGATGCATTGATTTAATCTATCTGAAAACTCTTCAAACTTTAATGGTCTGTTATCTAGTGCAGAGGGTAAACGAAAACCAAAATCAACGAGCGTTGTCTTTCGAGCCCTATCTCCGTTATACATCGCACCAATTTGACTTACAGTAACGTGTGACTCATCCAAAATAACCAAAGAGTCGTCCGGTAAATAATCGAAAAGCGTTGGTGGCGCCTCTCCAGGTTTTCTCCCTGAGAGATAACGCGAATAGTTTTCAATTCCTGAGCAGTAGCCGAGTTCTCTCATCATCTCCATATCCTGAACTACCCTTTGAGATAGTCTCTGATCTTCAACTAATTTATTTTGAGAAAGAAGCTCTTTTTTTCTTACTCCTAACTCTATTTTAATATCATCGAGCATATTTTGAATCGTGGATTCAGGCGTTACATAATGGGTCTTTGGATAAATAGTTATCCTCTGAAGTGGTTTTAGCTTTTCTCCTGTCAAGGGATCGAACCATGAAAGACTCTCAACCTCGTTATCAAACATCTCAATTCTAACTGCCCTCTCTTCAGAGTCTGCCGGGAAGATATCAATGACTTCACCCTTAACTCTGAAATGACCTCGTATTAAGGTCAGGTCATTTCGGGTGTATTGCATCTTTGAAAGTGTTGCAAGAATTTCTCTCTGATTAGTGATTTCTCCAACAGTTAAATGAAGTAACATTTTCATATAACTCTTTGGGTCACCAAGACCATAGATTGCTGAGACACTTGCAATGATAATAACATCTTTTCTCTCAAGAAGTGACTTTGTGGCCGAGAGTCTCATTTGCTCTATTTGTTCATTAATAGAAGCATCTTTTTCAATATAAGTATCTGAAGCTGGTACATAGGCTTCTGGCTGATAGTAGTCATAATAAGAGACAAAATATTCCACAGCATTATCAGGAAAAAACTCTTTCATCTCACTATAAAGTTGAGCAGCTAATGTTTTATTAGGTGCCATGATCAGACTAGGCTTTTGACTTTTTTCAATCACATTTGCAAGAGTAAATGTTTTTCCTGATCCAGTTACCCCAACAAGCGTTTGATACTTCTCACCAGATTCAATTCCATCAAGTAATTTTTGAATTGCAGAAGGCTGATCACCCTTGGGTGAAAAATTTGATTTGAGTTGAAATTTTCTAGCCATGATTGGCAGTTTTTCGATAAAATAAATCCCTCAATTTTAAACCATTTAAAGAATACAGTAAATGTCAACAATCTTATCAAATCGAGTTCAAAAAGTTAAACCATCTGCCACTATGGCGGTCAGTGATAAAGCCAAAGAATTAAAATCTCAAGGCATTCAAATTGTTTCTATGGGTTCTGGAGAACCTGACTTTGATACCCCAACTAATATTCAAAAAGCTGCAATCAAAGCGATTGGTAATGGGGAAACTCGATACACAGCTGCTGACGGCACACCTGAGCTCAAAAAAGCAATCTGTGAAAAATTTATTAGAGAAAATGGACTAGACTACTCTCTAAATGAAGTGATGGTTTCTTGTGGTGGTAAACAAGTCTTTTATAATCTTTGTCAAGCTATTTTGAATTCTGGAGATGAAGTCATAATTCCAACACCATATTGGGTTTCTTATCCTGATATGGTTATCTTAGCGGACGCTACCCCAGTCTTTATCGAGACTGGGCTGGATCAAGATTTTAAAATCTCACCTGAACAGCTTGAGGCAAGTATTACTTCTAATACTAAACTGTTGGTACTAAATAGTCCTTCAAACCCAACAGGCTCTGTTTACTCAAAATCAGAAATTGAGGCACTTGGTGCTGTTCTTAAGAAGTACCCCCATGTACTCACTATCAGTGATGATATTTATGAACACATTCGATGGGGTAGTGATGACTTTGTAAACATAGCTATGGCCTGTCCAAACCTAAAAGATCGTATCATTATTTTGAATGGTGTTTCTAAAGCCTATGCGATGACAGGATGGAGAATTGGTTATGCAGCTGGTCCAGAAACAGTGATTAAAGCAATGAAAAAAATTCAAGGTCAGTCCACTTCAAATCCTAGTTCAATTTCACAGGCTGCTGCCCTCGAAGCAATTACTGGTGACCAGTCATTCATTACAATGATGGTGGAAGCTTTTGAGCGCCGTCATGACTTTCTCGTAGATAGCCTTAATGCTATTGATGGTATCGAATGTCCAAGATCGGGTGGTGCCTTTTATTCATTTCCTAAAGTTCAGGGACTCATTGATAGACTTGGACTCAAGGATGATGTTGAATTCTCAACTTTTTGTCTAGAGAAACTTAGCTTAGCGGTTGTTCCTGGATCAGCATTTGGAGCCCCAGGATATGTGAGGTTATCTTTTGCTACAAGTATGGATAACATCAAACTATCAGTTGAAAAATTAGCGAGCGTATAAAACAAACTCTTGTTTATTTTTTCTTGACATCTAAAATTTCTTAATATAACCTCTACTTTTTGATAAGGAGAATTACAATGCTTGATAAAAGAAAATTCTATATTAATGGACAATGGGTTGAGCCTTCAAAAAAGAACGATTTTGAGGTTATTAATCCTTCAGATGAATCAGTATGTGCGGTTATCTCTTTAGGGTCTAAGAATGATACTGATGCTGCAGTTGCAGCTGCAAGATCTGCGCTACCTGTCTGGTCAAGTTCATCGAAAGAAGACAGAATTACTTTGCTGGAGAGACTTTATTCTATTTACCAAAGAAGAATGGATGAGATGGCCGAAATTATCTCGATTGAAATGGGAGCGCCCATTGATTTTTCTAAAGCTGCTCAGGCGCCCTCTGGAACAAATGCAATTGAAGATTTTCTTAATCAACTCAAAAAGTTTAAATTTGAAGAGCAGTTAGATGACTCTGACAATCAACTGATATATGAACCTAAGGGTGTTTGCGCACTCATTACGCCATGGAACTGGCCAATAAGCCAAGTTGCACTCAAGGTAATTCCTGCTATTGCTGCAGGCTGCACAATGGTTCTGAAGCCTTCGGAAATTGCTCCTTTAGATTCAATGCTATTTGCAGAAATGCTTGAAGAAGCTGGATGCCCTGCTGGTGTATTTAATCTTGTCAATGGAGATGGTGCTGGTGTTGGAAGCCAGCTTACATCACATCCTGATATAGATATGGTCTCATTTACTGGCTCCACGAGAGCTGGTGCACTAATTTCTCACAATGCAGCGGATGACTTCAAAAGAGTTGGTCTAGAGCTTGGAGGAAAAGGAGCAAATATTATTTTCGCTGATGCCGATGAAAAAGCTGTTAAAAGAGGAGTTAGGCACTGTTTTAATAACACAGGCCAGTCATGTAATGCACCTACAAGAATGCTTGTAGAGAGATCTATCTATGATCAAGCCGTCGAAATTGCAAAGGAAACAGCGCTCTCAACTAAAACAGATATAGCATCAAAAAATGGTAAACATCTTGGCCCTGTTGTCTCAAAATTGCAGTTTGACAAGATTCAGACATTAATTCAAGCTGGAATCGATGAGAATGCCACTCTTGTTACCGGCGGAACTGGAAAACCTGATGGCCTTGAGACTGGTTATTTTATTAAACCTACAATTTTTGCTGATGTCAACAATCAAATGACGATTGCTCAAACTGAAATTTTTGGCCCAGTCCTCTCTATCATCCCTTTTGATACTGAAGAAGAGGCAATTGAGATTGCTAATGACACACCCTATGGATTAACCAACTACGTTCAAACTCAGGATCAGGCTAGAGCAAAGAGAATGTCAAAAAGACTCCTCTCTGGAACTATAGAACTTAATGGAAAAGGCGCCGCTAGTGGTGCACCATTTGGGGGGTTCAAGCACTCTGGAATTGGTCGAGAAGGTGGTGAGCATGGCTTTACTGAGTTTGTTGAAGTCAAGGTAGTCACTGGCTGGAACTAACATCTAGATAAGCGATGGCTAAAAAAAATATAGCCATTGGTGGAATTAGCACTGAATGCAGCAGTTATTCTCCGTTAATTCAAAATAAGGAAGACTTTATAAGTGTTCTAGGGCAAGATTTGCTTGACCTTGTTGACTTTCCATTTTCAGAATACAATATCAATGTCAATCCTTTATTCTTCAATAAGTCGGTTCCTGGTGGTCCCATTGATAGACAGTATTTTGATCAAATTAAAAATCAATTCACTGCTGAGATAAATGCATATGAAAAGCTTGATGGTCTTCTTCTATTGATGCATGGAGCTATGTATGTTGAGGGAATAGATGACCCTGAAGGTGAATGGATAAGCTCAGTTAGAAAAGCAGCAGGGAAAGATTGCATTATTTCAGTTAGTTATGATCTCCATGGTCAAGTGACCGATAAAATTATCAAAAATATTGATGCATTTGCTGCCTTTAAAACTGCGCCTCATATTGACGTTAAAGACACCTATAGGCGATCTGCATCGATGTTGGTTAGTGCCATCATTGGAAACTATAGACCTATCGTACTATGGTCTTCAATCCCTGTTTTAGTTTCAGGTGAAATGTCGTCAACTTTTGTTGAACCATGCAAAACGATTTACAAAAATCTTGATCATTACAATAATAAAAAAGATATTCTTGATTGCAATCTATTAGTAGGTTATGTTTGGGCAGATACTCAAAGAGCAACTGCTGCTTCAGTGGTCACTTGCACCAATCAGATAGAAGGAGCTGTGGCTTGTAGAAAAATTGCCAAGACGTACTGGAATTATAGAAAAGATTTAAAGTCTGACATGCAGACAGGGGGTATTGATGAAGCTTTACTTTGGTTAGAGAGTGAGTTTTCAATCATTGCTGATAGTGGTGACAATCCTACAGCAGGAGGTGTGGGTGATAGAGCCGATGTATTAGAAGCAATTCTTAAGCACAACATTAATCATTCATTATTTGCTGGAATAGCCTCAAAGTCAGCCTATGATGAACTCAAAAAAAGTAATGAATTTAATTTGGGAGGAACCTATGGTGGTGGAGGTCCAGAATTACAACTTAAGGCTGATAGTGTCTATTTTAAAAACCATTGCGCTGTAGTAACCATCTGCAAAACAGTAATAATTATTTCCAAACTCAGAAGGCCTTTTCACTACCTAAAAGACTTTGAAGAATTGGATATTAATCTTAGTGATTTTAAAGTGTTAGTGGTGAAGTCAGGGTATCTTTCCCCCGAGATGCAATCTCTCTCAGCTCCATCCTTTTTGGCATTAACTGAGGGTGCTGTTAACCAAAACTTGAGTGGCATTGAAAATAACAATCGAGGTATTAAAATTTATCCTTTTCAAAATTTTGATTACTATATTCCGATAGTTAGTGATGGTGTCTCTAAAATAACCTAATGACGCTAACTCCTCATTAATTCTAACCGAGAAAAATACTGATTAATTTTATAATTACTGTTTTTCGTCAATCATTGAATTTGGAAAAAAATACCGAGTCTGGAAAAAATTATTCAAGCTTTATGGTAAGATTAAATTTTAAGCATTTCCACAAAAGAAGTGTGTGCAAAAAAACTAGTTAATTCAATATTATAGGAGAGATATTATGACTTTAACTTTAGTTTACAGATTGAACGGGTTGGTGGGTCTTTTATGGGCAGCATCAATGTGGTTTGGAACCGACATGATGGCTGCATCCTACGGTTGGGAAGTGACTCGTCCTATGGTTACGATGTCTCAGTTCTTAGCGATGTCTTTCTTGTTTATTGGTGTGATTTTTATAATGCTACCCAACTGGACTTCAGAAGAGCAGTTAAAGAAAGCAACGATCACTCTAATACTTCTTCAAATTATTGCGGTCGTACTTCAGGCTTTCCATCTAACATCTGGTGCTATTCCATCCGGAGGAATGCAGTACTTTGGAATCGGTCTAAGTATATTATTCATAATTCTTTTCTACTGGAAGTCAAGATAATTTAATTTCACTAAATAATATAAATAAGGGTCTTTGATGACCCTTTTTTGTTTATATTACTCTTTAGATATGAATTCAAATCAAATCCTCTTAGCTCTCATTGTTCCAATCACATGGGGATTTGGATACGCTTTAGCAAAGATTGGCATGGATCAGTTCACACCATTGCTGTTAATGTCGCTTCGTTTTGGTATTGCAGGTCTAATTTTGGTATGGTTTGTCAAACCGCCTTGGGGACATATGCGGGAACTCTTTATAATTGCCTTTATAGGTTCCACAATACAGTATGGCTTCACCTATTACGGATTAAGAGGTATTGATGTATCAACAGCATCCATTTTAGTACAACTTGAAGGTCCTATTTTAGCCCTCCTTAGCACTGTCATTCTCAAGGAGAGACTTGGATGGCCTCGTGCTGTTGGAATGGGATTAGCTTTTTTTGGTGTTTTTGTAATTGTGGGTGAACCAAGATTGAATGATAGTTTGGATAGCGTTACCTTAGTAGTAATAGGTACAGTTTTCTGGGCAATAGCGCAAATTATGATTAGTCGACTCAAATCACTTTCAGGCATTACTATTCTGTCATGGGTTGCAATTATAGCTACACCTCAAATGTTGCTCATCTCACTAGTTATTGAAGATGGACAATGGGAGTCTATAAAAAGCGCCAGTGTTCTAGACTGGTCTATAGTCTTTTACTTGTCAATTATCATGACAGTGCTTGGCTATAGTATTTGGTATCATTTGTTGCGAATTTGTGATGTCAGCAAAATGTCACCTTTTCTAATGCTTTTACCAGTCACTTCAATCACAGCTGGCATAGTGCTTCTTGAGGAACAGTTTACAATTACAATGGGAATCGGTGGAGTATTGGTAATGACTGGTGTTGCCAGCACCCTCATCAATTGGCGCTGGCGAAAAAATTCAACTCAATCTTCGATAGATTAAGATTTATTTATAAAATGGGTCTACTGACTCGAATTGAGAGGTTATCTTTCGAACCCATTTAGAAATTGCAATACCTTTGCTTAACTGAATGGAATGATTTTCTGATTGAACATTCCGTTCTATATTTCCATTTAATGGAAGCTCCATCTGTTGTTGCAAAAAATTAGTCTCCTTATCTAAATCCTTTCTTAACTCTTTAATCTTACTTACGACACTATTGTCTGACATTGACTTAACTCCTAAATATAAAAAAATCTCAATCTTTTGATTGAGATTTACCCTTTGAAACTTTCTTTGAAGTTTTGTATTTACTCTCCCACTTATTATCAAGCTCCGTTTTTGCAATGACCTTGTAATCAATACCACTGATTTCTTTAAACTCAGATATTGCATCTTCCATCGCAGTTTCAAATACAACAGAAAGAGACATGCTGTAACCAAATTCCTTAGCAGCGATTGAGGCTCCTCTAAATGCCTCAAATACTGGCCTTCGAATCCTTACACTCACAACACGTTTTTCGTCTGCTTTCTGATTCTTTGTAACGTATTTACCCATTTACAAAATTAATTAAATGAACTGCTGAAAAACAGTATACACATTTTGTATACATAAAGTAATTATATTTGTTTTCTTTTTGTAAACAAATTTAATTTCAAAATTAAAATAAGATAAAGCTATAATTAACCTCGTTAAAAATCAGAACTAAAGAGAATGCTTAATATCGGTTCTATAGAAAAACACATCGCATCCAGTGAGTCTGCAACTTCCAACCTTCGACCGAATATCGAAAAGAAAATTTTATGGGCTCATGAGGCTAGTCAAAAAACGTCGCTGAGCATAGTTTTTATTCATGGATTTTCTGCAACTCGAGTTGAACTGAGCCCGGTAATCGAACGAGTTGCGAAAGCTTTAGGAGCCAATGTATTCTT